>Ga0075276_10000078_pt1 | contig 28577 bp, 28 predicted proteins | sample SF_Rice_5C_80N_4_FD_69770 | JGI IMG/M metagenome (GOLD analysis project Ga0075276, IMG submission 69770) | Rice paddy soil microbial communities from Twitchell Island, California, USA - SF_Rice_5C_80N_405 | ecosystem: Environmental > Terrestrial > Soil > Paddy field/soil | place: USA: Twitchell... | reverse complement strand
TTCCCGCCTACGTGCTGCGCTTCTGGGAAACGGAGTTTCCCCAGCTCAAGCCGGTGAAGAGCAGCACCGGGCAACGCATGTACCGCCGCCGCGATGTGGATAGCGTCTTGCGCATCCGCAAGCTGCTTTATGAGGAAGGCTTTACCATTGCGGGCGCGCGCCAGCACCTGCGCGATGAGGCACGCGCTGCTACAGCCCACCAGACCGCCTTGCCCTTTCCCACTCGCCACACCACCGAGCTGAAGCGGGTGCGCCAGGGCTTGCGCGAGGTGCTGGGCATGCTCTCCGCGCGGCCGCATTAGGGGCGTGGAAGGGCGGGGCTCTGGCCCGGCGAATTGTGGGCCGCAGCTCGGGCAGACAGGCCTGGAACCTCCGGTTCTGGTGGTAAGCTCTTACCGCACCATGAAACTCTCAGCCTGTCTTTTGCGTGCCTCCCTCGTTGTCGCCCTCTCCGCCGTGCCGCTATTTGCCCAATCCATGTCCGGGATGGACATGCCCCAGAACAGCAGAGCCGGGCTCGAGGTCAAGGACGATGCTGCCGCTCAGGTGCTCACGGTCCGCCTGGGGCCGCTGAACCTGCCCGCGCAAACCGACCACATGCACACGGCGCAACCGCCCCCGCAGTTCCTGACTATGCCCTTCGACGGCTGGATTCGCGCCTACCATCCCCGCCTGGTGGACGGCCGGGGCAAGGCTGTGCCCAGCCGCCTGCTGCATCACGTCGCCTTCTACAACACCGCCCGCCCCGACTTCGTTTGTCCCAACAAGCAGGAGCACATCTTCGGCGCCGGCGGGGAGATGAACGACTGGCCTTCCACCCCTGGCTACGGCTACCCTGTCCGTCGCGGTGACCGTATCCGCATCACCGGCATGTTTCATAACTCCACCGCCACCAGTTATCCCCAGGTCTATCTGAAAGTCGGAATGGAATACACCCGGTCGGAGAGCGCCGCCACCGTCATGCGCAGCGTTTACCCCACCTGGCTGGACGTGAAGAGCTGCGGCGATTCCAGCTACGACCTCAAGCCCGGCCGCAATGTCACCACCGGCGACGTGACCATGAATTACCCGGGAATTCTGCTGGGCGTAGGTGGCCACATGCATGACTACGGCCACGAACTGGTGCTGGAGAACTTGACCCGGAAGCAAACGGTGGCCACTCTGCCGGCCAAACTGGATCCCAGCGGCCACATCATTTCCATGCCCATTGTGATGTTCACGGATGAGGGCGGCTACAAGGTCGCCCCGGGAGACCGAATGCAGGTCACCGCCGCCTACGACAATCCCATCGGCCACGTTCTGCGGGACGGCGCCATGGGCATCGTGGTCGGCTACTTCTTGCCCGCCGACGAAAAACAGTTCGAGCGGCTGCACCGCGCTAATTGACAATTGTGATTGAAGATTGGACGATTTCATCGGCCTAGGCTGCCGCTCAATTCTCGGCTAAGCGATTTGTGGCTTTCCATCGTCAGTCGCAAATCGTCAATCGTCAATTGCCCTGCTTCTCCACCAGAAAGGCCATGGCCGTGCGCATCGCCTCTTCTCCACTAGGCGCGATGGGGAAGGACTGGTCAGGTAGCTTGCGCCACACCCCCTCCTCTTGGACGTAAGTGGAAACGTAATATGGAATGTCCGGGTTGGAATAGGAGTGCCACAGCTCCAGCTTGTAGGAAGTGCCGGCGATGACCACCAGCCCCGTTTTTACCAGTTCCCAGGATTCAGCGATCCCGGCAAAGCAACGGAAATCCTCCAACGCGGTCTTGGCCATGCTGCCTATCCCTCCCTTTTGTAATCAGATGCAGCCTGCTCTCCGGAGGAGCAATAAAAAGGCCATTTGGCGGCCACGAACGGGTAGCGCCTGCCATGACCTGGCGTCCAGCGACCATTGGCTTACATCCGGCGTTCCGTAATCATCTAAACTGTGACCAATGCAGACTGTGCTCAAATTGCTGGCCGTTGCTATTTTGGTGGTCGCCGCCTGGCTGGTTTGGGCGCTGTGGCTGCCGCTGCGACCGGCGGGACAGAAGACCGTGCTGCTGCATCCCGGCTACGGCACCAGGCATATCGCAATGGCGCTTAAGTCCGCCGGTGTGATTCGCAGTTCCACCGCTTTCCTGCTTTGGCATTTCGTGGTTCACCCGCGCACCTTGAAGGCGGGTGAATACCTTTTCGACCATCCTGCCAATCTTGTCCAGGTGCACCGCCGCCTGGCGCGGGGCGACGTTTACGTGCACACGGTAGTGATCCCCGAAGGATTCAACATGTTTGAAATTGCCCAGGCGATGGAAACCGCCGGTCTGGGCTCGCGACAGGAATTTCTGCAAGCCGCCAAGGCTGATACTGTCCTTATCCACGACCTTGATCCTCAGGCCACATCGCTGGAAGGGTACCTTTTCCCCGACACCTATCAGTTCACGCGCACGCAAACCCCGACTGACATGCTGGCGGTGATGGTGCACCGGTTCCGCGCCAAGGTCCGGGCCCTTGGGCTTAGCGGCAACCTGCACCAGGCGGTCACGATGGCCTCGATTATTGAAAAGGAAACCGCGCTGCCCGAGGAGCGCCCGGTGGTGGCCAGTGTCTACTACAACCGCCTGAATGAGCGAGTGGCTCTGGACGCCGACCCAAGCGTCATCTATGCCGAACTGCTGGCCGGGTCCTACACCGGGGCCCTGCACCACGACGATATGCAGTTCAACTCGCCCTACAACACCTACCGCCACATCGGCCTGCCCCCCGGTCCGATTGCGAATCCTGGAGTGGCCTCGCTGCAGGCCGCGATGCACCCTGCCAGCACGGATTATCTGTACTTCGTCAGCGACGGCGACGGCCACCATCGTTTTGCCGCCACCCTGGAAGAACACAACCACAATGTCGCTCTGTACCGCAAAGCGGTTGCGGTGGCCAGGTAAGCGGCTCGTTCCTCAGTCTTTCTCTTGCATCTAAACGACTTCGCCGTCCGCCCGGCACATTGGACGAGATGGTGGACGTTATATACTTTTAAAGCATTCGAAATCTTCATCGGACCAACGCCCGCCGCATGGCTCTCCCAGTTCGCCGCCGTGTTCTGCTGCTCCTTCTTGCCCTTTTTCCGCTGAGCGGCTGCCTGTTTCGCTCCCGCAAGGTTGAGAACCGGATCAGCACTGCCAAGCTGCTTAGCGCAACTCGCGACGAATTGGTCAACGGCATAAACTCCCAAGCCGAACATATCCACACGCTCAACGCCACTGTAGATATTGACACCTCGGTGGGCGGGGAGGTGAAGGGTAAGATCACGGAATACAAGCAGATCCGCGGCTATGTACTGGTGCGCAAGCCGGACAAGCTGCGCATGGTCGGCCTGATGCCCATCGTGCGCAACCGCGCTTTCGATATGGTCAGCAACGGAGAAACCTTCAAGCTCTGGATTCCCGCCAAAAATAAGTTCATTGTCGGCCGGAATGACGTGATTCTACCCTCCAGCCAGCCCCTGGAGAATATCCGCCCACAGCAGATTTACGATTCCCTTCTGCTGCGCGAGATCAGCTCCGACGATATTGCGGTCCTGGAGAACGGCTACGAAGAAATACAAGACCCCAAAACTCACAAGTGGATGCAGCAGCCGGATTACGAGCTCGATATCATCAGCAAGAACCGGCATGGCTGGTACTTGCAGCGTAAAATCATTATCAACCGCGCCAATCTCGAACCCGATCGCCAGCTGATGTATGACCAACACGGATACGTGGCCACTGACACCCGCTACAGCGATTTTCGAGATTACAGCGGTTTCCGCTTCCCCTCGGTTATCCAGATCTGGCGTCCGCAGGAGGAATACTCCATCGTGCTCACCATGGTGAAGCTGCAGATCAACCAGCCTCTCACTGACGAGCAGTTTGAGTTGCAGCAGCCCCCAGGTTCGCAGGTGGTGCACCTGGATCAGCCCCGGCCGCCGAAGCCCGGCAGCTGACAGGGAGCAGGAAGGCAAGATGTGGGGATGGCCGCTCTCTGCCGTCCTGGCGAGCGAACTCGCCTGAGAAGCCGGGCTTCGCCCGGCCGCACAGCCGGGGACGGCTGTGCCCACACAGGTATTGCCGGGTAATTGCCAAATGCTAGTAAGCTAGCCAGGTAACTATTCAGCCATGAACAAGATGATCGTCGCCAACCTGCTGCACCGGCCGATTCGGTCGCTGATCAGCATCATTGCGGTAGCCCTGGAGGTCATCCTCATTCTGCTCATCGTGGGGCTCTCCATGGGCATGCTCAATGACGCCCGCACCCGCCAGGAGGGCATCGGAGCCGACGTCATTGTCACCCCTCCGGGTTCATCCTTCCTCAGCGGTATTACCGGCGCCCCCGTCTCCATCAAAGTGGCCAACATCCTCCGCAAGCTGCCGCACGTGGTCGCCGTTGCTCCCATCGTGACTCAGCTCACCACCACCGGGAATGTCGAAGTCATCTACGGAATTGATTTGAAGACTTTTCCTCTCACCGGTCCTTTTCAGTACCTGGCCGGCGGTCCCTTCCAGCATCCCAATGACGCTCTGGTGGACGACTTCTTTGCCGACACCAGCCACGTCAAAGTGGGCGACCACATCCAAATTCTGAACCACTCCTTCCGCATTTCGGGAATCGTGGAACACGGCAAGGGAGCCAGAAAATATGTTCCGCTTGCCACTTTGCAGGACCTGATTGGTTCTCAGGGCAAGGTCTCAGTTTTTTATGTGAAGCTGGATAATCCCGACAATGCCAACCTGGTAGTGCAGGAAGTAAAGAGCGTACCCGGCATGGAGAACTACACGGTGCGCTCCATGCGCGATTACCTTTCCATGATGACGCCGGCCAACCTGCCCGGCTTTAACAAGTTCATTACCGTCGTGATCGGGGTGGCCGTGACCATCGGCTTTATCGTCATTTTCCAGGCAATGTACGCCGCCGTGATGGAGCGCACCCGCGAAATCGGCATCCTGAAATCGCTGGGCGCCTCCAAGCTGTATATCGTCAATGCCATTCTGCGCGAGACCGGGCTTCTGGCCTGTGTGGGTATCGGGGTGGGCATTGCCATCAGCTTTATTGTCCGTGCCGTGATTCGCGATCGTTTGCCCATCGTTCCCATGCACATTACTGGCGCTTGGATCTGGCGGGCTACGCTGATTGCTTTAATCGGCGCTTTGGCGGGCGCGGTTTATCCCGCCGTCAAAGCCGCACGTAAGGACCCCATAGACGCTCTGGCCTATGAATAAGCGGCCTTCCAGCAAGCAGTTGCGCATCTCACCTGAGGGTTACCTCGGAGGGTAGCCGCGTTGACAATCACTTCCTGCTACGTTATCTTTTAATCTTTGGGACAACTGTTGTCGCCCGCCTGAGCCCCTGTGCTTTCATGGGTGCGGGATTGATTCAGCGGTCTTCTGAGCTGTTTTTCATTCTGGGAGAGATTTGATGTCAACCTATTTCCCCAAAGAGGGGGAAATTGCGAGCAAGTGGTACGTCGTGGACGCCAGCGGCCAGCCTCTAGGCCGCTTAGCCACCCGTGTCGCTCGTATTCTCCAGGGCAAGGATAACCCGCGTTATACGACCTTTCTAGATACCGGCGACCATGTGGTGGTTATCAACGCGGAGAAGGTCCGGCTCACCGGCATGAAGTCGGAAAAGAAAGTTTATCATCGATATACGGGCTATCCGGGCGGATTGCGCAGCGAGGAATTCAGCAAGCGCCTGACCCGCCGCCCCGAGGCTATCGTCCAAGATGCCATTGTCGGCATGCTGCCCAAGTCCAAGCTGGGCCGCAGCATGGCTTCGAAACTCAAGATCTACCGCGGCGATAAGCACCCGCACCAGGCGCAGAAGCCGGAGTCTTTGGCGCTGGTATAAGAGTTTTGACCGGGATCAGCTCCCGGCATTTTTTTGGAGGAAGGAGTTCGGGTTTCAAGTTTCAAGATTTCAAGTTTCCCGAAATGGGATTTGAAGCTCGAAACTTTGAAACTGGAAACTGGTTTCATGGCAGATCTGGTTCAATATTATGGAACGGGCCGGCGCAAGTCGGCGATCGCCCGTGTGTTTTTGCGGCCGGGGAGTGGCGATTTCAAGGTCAACGATCGCCTCTTTGAGGAGTATTTCGTGACCGAATCGCAACGGGTTCGGGCGCGCCAGCCGCTGGTTTCCAGCGAGACCACCGCCAGTTTCAATGTTCTGGCCAATGTCTCTGGGGGGGGCGTGGACGGTCAGGCGGATGCGGTCCGCCTGGGAATTGCCCGCGCCCTTCTCGAGTTCAACGCGGAGCTGCGCAAGAAATTGAAGAGCGAGGGTTTTCTTTCCCGCGATTCGCGTATCAAGGAACGCAAGAAGTACGGCCAGAAGGGCGCGCGCAAGCGTTTCCAGTTCAGCAAGAGATAAAGTTTCAAAGTTCACGTTTCCGAGTTTCAAGGTTTCAAGGTTGCGAGTTGGGAGCAATGATCTGGAAACGTTGAAACGCTGCGAACCCTTGAAACCTGTAAAAGCTGAGAACTGGCACCCGAGTACTGGTTTTTCTGGCCACCGGCTACTGACCACTGGCCACTGTCTTTAAAATCTTCCCGCACCCCACCGGGGTCGGGGTGACGGGAATTAATCCGGTGCAGCCACGGAGCCGGCGCCGGATGCAAATTACGAAGGAGGTTGTTTGGCTAACATCACCATGAAGGAGTTGCTCGAAGCGGGCGTCCACTTCGGGCACCAGACCAAGCGCTGGAATCCCAAGATGAAGGAGTACATCTTCGGGGAGCGCAACGGCATTTACATCATTGACCTGCAGAAGACGCTCAAGATGTTCAAGGAAGCGTCCAAGTTCGTGCAGGACTTGACCGCTGACGGCAGGCTGCTGCTGTTTGTAGGCACCAAGCGGCAGGCGCAGGATGCCATTGCCGAGGAGGCGCAGCGCTGCAGCATGTATTACGTGAACCAGCGCTGGCTGGGCGGGTTGCTCACCAACTGGACCACCATTCAGAAGTCCATCAAGCGGCTCAAAGAGCTGGACGAGATGGCCACCGATGGCCGCTACGAGCTGCTGCCCAAAAAAGAAGTCATCAAGCTGGAGCGCGAGCGCAAGCACCTGCAGGCCAACCTGGCCGGCATCAAGGATCTTGGCCGGCTGCCCGACGCCATTTTCGTGATTGATTCCAACAAGGAACAGATTGCGGTGCGCGAAGCCCGCAAACTGGGCATCCCGGTGGTAGCGGTGGTGGATACCAATTGCGACCCCAGCGAAGTGGATTACGTGATTCCCGGCAACGATGACGCGCTGCGCGCCATTCGCCTGTTCGCTTCCAAGGTGGCGGATTCGGTCATTGAGGGCGCCCAGGCCGCCAGCGATAAGCAGGAAGCCGAGTTGAGCGCCGCCCAATATGCAGCTTCGCAAGCTGCCGCGCAGGAAGAAGGCGCAGCCCCGGCGGAAGGGGTCCAGGAAGGCGCCGGCAGCGAAGACATCAGCATGGAGGACGTGCTGGGCGGAGGCGCCCGCAAGCGACCCGAGGCCGCCAAGGAGCAGGCCGCGGAGGAAGTGCCGCAGGTCGAGAGCCAGCACACGTTCTAAGGTTTCAAAGATTCAAGGATTTCAAAGTTTCGACAATGGTGCGATCTGGTGGCTTCCTTGAAACCTTGAGACGTGGGAAGCCTTGAAATTCGTCAAGATCCGACCCGCGTGCCTTGCTTCCGCGCGGGTCGTTTTGTGTGAAGAATAACCATGCCGGTAGTCGCCGTGATGCCGGAAGAAGCCGCTGAACGCTGCAACAAAACGCCCGGTTGCTCCCTGGCAGCGGGACACAAAGGGCCGTGTAGAATTGAGGAGAAGAAGTCTGATATGAGCACTACTACTGCAAATATTTCCGCCGCGCAGGTAAAAGAGCTCCGCGACAAAACCGGAGCGCCGATGATGGATTGCAAGCAGGCGCTCACCGAATCGAAGGGCGACTTGGAGCAGGCCATCGTGATTCTGCGCAAGAAGGGCATCGCCTCCATGCAGAAGAAGGCGGCACGCCTCACCAGCGAGGGCTCCGTCGCCAACTACATCCACGCCGGCGGCAAAATCGGCGTGCTGGTCGAAGTCAACTGCGAGAGCGATTTTGTGGCCCGCACCGAAGACTTCAAGGAATTGGTTCACGACGTTGCTATGCACATCGCCGCCAGCGACCCCAAGTTCATTCGCCGCGAGGACGTTACCCCCGAGGCTTTCGAGCGTGAAAAAGAGATCTACCGCGCCCAGGCCAAGGCTACCGGTAAGCCTGACAACGTGGTGGAGCGCATCGTTGAGGGCAAGATGGGCAAGTTTTACGAGGAGGTCTGCCTTTACGAGCAGCCCTTCATCAAAGACCAGACCGTCAATATCTCGCAGCTCATCGCCTCCAAAATCGGCAAGCTGGGCGAGAATATCTCGGTGCGCCGCTTTGCCCGCTTCAAGGTGGGCGATGCCGGCGAGACCATCGCCGTGAGCAAGCCGGAGCAGAAGGCGGAATAAAGGTTTCCGAGTTTCAAGGTTTCGGAAACCGGGCTTCTAAAACCGTGAAACCTGCGAAACCTTGAAACTTTACATCGTGTAGTGCAAACTTCCCCATAGACATATGTCCACCACTACTCCAGTGTTCAAGCGTATCCTGCTGAAGCTCTCCGGCGAAGCATTAGCCGCCGGGCAGGGCTTTGGCCTGGAGGGAGAACGCGTCCAGGAAATTGCTGCCGAACTGCAGGAAGTTCACGCCTTGGGAGTGCAGATTGCGGTGGTGGTGGGCGGCGGAAACTTCTTTCGCGGGGTGGCCGAGCAGGCCCGGGAAATGGATCGTGTTTCCGCAGACCATATGGGTATGCTGGCCACCGTCATCAATGCCCTGGCCCTGCAGGATGCCCTGGAAAAGCGCGGAGTCTACACCCGGGTCATGTCGGCTATCGAAATGAACCAGGTTGCCGAACCTTTTATCCGCCGCCGGGCCATGCGCCATCTGGAAAAGGGACGCCTGGTGGTCTTCGCCGCAGGCACCGGAAATCCTTATTTCTCCACCGACACCGCCGCTTCCCTGCGCGCCATGGAAATCAAGGCCGACGTCATCCTTAAGGCCACCAAGGTGGACGGCATCTACGACGCCGATCCGGTGCTGGTCAAGGACGCCAAGATGTTCGACCAGATCAGTTATATGGATGTGCTCAGAAAGGGGCTGCAGGTGATGGATTCCACCGCTATCAGCCTGTGCAAGGACAACAACCTGCCCATCATCATCTTCAACCTTAATCGTCCCGGGAACATCAAGCGCGTTCTCATTGGCGAAAAAATCGGTTCCCTGGTCAGCGCCTGACCAGATTGAGTAATTGTGCAGTCGGGTAATTGTGTAATTTACTGCGCGGTGCTGGCCGTCACCACCCACTCACCGGAAATTCTGCGACGCATGCACATGGATGGATCGAGCCATATCAACTTTCATCCCGTCTCTGGCGACGTTGAAATAACTCTTAATCCGCGCTCATCCGCATGTATCTGTCGGAAATGAAGTTGGTCAGCTTCTCATTACACAATTACCCGATTCCCCAATCCTCAGTTTCCTCCCGCCGCGGCCACCGGATTGCCGTTGGTGTCGTACACCTCGACCGTGCCGTACTTGCTGAGCACATCTTTGATCTGCTTGCCGTCGCCCACGCACACCACCTGCAGGTGGTCCAGGTCAACGTATTTGCGCGCCACTCGTTGCACCACCTCCGGCGTCACCTTGGCCACCTCCGCCGGATAGCGGTCCCAGTAATCTTGGGGAAGGCCGAAATATTTTGATGTCATCCAGTAATTCAGCAGCGTAGCCGGATGCTCAAGCGACAAGGCAAAGCTCGCCACAATCGCGTGACGAGCGTCTTCCAGGTCGCTTTCCTTCACCGCCTCATCGCGGATCCGTTTCAGCTCCCCCATCAGCTCGTGCATTGAGCCGTCGGTCACCGCGTTACGCACCTGTGTTTCCGCAATGAAGGCTCCGGGGTAGGTATCCGCCGTGTAATAGCTGTAGGCTCCGTAGGTGTAGCCTTTTTCCTCCCGCAGGTTCAGGAACAGCCGTCCCGTTGCCCCTTCGCCCAGAATGCGGTTCATTACCCGCAAGGGAATAAAATCCGGATCTCGGCGGCGCAGCGCGAAGTTTCCGGCTACGATATCGGTTTGCACTGAGCCTGGCCGGTCCACCAGGTAGACCTTGGCCGGGGCCGGAGTGGGCAAAGCCGCCAGCTTGGGCTCGCTCACCGGCTGCTTCTTCCAGGCGCCGAAATACTTCTCGATCAGTGCCATCACCTGCCTGGCCTGTACGTCCCCAGCGACGCCGAGGATGGCGTTATTGGGAACGTAGTATTGCTCGTGGAACTGCTTGAGCTGCTGGCTGTTTACGGCCTTCACCGAGGCCGGAGAAGGGGCGATCACAGCCGCGGGAAAATCACGGTACAGCACGCGATGGAAGCGCTCCATGCTCAGGAAGCCGGGGTCGGAACGCTCCTGCTCCAACTCCGCCAACTGCCGGGACTTGTATTTGGCCAGTTCGTCCGGAGGGAAGGTGGGGTTCTCCACCATGTCTGACATCAGGTCCAGCAGTTTGGCGGTATTTTCCACCAGTCCGGAGGCAACCACCTGTGAGTGGCTGGAGCCGAACTGCGCGCTGGGAGTGATGGCGGCGCCGATAGCGTCAATTTCCGAGGCCAGCTGAGCGCTGTTGCGGTGGGTGGTGCCCTCGCGCATCATGTCGGCGGTAAATTTGGCCAAGCCGGGCAAGTCTTTGGGGTCCTCCAGCGCGCCCGATTTGATCCACAGAGCCAAGTCCACGGTCGGCAGCTCGTGCCGTTCCAGCACCAGCACCGTCAGCCCATTCGACAAGTGAAATTCCTGCGGCCGCGGCAGCGTCACCTGCAGCACCTGCCTGTTCACCGGCGCGCGATTCAGGCGTTCCACCTTGGTGACGGGAACCGATTTGCTTCCCTCCTGCGCCCCGGCGATCAGCCCCAGGCACAGCACGCTCAAAATTATGGCAACCAGGATTTGATTTCGTCTCATGGCGGGCTCCCTATCTTCCCCCGGCGGAGGCGCCGGCTTGTTGCTCGGGCAAGGTGGTCACTACCGCCCGCTCCGTCGCTACAAGGTATTTCTGCGCCGCGGCTTTCACCTGCTCCGCGGTTACGGCATCGTACTTGTCCATGATAGTGTTGATCAGTTCAGGATCGTTGAAGAACACCGCGTACTGGCCAATGCGGATGGCGGTTCGCAGATCCGACTCGCGCGTCTGAATCATGCTGCGCCGGTATTGCGTGCGCGCTTTATCTATTTCCGCCGCCGAAACCCCGTCCTTGGCCACCGCCGCAACCTCTTTATAAATTGCCTGCTCCAGGTCTTGGGGCTTCACGCCCGGGCGCGGCGTGGCCATTACATAGAACAGGCTGGGGCCGCGGCGCGCATCCGCCTGCACGTCAACCGAGGTCGCCAGCTGCTGCTCTTTCACCAGATGCTGATAGAAGCGCGAGCTTTCTCCCTGTCCCAGGATGTCCCCCAGCACCTGCAGGGCGTAGTTGTCAGGCGTGTTGCCGGGCGGGGTGTGATAGGAAATCAGCACCATGGGCAGGCGTGCCAGCGGATCGTGGACTGTCTCGCGACGCTCGCCGTAGTGCTGGTCTTCGGTCACGTCGGGCTGCGGCGGAGTGGGCTGCCGCGGAATCGCCGCGAAATGTTTCTTCACTTCCTCCATCGCTACCGCCGGGTCGAAATCGCCCACCAGCGTCAGCACCGCGTTGTTGGGCGCGTAGTAGATGCGGAAAAAATCCTGCACGTCGGCCAGCGTGGCCTCGTTCAGGTCGCGCATGGAGCCGATCACGGAGTGCTTGTAGGCAAAATTATCGTAGGAGAGATTGTCAATCTCCAAATAGGACTTGCCGTAGGGCTGGTTATCAATGCCCAGCCGCCGCTCTTCTTGCACCGCGTTGCGTTGGTTGTCCAGGTTGGGCTGGTTCACCGCCAGGTGCCCCATGCGGTCGGCTTCGAGGAACAGCGCCAGGTCGAGCTGGTTCTTGGGCAGCACCTCGAAATAATTGGTGCGATCCTCGGTGGTGGTGCCGTTGATGCCGCCACCATTGTTTTCCACCAGGATGAAGTGCTCGCCCTTGCCCACGTTCTGCGAGCCTTCGAACATCATGTGCTCGAACAGATGGGCGAAGCCGGTGCGCCCCGGCCGTTCGTTCCGCGACCCTACGTTATAAGTGACGCAAATGCCGAAGACGGGAGCGGCGTGGTCAGGCGCCAGGATGACGCGCAAGCCGTTGTCCAGATGCACGTCCTGCAATGGCAGGGGCGGCAACTTGGGCGCCTGCGCGGCCGTCTGGGCCAGGGCCGGCAGGGCAAGCAACACCGCCAGCGCCGGGGCAAGGAACAGTTTTCTTCGCATGGTTTGTACCTCAGATATGGTCAAAAGTAGGCCTTTTGCGGGGTGCTAAGCAGTGTAACAGACGGACGAGGCGGGAAATAGTCAACGGCGGACTAGCTGTCTGGCTGGCTAGCCAGTGAGCTAGAAAGCTAGTCAGCCACCACCATCACCGCCGCCCCGTCAATGGCGTCCTTTTTCAGCGCGATCAGCGCCTCGTTGGCCTGGTCCAGGGGGAATTCCGTGGTTTTCGGCTGCAGGCCAATTTCCGCAGCCATGCGCAGAAAGTCGCGCGCATCCGCCCGGGTCATATTGGCCACGCTGCGCAGCTGGCGCTCCCCCCACAGCAGGCGGTCGTAGTCGAACTCCGGCATGCGGTCCAGGTGAATGGCGTTGACGGCCACCACTCCGCCTTTGCGCAAGCTGGAGAGCGCGGTCACCACCACTTCGCCGCTGGGCGCGAAGGTCACAGCACGATCGAGCTCCTGCGGCGGCTTCTCCCGCTCGCTTCCTACCCACTCCGCTCCCAGCGATTGGGCCAGCTTGCGGTGCGATTCGCCCCGCGTAGAGACGTACACCTTGCACTTCCAGGCATGCAGGACAGGGAGCGCCAGGTGCGCCGAGGCGCCGAAGCCGAACAGTCCCACCCGCTCACCCGCCTCGACGCCGGCTACCCGCAGGCTGCGGAAGCCGATAATGCCAGCGCACAGCAGCGGCGCCGCGTGCAGATCATCGAGCTCGGAGGGCAGGGGAAACACCCAGTCAGCGCGTGCCGTCGCGTATTCTGCATATCCGCCGTTCACGCTGTAGCCCGTGAACGTGGGCGCGTCGCACAGGTTTTCCATGTCGTGCTTGCAATACCAGCAAGCACCGTCGTTGCCGCCCATCCAGGAAACGCCCACCCGAGCGCCCAGGGGCATCTCCGCCGTTGCCCCACCCGCTACTTCGCCCACAATCTGGTGTCCCGGCACCACCTGCTTGTGTTTCGGCGGCAGCTCGCCTTCCACGATGTGCAGATCGGTGCGGCAGACCCCGCAGGCCCGTACCCGCAGCAGTACCTGGCCCGGCGCGGGCTCAGGCATAGGAATTTCACGGATCTCCAGGGGGCGCTTCGAAACTTGCCCAGGCAAGCTGAGCACAGCAGCTTTCATGGCGCACCTTCACTGTTGCCATTTTCGCATCCCGCGCGGTCGTGAACTCCTGTGGGCAGGCGCGCCCGCTCCTGCGGCTGGGCCAGCTTGTCATTCACCGGCAATGGAAGGTAGCCTGCATGGTCGCCGCAATTACTTGCGTTGCTTTCTGCCGGAGGTATTTTGGATGGTTCTGCAGGAACCGGGTCACCAACTTCTTCATGTCCTCGTCGGAAACTCCGCGCACGCAGGCGTTGGCGCTCTTGATGAAGCCAGCCTGCTCTGTGACTCCGCGAATGTAGCCCAGACAGAATGTATGCGCCAGGGCATTCAGGCTGGCGTCCTTTGTGTTGGCCTCGCACAAAGCCTGCAAATCCCTGCCATCGGAAAGATCATAAGGAGTCTGCGCCCAAACCGCCGTCCCCGCCAGGAACATTGCTATCAGCAATAAGGTTTTCATTGCCCCTCTCTTCACGGCATTCTAAATGGGAGACCTGAAAACGGGCAGTGTTTGCTGGGTTCACCCCTAATACAGGGGGCTTTTAAATGCCTCGGATTAACCTCGCAACGGTTTCGCACGGCTAAAGCCCTGCCAAGCCCAACTGTTCCATATCGGCGTGCCGAGGCCGGGGCCGTGCGACACCGCGATTTCGAACACATGGGCTTTATAGCCCGGGGAGGTATCAGTACGTCACCAGGGGCGCCTGGAAAAGATAAAAATTGCTACTCAGCTGTTGCAAGGAGAATTCCACGGCATCAAGCAACGCGATCCGCCGGGCTTTGAAGTTCCGCAGGTCAGTCAGCACCATGTACTCGCCACGGGGGCGTCTTTTGCTCAAACGGGCCGGACGTATAATCACCCACTCCAGCCCGGTACCGCGGATCAATTCCTCTTGGCGGTCGCGGTCTTCGTACACCTGTTTGAGGAAAAGCGGCTGGATGATTTTGTCATAGAAAAACCCACAATGACCACGACTGTCTCCTGCACCGCAGGCGCTGATGCAAACCAGCCGTCCCACTCCATGCTTCTCCATCATGCGGATCAGATTGGCCGTGCCTTCCCAGAGGTAAGTAGTGGGCCGGCGGGTGGCCTTCTGGGTCAACCAGCAAACCACTGCTTCCTGACCCTCCACTGCGGGTGCCAACGAGCTCTCGTCGAGCACGTCTCCCGCAAATACCCGATGCCGGGGGCGGCGCCAGCGAAATCGCGGCCGCTTTCGTTCCAGGGCCGTAACTTCGTGTCCCTCCGCCTGAGCCTGCTCAATGAGCTGCCGTCGAATCCGGCGAGACGAGGCAATGATTAAGACCTTCATGCGGGTTTTTCAGTTTCGCGTTTCCCGTTTCGCCTGGAGTACGAAGAGGCAAAACTTGAAACTGCTCCATGAAAATCCTAGCCCGCCGCCACAGAATCGCAAGTAACCACAGGCGCAGCCAATCCTGCCCCGGCATTGTCCTAACGGACATGCCTCCCACTGCCCTATTTCCCGTCGCTTGCGAACCTGGCCATGCTTCGGCTGTCCACCTTCCTCGCGCCAGGTTGGACCTGTGTCATGTTCCGAAGCCATCCAAGTGACGTAGATTGATGTTGTGAGCCAGCTCAACGCTCTCGTCCTCACTCGCGACCCCCGTTCCACCGCTCGTTTGCTGGCCCCCCTGCACCAGTGGGGGGTGCTGGCTGAGGTGGAATCGGAGCCTGACTACGCCATTGCTGCCCTCCTCCGCCGGCACTGGGATGGCTTCATCGCCGATTTCACCAGCGTGCCTGGTGTAGGCGAGGCCATCGGCGCCATTCGTTCCGCCACGGCCTGCAAATCCACCCCCATCCTCGCCCTCGTGGACGACTCCATCAGCGTGCAATCGGCCCTCGAGGGCGGGGCGAATTCAGCCCTGAACAAAGGGTCGTCTCCGGCCCGCTCCCGACCCTACCTGCGCATTTCCCTTCTGCTGATGACGCGCGAGCACCTGCGTTACTTCCGTTACCCGGTGGACACTCCCGCCGCCATTACCTACGCCGGCGGACCCACGCTGGAGGCTCGCACCGTGAACGTCAGCAACGAAGGGTTGGCGCTCCGCCTGACCCACCCTATGCGCGTGACCCGGACCGTACGAGCCCGCTTTCAGTTGCCCGCCCCCAACCCCACGGTGGTGGTCGCTACCGGCCACACTGCCTGGATGGACAACCAAGGCCGCATTGGACTGCGTTTCCTCTACATGCCCGAGCCCTCCCGTTGCCGCTTTCAGCAGTACATGGCGGAGATGCACAGCCGAGCCGGCAACCACCTGACCCGGTCCTGCTCCTGAATTCTGTTTTGCCGGTTTGTAGCCACCCGGCCTTATTGCCCCGAAGTCATCGAACCTGTTCGTCGAACGAAACACAGCCCCGGCCGGACGGTGCTCCCTTAAAAAAAATCGCGCGCCCTAGAGCGCGCGATTCGTGTAAGCGGGCGAAAGCTTAGGATTTCGCTTGCCTGGTTTTCAGCACATCAATGGCTTTGTGCAGCTGATCGTCTTCGTGCTGCTTCTCCAGTTTGCGTTCCTGGTCGGTGGCATTGCTACTGTCATCATCGGGCAAAACCACGTCCTGGCTGGCGTCGGCCACCAGCACGTTAGGAGTAATCGCCGTATCCTGGATGGCTTTACCGCTGGGCGTGTAGTACTTGGCCACGGAGAGGATGAGCGCGGAGCCGTCAGGAATTTCGATCAGCTTCTGTACCGAGCCTACACCGAAGGTCTTGTCGCCCACCACGTCGCCGCGGCCATTTTCCATAATGGCGCCGGCCACGATCTCCGCCGGGCCAGCTGTGCCGCGGTTCACCATCACCACCAGGGGCAGATTGGTGACTGCCTTGGAGGGATCGGCGTTAAAAGTCTGGCGGGGATATTTCTGGCCCTGCAGATAGGCGATAGTGCCATGGTTCAGGAACAGGTTAGCTACTGCCACGCCTTCCCCTTCCTCTCCGTCGGCGCAGTCGCGAAGGTCCAGGATCAGCTTCTTGGCGCCCTGCCGCTGCAGAACTTTGATCTTGCCCGCTATTTCCTGGGCTTTGCCCTTGTTGAGGATGTCAGCCTGCAGGTAACCGATCTGGTCCTCGAGTAGTTTGTCAGCCACCGCAGGGTAAGCGACCACCTCGCGCGTGAGCGTCATCTTCTGCGGCTCAGCACGCCGGGCGCGCACGATAGAGACCAGCACGTTGGAGCCTGGGGTGCCGGAGAGCTTGTCACGGATCTCAGCCAGCGACATGTCACGGGTGCTTTGGCCCTCGATGGACTCGACAATGTCAGATCCTTCGATGCCGGCCTTATCCGCCGGGCCGCCGGGCACTACCGCGATCACCGCGGCATAACCGAAGCGCTTAGAGATGGCGGCGCCGACATCGGCTTTGCCTTCGTGCTTGTGCTCCTTGTAGCTCTTGTACTGCTCGGGGTTGAGATAGCTGGAGTTGGCATCCAGCGATTCCAGCAGTCCGTGGAGAGCCCCGTCGGTCACTTTGGGAATGTTCGGCTCCTCCACATACTCACTGCGGATGCGGGACAGAACTTCACTGTAAACACCAAGCTGGCGGTAAGCGCCGTCACTGTCGGAGGCCCGAACCACCAGGCCGCCAGCCACCATGAACAGCACTACGACAAGAGAAACGGAGAGAATTAACGCTTTAAATCGGTTAGACATTGTTACTTCGATCTTGAATAGACCGTCCTTTGGCGAGAGCTGGCGTTATTATACCGCGTTTGATGCTGAATTCCGGGCCCCCGGTGCAACAAATGCCACCAAGGTAACCGGCTGCAGGACAGCACGTTAAGCCATTGGACTGTCCTGTTGAGACCAGGGTTGCACGCCTTGCAGATGCCGTCCTCAGACTGCAGCTCTTCAGAGCATGACTGTTGGTACCTCGCGGCGTCAGCGCTAAGACTCGACTATGGCGTCTACCTCGATCTCCACCAGCATATCGGCAGAAACCAGGGCGGTAACGCCGACCATGGTGGCGGCGGGGCGCACATCGCGGAAAAACTCACCATGCGCTTTGCCCACCTTTTCCCAATCGGCGATATTGACCAGAAACGTGCGGGTGCGAACCACATCCTTCAGGCTGGCCCCTGCCTGCGCCAGGGCAGATCCTACAATACGTAAAATCTGTACTGCCTGTGCGTAAGGGTCTCCCTGGCCCACCACCTTGCCATCTTTCACGGCGGTGGTGCCGGCGACGTGAATGTAAGGACCGACCCGCACGGCGCGGGAGTAGCCGACGACGGGTTCCCAAGGGGCACCGCTGGAGATGTTCTGACGTGCCATTGCAAAGCTCCTCCGCTTCCAGTGTGTCACATCTTTTGCTATGGCTCGCGTAGCAGCCAGTGAGCGCGAGTGCCAATAACTCTAAGCGCTTGCTGAACGGCGACAAACCCACAACTACAACCAAAAACCGCTGTGAGCTGTCCAATAGGAGTGCGCGGAAAGACGCGCTGGGCGCGAGAAAGCGGGGAGCACGAACGACTTCCAACAAAAGTCACTTGCGTTCCCACGCGGCTTGCGTTAAGTAAACGCCAAATCGCGCGCTTTTTCGCGGCTGGCGCGGGACAAGGCGAGGAGACCAAGTGATCCCTGATTCGCATCCCTTACGGGCCTTATTTGTGGAGTTGGTAGATCGGCACTATAGCGACGAAGTGGGCATGCGCGACCCGGAAGTAAGCGGCTATGTGGCCAACATCCTGGCCGAATTCTGCGAACTGGACCAGCTCTTTAAACTGCGCAACGCCGCCGGCAGGCCTCTGGATGACGTGGGCGAGATGCTGCTGGAATCCGACCCCGTTTTCGGCCCTGCGCCTTCCTTTGACCGGGAACGGCAGGTACGCAAGCACATCGGAGACTTTACCCTGTTCTTCACCGGCATGTTCCCGGAAAGCATTAATCACTTCCGCATGCGGCGGCAGCGGCTGGAAAATTTCGTGGATTTTATGAAAGCGGGCAAGGAGAGCTACTACATCGTCTCCAAGTTTGAGTTTTTCGAGTACGCCAAGGTAGCGCCCATGTTTGCCCGCCTCTCCGAGCACTTCGAACAGTGCGTTTACGGGCTGAACTTGGTCAAGAACGAACTGGCGGAGATGCAGCACCCCATTGCAGCACGGGCGAAGGAAATCCTGATGTAGCAATGAGCAGTTAGTTGTCAGCACCCAGCAGCCTCTTTCTGCTTACTCGCCATTTCGCGGGGAGGGCGACAGTTGGCCGCCCTTACTACCGACTTCTGACTACGGTTTTTTATAAAAGCTCAACCCCGCGTCGCCCTGCTCAAGTCTGCGGTAACGCTGGAGGACTCCGACCTTTGCCGGAGGGTCGAATTTGCGGTCGTGCTCGGCAACAACGACGCTGGCAGGCTGAAGCAAGCGCGATTGCGACAGAAAGCCCAGGGTTTCTTCATAAGCCGCATGCTGCCGATACGGCGGATCGAGAAAGCAACAATCGCAGGTTACGGCGTACGCGTCCAGGCGCCGTAAGCCCGCCAGCACGTCACGCTCGACCACCTCAAAACTGTCGGCCTCTATACTGAGAGAGCTCAAGTTTTGCCGCACCAACTCAGCCGCCCGGGCGTTCTCTTCAATGAAATAGACCATGCAGGCGCCACGGCTCAACGCCTCGATCCCGACCGCGCCGGTGCCGGCGTAGAGATCGAGCCAGACAGTTCTCGCCAGGCGGCCAGGTTCGCCGCCCACCAGGACATTAAAGAGGGTTTCACGCATGCGGTCGGAGGTGGGGCGGATATCCAGGCCGCGCAGCGAGCGCAGGGGACGGCTGCGGTATTTGCCGGCAATTACCCTCATCGGCACCTCGACCGCACAGGAAAACTAGGCGGCTCAGGCGGCTCAGTCTAAACTATAGGAGGGCGCGGTCGTCCCAGCGCCCCATTTCCTAGGCATGAGAAACTGGTCGCTTCCAGCAGGGCGGATGTTTGGCGCCGATATCCGTATTCACGTCACCTTCGTTTTGGTGTTGCTGTTTGTGTGGTTTACGGAGGCGTCGCCGCAAGGGCCGATTGGCGCGGGCCGCGGCTTGGCGCTGGTGGGCATCATCTTCGCTTCCGTGCTCGTCCACGAACTGGTGCAGGCGGCAGTGGGACGCCGGCTGGACGTGCCGGCTCGCGCCATCATTCTTCTGCCTATCGGTGGGGTCACTCTACTGGATGAAAGCCAGCAGATGGCTGGCGAAACCGGCGCCGATGCGGTTCCGTTCTGGAAACGCGATTTACGGGTGGCCGCGGCCGGGCTGCTGGCTAACCTTGCCATTGCCGGCATTGGCGCCGCGCTCCTGCTCGTGTTCTCTCCGGGCATCGGGTTATGGCAACAACCCCTGGTGCACTCCGCCCACCTGCTGCGCAGCCTGGTCTGGGTCAACCTGTTCCTGGTGGGCTTCAACCTGTTGCCCGCCTACCCGTTGGACGGCGGCCGGGTTTTGCGCGCCCTGTTTGCTAGACGGATAGAAATGCTCCAGGCAACCCGGCAGGCCGTCAGCCTGGGGCAGGGGATCGCCATACTGATGATGTTCGCCGGTATGGTCTGGAACCCGTGGCTGGTAGTGGTGGGAGTCTGCCTGTTCATCGGGGCACAGTTGGAAGAGCGCTCAGTGGTGTTCCATTCCGTCCTGGAGCAGGTGCGGTTGGAGGAGGTTATGCTCACCGATTTCGCCACGCTCTCGCCCGGCGACACGCTGGAAGACGCGCTGCACAAGGCGGTGCACTGTCTGCAGGATGACTTCCCGGTGATCCGCGGCAGCGATATGGTAGGAGTCATCTCGAAGCAGAAGATCCTGCAGGCCTTGGGCGCCAGCGGCAACTCCTACGTGCAGTCGGCCATGAACCAGGTGTATGACGTGGGACAGAAAGGTGAGTCGCTGGCCACGGCTTTCCACAAGATTACGCAACACGGGCTGAGCTTGATTCCCGTGGTCGAGGAACAGCGCCTGGTCGGCATTATTACCCTGCAGAACCTGACCCACAGCATGGCCATGCTGGCGGAGAGCCGTCGTCTGCGGCGGAAAGACTCAGTTTGAACAAGTTGGCAGCCGGAGATGTAAATCGAACTCCTTAAATCTGTGTTACCGTAGAAAATTCCGGCGTAAATGGCAGGACCAGAAGATATAGTGCGCTGCTACATGATTGTCGGAACTGGAATTGATGTTGTGGAAGTGCCCCGGGTGGCGGCAGCCATCGAGCGTTTCGGGCAACGCTTTTTGGAACGCATCTACACGCCGGCGGAAATCCGCTACTGCGAAGCCAAGGCCAACCGTATGGAACGCTTTGCTGCCCGTTTTGCCGCCAAAGAAGCGGCCATGAAAGCTCTGGGCACGGGCTGGAATCACGGGGTGAGGTGGCGCGACATTGAAGTGCGCCGCCAGCCCGGCGGGCGGCCGACGCTGGTATTTAGCGGCAGGGCGGCCGAGTTTGCCGCGGGACTGGGGGCGAATCATACCGCACTCTCGCTCACGCACACTGCCTCGGAGGCCATTGCTCAGGTGATTCTCGAAACCTGAAGAGGAAGCGGAAAAACTGGATTCAATGAGCGAGACCGCAGTTCTCCCCAAACCAACGCAGTCTAAGCCGGTAACCGCCACCGCGCCGCTGGCCGGTGTCGCCTTGGCCAGCTTTGCCGCCCTCTTGCTGGAACTGGCTCTGACCCGATTATTCTCGGTGGTGCTCTTCTACCACTTCGCTTTTCTGGCCATCTCGATCGCTTTGCTTGGCCTGGGTGCGGGAGGAGTGTTTGCCTACCTTCGCCAGAACTGGCTGGCCGCTCACCATGTGCGCAAAATAGGAGGCCTGCTCTGCCTTTTGAATGCGGTGGCGATTGTGGTCGCCCTGGAAGTAGTGTTGCACACCCGCGTAGCCCTGCAGTTAAGCAGCTACAACTTCAAACGGTTGACCGCGATATATCTGTTCTCCGCCGTGCCCTTTTTCTGCACCGGCCTGCTGTTCTCGGTGGCCTTCGCCCGCGAGAGCCGGCGCATCCCCCAGTTGTATGGCGCCGATCTGGTGGGCGGTTCGCTAGCTTGCCTGGCTGTGGTTCCGCTGCTCAACTGGATTGGCGGCCCCAATACCGTAGTCTTTGCCGGGGTGGCGATGGCCGTGGCGGCTATCGCCTGGTCCACTTCCCCCCGCGGGCGGCGTGCCGGGCTGATCCTGGCACTTCTCCTTGCTGCTCTGATTGGCGCCAATTACTCCGGCCGGCTAATAGACGTCATCTACGCCAAGGGGGTCCGCATCTCCGACTACTTCACCATCGAGTATGTGCGCTGGAATGCCATCTCGCGCATTGAAGTGGACCGCAAGAAGGACGGCTCCAAGTGGGTGGTCATTGATGCCGACGCCAACAGCGCCATCATGAATTTTGATCCCCAGGTGTGGGAGCAGACACCATTGCACAAGGCCATGATGTCTACCGCGCCTTCGGTCACCAACGTTCTGCGCCCGCACGGCAGCTATGCCATTATCGGCCCTGGCGGCGGACCCGATGTGATGCGAGCTCTGGCTAACGGCAGCACCAACATCACCGGAATCGAAATCAACCCCATCATCATCAACGACGTGATGCGTGGCCGCTATGCAGATTATTCGCATCACCTCTATGACCTGCCCCAGGTTCATATCCACATTGCCGACGGCCGTTCCTGGGTCCGTAACTCGCGCCAGCGCTATGACGTGATCCAAATGACTTTGGTGGATACCTGGGCTTCCACCGCCGCTGGCGCTTTTGCCCTCAGCGAAAACAATTTGTATACGGTGGAAGCATTCAAGGAGTATTTCGAGCACCTTAAGTCAGACGGCATGATCGCCATCACCCGCTGGGAGTTCAAACAGCCGCGCGAAGCTTTGCGAGTGCTGGCGGTGGCCATGCAAGCGCTGCATGAAATCGGAGTCGCCGACCCGGCACGCAACTTTATCGTCGTCTCCGAAGGGCCGCTGAATGTGGATGGCCGCCCAGTGGTGGTGCTGGCCAAAAAGACGCCTTTTACGGCGGAAGAGGAAGCGGAAGTGCGCGCCCACCTGGCCGAGACCAGGCTGGTGGCGCAATACATGCCCTCGCAGCCGCAGGACAACCCCTTCGGCCAGTTAATCGCCAGCAATGATCCCTATGGCTTCGCCCGCCATTATCAGTTCAACGTGGCGCCCGATACCGACAACGCGCCATTCTTCTTCTTCACCCTGAAGACCCGGCAAATTCTCAACAAGCACTTGCTGGCCCGGGGAATTGATTGGAAGGTGAACCTGGGAGTGGTGGTGCTGGCCATGGTGCTGCTCATATCCATTGCCGCCGTACTGCTCTTCCTGGTGCTGCCGATGGCGCTGCATGGCGGAGGGGGAGGGCAAACCCTGCAGTTGCTCTATTTCATCGCCGTGGGCCTGGGCTACATCCTGGTGGAGATCACCTTCATTCAGCGCTTCGTGTTGTTCCTGGGCAATCCCACGTATGCCTTAACGGTGGTGATCTTCCTGCTCATGCTGGCCAGCGGAGCAGGAAGCATGGTCTCGCGCAAATGGCTCTCGCGGCCCAGTCGGGTGAAGATTCCCCTGGTGGCGATCGTAGCCGCGCTGCTGGTTTATGTTGGTGTGCTGCAGCGGTTGCTGGGCGCGCTGGTCGGCCTGCCCTTCTTGTTGAAGCTGATGGTTAGCGCTATTGTGCTGGTTCCCTTGGGATTCGCCATGGGAATGCCTTTCCCAACGGGGTTGCGCTGGCTGGCGGGAGCCAAAGTGGAGGCCGAGGATGCCACCGTAGGATCGGCGGATGGCGCTCCTTCTCAGGGCAACGCGATCGAATGGGCCTGGGCCATGAACGCGGCTTCCAGCGTTCTGGGCTCGGTGCTGGCCATCCTGATTGCCATTCACGTCGGTTTGAACCTGACCCTCACCTGCGGGGCTCTCGCCTATCTGCTGGCCCTGCTGTTGACCGTCACCTTCCGGCGACTGCCGCTACCGCGTGGAGCTTGAACACGGACGTCTGTTATCATCGCCTGTAAATTTGAGTTGTGGCGCGACTTAGGGCCCCATCCCGGGGATCGCCGGTGGGACTGTGCAATCCCGGGGCCACTACATAGATAATTCCGGTGCGGCTCGCAAAGCATCAGAATAGCTACTAGTTTCTCGAGGAGAAGGTGGCTAGCCAGAAGCAACTGAGGTGGGCGGAACTGCGAGTGGGGCTGACGGTGATTTTCGCCAGCATCGCTTTGATTGTTCTGATCTTCCTCATGACCGGCTCCACCGGCTTGTTCACTCACAAAATCGCGCTGTATGCCTATTTTGACAATGCTTCCGGCCTGCGCGTAGGCGCGCCCGTGCGCCTGCAAGGGGTGGACATGGGCAACGTGGATTCCATCCGCGTGGTGCCCAACCACGGCTTAACTCCGGTGAAGGTTGTGCTGCGGGTGAGCACAAAATACGAGAACGGCATACGGACCGACTCCACTGCTGAACTGAGCACGCAAGGGGTATTGGGCGAAACCTTCGTAGATATTGACAGCCGCGGCGCGCATGGCCCCCCGGCGACCAACGGCACTGTGCTCCGCATTCACGAGCAACCTGATTTGACGGACGTGGTGCGGGCCAGCCAGAGCACATTGCAGAATGTCCAAGCCTTGCTGCAGCGCGTGGACAACATCGTCTCCTTCATCCAGAGCGGGCAGGGATCCATCGGCAAGCTCATCTACGACGAGGCTTTGTACAACCGCCTGAACACCACCTTGACGGAACTTCAGAAGGTAGCTTCCGCTGTCAGCCAAGGCCAGGGCAGCCTGGGCAAGCTGATTGTCAGCGACGACCTGTATAACCGCGCCAATACCACGGTGGACAAACTCAACGCCATCCTCGACCAGGTCAATTCCGGGCAAGGCACCGCGGGAAAATTCATCAAGGACCCGTCGTTCTACAACAACGCTAATGCAACCGTGGCCAAGGCCAACGAGTTGATGGAGAACATCAATGCCGGCAAGGGAACGCTCGGCCTGGTAGCCCGAGACCAGGCATTCGCCCAGAAGGTAAACGACACCATCAGTAAGCTCAACGCACTGGCCACAAAGTTGAATTCAGGCCAGGGCTCGGCGGGAAAATTCATCCAGGATCCAGCCGTCTACAACAACACCAATCAACTGCTAACCGAAACGCAAAACCTGATTACAGCTATTCGCAAGAACCCAAAGAAGTACCTCACCATCCGTCTCAAAATCTTCTAAACCGCCGGCCGGATACGGACGGATTTGAGTCAAAAACGGATGCATGCCTCGGTGTCCTTGCCGTCCCGTGGTCCGCTTTCTTCACTTCTGCAGAAACATCTTGGCTGCCGTAGCCACCATGGCGATCGCAAACACCTTACGCAGCGTGGGGGCGGAAATTTCCTGGGCCCAGGCGCCCCCAAAGTAGCCGCCCAGGAGGACTCCGGCGGCAATGAGGAGGCCTAGCTGCCAGTTCACCTTGCCCGCTTTGTAGTACTCCATGAACGCCAGAATGCCAGTGGGAGGCAGCAGCATGGCCAGAGAAGTGCCTTGGGCCAGGTGTTGATCCATGCCGAAAATATAAATTAGGGCCGGGATGAGGATGATGCCGCCGCCCACCCCGATCAGTCCAGAAAAGACGCCCACAGCCACACCCAGGGCCAAGGCCCCCACCACATGCCACATGGTCATGACTAGTCTCGCAAGAGGAAGTAAATGCGAAGTGATTGTAGATTAGCAGCGGGCAATTGGCACTTAGGAGATGGCAAGCAGCCGATTTACGCCGCTTCCGCGGTCTGCTGCGCGGTCATGGCCGCCAGTTCCACGCGGTCATGGGCGCCGGTCTTGCTGAAGATGCTTTGCAGGTGGCGCTTTACGGTATTCTCGCTGATGTTCAGTTGGGCGCCGATTTCGCGATTGCGCAGGCCGCGTGTCACCAGCACCGCAACCGCGCGCTCCCGCTCCGAAAGACGCTGCAGGCCGCGCACCGGTGGCCGCGTGCGTTCCCCGGCCATCCAGCTCACCACCTGCTGCGCAATCTCGTTGGAGAACGCCAGTTGCCCTGCTGCCACGCTGCGAATGGCCTGGAACAGCTTTTCCGGGCTGTCGCGCTTCAGCACCAGCCCGCTCGCTCCCAAACGCACCGCCTGCACGTAGTCCACTTCACTGTCGGAGGCGGTAAGGATAAGAGTGGGCAGCGAGAGTCCTGCCTGGCCCAGTGTGCGCAGCACCTCCAGGCCGGTCGCCTCGGGCAAGTCCAGTTCCAGGACCAGCACGTCTGGTCGGTGCCGCTGTACCAGTTCCGGCACCTGACTGCCCGCCCCGGTTACTGCCACCACCTGCATATCGGACTGGGTTTCCAGCAGGTTAGCAAGGGAATCCCGCACTACCTGATGATGGTCGGCAAGGATAAGTGCCAGTCTTTTGCTCATGTTCTACTCTGCCCGGCTTTCTCTGCCCGGAGGCCCCCAACCTGCTTCCCGGTTGGATGTGCGCAGCCCCGCACAGGTTCGCCGCCCAAAACCGCCGTTCTGGAGATGACTTTCGTACTCTCCGGCGGCCCCGGCATCCCTCTTTTTGCACTCCCCATGTGTTACATTGCGTTTTCCCCCCTTTGCACCATTATTGTGCTCGGGACCTGCTCCAGGGTGGCGCCCGCCGTTGAGGTGATTAGTGACGGTTGACGAAGAACTGAACGCGCTGGAAACGAATCTGCGCCGCCTCAAGATCGAATACGAAATCTATTTCAACAATCCCACCAAGCGCCCCCCTGCCGACACCGAATGGCGCGTCAGTAACACCATCCGCAAGCTCAGCGACGGCTACTCCGACGGCCAGCGCATGAACTTCGCCCAGCGTTACCGCTACAACGAGCTCACCCAGCGCTACGCCCTGCTCAGCGACTTGTGGCGCAAGAAGACCCGCATTCGCGAGGAGGGCTACCGCCGCCCGCAGGATGCTTTGCTCTCCGTCCAGGGAGTGCGCGTTTTCGAACAGGAAAAGCCGGCAGCCCACCACGCTACTCTTCATCCTTTTACGGTGCAGTGTTCGGACGTGGGCAGCGAACGGGAAAAAGTTCAGAAGCTGTTTGACGCCCTGCTGGAAGCCAAGAAAAAAGCGGGCGAGGACCTCTCCAAGAGCGGCAACCTGGACTCCTTTGAAAAATTCGTGCAGAGCAAGACCGACCAGATCCGCAAGCAGTACGGCTGCCATTCCGTGGAATATTCCGTGGAAATGGATGGCGGCCAGGTCCGCCTCAAGGCCAAAGCCAAAGTCTAGTCAAGCTGAAAGAAAATCGTAGATGGTAACCTGCTGCCGTCAGACTGTCTTGGCAGGGATGGCTTCGATGAGGGCAGCCAAAGCCATTGCATTCCGCTCGGCAGTTCGCTCGAACTCAATGCCCATTCCCATACCAGGGTGAACCGTAACCACGCGGCCGGGCAATCGGATGACGGCTTCCTGGTGCTGGAACACCACTTCCAGGGCTGTTCCCAGCAGGCACGGAGTCAAGACTTCGATATAACACCCCGCCAGGCTGATATCCGCCAGTTTTCCGGACATGCCCACCTTCGCCCCCGGGGTACAGAACTCGACACCTATATTGGCCCCTGGGTAACGAGGCCGCCGCCGACGTTCCCCAGCCTGCGGAGCTGGCCGGGGAGTAGCGGCCTGGGGAGGAGCAGGAGACGCCGATTGCTGCACAGTTTCCTGCCTGCCTCGATAGGTGTCGGCCCCGCTTCGCGGCAGATCAATTCTCCAGATGTTCTGATTCGGCTCCAGGCTCCTGATGCCGGCCTGCCCTTGTTCATGTCTCCCCGGGTCGCCTATCCAGACCACCAAAAACTTTGCGCTCTTGCCTCTGTACTCTACTTCCACCGTCGGTCTAGACGATTTGAGCAGTCCCAGCCCATCCAGGCGAGCGCCCGCGGAACTGACATCACGGGCGTAGGCGGTTTGGACAAAAGGATTGCCCTCAGCGTCCACACCTGACACTTTTACCTTGAGCGCGACAGGTGTCCTAGGCTGACCGCGCTTTCCCATAACCCATGCGCTCCTGGCCGGAAGCGGAAACCCAGGGGCCCCGAGTTTCGATTATTAGTCTCGGCCTGTCAATCTGCGCAACCAGTTGCGCTTCTCTTTGGCCGCCGCAAGCTTGGACCGCAACTCCGGAACGACCAGCGCCTGCTCCAGCGTGGGCTGATTAACCGCCGCCAACTTGAGCTCCAAAACATGAGCTCGGTCGGCCGATCCAGCTTTTGTGTATGCGGTGATGAGGTCTCGCATGGAGAGAGGATTGCCGCTATCCTCCTCCAAGTAGGGAATAGCTTGCGCATACTGTTGTCCCACCGTAAAAACGCCACCCATGGCGCCGGCGTAAGAGCGGCTCAAAGCCGAACCCCGTGCCGCCTTCGTGAGTTGCTCAAGTTCTTTGAGCGCCTGGGCGGCGCCGGCGGCATTGCCGGCCGCCGCCGTCCGCACCGCCCGAACACGCAGCACCTCGGCGCGCTCCCGGTGGAACTCCGCGCCCGACCTGTCGGAAGCAGCCGCGAGAGCGGCAGAAGCTTTGTCCAGAAATCGCAGGCTTTGCTGGTTGTCGCGCTCAATCAGCGCCATGTCGCGATATGCCTCTGACTGCAGCAGCGGCAAGTGAGCTTCCCTGGCCTGGTTCGCCGCTGAATCCAGTGCCGCAATACTTCGCTTCTCCTTCTTTTCCCGCACGTAGGTGAGTGCAGATTGCATCGCATAACGTATCTGGTCCGAGCGGGCACTGGCTTGGCGGCTAGCTTTGTCGTATTCCGCGCGCGCCGTGGCTTCCTCCCCCATCAGGGCGTAGGTGTCCGCAATTCCTCCCTGGGAAGCCTGGAATGCCGGGTCAATCTGGAGCGCCCGCCGGTAATGCCCTAGCGCGTCGCGGAAGTTGCCCGCCATGCGCAGGATTTCTGCATACGAATCCTGCGGGTTGGGGTCTTTGGGCAGAAGTGCGGTGTACCGCTCCATGGCGGCGAATGCGTTGCTGAAATCACCGGTGTAAGCATAGCAGTAGGCAAGTTGATTCCAGGCTGCAGCGTAGTTGTTATCGAGCTCTGTAGCACGCCGCAGCAGCTTGCCGCCTGCTTG
>Ga0075276_10000077_pt1 | contig 29180 bp, 31 predicted proteins | sample SF_Rice_5C_80N_4_FD_69770 | JGI IMG/M metagenome (GOLD analysis project Ga0075276, IMG submission 69770) | Rice paddy soil microbial communities from Twitchell Island, California, USA - SF_Rice_5C_80N_405 | ecosystem: Environmental > Terrestrial > Soil > Paddy field/soil | place: USA: Twitchell... | reverse complement strand
GGGCTGCGCAACTCGCCCTCGCGGCCTCGCCGCTCGAAGCTCGAACAGTGCTCGCCCAAATCTCCGCTCGCCCGCGCCCGATCTGCGGGGCGGCGCACAGGGGGAAGGGCGCTCCGTAGTGTCGCGGTATCGTAGCTCGGGTGAGCGCAGCGATACCCAACGTTGGTTCGGACATTGATGGGTGTCGCTGTGCCCCACCCATCCTGCCGAGCTTGCCAGCAAACAGGGGGAATACCAATGAAGAAATATGTAGTGGTCGTTGAGGGTGCGAACATCCGCTTCAGGGAGCGTCCGGGCGCAAGATCAGGTCTCTTCACGACCAGACGGGTCGAGGCGAAGGCAATAGCCGAGGCCGAGAAGCTGGCGATAGACTTGGTCAAAGACGAGCTTGCCTCGATCGGGGCAACATGCGAGGCCGGGGATGATCCGCCTGTCTTCTCGATTGACGAAAGTTACGAAGTCGGCTCATTTGACGGGCACATTGTGCCTGGCAAAGGGTTCTCGCTCTATGAAATGTAGCGGCCGGAACCCGTTCTGCAACGCGCCGGATCGGATTTACAATGCGTGCAAGGGGGCCATTCGACAGGAGGCTATATGAAACCATCCATCGTTCTGATTGTTTTTCTCGGTGTGCTGCTGGGCGGCTGCGCGTCGCCGAAGACGGTACAGGAGGTGAAGGCGGCGCAGGGGCAGGGGGTGACGCGGGTCTATCAGGCGGGGTCCGCCCAGGTGCACGCCGCCGTGCTCGCCGCGGCGAAGGCGAAGGGGCTGGAGGTGGTGGAGGATGACCCGGCCAAGGGCAGGGTGATCCTTTCGCATGGCGTCACGGCGCTGAGCTGGGGCGAGAAGATAGGCGTGTTCCTCAAGCCTTCCGGCGCGAACGCCACGCAGGTGGAGGTGGTGAGCAAGCCGGTGATGGAAACGCTCAATTACCCGCCGGATTGGCCGAAGATCATGCTCGACCAGATCGATGTGGAACTGAAACAGGCGAAATAGCCGCCGCTTGCAGGCTCAGGTCCGGGCCAGCCCGATCCGGGAGGGGGTTGGAGAGCCGGATCGGGCCGGCCTGGCCTGAGGGGGGGAGGCGTCGGGGGAGCGTCAGTCGTCTTCCCCGTGCCCGTGTCCGTGCCCATGTCCATGCGCCCAGTGGCCGTTTCCGTGCCATCCCTCGTCGTGGACGGGGAACATCTCATCGTCGCAGCCGGCAAGCAGCGCGGTGAGCAGGGCGAGCAATAACAATTTCTTCATCTGCCGGATTCCTTTATTCGTATGCTGAAAATATTTCCGCGGCGAGTCTGCGGGAATTGGAGAACGCCGCGCTGTGCGCAATGGTGGTGTATTGCGTGCCTGCGAACAAGGCACGGCCATCCGGCGCGTGAAAATGGATGAACGGTCATTGCGCCGGGGCGATATGTTGTGTAGGCCGGTTCATGCGTAGCGCATGTTTCGGCGACGGCACGATCCCTGTTTGTTTCGCCGCCGTACCGCAGCCAGACATCGCCTGCTGACGGCGGGACAATGAACGGGGCGTAGCCCCCGCGCCGGGTTCCGCTGCGCGGCGTTTGGGGGTAAACTTCAGAAAAACACAGTATCAGCGTCCGGAGTGACGGGCGCGGCGCGCCACAGGCATGCCCGCGCCGCTTTTCTTTTCCGGCCCCGCGCCATCATCACGGAGGAGCCATGTCCAACGCACCCAGCGTCGAACCCTTCGCCATCCGCGACTGTGCGCTGATTGCGGTCGCCACCGGCAGCCGCGCGGAAACGCTGAAGGATCTGCGCGACAACCTGCTCGATTGCCCCGCCGCCTGCCTGTATTACCACTTCTGGGGCGGGCTGCTGCATACGCGTCTCGAGGAGCGCGAGTACAACAACGATTTCGCTGCCTGGGCCTGGCATGCGCTGCACGACAGGGTGCTGGGCGAGCGCCTGGCGATGATAGACCCCACGGCGTTCGGCAGCCTGGAAGACCTGCGGCGCGAGCTGATCGAGGTGATCGAGCAGCGCCTGGACGAGCACGAGTACCTGCTGTGGGCGCCGCGCGACCAGCAGTTCCAGTTCGTGCAGTCGCAGACCGTGGTGTTCGACACCGGCCGCCGCGCGAACAAGCCGCAAGACCTGCTCGCCGTCATCCCGCAGCTTTCCGCGGGCAGCATCTTCTTCCACTTCATCGAGGCGCGCCAGCGCAAGCCGGTGGGGGCCAGCGACTTCCAGGTGTGGCTGGAGCGCTTCGGCCCGGACTATGCCGACTTGCGCAACGCGCTGGGCGCGATAGACCCATACTTTTCTTCCCTGACCGAGCTGCGGCGCAAGATCTCCGCGGTGTTCGACGCTTTCCTGGGGGCCACATGAAAAACATGCTCGACGCTTACGGCAAGATCGCGGGTGCGGCGGCCATCGAGCACCTGCGCCAGCTCGCGCGCCAGTTGCAGGGCATGAAGATCGTGCACGTCAATTCCACCAAGCTGGGCGGCGGGGTCGCGGAGATCCTGCAGAAGCTCGTGCCGCTCACGCAGGAGCTGGGCATAGACACGCAGTGGGAGGTGGTGCAGGGCAGCGAATCGTTCTACCGCTGCACCAAGGGCATGCACAATGCGCTGCAGGGACGCCAGACCGCCATCCCCGATTTTCTGCTCCGCGCCTATGAGGAAACCTGCGCCGCCAACGCCGAGCGCCTGCGCCCGGTGCTGCAGGATGCCGACGTGGTGTTCATCCACGACCCGCAGCCGGCGGCCATGCTGCAGCACTTTCCCGAACGCCGCGGCCGCTGGATATGGCGCTGCCACATCGACGTGAGCCGGCCCTACCGCCCGGTGTGGAACTACCTGCGCCAGTTCGTCAGCGGCTACGACGCCAGCATCTTCTCGCTGGCGAATTTCGCCCAGCGCCTGCCGCACCCCACCTATCTCGTCGCGCCCAGCATAGACCCGCTGAGCGAGAAGAACATCGACCTGCCGCGCGAGGAGATAGACGCCGTGCGCCAGCAGTTCGGCATCGACGCGGCGCGCCCGGCGCTGGTGCAGATCTCGCGCTACGACCGCTTCAAGGATCCGGTCGGCGTCATCTATGCCTATCGGCTGGCCAAGCACTTCGTGCCCGCGCTGCAACTGGTGCTGGCGGGCGGCGGCGCGAGCGACGACCCCGAGGGCGAGGTGGTGCTGCAGGAGGTGCGAGAGGCGGCGGGGAGCGACCCCGACATCCACGTGCTGGAGCTGCCGCCCGACGCGCACCGCACCATCAATGCCTTGCAGCGCGCGGCCGACATCGTCATCCAGAAATCGCTGCGCGAGGGCTTCGGCCTCACCGTCACCGAAGCCCTGTGGAAGGGCAAGCCGGTGATAGGCGGGAACACCGGCGGCATCCGTCTGCAGGTGGTGGATCACCACACCGGTTTTCTGGTAAACAGCCCGGAGGGTGCGGCGCTGCGCGTGCGCTATCTGCTGCACAACCCGGAGACCGCGCAGGAGATCGCGGCCAAGGCGACCGAGTTTGCGCGCGAGAATTTCCTCATCACCCGCCAGCTGCGCGAATATCTGACAGTCGTCGTCGGCCTGCTGCATCAGGGCGCCGAGCGCATCGAGCTGAGCTAGACGGACATAGATATAAAGAAGCGCATGAAGTCCTCCGGGGGGAACACGACACGATGAGCAGGCGGCTGCTCCTGCTGCTGGCCTTGTCATTGCCGACGTTCCCGGTGTTGGGCGGGGGCGCGGCGGCGCGGGCGGCGACACTGTCCATCTCCTGCGGGGCGCTGGGGGTCGAGCTACGCCTGTGCCGCGAGGGGGTGGATGCGTGGGCAAAGCAGACCGGCAACCAGGTCAACGTCATCTCCACGCCGAACTCATCCACCGAGCGCTTTGCGCTCTACCAGCAGATACTCGCCTCGCATTCCGCCGACCTCGACATATTGCAGATAGACGTGGTGTGGCCGGGCACGCTCGCGCCGCACCTGGTTGACCTCTCGCAGTACATAGGCCCGGAGGCCACGAAAGCATATTTCCCCGCGCTGATCGCCAACAACACGGTGAATGGCCGCCTGGTCGCCATGCCCTGGTTCACCAATGCCGGCGTGCTCTATTACCGGCGCGACCTGCTGGCGAAATACCATGCGCAGCCGCCCGTCACCTGGGCCGAACTCACGCGGACCGCGCGCCGCATTCAAAACGCCGAGCGCCGGGCGGGGAACAGCCGCATCGTGGGCTTCGTGTTCCAGGCCAAGGGTTATGAGGGACTCACCTGCGATGCGCTGGAATGGATAGACAGTTTCGGCGGCGGCACCATCGTTGATGACAGCGGCAAGGTCACCGTGGACAATCCGCAGGCCGTGGCGGCGCTGACGCTGGCCGCGAGCTGGATAGGCGACATCGCCCCGCGCGGCGTGCTCAACTACGGCGAGGAGGAAAGCCGCGGCGTGTTCCAGTCCGGCAATGCCGTGTTCATGCGCAACTGGCCCTATGCCTGGGCGCTGGGCAATGCGCCGGACAGCCCCGTGCGCGGCAAGATAGGCATCGCAGCCCTGCCCATGGGCGGTGCAGACGGCCATCACAGCGGGACCTTGGGCGGCTGGCAGCTCGCGGTGTCGAGGTATTCGCAGCATCCGAAACTCGCCGCCGACCTGGTGCGCTATCTCACCAGCTATGCCGAGCAGAAGCGCCGGGCGATCAAGGGCGCCTATAATCCCACCATGCCCGCCCTCTATCACGACAAGGACGTGCTTGCCGCCGCGCCCTTCTTCGGCACGCTGTATCCCACCTTTGTCGATGCGGTGGCGCGGCCCTCGCGCGTGACCGGCGCCAAATATGCGCGCGTCTCCGCCGAGTTCTATTACACCGTGCACGACATCCTCAGCGGCGAAGCGCATCCCGCGCCCGCGCTCGCGGCATTGCAGGCGAAGCTCGTGCGCATGTCGCGGGGAGGGCAGTGGTGAGCGGCGCGCGTAGCTCCAGGCTCACGCGCCAGCGGGTGCGCGCGGCCTGGCTGTTTCTCGCGCCCGTGCTCATCGTGCTCGCGGCGGTGGCGGGCTGGCCGCTGCTCAAGACGATAGGCTACGGTTTCACCGATGCCAGCCTGATCGACCCCGGTTCCGCGCACTTCGTCGGCCTGGATAATTTCACCTATTTATTGCTCGACGCGCACTGGTGGGCCGCCGTGCGCAACACCGTGGTGTTCGCGCTGGTGTCGGTGTCGCTGGAGACGATGTTGGGCATCATCATCGCGCTCGCGCTCGATGCGCGCTTTCCCGGGCGCGGCGGGCTGCGCGCCGCGATATTGATCCCTTGGGCGATCCCCACGGTGGTCTCTGCCCAGATGTGGAGCTGGATGTTCAACGACGTGTTCGGCGTCATCAATCACATCCTGCTGGGCCTGGGCCTGATTGCGCACCCCATCGCCTGGCTGGGTTCGCCGGACACCGCGCTGCTCTCCATCATTTTGGTGGACGTGTGGAAGACCACGCCATTCATGGCGCTTTTGTTATTGGCGGGGCTGCAAATGCTGCCGCAGGAATGCTATGAAGCCGCGCGGGTGGATGGCGTGCACCCGGTCAAGGTGTTCTTCCGCGTCACGCTGCCCTTGCTCCGCCCCGCGCTCACCGTGGCAGTCATCTTCCGCCTGCTCGACGCCCTGCGTATGTTCGATCTCGTCTATGTGATGAGCGGCAACAGCCGCGACACCATGTCCATGTCGGTGTATGCGCGCCAGCAGCTCATCGACTTCGGCTCCCTGGGCTACGGCTCGGCGGCGGCCACCATGATCTTCGCCATCATCGCGCTGTTCACCGTCGTCTATTTGACGGTAGCCCGCGTGGGCAGGGAGGGCTGAGCATGCCGCGCGCTGTGAAGCGGCTGGTCGCAAGGGGCGCATTCTATGCGCTTCTCGCGGTGATCGTCGTGTATACCGTGTTCCCGTTCTACTGGGCGATCGTGTCCTCGCTGAAGACCGGCTCCGAACTGTTCCAGGCCAGCTTCTGGCCCGCGCACCCCGCCTGGCACAACTATGTTGCCGTGTTCCGCGAGCAGCCCTTCGGCCGCAACATCCTCAATTCGCTGTTCGTCGCCGTCTCCACCGTGGCGCTGTCGCTGGTCCTGGCGCTGGCCGCCGCCTATGCCATAGGCCGCGTGCAGTTCCGCGGGCGCGGCCTGCTGCTGGCGGTGATCCTCGGCGTGTCCATGTTCCCGCAAATCGCGGTGCTCTCCGGCATGTTCGAGGTCATCAGCTCGCTGGGCCTGTATAACAACCTGCTGGCGTTGTCGTTCTCCTATCTCATCTTCACCCTGCCGTTCACCGTCTGGGTGCTCACCACCTTCATGCGCGAGCTGCCGAAGGAATTGGAAGAGGCTGCGATTGTGGACGGCGCGACCCCGTTCACCATCGTCACCCGCGTCTTCCTCCCGCTGATGGGCCCGGCCCTGGTCACCACCGGCCTGCTCGCCTTCATCGCCGCATGGAACGAATTCCTGTTCGCGCTCACCTTCACCCTGACCAGCGAGGAACGCACCGTGCCCGTCGCCATCGCGCTGATCTCGGGCGCCAGCAGCTACGAGCTGCCCTGGGGCAATATCATGGCCGCCTCGGTCACCGTCACCGTGCCGCTCATTGCTCTGGTGCTGGTGTTCCAGCGGCGGATTGTTTCCGGCCTCACCGCAGGCGCGATCAAGGGCTGAATCATGAACAAGAGGAGAAGATAAGCCATGGCCGCGCTATCCCTGCAAGCCGTCGGCAAACAGTTCGGAAAGACCGAGGTGATCGGGAACGTCAGCCTGGAGATTCAGGACGGCGAATTCGCCGTCTTCGTCGGTCCCTCCGGCTGCGGCAAATCCACCCTGCTGCGGCTCATCGCGGGGCTGGAAGATGTCAGCCGCGGCGCGATTGCCTTCGACGGCCAGGACGTCACCGAACTCGCTCCCGCCGAGCGCCACGTCGCCATGGTGTTCCAGTCCTACGCGCTGTATCCGCACATGAGCGCCTATGACAACATGGCGTTCGGGCTGAAGCTGGCCAAGACCGGCAGGCAGGGCATGGACGCCCGCGTGCGCGAGGCCGCGCGCATATTGCAGATAGAGCACCTGCTCGACCGAAAACCGCGCGAACTCTCCGGCGGCCAGCGCCAGCGCGTCGCCATCGGCCGCGCCATCGTGCGCCAGCCGCGCGTCTTCCTGTTCGACGAGCCGCTGTCGAATCTGGACGCGGCCCTGCGCGTGCAGATGCGCATCGAGCTCAAGCGCCTGCACCGCGAACTGCGCACCACCATGATCTACGTCACCCATGACCAGGTCGAAGCCATGACCCTGGCCGACCGCATTGTCGTCCTCAACGGCGGGGCGGTAGAACAAATCGGTGCCCCGCTCGAACTCTACCACCGCCCGCGCAATCTTTTTGTCGCCGGCTTCATCGGCTCGCCGAAAATGAATTTCCTGCCGGTGACGGTGATCGCCAGCGATGCGGGGAGGGTCACGCTGGCTTGTGATATGGGAAAGGCGGGAATGGGGCAGGGCGGCACAAACTGCACCATCACCGCCGCAGCCGCCGGCGGCGCGAACCTCCAGCCCGGCGCCCGGCTCACCCTCGGCCTCAGGCCCGAACACCTCACCGACTCCACCGCAGGCGAACTCCAGGGCGAAGTCATCGCCCTCGAACACCTGGGGGCAGAGACCTACGTCCATCTTTCCTGCGGCCACGCGCAGCCGCTCGTCATCAAATCCGCCGCCGATACCGGAATCAAGGTCGGCCAGCGGGTATGCGTCGCCGTGCCGCCGCAGGCCTGCTATCTGTTTGATGAAAGCGGCGTGGCGCTGGCGCGGGCGGATTGAAGTACAATCTATCCGCGTTTTCCGAGGGGGCGGAAATAGGCGGGATGGGTGATTCCTCTTGCGGATCAATAGAGTCTGGCCCACTGCTGTCCCAGATAATTTACTCATTGCCACCCCCCCAGAACGCGTAGATTCCGATTAGCGTAGCGTAATCGGACGCATGAATAAATGACAGGATACCGACATGCCCACACCGGCGTGCGAATGAAGATTTCCGGAAAAGTTTACGTTTTACTGAAATGTCACCGCACGCACGCTGCTCCATGTGAGCCATGAAAACCAAGAATTATTGCCTGCTGACTTATCTGCTTCTTTGCGCCATGGCAACCGCGTATCTGGCGCTGTTCTACGGGTACCGTCAGGCGCCGTCGATCCATCTGGTGGAGACTTGGCGTTTCTGGGCACTGATCGCCCTTGCGATATGGGCGGAAGCCGACAGCAGGGATCATCGGGAGCGAATCTACCGGCCCTACGAATTCGGCTTTCTGGTGGCGATGTTCTCGTTCTTCTATTTGCCTTACTATCTCTGGCGTACCCGCGGGGCAATCGGCTTGGCCATGCTTGCGGGCCTGCTGGGTCTGCTGCTTTCGGGGTATGTGGTCGAGGTGTTGATTTACATCCGCTAGGGCGCGCCGTCCTGGCCAAGCCGGGGAGGGCAAAAGCGCGTGGCCAAGAATAAATGGGGCTGGATCCACTGCTGTCCCAGATAATTTGCTCATTGCCAGCCCCAGGTCAATTGTGGAGACGCGGCCGGTTTGTCCGGCGGGCGGAATAGCCAGGCAGGGTGGGCAAAGGCTGTCAAGCCGTGCCCACGCGGAGATGAATGGTGGGCTGGCGTAATAATGAAAAGGTGCCTGGAAAACATGAGCCGCAGCAGGATTTGGACCTACCTTAGAATCGCCGTCCTTTCAGTTGTTATCCAGCTTGTGGCGATAGTGTTGGGTGGGGTTTCAGCCGGCGCGGGCCATGGGTCATATTTTGTTGCCAAGCTGCTTTTTCCGTATACGCTGCTCGCCGGTGGTATGGAGGGACCCATACCGGAATCATTTGTGACGCTGGCCGGTATCCAGTATCTGCTTTACGGCTTTGTCTGGGCCATGGCAGTCAAGTACAAGCGCGTCGCGCCCGTCATCATTGCGCTGGTTTTGGTACATTTTAGCGCAGTAGTGGTGGAGTTCACTGTCTTCAGCCAAACAGTCTTTGGTCACCCATACCGCTAAACAGGTAAATAAACGGGGTCACGTATTAGCCGGCGCGGAGTTAAAGCGGCCAGGCTCGCCTCGCCCCTGAATATGCGGCTGGCCCTGCCGTTTTAGGCACTTTTCGCCACACTTTAAGCCTGATAGCACGCAGGCGCGAGGGGAGTAAACCTCCCCGGCGCCGGCACTGGCAAGCGGCCGGTTTGCGGGAGTGGATATTGAGGCGTAGACTTCCGCTTCGCGCCGGCTTGAATCGTTCAACTCATAGATCCGTCGCCAAATAAATAACGCTTGAATAACGCACGATTCGGAAGGGGGTAGTATGCAGCAAACGACTGAACAGGGAAATCCGGCAATGGAGCAGGCCGTGGCAAAAACGGCATTCACGACGATGTCGCCGGATGTGCTGGTGATAGGCGGCGGTCCGGCCGGGTCTGCGGTTTCGACGCTGCTGGCGGATCGCGGGCACGATGTGGTGATGCTGGAGAAGGCGCACCATCCGCGCTTTCATATCGGCGAATCGCTCCTGCCGATGAACATGCCCCTGTTCGACCGCCTGGGGATACGCAGCGAAGTGGAGGCCATCGGCATCTATAAATACGGGGCGGAGTTCGTCTCGCCCTGGCACGACCACACCAGCCACTTCTACTTCGCCGAGGCGATGGACAAGTCCTTCCCCTATGCGGTGCATGTGCGCCGTTCGGAATTCGACGAATTGCTGTTCCGCCATGCCGGCAAGCGCGGCGCGCGCACCTTTGAGGGCCAGCGCGTCACCCATGTCGATATGGCGGGGGCGGGCGACCGCGCGCTGGTCAAGGTCCAGGCCGACGATGGCACGGAAACCGAATGGCGGCCGCGTTTCGTCATCGATGCCAGCGGGCGCGACACCGTGCTCTCCAAACAATTCGGCGTCAAGCTGCGCAGCAAGGAGCACGCCAGCGCCGCGATCTTCGGCCACTTCACCGACGTGGTGCGCCAGCCCGGCCGCAATGAGGGCAACATCTCGCTGTTCTGGTTCGACCACGGCTGGTTCTGGTTCATCCCCCTGCTGGACGGCACCACGAGCGTCGGCGCCGTCGCCTCGCCCGCCTATTTCAAGCGGCGCAAGGGCGACCTCTCCACCTTCCTGATGGAGACCATCGCGCTCGCGCCCAAGCTGGAAGCACGGCTGAAGAACGCGAAAATGATCGAGCCGGCGACGGCCACCGGCAACTATGCCTACAGCTCGGAATACTGCCGGGGCGACCGCTTCATGATGATAGGCGATGCCTTCGCCTTCATCGACCCCATGTTCTCTTCCGGCGTCTATCTCGCCATGAACAGCGCCTTTGCCGGCGCCACCGCGGTGGACCACTGGCTGCGCGGCGAAGAGGCCATGGCCAACAAGGCCTTCCGCCGCTTCGAGCGCATCATGGTGCACGGCCCCAAGATGTTCTCCTGGTTCATCTTCCGCATCAACTCCCCGGCCATCCGCAAGCTGTTCATGAGCCCGAGCAACATCTGGCGCCTGCAGGAAGCGCTGCTCTCCATCCTCGCCGGCGACCTGTTCCGCAGCACCCCCATCCGCTCCAGGCTGATGGGGTTCAAGCTGGTTTACTATATCTCCTGCCTCACCGTATGGCCCGCCGCGATCAAGCGCTGGCAAAAGCGCCGCCGCGATATACGTGAATCGCTGGAGGACGAAAAAGCCGCCGCGCTGTGAGGCGTGGCAAGCGCAGCCCGGATTCCGCCCGCACGCGTCCTGGCGACGCGGACCGCGGCGGAATGTCTTTCAACAAGTCGCAATGACGTAAAGGGGAGTCATATGAATCGCGTCGCAGCAATTGTTCTCGCATCGCTGGTTCTTTCGGTTTCGGCGCATGCCGGGCCGAAAGCCGCGCCCGTTGACTATGATCACCTCGTGCACAAATGGAAGCAGGTCAAAGCCGACGGCGAATTCAAGCTGGACAGCACCTATCCCGCGCCCGCGCCTTTCTCGATGAACGGCGATCCCGAAGCCACCCTCGAGATGAGCGCGGAGAAGGTTTCCCCGGGATACGACACGCTGGAAAAGATAGTGCCCGGCGAAATGACCGACATCCGCAAGCAAATTCAGATCGCGGATTATGAGGAGCAGGACGGCAAGAAGCCCGTCAACGGCATCGCGACATGGTATGAAACGATAGACGGCACGCGCGTCGCGTTCATCAAATACCGCGCGGGAGGCGTCGTCGGCCAGGCCCCCATCCTGCCCATGACCGTGATCCACAGCATCCTCATCCGGGGAAAGACGATCTTCTTCACGCACCTGATCGTGCGCTTCGGGGAACATCAGGACGAAGTACGCCACGACCAGCGCGTGCTCATCCACAAGGAGATCACGGCCGCGCCGGGCGGCGGCTCGCATAACTGACGGCAGAGAAGCATGCAGCCTGGAGCGGGTGGGTTGGAGTAGAATCCGTCCGGTTTGCGCTGGAAGGCCAACTTATGCGGGACGGGTACTTCGTCCCAATTGCCGACACTTTAGAGGCTTTGCTAAAGCTGTCACGCTGCGAGTATACGAAGATGACTCTGCCGAAGAAGGGCACCCGCTCGATTTCCATTAATGGAGTGCTGTACCGCTGGTCGGTGCGACGCAAGCCCACGTACCTTCAGGGCATAGGCCAGTCACATATGAGTGTAGCCGTCGAGCGCGAGGACGCACCACAGCAAACCCTGAGGATCATTTTGCCGGTACCTAGGCGTGATAACTGGCTGCTACTGCCCGGGTACGTAGTTAAACCGAGCGACATCGCGCGATGGGTCCCTAAAGCGTTGACTGAGGGATGGGTTCCCCACATGAGCGGGGCTGCCTTTGACTTGGTGCTGTCGGAATCGGATTTAGATGAGCAAAGCAGGGCGCAATAACGAACGGATATTGCGCACGATGGTTGAAACACTGGGTGTCCGCTTTTGCGCAGCGCCAATGTCGGATTTGGGCACACCTCGGAAGTCAGCCCCGCCAGCCGAAACGTCCGCTAACGCGTGCGTAGCGGTCATGTTCGTGGCGAACCTGGAGTGCAGGAATAGCCGTTCGGCGCCCGGCTGTATTGGCTGAATGATCGAGCCGGTCATTTCGCGGGCGAAAAAAAAGGGGCGCTTGCGCGCCCCTTTCAGCTTAGCCGCAGCCGCGAGTGCCTGGGCAGGTAGTCGTTGAGGAAGGCCATCTGCTCGGCGAGGATGTTGCGGTTCTGCAGCAGCAGGGCCTCGTTCCGGTCCGGGACGTAGGGCACGTATAGCAGCTGCATGCCGCATTCTTCGGGCAGGCGGTTGTCCTTGCGGTTGTTGCAGCGCTTGCAGGCGGTGACGCAGTTGCTCCACGCGTCGCGCCCGTTGCGGGAAACGGGCACGATGTGGTCGCGCGTGAGCTGTTCCGCGGGGAAGCGCTGGCCGCAGTAGCCGCAGATGTGCAGGTCGCGCCCGAACAGGCCGCGGTTGGTGAGCGGCGGGACGCGGCGCAGCATGCGGTGGGCGGCGCGCACGGCGATGATGCTGGGCACCGAGATGGTGGTCTGCAGGCCGGTGAGCCGCGAGAGCCCGCCGTGGAAGACCGATTCATCTCCGAACGACCAGGCGATCTGTCCCTTGACGCGGTAGCGCACGGCGGCCTTCCACTTGACCCAGTGCTGCGGCGTGCCGCCCGAGTCGAGTACCAGGATCTGGTGTGTCATGGTCGTTCCTTTCGTCTGCATGGTTGCATGATGGTTGAATGATGCACCTCCCGACATCCGAACAGGCGTAAGGTACTGCACCTGTGCGGCCAAGCCAAGGGGTATTTCGCTACGCTGTCCCCTGCGGAAATCCGGCCTCGGGGGAAGTACTGAGCGATGTGGCACCCCCTGAGCGAGTCGAACGCTCATCCCGGCCTTCGTAGAGCCGTGCTCTGATCCATTGAGCTAAGGGGGCAATGGGTAGGATGTGCTGAGCAACGCGAAGCGCATCGATCGAGTACGGCGATTCCGCGACCGATGCGCTTCGTGCCTCAGCGCATCCTACGGCCCTGCCTGAGCCAGGTGCGTCTTCCAATTCCGCCATTTCCCGTAACTGGTGGGAGGCAAGGGAATCGAACCCTCACGTCATAGGACACCGGCTTCTAAGACCAGCGCGTCTTCCAGTTTCGCCAACCTCCCGTGAATCTGCGCGGATGAATAGCCCGCGCTTGCGGCATGCCTGCGCATGCCGCGAAAAAGGTGATGCGCGCCACGGGGCTATCCCGCGCGCCACATCGGGCTGCCGCCTTGCTGAGTCTGTTACTCTCTAGCGGTGATCCGCGCCGCGCACCGGGAACCCGGACTGTTGCGTTGTAGTCTCTGTGCGCGTGCAGCAGCCAAACTGCCGGGGCGATGCCCCTTGTCTGGCAGGCCGGGAGGGAATCGAACCCCCATTGCCGGTTTTGGAGACCGGCGCTTTGCCATTAAGCCACCAGCCTGTTGTGTTGGCAGAGGAGACAGGATTCGAACCTGTGTTAACGGGTTCAAAGCCCGCTGCCATAACCTCCAGGGGACTCCCCTGATGTTTCCCGCGTCCGCCTCTTGCAAGACGGACACGGGTCGTGAAACTGGCGCGGCATATCGGTTTCGATCCGATCACCTCCGGCTCGACAGGCCGGCGCTCTCCCGAATGAGCTAATGCCGCGAAAAAAATGACCCTGGCGGGATTCGAACCCGCGATTTCCTGCATAAAAGGCAGGCGTCCTTGGCCGCTAGACGACAGGGTCGTGATTAAAAATGGTCGGGGCGGAGAGATTTGAACTCCCGACATCCTGCGCCCAAGGCAGGCGCGCTGACCAGACTGCGCTACGCCCCGATGACATGAACACGGCCGGCAAACCGAAAAGCCATGCCATGCAAAAAACTTGGTGGAGACGGCCGGCTTCGAACCCGCGACCTCATGCGTGCAAAACATGCGCTCTCCCAACTGAGCTACGCCCCCATATGCATCCGCCCTCCGCCAGCTGCTTTAGAGCAGCCGCGGAAGATGGGTAGCGAAACAGGCTGCCCTGCAACCCGCTTCGCTACCACCGGATCTTCCCGCTCACAAGAGAGCTTGCCATCCCCGGTTCCGCCCGTTCGCCAGCTTGTGCGCCTGGCCGAGTCCTCGTTACTCATCGCGCTTCAAACACAACTGCCATCTATCCATCCCGAAAAAACAAAAAACCCAGGTGTCCTTTCGGGGCACCTGGGTCATGGACCAAAACCTTGCGGTTTCCGGGGAGGGTCACATATCGCCGCTCCCCGCCAGTGCCAAACTGCCAAAATCTGCCTTGCCGCCAAAACCTTCCAAACCACCCACATCACCCTCTCGATCGCACCGCGGTTTATCCGCCGCCGGCGCATGCCCCTTGCCCGGCAGCATGGCCGGCTGCAGCAGGCAGGCGAGCACGCGCACGCCGCGCAGCTCATGCGCGCAGTTGAGCCAGGGCTGTGCCGATATGCTTGCGATGGGTGAACCCGAAATCATCTCCGTCTGCCTTCCGTCAAAAAATTGCCGCGTAAAAATCCCGAAATCAAATTTGCCAATAAAAAACCAGGAAACAAAACACCCCAAAAACAAAAAACCCAAGCGCCTTGCGGATCACTTGGGTCTGGGACCGAAACCTTTCAGTTTCCGGGGCGCCTACATCCTTCCGCACCCCACAAGTGTCTTGCCGCCATCATCCCGCTCGTCCGTATACCCCTGCCCGCGCGCATCCCAGAGCTGGCCCGGTTTGCACAGGGACACGAACGCCTCCGCCGGACGGGCGGCCACGCGCATGCCGCGCAGGCTTGCGGGCAGTCGTCGTGTGAGCGATATGTTCGAAATCATCTTCGTGTCCTGTAGAGACGTTGTCTTGCGTTACTGAAGGGACGGCACTTTAGTTTTCGTTTTTTCTTTTGTCAACACATTTCTGAAAAATCCCTGAAAATTTTTTTCGCAAACGAAAAACTGGAGCCCGGCGGGCGCGCATGCCCGTCGCCGAACGGCGCAGCCACCGCCATCTTCATGCCGTCACATATCGCAAGTATAATTTCCGGCGACCGCCAGCCTTCCCACGCCATGATGCTGGCCGCCTGGGTCATGCAGGATACCGCCGCCGCTACGGCGTGGAGCAGCGGCTTGGACAGGGACGGGAGCAGCCTATGTACTACGGAGAAAGATTCAACGCCATAACGCATCTCGTCGGCGCCGTGCTCGCGGTCGCCGGCACCGTCGTGCTCATCGTCCTTGCCGCCGAGCAGCGCGACGCGTGGAAGATCGTGAGCGTCTCCATCTACGGCGCGACGCTGATCCTGCTCTACACCTTCTCCACCTTCTACCACAGCTTTCGCGGGCGCGCGAAAAGCATCCTGCAGAAGCTGGACCACGGCAGCATCTACCTGCTCATCGCCGGCAGCTACACCCCGTTTTGCCTGGTCACCCTGCGCGGCGCGTGGGGCTGGTCGTTGTTCGGCGTGGAATGGGGTTTCGCCGTGCTGGGCATCCTGCAGGAAGTGCTCTGGAAAAGCAGAACGCGCAACCCCTCGCTGGTAATCTACGTCGTCATGGGCTGGGCCGCGCTGGTCGCCCTGTATGAGCTATTCAAGGCGCTCGGGCCAGGCGGGTTCGCCTGGCTCGTGGCCGGCGGCCTGCTCTATACGATAGGCATCGTCTTCTACGTCATGGACACCCGCCTCAAGCATGCGCACGGCATCTGGCACCTGTTCGTGCTCGCCGGCAGCGCGGCGCATTACATCGCCATCCTGCGCTACGTGCTTTGAGCAAGCGCCGGATGTCATTTCCGGTATCGCCCGCGCGCGGGAGGGGATGAAGTACAATCGGTCCGGTTTGCGCGGGGAGGCGGGAATATGCGGGATGGGAAAAGTGCCCCGGCAGCTGCCCTCCGCGAGCCGCTGCTTTGCGGCAATGAATATTGGAGAGTAGCCAATCAAAGCTATTTTGGAGATATTTCCTCTATGATCTCGTTAGTGCGGTCACTATGGACATAGACCGTCTTCAAAACCGGAAGCAGCTAAACGTGCAGGAGCAGAACGCTCTTACGCGACGGAAAGTGCTTGTGTTTGCTCAGGCGTACCGTGACCAAGAAACCATTTATGCTTGGGTCAGACAGGCATTGGTTGAGAGCCATATAAACCCGGAGAAAGGCATCCTCATCTTTGCATCGTCCGTCCCATGCGGCGGCAATGCAGAAGCGGGCTATGCGCGGTGGCTTACTTCAGAAGGGCGTTTCTATGATCTTGAGGCAACGCTTCGTTTGGGCACCTTGGCGCTGATTTCCGTAGACTCCGCCGTAGAGGTTACAAACAAGATCAGCCTCAGCAGCCATAAGCGAGGCACCGGCAAGAGCTTGGGTGCTTTAGCGTTGGAGGTATTGGCTGAGCTGTCAGAAGCTAACAAATCGTTAAAGGCAGACGGCGTCCCGCGGCCTTGACCCCGACTTCGCGTGACTGGTTTCGGGAAATCTACTTTACGAGCGAATGACAGAAATTCGGCACGCTGCGGCGGTGGTGTGGTTGAAGTAAAATAGGTTCGCGCTGGGCGTCATATCGGCCACAAGGAGATTGGCAACAGAGCCCGGTAGGGTGGGCTAAGCGCGTAGGATGGGTGGAGCGCAGCGATACCCATCAACACGGATAGTCAATGACCAATTACCGCCGCTCCAATATCGCCGGAGCCACCTATTTCTTCACGGTGAACCTCGCCGACCGGCGCAAGACGTTGCTCACCGAAAACGTCGGTCTGCTGCGAGCCGCATTTCAATATGTACAGGAGCGGCATCCATGGACAACGGAAGCGATCGTCATCCTGCCGGACCATCTGCATGCCATCTGGACATTGCCGCCAGGTGACGCAGATTTCTCCACCCGCTGGCGATTGCTCAAGACCGAGTTTTCACGCAAGCTTCCCCACGCGGAAAAGCGTACGGCGAGCCGAATTTCCAAGGGAGAGCGCGGCATCTGGCAACGGCGCTATTGGGAGCATATGATACGGGACGAGGGGGATTTTGAGCGGCACGTGGACTATGTCCACATCAATCCGGTCAAGCATGGCTACGTGCAACGGGTCGCGGATTGGCCGCATTCCTCATTCCACCGGTTTGTCGCCGCCGGAATCTTGTCGCCGGATTGGGCCGGAAGTACAAACGAGGAGATTGATTGCGGCGAACCGGAGGGTTGGTGAATAATGCGACGGGGGTTTTGATGGGTATCGCTGCGCTCCACCCATCCTACGCGCGCTGTCGGAGCTTCACGTTAAGCCGCAAATCTATTTCGAGCCGGTGTGCCGCTACCACCTTACCCCGCATAGGGAGCAATAACCAGCGGGCACTGCGCCCGGTGGTTTGAAGACATTGGCGCAATGCGCTCGCTTATTGCACCCTGCGGGCCTACGACGGAGAGAAGAAGATTTGAGAGTAATTCAGAACATCGGTGACCTGATATTGCTGGCGCTTCTTTCGCCAGCTTGGGTATGGATTACGCTGTTCGGCGTAGTGTTCCTGGGCGGGGCGTTTGTTTTAGCGACACGAGAAGCGGTATCGACTGAGGAGGGGAGGCGGAAGTGGCAGGATTTCGTTCACTCGAAATTGGGTAAGAAAAAACTCGCACTTGCATCCATTTTTTCCATCATCGTCGTGGGCTCAATCTTCAGCTTCATTACGTCGGGATCGCATGGGCATTGTTCTCTGGATGGACGACATCATTCTGACGAAGAATTTATCAGGGCCGCGCTGAAAGGAAATATGGGCCTTCTTACGTTTCCTGAAGTGGTTTCAGATCCTGCACAAAAAGATCGAATAATTACCGAGTTCCTTGCAAAAAATCCTGACTGCTGCAAAGTATTTCGAGACTGGTATAGTGAATTGTGGAGTAGTGAGTTAGGTGACCTGAGTTGGTTTACTTGGAACAACAACGTGGTTGTTAGAATAAGGAATGAAAAGAGCCTGAAGGCATATCGCCGCGGCGAGAAAGTGCTTCTTGATGAAGGGCTATATTACGCTACCGTTGACAATTGTCTGCAGGGAACCCACGCAATCATTGAACTTATACCTGGCGGATGAGCCCGCAAGGGGCGACCCGTGGTTGTACAACCCCTGAAGCGGTAACAACCACGCTCCGTGGCACGGTTTGAAAACATCCGGCGCAATGCGCTACGTTTATTGCACCCTGCGGCCCTCGATATACTGGCCGCGCCTTGCGCGCGATCCGTAAGCTCAAACGGGCAGGTGCCCGGTCTTGACCAGTATGGTGCACCCTTCGCGGCTGTAGGGCTGGTGCAGGCTGAGGTGGGGGCTGCGCATCCAGGTGCCTTTAGGGTAGCGCCCGTGTTCGTCCTCGAACACGCCTTCGAGCACGAGGATTTCCTCGCCGCCATGGTGACGGTGGGGATTGAAAAACGTGCCCGGCTCCCAGCGCACGAGGGCCGTATGCTGAATTTCAAAGCTGGCCAGCGGCATGACTGACAGCCCGGGCACCAGCCCCGGCCGCCAGCCGGCTGTGCGCGTGTTGACGACGACGTTCTGGCGGTCTGCGGCATCCACATGGCGCAGCTTGACGAACAGCAGGCAGCCATCGCGCGAATGCGGCGCATGGCTGGAGCCGGGAGAATTCCGGATATAGCTGCCCGGGCCGTAGTCGCCGCTTTCGTCGCTGAAGATGCCTTCCAGCACGAAGATCTCTTCCCCCAGATCGTGCACGTGATCGGGAAAGCCCGCGCCCGGGGCAAAGCGCACGATGGAGGTGGCGCGCGCCACTTCCTCTCCATCGCGTTCGAGCATCCTGCGCTCGACCCCGGCCACAGGGCTCGGCGCCCAGGGCAGCTCGCCGGTTTGCAGCACGACCCGCCTGGAAAAATCGACATTGAGTTTCATGCGGCCAATGATACGCAAAAATCCGGAGAATTGAAGCGCAGAATTGAAGCGCCCAGGCGCCGTCAGCGCGCCCTGGCCGCTTTATCCCCTTGCCGATTTATGGCCTTGTTTATTCCCCTGGCCGCTGCCATGCGCGACGGGAAAATGCCAGCCTAGCCCAGCAGCCGGTTGATGGCGTAGCCGCCCATCGTCAGAAAGGCGAAGAGCAGCGTCGCCAGCAGCAGCGGCTTGATGCCCGCCTGGCGGATGGCCCCGGCGTGGGTGCGCAGGCCCAGCGCGGCCATCGCCATGGCGAGCAGCACGTTGTCGATGCGCAGCAGGGCGCTGACCAGGGCGGCGGGCAAGACGTGCAGGGAATTCACCGCGCTGGCCGCAATGAAGAGCACGGCAAACCAGGGGATGGTGATGCGCGCCTTGCCCGTGCCTTGCGCTTCGCCGCGCACATAGGAGGAGAGGATCAGCAGGAAGGGCGCGAGCATCATCACGCGCAGCATCTTTTCGATGACGGCGGTGGAGGCCGCGGTGTCGCTCACGCTCTTTCCGGCCGCGACCACTTGCGCCACCTCGTGCACGGTCGAGCCGACGTAGACGCCGTAGGCGTGTTCCGACATATGCAGGTAAGGATAGAGCAGGGGATAGCCGAACATTCCCAGCGAGCCGAACACCACCACCGTCGCGACCGCAACCGACACCTTGTGCGCCTGGCCGCGCACCACCGGCTCTGCCGCCATCACCGCCGCCGCGCCGCAAATCGCGCTGCCCGCGCCGATGAGGATGGAGGTTTGCTCATCCAGCCCGAACAGGCGCCTGCCGAGCACCACCGCCAGCAGCAGCGTGAGCGACACCATCACCACGTCGATCACAATGCCGTCCAGCCCCACGCCTGCGATCTGCTGGAAGGTGATGCGAAAGCCGTAGAGCACGATGGCCGTGCGCAGCAGGATGTTCTTGGAGAAATCCACGCCGGTCGCGGTGCGCGTGGCGATACGCGGAAAGATGGTGTTGCCCACCACCATGCCGAGCAGAATGGCGAGGGTGAGCGCGCTCAGTCCCAGCTTTTCGATGGCGGGCAGGTTGGCTGCTTCCAGCGCGGCAAAGGCCAGCATGCCGGCGAGCGTCACGCCCAGCCACCAGGCGGGTTCGCGCAGGCGCTGCCTGGCGCCGCCAATGGCGTTTGAAGTCTTGCGTATCATGGTCGTGTTCCTCAAAGGGGCGAGCGCAGCGGCCCGGCGAGGCAGCATATTAGGATCGGCTAAACCATAACGCCAATACATAAAACTCATTAACTGATAACATGGCGTTATGAGCATCAACCTGCATTTGCTGCGCATCTTCTACACGGTCGCCGAGCAGAAAAGCTTCTCGCGCGCCGCCGGGGCGCTCTTCATCAGCCAGCCCGCCGTCTCCCGCGCCGTGCGCGAGCTGGAGCACCAGCTCGGCCTGCCGCTGATCGAGCGCGGGGCGGGCGGTGCGCGGCCGGGCAAGGGCATGCGCCTCACCGAAAGCGGCCAGGCCATGTTCGAGCACGCGCGCGGCATCTTCGCGCTGGAGCGCGCAGCGCTCGAAGACGTGCGCGCGCGCGTCGGCCTCGCGCGCGGGCGGCTTGCCGTGGGTGCGAGCACCACCATCGCGGGCTACTGGCTGCCCGGCTATGCCGCCAGGCTCATGCACGCGCACCCCGGCGCGGCGCTTGAGGTGCGGGTGGGCAACACCCAGGAAGTCTGCGAACAATTGATAGACTGTGAGATCGACCTGGCGCTGGTCGAAGGCGCGGTGAGCGACGCGCGCATCGCCGCCGTGCACTGGCGCGACGACGAACTGCGCATCGTCGCCCGCCCCGATTCCGCAGTGGCCCGCAAGCGCACGCCCACCGTCGAGCACCTTAACGCGGAAAACTGGCTGCTGCGCGAAGCGGGCTCCGGCACGCGCGAATTCAGCGAACGCATGATGGAGCGGCACGGCATCCAGCCCCAGCGCATCATCGAATTCGGCAGCAACGAAGGCATCGTGCGCGCCGCCGCCGCGGGCCTCGGCATCGCCATGGTGCCCACCCAGGCCGCGCGCGAACTGTATGTGCTGAAGCAGATCAAGGCCGTGAACTACCCCCGCCCCGGCGCGTTGATCCGCCCACTCTACCTGCTCACCCTGCGCGGCCGGCCGCTGTCGCCCCTGGCGCAGGCGTTCTGCGCACTCCTGGCGCCGCAGAACGGGTCCGGCGCGGGCAGGCAGTGATATGCGATTGCCCCTGAGGTACAATCAGACCGCTTACGCTACAACAGCGGACGTATGCGGGATGGTGAAGAGTCCCAAATGCAGACATAAGGAGGTGCCGCTCAATGGGTATTTGGGGCAAGCTCTCTGCTAAGAAGGAGCTAGACACTCGCACAGCGCTGGCTAAGTGGGCAGATACGCTCACGCCGCTGGAGATTGGGGGCAAGATCATGAATTCGGGCCGCGAAATCAAGGCCCCTTACGCCATCGCAATGGCTGTATTCATGGCTGCCAGAGGCTTCATGCAAGCACTCGATAGCAGGGCACATGATATGCCGGAGCCTTTTCAGGTGAAGCACCCCATCGCTCACGACAAAATGTTTAGCGAGGTCGTATCTTTCTGCTATTTCGCCATCAGCACCGACGCGTACCCTGTATCAAAAGAGAAGGAGTACATGGACGAGCGCTACGACAAGTTGGACGAAGATGACGAGATTGATCCAATGGACTCCGATCCGTACTATTCGACCATTTGGCAATCAGCAATCCTCGCAGGAAGGCTCTTTCAGCGAATCACCGAGATCGATCGGGTGCCGGAGTTCTTGGTTAATCGAGCCCTCAGCTATCGGCATAGGATGCTTTTTGGAAAAGACGTAAATATCCTTGAAGAGTTCATGCAGCACCTGTGGGAGCAATGGATACCAGAGGAGGCCAGACCTGGAGGTATATCTCTTGAGTTGCCTAATCCCGGGTTGGTCTTAATGCCACTGATTACCAGGCTGCCACTAGATGATTTGCAGGCGGGGAGTCGGTGGGCTTTCACAAAATACAAGCAAGTGTAGCCCGGATGCAATGCAATGGAATCCGGGATGGGTTAACCTGCGGACTCAACCCGGATTCCGCTCCGCTGCATCCGGGCTACGCTCGCTACGTGCACATCAATCCGGTCAAGCACGGGCTGGTGCGATACGTCGCAGACTGGCCTTGCTCGACTTTTCACCGTCTCGTTGCCGAGGGTGTTTATCCGGCAAACTGGGGCGGCGGGGACGTGGGCGAGTTGAGATACAATGATTAAAACATCCGGCGCAATGCGCTGCGCTTATTGCGCCCTACGCGGGCTACAATTGGCGCAAACCTCATCCTTGGAAACGCAAGAGGGTATTAGGCGTTGGGAACTGTGGGAATACAGCCAGCGTAGGATGGGTGGAGCGTAGCGATACCCATCAAGTTCGGGGATAAGCTGTTGGGTATCGCTACGCTCCACCCAACCTACAAAAGGCCCGCTTATCTGCAAACGCCATGTCCGTTCCGGGCGCGCGCGCGACGTTCCCGGATGTGTGCGCACGACTGCTCCTGCGCATATACCCGGCATTCGGCGCATCTGCCTGAGGTGACGGCTCGCTGCGCGCAATCGGCTCTGCAACGATCCCATCCCGGAATGACCATCCGCCCGCTTTGCGGTTAGAATGACAAGCTGCCCGGGCCGCAAGCATGCGTAGTGCCGCCCGGCGGGCCATGCGCAGACCGCATGGCGCATTTTCCGCCTGACTGGAGCACACATGAAATTGATACGACTCGCCCTTGCATTCCTGCTCATCGCCGGCGCGGCGCATGCCGCCGACGCTGCCGCGCCATCCACCGCCGCTCCGCCTGCTGCCACGCCCGCTGCCACGCCCGCTGCCACGCCCGCTGCCACGCCCGCCGCTCAGAGCAAGGCGCTCCTCGGCACGTGGGACCGCGAGGAGAACGTGCCCAACACGGGGCTGGTCGACGGGCAGATGACCTTCGAGGCCGATGGCAACTTCCACGGCCAGGTGCAGGTGCAGGAGCGCGTGATCTGGACATTTGCCGGGAAGTGGCAGGTGCAGGACGGGGCGATCCTTTACGACTACACCGAGTCCAGCCGTGCGGACATTCCCGTGGGCACGAAGGATAAGGACCGCATCATCAGCATCACCCCGGACAAGCTCACCATCCAGAGCGAAACCGGCGAGGAGGTCTACGTGCGCAAGGGCGGCAAGGACGACCAGGATCTGTACACCGGGCCGCGCTGAGCGGCTGCGGCCTGGCCGGGGCAGGGGCGGGCTACTTCCCGCCCCGGTCGAAAAGCTCGAGATAGATCACCAGCGGCCAGAGGAAGAACGCCACCAACGCCATCACCACCATGTTTCGTGTGTCCAGCGCAATCTTCGAGAATTGCGAGCCGGTGGCGGGCGTCTTCTTGGCCAGCCGCCGCGCGGTCGCGGGCAGCTTGGTGTAGTCCCACAGCACGACCAGCGCCATGGCTGCGCCGCAGATGAAATAGAGTTTGTAGATGGACATGCCCGCATTGTGCCATAAAGGCGCGGCGGGCGGGCGAGGGTGTTCCGGAGTCGGCGTGCTTCCGGCTAGCGGCTGCTGTGAGGGATGATGATGCGCTTGCGATACGGCCAGGTCTTGCTGTAGAACGATGCTATCGAATCCTTCACGATCTGTTTCCGGAAGGCGGCGTCTATTCTCAGCCAGCGTTCGCGCAAGTCCTCGGGCACGCCCGCCTCGCGCAACGATTCGTCGAGCAGGGCGTGGCGCAGTTCGAACAATTCCGGCGTGATGTACATCGCCTCGTGGGCATAGTGCATGTCCTTGCCCCAGTATTCGACCTCGCCGCCCATTTTTTCGGCCATGAACTGGGTCTGCCGGATCTCGATCGCTTCCTGGCTGTGGCCCGCGAAGAATTTCCCCAGCCACTCGTGCGCATACACCTTGTTGTAGAATATTTTGTGGACCTTTTGCAGGGTCGGCAGGCCGCCGACCGCATCAAACAGCGATTGCTTCACGATGAGACCTCCTGAATCTGCGGCCGCCAGACTGGCACATAGCTCCAGACTGGCGCATAGCTCCAGACCGGCGCATCAATCCGGGCTGGGGCGTTAATCATGCATACGAGATGTATGTTTAAGTGCAGATTACCCAAAATCGGGCCCGCTTACAAGCGCAACGATGCAGGCAATGCTCATCGCGCATAAGCGGCGGGGCGCAAGCCGGTCCCCAGGATTTTCGCAAGCGCGCCGCAGCCAAGCGGGTCCGGGCGGTCCGCCTAGCGCTCTGTCACCGCATGGGCGGCGAGGGCGGCCTCGAATTCCGCCGCGGGCACGGGCATGCCGAAGAGGTAGCCCTGGAAGTGGGTGCAGCCGCTCCGGTGCAGGATGTCGAATTGCTGCGCGGTTTCGACGCCTTCGGCGATGATGTCCAGCCCCATGCTGTCGGCCATGGCGATGATGGTCTGGACGATGGCAAGGGCGCCACTGTTCTGGCCGAGGTCGCGCACGAATGACGGGTCGATCTTGATCTGGTCGAGCGGCAGGCGATTGAGGAATTGCAGGGAGGAATAGCCGGTGCCGAAGTCGTCCAGGGCGACCTGCACCCCGGTCTCGCTCAGCGCGCTCAGGGTGCGCACCGCTTTGTCGATGTCCTGCAGCGCGATGTCTTCGGTCACTTCGAGTTTCAGCCGGCCCGGGTTGATGCCGTGGCGGCTCACGATGCGGGCGACCTCCTCGGCGAATTCGGGCCCGTGAAATTGCCGCGCACTCACATTCACCGCCAGCGAGAGCTGGCGCGCCCGGGGGTGCTGTTCCCAGGCCTTGAGCTGGTCGCAGGCTTTCTCGATCAGCGTGCGCTCCAGCGCGAGGATGAGGCCGCTTTCCTCGGCGAGGGGGATGAACTCGGCGGGCGGAATCATGCCGCGCGCCGGATGGTTCCAGCGCACCAGCGCCTCCGCGCCCACGGGCTTGCGCTGCGCGCTCACCTGCACCTGGTAGTGGAGCGAGATCTCGCCGCGCTCCAGGGCGCCGCGCAGGTCGTTCTCCAGCGCGGTGCGGCGGGAGACGGCGTCCTGCATGTGGCGGTCGAAGAAGCGCACGGTATTGCGGCCGGATTTCTTCGCCTGGTACATGGCGATGTCGGCCTGCTTCAGCAGCGTATCCGCGTCGTAGTGGTTGCCCGCGATCAGCGTCACGCCTATGCTGGTCGTGCTGATGTAGCGCACGCCGTTCAGGTTGTAGGGGCTGCCCAGCGTCTCCAGCACCTTGCGCGCCACGCCTTCCACCAGCGCCACGCCGGAGACCAGGGACGGGCTTACGTCCTCCAGCAGCACCACGAATTCGTCCCCGCCCAGGCGCGCCACGGTATCGCCGTGGCGCACGCAGGCCTTGAGGCGCTGCGCGATCTGCTGCAGCAGCATGTCGCCGTAGTCGTGGCCCAGGCTGTCGTTCAGGTTCTTGAAGTTGTCCAGGTCTATGAACAGCAGCGCGCCCACCCGGGGGTTGCGCGAGCCCGCCGCGATGGACTGCTGCAACCGGTCCATGAACAACCGCCGGTTGGGCAGCCCGGTGAGATGGTCGTTGAAGGCGAGGCGTTGGATCTCCTCTTCCGAGGCCTTGCGCTGCGTGATGTCCACCAGCGTTCCCACGTAGTTGATGACATCGCCGTTGGCGTCCTTCACTGAGGTGATGGTGAGGTGCTCGGGAAAAATCTCGCCGTCCTTGCGCCGGTTCCACACCTCGCCGGACCACGAGCCGGCCGCCTCGATCTGCGCCCACATCGTCTCGAAAAATCGCGGGTCGTGGCGGCCCGAGGAAAGCATGCTGGGATTCTGCCCCGCCACGTCGTCTATGGTGTAGCCGGTGATGTCGGTGAAGGCCTTGTTCACCCGCAGGATGCGAGCCTGGGCGTCGGTGATCATCATGCCCTCCTGCGATTCGAAGGCGGTGGCCGCAATGCGCACCTCGCGCTCGGCCCGGCGCGTGGCCGAGATGTCCTCCATGATGGACCAGATATATTGCCGGCCGTCGCGCCCGGAGACCAGCACCCCGTTCAGCCGCACCGGCACCGGCGTGCCATCCTTGCGGATATATTCCTTCTCGTAGGGACCGTAGCGCCCGGTGGTGCGCAGCAGCTCGAGCTGCGCCGATTCGTCCGCCTGGTATTTCTTCGGCGTCAGCGCCCAGTAGTCCAGGTTCTTCAGTTCGTCTTCCGGATAGCCGCAGATTGCGCGGAAGGCCTCGTTGAATTCCACGAAGCGCCCGCCAAGGTCGGCGAGGGCAATGCCCAGCGGCGCCAACTCATAGAGCCCGCGCAGCTTCTCCTCGCTTTCCCGCAGCAAGCGCTCGTGGTGCATGCGCTCGGTGATGTCCTCCGAGATGCCCAGCAGGTAGCGCGGCCGGCCATCCTCGCCGCGCAGGGCGAGCTTCTGCGTGTGCAGCAGCCGCGCGCCGGAGGGCGTGGCGATCACCTCTTCGGAAATGTCCAGTGCGCTGCTGTCTGCCGGGGCGGCGAGCACTGCGCGGTCGTTGCCGGTGAAGAAATCCGCCTGGTCCTTCGGGAAGAAATCGTAATCGTTCCTGCCCAGCATCTCGGCGCGGGTGTGGCCGAGCAGCCTTTCGCCGGCGGCGTTGATCATCGCGAAGCGCAGGTGCTCCGCTTCCTTGAGAAAGATCATGTTGGGGATGTGCTCCACGATGCTGTCCAGAAACTGCCGGCTCTCGCGCAGACGCGCCTCGTGCTCCTTGCGCTCTGTGATGTCGCGGATCGCGGTCAGCCGCATGGTCACGCCGTCCTGCTCGTAGCTCTGGCCGTGTCCCTCCACCAGCACGCGGCGGCCGGTCTGGTGCAGCATGTCCACCTCGCCGCTGTGTTCCTCGCCGCTGGCGATATTGCGCGCCACCAGGTCGCGATGCTCGGGCGCGATGAAATCCGACAGCAGCCGGCCCGGCATCTCGTCGCGCGCATAGCCCAGCATGCGCGCAAGCTGCTCGTTGAGGTCGACGATGCGCCCCTGCGACGTGAGCAGGATGCCCTCGAACGTGCCGGAAGACAGCATGCGGTAGCGCTGCTCGCTCTTCTGCAGATCGTGCTCGGTGCGCTTGCGCGCGGTGACGTTGCGCGTCACCCCCAGCAGGCCCGTGATCTCGCCTGCCGCATTGCGCAGCGGCGTGGCGTTGGTGTCCAGCCAGCGCAGCCCGCCGCGCTTGCCCACCACCTGGAACTCCAGTTGTCCGGAGACCCCCTGGAATACCGTCTCCATCAGCCTGCGGAACGCCGCGCGGTGGCCGGGATGGATGAAATTCAGCAGCCCGGAGGCGTTGGCTTCCTCGACGCTGCCGACCTCTATCATCGCCAGGCCTGCCTTGTTCATCATCTGCAGCGAGCCGTCCAGCGCGATGATCTTCACGCATTCCGGCTCGTTGTCGAGGATGCCGTCGAGCAGGGCGTTGCGCTCGCGGCTCTCCGCCTCGCGCTGCGCGGCCTGCAGCCGCAGGCGCAGGTTCTCGCGGATGGCAGCGCTGCTGCGCGGCAGCACGATGGAAACATAGGCCAGGAACAGCAGCACCAGCAGCCCCATGGCGACATAATCGGCGCTTTCCAGCATGAACATGCGCGCCATCAGCGGGGACGCCAGCGGCAGCTCGAACCACAGCATGCTGGTGATGTCGATGCCGAAGGCGATGGCCGCGCCCGCCGCCAGGCCGCTGATGGCGAAGAGATAGGCGATGTCGTCCACCGGGCGCAGGCCCGGGAACAGGATGAATGCGGAAAACCCCCACAGCGCACCCTGCAGCGCCGCGCCGGCGCGGAAGCGAGTGAGCCAGGACCGGCTGCCGCGGGTGGGCGACCTGAAATAGGCCTGGGCCAGGAAAAACCGGCCGGCGTACGCCACCAGTACCGCAGCCAGCCAGCCGGCCAGCAGCACGCCGCTGGGCGCTTGTCCCCATAACATCAAGGCGAGCAGGATGGAAACGGCGATGCCGACGGCGACAGTCGGCATATTGTTGGTGTAGAGCTGATCCGTCACCTCCCGGAGGAAAGGATGCTGCGGCCGCCGGTCGTTCATGATATGCCCTGCTTGTGCATATCGTCCCCTGTGTATGTTTCGTTATTCGTGCGCGGGAATGCGCAGCCTTTTGGGAACAGTGTACCCCAAAAAACGCGCACCGCACATGACACGGCGCACGGCGCGGCGGGCGGTATCCCGAGCCCGGCGCGGGGGAAATGATTACACGGGGCGCGGCGTGCGCTGCGGGCGGGGAATCAGTCCGGCGGGGTCTGGTCTTCCTGTTCGCGGGGCCGCATGCGGTCGCGGGCCAGCATCTGCTCGCGGGTGGCGGGGGTCTCCAGGCTGATGCGGCCGAGCTTGCCGGCGCGGAATTCGGTGAGCAGGATCATCCCGGCCTTCTCCATGTCGGGCTCGCGCGCGCCGCCCTTCAGAAAGCAGCCGCGCTTTTCGGCGATGGCCTGCACCACGGCGATTCCGTCCATGCCCGCCGGGTCCAGCTTGTAGCGCGCCGCCAGCGCCTCCGGATAGCGCGCCAGCAGGATGTCCGCCAGGTGCGCGGCCACCTCATCGTCGAATACCGCATTGCGGCCGATGGCGTGGATCGCCGCCAGTATCATCCCGTCGTCGTCGTGCTCTATCTTCGGCCACATCAGCCCCGGCGAATCCGTCAGCGTCATCTGCGGGTTCAGCGCGTGCGTGGCCTGCGACTTGGTCACCGCCGGCTCATTGCCCACATGCGCCACGCGGCGCTTGAGCAGCATGTTCATCAGCGTCGATTTGCCCACGTTGGGGATGCCCATGATCATCATCCGCAGCGGCTTGATCGGGCTGTCGCGGTGCGGCGCCAGCGGCTGGCACAGCTTGGGCACCCGCGCCGCATCGGCGGCATTCTTGCAGGAAAGCGCCACCGCGCGCACCCCCGGCTGCGCGTTGTAATAATCCAGCCAGGCCCGCGTCGCATCCGGGTCGGCCAGGTCCGCCTTGTTCAGAATGCGCAGGCACGGCCGCTGGCGATGCGCCCGCAGCTCGCGGATCATCGGATTGCTGCTCGCCTCCGGCGCGCGCGCATCCAGCACCTCGATCACCACATCGATGACCTCCATCGCCTCCGCCGCCTTCTTGCGGGCGGACGCCATGTGACCGGGAAACCACTGAATTGCCATGCTCTGTAACGTGAGGGGAAAACGCGGATTTTACCCGTTGCGGCGGGCAAAGTCACAGGGGACATGGCTCGGCACATCCTCCTGTACCATTGGTCTTCCCGCAATTCATGGTGGGTTTTCACACAACAC
>Ga0075276_10000076_pt1 | contig 29268 bp, 28 predicted proteins | sample SF_Rice_5C_80N_4_FD_69770 | JGI IMG/M metagenome (GOLD analysis project Ga0075276, IMG submission 69770) | Rice paddy soil microbial communities from Twitchell Island, California, USA - SF_Rice_5C_80N_405 | ecosystem: Environmental > Terrestrial > Soil > Paddy field/soil | place: USA: Twitchell... | reverse complement strand
GATGGACAACATCAGGGATGCGCGCAGCGGCATCCCTGAAGCAGGCGGCTAGACAGCTTATTCGCCCTTGCCCTTGGTGACCTTTTTGCCGCGGTAATAGCCGCTGGGGCTAATGTGGTGACGCAGGTGCGCTTCGCCGGTGGAAGGCTCCACGGCCAGCGCCGGAGCGTTCAGGAAGTCGTGCGCACGATGCATCCCGCGCTTGGAGGGGGATTTCTTGTTTTGTTGAACGGCCATGATAACTACTCCTTAAATAAGTCTGTTGCTACTACTGGTTCTTCAATTTGCGCAGCACCGCAAACGGATGCTGCTCCCCTGCGGGCGCATTTCCGGCCGCAGCCTCGCAAACGCCAAATTCATGCCTGGGCGATAACGGCAGCCCAAGCAATATTTCATCCTCAATCAGCGCCAGCACATCCAGGTGCGCATCGGCCGGAATGCGATCGATCCCGTCTTCCTCTTCCAGATCGCCGCCTGCGGCCAGCGAGCTTTCCGGCACCGGTATCAGCAGGGAAACGGTACTGATTGCATGCGGCAAAGCCTGCAAACAACGCTGGCAGCGCAATTGGCAATTGCCTTCGAGCGCCAGTTCCAGCAGGGGTTCACCGTTCTTGCCCTGCACACCCCGCAAGACAAAGCCTACCTGCCCTTCGGGCGAGGCCAGCAAGTCCTGCAATCGCGGCAATTCAGCGATGGCAGCCTCCCCGCGCAATTCCAGGCCTTTGCGGGCGAAATCCAGGCTGTCGATGAAATGCCGTGCAAACATGAGCCGCGCATGATATATATTTCAGCTTCAATTGTCAAAGCATTGCCAGGTGCATTTACCAAAAAAACAAAGGATTGCCCGTTGAGCTTCAAACAAAATGTTCAGTCCCCGCCGTTGGTGCTGGCCTCCACCTCCGTTTACCGCCAATCCCTGCTGCAGCGCCTGGGCTTGCCGTTCGAGACTGCGTCCCCGGGCGTGGACGAAACGCCGCGCCCGGGCGAGACGGCCCGCCAGACCTCTGAGCGGCTGGCGCTGGAAAAGGCCCGGGCCGTCGCTGCCGGCCATCCGCGTGCGCTCATCATCGGATCGGACCAGGTCGCCCTGCTCGGCGACGAACAACTGGGCAAGCCGCTTACCCACGACAACGCCGTGCGCCAGTTGCGCGCCATGCGTGGCCGGTGCGTGGTGTTCTATACGGCGCTGGCCCTGCTCGATGCGCGCAGCGGCGAGGCGCAAACTGCGATCGCCGAGAACCGCGTCTGTTTCCGCGACTACAGCGATGCGGAAATTGAAGCCTATCTGCGCCGCGAGCAGCCCTACGACTGCGCGGGTAGCGCAAAATCCGAGGGGCTGGGCATTATCCTGATCAGCCGCATGGAGGGCAACGACCCCAGTGCCTTGGTGGGCCTGCCCCTGATCGAACTGGTAAGCATGCTGCGAAATGCCGGCGTGGCGCTGACCTGACGGGCTGCTGCGCGCCGGAGGCGGCTCCAGGGTCCCGCTAACCGTTCGCGCAGTCCGTGATTTCGCGTTCGACGGCCGCCGCATCCCAGCCTAATGCGGGCGCCACGATCCCTGCGATTTTGCGCAGTTCCGGCTCACCCAGCCTGGCCAAAATCAGTAAGGGCGTGCGGTGTCGCAGCAGGTCCGAAAGGTGCACAGCCATTTCCTCCCGTGCGCAATAGAGCAGATCAGCATAGGTAATGGCGAGATCCTCCACGATGCGCCGGCCCATGTGCGGGTCCGCCTCGACAATATCGAGCACGTCCTTGGCCCGCCGCCCGTGGCGCCGGACCAGCCACACGGCGCTTTCCTCGTCCAGCCCCAGTTGCACCGCACGTGACTGCATCCCGGCAACCGTGCCGCCTGATGAAGCCCCGACGCTGCTGCGTTCGGGTTTCCAGGGAAAGGGCCGGCCTTGGGTGGCAGTGGCGCGCGCGACACCCATCCGGGCGCACAGCGAATCGACGATGCTGACCGCATCCTCGCGCGCCGAGGTCAGCTTGCCGCCGATGGAATAGTGGACGCCGTTGGGCGCGATCTCCAGCTTCCAGCCGCGGCTGGCGGCAGAGGGCGCGGCCACGTCGCTGTATTTCAGGGCGCGCAGGCCGGCAAAGCTGCCGATGACGTCGTTTGCCGTCCACGCCTTTTCCAGGTAGCCGTTGACCGCGGCCAGCAGGTAGGCCACGTCATCAGGATCCACGGTGACACGCGCGAGGTCGCCGCGATAATCGGTATCCGTGGTGCCCACCAGGGTCCGCCCATACCAGGGAATGACGAAAAACACCCGGCCGTCAGACTTGGCCGTGAGCAGCAGCGCCTCATGCAGGCCGCAACCCGGCAGCACCAGATGTACGCCTTTGGTCAGGCGGCACTTGACGTCCGCGGCCCGCGCCATCCAGTAGCCAGTGGCGTTGACGAACTGCCTGGCGCGCACCGCGAAGATCTCCCCGGTCAGCACGTCCTCCAGCACTGCCGCCACAGCCCTGCCATCCTCCTCTTGCACCGTGTCCATGCGGCAATAGTTCACACAGACGGCGCCATTGGCTATCGCGCCGTCTATCAGTTCCAGCACCAAGCGCGCATCGTCCGTCTGCGCGTCGGCGTAGGTGTAGCCGCCCTTCAGGCCCGACGTATCCAGGATGGGGAAGCGCTCCGCGAAGGCATCCTTGCCGAAATGGCGATGCGCCATGGCGCCGCCGGCGCTGCCCGCCAGCATGTCATACAGCGTCAGGCCCGCCTTCAGACGCAGCGAGCCCACCCGGCTGTCGGCATAAACCGGCACGCCGAAGCGCAAGGGCCACACACGATGCGGCGCGGCTTCGAGCAGCATCTGGCGTTCGGCCAGTGACTTCTTCACCACCTTGAAATCGAAGGTCTCCAGGTAGCGCAACCCGCCGTGCACCAGTTTGCTGGAAGCGGAAGAGGTCGCGGCCGCCCAGTCGCCCTGCTCTATCAGCGCCACGCTCAGGCCGCGCAGTGCGGCGTCATACGCCACCCAGGCGCCATACACGCCGCCGCCGAAAACCAGCACGTCAAAAGCGTTGCCCTTGAGCCGCGCGCTATCCCGTTTCATGTGTTCCTCATCTGCAAGGCCTTTTGCGGTACGTCGGTGATCAGTATATCCGCCAGGTCCAGCGCCCGGCGGATGTCGTTCTCGCTGTTGCAGGTATAGACCGCGATCAATTTGCCCCGGGCGCGCAGCAGCTCCGCCATCTCGGGCGTCAGGGTCTTGCGGTGCAGGCACACGCCGCGGAAATACGGGTGGGCATCGAGCAAGTGCGCGGCATCGCGCACCTTGAAGTCCGATTCGCCGTTGTACACCAAGGGAAAGGCGGGCGCTCGTTCGTGCGCGTAGATCAAGCTGGGCAGGTGGAAGGACGAGACGAGGACGCGGTCATCCGCCGCCGCACCGGCAAGCGCCAGCGTCTTCTCGACCTTGGCGCGCCGCTGCGCCGCGTCCTCGTGGTCGCCGCCCTTGATTTCCAGCAGCAGATGACAGCGCGGCCGGAAGTCCGCAACAAAATCTTCCAGTGCCATGATGCCCTCCGGCGGCTGTCCCCGCCCGAAGTGCAAGGCAAAGTCCATCTCCTGCAGTTCGCCGAAGGCGCAGTCCTCCACCCGCCGCGCCGGCATGCCGAGCTTGCCGAGAAACGTGTCGTGCCACAGCACCGGCACGCCGTCGCTGCTGAGCTGGACATCGGTCTCGATGCCGTCTATTGGATAGGCCAGCGCGCGCGTGAACGCGGTGCGGGTGTTTTCCCCGGCTTCACGGTTGGCGCCGCGATGGGCGTAGATGAGGGTTGGGCTCATGGCAGGTTCGCTATGAATTGTCTCATGGAGGATTCCAGCGCGCAAAAATGCGGGTTGTAGGTGAGCCTGCGCATCAGGCCGGCGCGCAGGGCCTCTGCCGTCACCTCGCCCTGCAGTAGCGGCGGCGCGTTCCGGCGGCACGCGGCATATTTCGCCATATCGCCCGGGAAATAGTGCAGGCAATTGGAGTAATCTCCGTTCCGGCCATAATGCGCATCCTCCGGCGGCAGAACCAGCGAAAGATGGGAGAAGCCGACGATGTTCTGGTCCGGCACGACGCTGCTTACCGGCTCCACCCGGCCTGGCGGCACACCTGCCGGCAGTTGCGCCGCTTCGGTGGTGTAGTACACCAGCCGGCTCAGCGCATGCTGCGCGCGCGCCATGAAGGCCAGGGTAGCATGGCTGTCCACCGTGGCATCGTCCGCGCTGGCCGCTGCAAAAACCGGAATATTCACCTCGCGGCCTTTGAGGCGGCCATTCAGGTCGCGAATCAACGCATGCGTTTGATAGGCGGCGTTCTTCGCGAATGATTCGTATTTGTAGGGATCGTCGTCCGGTTTGACGTCCAGCCAGGGGGCGGCAGGCGATAGCCAGCTGTAGAGCTTGTAAAGATTGGCCCACGCGGCCAGGAAACTCACCCTGAACGCGGGCGAAAACAGGAACAGGCCGCGCACCCGCTCGTCCAGCAGGCTATGGCGCACGGCCAGGGTGGCCCCGACGGAAAATCCGGCGAGATGGATTTCTTCCGCCTCGGTGCCCAACTGCTCCGCGCCCCATGCCACGGTATCGGCCCAGGCCTGCCAGCGCACGTCCAGCAGATCGCCGGGCTGCGTGCCATGCCCCGGCAGCAGGGCCGCCATGACGCGAAATCCCTGTTGGCGGAAAAATTCCGCGAGCGGGCGCATGAGATAGGGCGAATCGGTCAGGCCGTGCACCAGCAGCACGCCACGCCGCCAGCGTCCGTCGCGTCCCCTGGCCGCATCGTCGTCGGGAATGAGTTCGAAAGGCGCGTTGCCGGCGACCGTGCGCTCCCGGAGATCCTGCGGCAGCGCTGCGTGCACCCGGCGCAGCATTTCCCGGCTTGCCGCCACATAGTCGGCAAAACTCATGCCCGCGCAGCAGAAAGACGTGTTAAGGCCCGAAACGGTATGCCGTGCCGCCAGCGCGGTCTGCATTTGAAATGGTTTATCGCGGCTGGCAGCCATGAACAGTTGCGCGCTCCGAATGGCGTTGCGCCCGCCGGGCGCGAGTGGAAATGTATATGAAGATATATTTACCTACATGGATATCCAATAGATAGGCAGACCGCTGGAATCCCCTGCCAGTTGATGATCGATTGTACTAGCTGAGTCACAGGCCGCTCGCATTATTTTAGCGCGCAACACGGGTGGATGCCCGTGCTGACGAGGCCGGAAAGAGGCCAGGCATGCCCTCACATAAGAACGGGAACCTGATTATTCTATGGAAATCTACTGCGCGGACCTTGGTCCGAATCTGCGCCACATCACACTGGCGGGGCGGCTGGACATTCTGGGAATGGACAAGATCGCCGACCAGTTTGCGGCGTACGCGACTGAGGGCAAGCGCAATGTGGTGGTGGATTTCACGGGCGTGACCTTTCTTGCCTCCATCGGCATGCGCGCCTTGATTTCCAACGCCAAGGCGCTGCACAAAATGGGCGGGGTGATGGCGGTGGTCGTTGGCGACGATCTCAGAAAGGGACGGCCAGCCCGGCCTTGACCACCAGGTAACGGGTGTCGCTGTCAGGCTCCCATGCAACCAGCCCCCCGCCGATTGGAAATGCGCTGCTGGCCCCATAACGGAACTTCATATATTCGACGGTTACATTTCCGTGAACCTGCGGATTGAAGGCATAGTCCACAGCAGCGCCGATGCGGGATAAAGGGGAATTTCCCAACGACGCAGAAAATCCGTTCATGAGCGCGCCGCCATTGACCACGATATGCGACTGGACCGTTCTTCCAAGCAGGCCTTCAACGGATAGCACCAGCTTGGGCCTCGGTGAGTATTGCGCCATCACCCCGAACCCATAGTAGTAGTGCGTATAAAGTTCACCGTAGGAGACGCCCCGGTCCCACCTGTGGCCGCCCGCTTCCATGTAGGGCGTCACCAGGAAGTCCTCCCGGATCTCGAATCCCTTTCCCAAACGGCCTTCATAATTCGCCAGCGTCGCGCTCGACGTTCCCGTGTAGGACCCGAAGCCGCCGCCGCCCAGCAGCGAGCCTGTGTACTTGGTGCTGCCCGAGGAATAATCGAATCCCGCCTGCCAGTAGACATTGTGCGCCGGCCGCATGCGCGACAGAGACAAGCCGACGCCCATCACGGCGCCCGTTTCGGTGTCCAGCACGCCGGTGGCCGTTCCAAGGTATCCGTTCCCCGTCTCCGAATAATCCACGCGGGTCGACACGACCTGGATGAGGACGCGGTTATTTACCGCGCCTATGTCCGGAGATTCGGCGCGCGCATTCCCGGCAAACATCAGCAGGATCAAAAGACCGATAAGTCCGGGCGAGTACCAGGTCAGGGTCGTCATGTCAGGCTCCCACATGCCTATGCTTGCATCACTTTGGTGCAGCCACTGTACCACGGCCGGACTGGCTGTTGTACATCCCATTGCTATCCTTTATCCTTGCACACCTTGATCTACAGTTATGCATTCAGGCCATCATGCCCGTCAGTATCAAAACCCCGCAGGAAATAGAGAAAATGCGCGTCGCGTGCCGCCTGGCCGCGGAAGTGCTGGATTACATCAGGCCCTATGTCCAGGCCGGCATTACCACCGCCGAACTGGACAAGCTCTGCCATGATTATATGGTGGACGTGCAGCACTGCATCCCCGCCCCGCTCAATTACGCCCCGCACGGCCACGCGCCCTACCCCAAGTCGATCTGCACCTCGATCAACCATCAGGTGTGCCACGGCGTGCCGGGAGACAAGAAGCTGAAGAACGGCGACATTGTCAACCTCGACATCACCACCATCAAGGACGGCTGGCATGGCGACACCAGCCGCATGTTCTGCGTGGGGGATGCTTCCATCCAGGCGCGCCGCCTGTGCGACGCCACCTACCACGCCATGTGGCGCGGCATCCGCGCCGTCCGCAAGGGGGCCTTCCTCGGCGACATCGGCTACGCCATCCAGAGCTACGTCGAGCCGCTGGGCTACAGCGTGGTGCGCGAATTCTGCGGCCATGGCGTGGGCAGGAATTTCCACGAGGAACCGCAGGTGCTGCACTACGGAAAACCGGGCACTGGCATCCGCCTGGAAACCGGCATGATCTTTACCATCGAACCGATGATCAACGCCGGCAAGGCCGGCATCAAGCAACTGGGCGACGGCTGGACCATCGTCACCAAGGATCACAGTCTGTCCGCGCAATGGGAGCACACTGTGGTGGTCACCGACGACGGTTTTGAGGTGCTGACCGTCTCCGACGGAACACCGCCGCCCCCCGCAGACTGACCGCATGCCGGACGCCGCCGCCGCCCTTCGCGAAAGCCTGCGCGCGGCGCGCGACGCGCTGCACCAGGGCTACACGGCCCGTTCCCGCCCCGCCCATCTGCTGGCTGCCCACGCGAAGCTGGTGGACGGCCATCTTCGCCGCGCCTGGCGTGAACTGGAGATGCCGCCCGGCCTGGCGCTGGCGGCGACCGGCGGCTACGGGCGAGGCGAACTCTACCCCAGGTCGGACATCGACCTGCTGATCCTGCTGCAGCACGATCCCGATCCCGCGCTGGAGCAAAGCCTGCGGGAACTGGTGCAACTGCTGTGGGACATCGGACTCGAGGCCGGGCATAGCGTGCGCACCGTGGCGGAATGCGTTGCCGAAGCCGCGGACATCACGGTGCAGACCAACTTGCTGGAAGCGCGGCTGCTTGCCGGCTCACCCGGGCTGTTCGAGGAAATGCGCCGCGCCATGGCGCAGCATCTCGACCGCCATGCCTTTTACTTGGCCAAGGTCGGGGAGCAGGCACAGCGCTATGCGCGCTTCCTGGATACAGACTACAACCTCGAACCCAACCTCAAGGAAAGCCCGGGCGGCCTGCGTGACCTGCAGACCGTACTTTGGATCAGCCGCGCCTGTGCGCTCGGCAATACCTGGCGGGAACTGGCCCAAGCGGGACTGATTACGCACGCCGAGGCGACCGCCATCGCGCGCCACGAGGCACTGCTGCAGACCCTGCGGATACGCCTGCATTACCTCGCGAAGCGCCGGGAAGACAGGCTGTTGTTCGAATACCAGACTGAACTGGCACAGCAAATGGGCATCTCCGCGACCGCCACCCGCCGCGCCAGCGAGCACTTGATGCAGCGCTACTACCGCACCAAGCAGGCCGTCCAGCAGCTCAATGCCGTGCTGTTGCAGAACATGCGCGCCCGCCTGTTCCCGGAAACGGCCGATCCGCAGCCGCTAAACGGGAAATTCCTGGTGCGCGGCAAGTTGCTGGACGCGCGCGACGAGCAGTTGTTCGAGCGCGACCCTTCGGCGATCCTGGAGAGCTTTTTGCTGCTCGAGCAGCATCCGGAACTGGAGGGCTTTTGCGCGGGCACCCTGCGTGCCCTGTGGCGCGCGCGCCACAGGATGGATGCGAAGTTCCGCGCGGATCCGCACAACCGCGAGCTGTTCATGGCCATCCTGCGTCAGCCTGAGGGGCTTACGCATGTCCTGCGGCGGATGAACCAGCATGGCGTGCTGGGCGCCTACCTGCCCGCCTTCGGCCGCATTGTGGGGCAAATGCAGCACGACCTGTTCCACGTCTATACCGTGGACCAGCACATTCTGATGGTGGTGCGCAATCTGCGCCGCTTCGCCGTGCCCGAATATGCGCACGAATACCCGCTTTGCAGCAAACTGATCCGCGAATTCGCGCGTCCCGAGGTGCTGTACATCGCTGGACTGTTCCATGATATCGCGAAGGGCCGCGGCGGCGATCATTCGCTCAAGGGCCGGTCGGACGCCGCCCGCTTCTGCAAACAGCATGGCCTGAGCCGCGAAGACAGCGATCTTGTGGTGTGGCTGGTGGAGCACCATCTTACCCTGTCCGCAACAGCGCAAAAACAGGATCTCTCGGACCAGGATGTGATCGCGGCATTCGCCGAGAAAGTGAGGAACGACCGCTACCTGGTCGCGCTCTACCTGCTGACGGTCGCCGACATTCGCGGCACCAGCCCCAAGGTGTGGAATGCCTGGAAGGCCAAGCTGCTGGAGGATCTGTTCTGGGCGGCCCGCCGCTATATGGCCGGCGGCAAGATCACCGACCAGGCAGGCGATGTGCGCCGCAAGGCGGCCGAGCAACTGGCGCTGTACGCAATTGCCCCCGAAACCTATGCCCTGCTGTGGGCCCAGCTCGACACCGGGTATTTCGTCCAGCACGAGCCGCACGAGATCGCCTGGCATGCCCGCCAGCTTGCCCATCGCGTAAACTCCCCGGAGCCGGTGGTCAGGGCGCGCCTGTCGCGCATAGGCGAAGGTCTGCAGGTGATGGTGTATTGCCTGGACCGGCCGTGGCTGTTCGCCGGTATCTGCAGCTTTTTCGCGCAGCTCAACTACAACATCGTTGAAGCCAAAATACACACCACCCAGCACGGCTATGCGCTCGACACTTTCCAGGTGATGGCGGTGGACGATCCCAAGACCGTCTATCGCGATGTCATCGGCTATATCGAACACGAACTGGCGGCGCAGCTCGCTTCGCCGGAGCCCCCGGCAATTCCTGCTGCCGGGCGCATCAGCCGCCAGCTCAAGCATTTCCCCATCGCGCCCGAGGTGGACATAACACCCGATGGGAAAGGCGGTTATGTACTTTCCGTGGTTGCCGGTGACCGCCCCGGCCTGCTGGCGCGCATCGCAGCGCTGCTGTCGCGGCACCGCGTCGATCTGCGCAGTGCCAAGATCAACACCCTGGGCGCCCGCGCCGAGGACATGTTCTGGATTTCGGGAACCGCGCTGGCGCAGCCGCACGCCGTTGCCGCACTGCGCGAGGACCTGATAAGACAGCTTGCCGGCTGAACCTCAGGCCGCGCCCAGCGCGCTGCGGATGTGCTCGAGAAAGGCCCGCGTCTTGACGGGCAGATAGCGCCGCGTCGGCATCACGGCCCACGCCGGCACTGGTGGAAAGTGCCACTCGGGCAGCACCCGAACCAAGCAGCCGCTGCGCACATCGCGCTCGGCGAAGTGCTGCGGCAGCGCACCGATTCCGACCCCATCCAGTAGCAGTTGCTGAATCACGCCGGGCGAATTCACGGTCAGCCTGCCCGGGGGCTGCGCTTCCCACACCTCCTCGCCGCGCATCAGTTTCCAGGGGACCGCCGTCCCGTGCGCCGACATCAGCCGCACGCAGTGGTGCGCCATCAGTTCGCCGGGCTCGGGCGGCGCGGGGTGCAGGCCAAGATAAATTGGGCTGGCATACAGGCCGAACACCTGTTCGTCTATCTTGCGCGCCACGAGGGTGGCGTCGTTGCCCAGGTCGCCCATGCGTATCACCATGTCGAATTGCTCGCCGACCAGGTCCACGCGGCGCGAGGTCAGGTCCAGGTCGAGTTGAACCTCGGGATAGCGCTCGACAAAGGTCGCAATCGCACCTGCCAGCCGCAACTGGGCGTAGTCGCCCGGCATGGACACCCGCAGTCGGCCGCGCGGCTGGCGCTCCTGACTGCGGGCAAAATCGCTGGCCGCCTCCACTTCTTCCGCCACCCGCTGGCACTGTTCGAGAAAGGCCTGCCCGAAATCCGTGAGCGTCAGCCGGCGCGTGGTGCGCACCATCAGTTGCTGTGCCAATCCGGCCTCCAGATTGGAAAGTCGGCGCGATACTGTGGCCTTGGGCATGGACAGACGTTCTGCGGCACGCACCAGGCTGCCAGCTTCCGCGACTGCGGCAAACAGCAGCATGTCCTCTGGAGAGATGCGATATTGTTCCATATATGGAACAGTTTAACCCGATCTTGGGGATTTATCTATTGCATTAGAATCTATAATATTTTACTCAACAATTAATCGGCAACCCGGTGCGGGCAGAAAGGAGCAGCCATGAAACAGCTAGTAACCCAGGAGGCGGTGGGCCGCAGCCGCGGCGTGGAACAACTCGTCAAGGGCATGCAGACCAGCGACGGCGCGGGTGTGAACCTGACGCGTGTCGTTGCCCAGCCGCTGCAAGTGCGTCTTGATCCGTTTCTGATGCTGGATGCCTTTGCCAGCGACAACCCCGACGATTATATCGCCGGATTTCCGGACCATCCGCACCGCGGATTCGAGACCGTGACCTATATGCTGGCCGGGCGCATGCGCCATCGCGACAGCGCCGGGCACGAAGGCCTGCTGCAAACCGGCGGCGTGCAATGGATGATTGCGGGCGAAGGCGTCATCCACTCTGAGATTCCGGAGCAGGACGACGGCGCCATGGAGGGCTTCCAGCTCTGGCTCAACCTGCCTGCGCGCAGCAAGATGATCCCGGCCTGGTACCGCGACATCCCCGGTGAACAGATTCCCGAATATGCGACGGCCGATGGCGCGCAGGTGCGCGTCATTGCGGGTGTCAGCAATGGCGTGGCTGGCGCCATGCAGCGCGAGGTCACCGAGCCGCTGTATGTGGACATTCACCTGCCTGCCGGCGGCCATTTCGACTGCCGCATCCCGGAAACCCACAACGCCTTCGCTTATGTGTATCGCGGTGCGGCCGAGATCGAGGGCAGGAAGATCGATGCCGGCCGCATGGGCGTCCTGACCAACACTGCGGGCGCGGACGGCGTGCGTATCGCGGCGACCGATGCGACGCGGCTGATCTTGATCGCGGGCAAGCCGCTGCGCGAGCCCATCGTGCAGTACGGGCCTTTCGTCATGAACAGCCAGGAAGAGATCATTCAGGCCATTACCGATTACCGCGAAGGACGCTTCGCGCAAACGGCGTGACGGCCGGATTTGCGGCAACACACATAGTTAAAACAATCAATAAAAGGAGCAACACCATGGAAGCACTGAACCGTTATGGCACACTGGTCGGGCGCATTTTGATCGCCTTCATCTTCGTCTTCGCCGGCTTCGGCAAAATCACGGGATTCGAAGGCACGGTGGGTTACATCGCCAGCAAGGGCATGCCCGTGCCCCAACTCGCCGCCATCGGCGCCATCCTGATCGAGGTCGGCGGCGGCTTGATGCTGGTGCTGGGCTGGAAGGCTCGCTGGGCAGCTGCGGCGATGTTCGTCTTCACCCTGCTTGCTGCGCTGATCTTCCACAATTTCTGGGCTCTTCAGGGTGCCCAGGCGCAGGACGCGATGATCCACTTCATGAAGAACATCTCCATGATGGGCGGGTTGCTCTATGTCGTGGTGCATGGCAGCGGGCCGCTGTCGCTGGACCGGGGCAGGTAAACCGGCCACAGTGGAAAATGCCCCTTGCCTCGGGCAAGGGGCATTTTGCCGCCCGCCCCGCTCCGGGTTTGTGGCGGTCTACTTGGTGTCCATCACCCACACGCCGTTCCAGTCACCGGAAGGCGGGTTATCCCTGAGGTGTCGCGCACGCTCGAGATGGAGTTGGCTAGGCTTGTCGCTGGGGTTGAGCGTCAGGCACTGGCTGAACAGCTTGATGGCGCTATCCCAGTGCCGGTTGCGGTATTCGCTCATCCCGTCCTTGAACAGGCCCAGCACCTCGGCGATATTGGGAAAGCTTTCGGGCGTATGGTAGGCCAGGATTTCGTACACCGCCACCGGCTCCGTCTTGCCCTTGACCACTACGCGGTCGATCTCGCGCTTGCGGTAGGTGCCGTTCAGCTGGCGCACGGTGAATTCGCTGATCAGGATGCGCGCGCCATACTGCTTGCAGGCGGATTCCAGGCGCGAGGCCAGGTTCACGCCGTCGCCGATGATGGTGTAGTCCATACGCTTGCTGGAACCGATGTTGCCGGACACCACGGTGTCGGTGTTGAGGCCGATGCCGATATTGACCGGCATCCTGCCTTCCGAAGCGCGCTGCAGATTCCAGCTCCCCAGCGTCTTGATCATGGCAATGGCCGCGCGCACGGCGCGATCCGCATGGTCTTCATGGGCAATATGGACCCCGAATTCGGCCATGATGGCGTCGCCGATGAACTTGTCCATCATGCCGTCTTCCCTGTCGATGCAATCGACCATGAGGGTGAAATACTCGTTCAGCAATGACACCGTCCCCTGCGCGCCGAGCTGTTCCGCCAGCGTGGTAAAACCCCGTATATCGGAAAACAGGACTGTCGCTTCCACATTCTGCCCGCCCAGCTTCTCCGCGCCGGTCGCGAGCATCTGGTCGGCAATAAGCGGGTCCATGTAGCGCGACATGGTGGCCTTCAGCCGCTTTTCATTGCTGATGTCTTCGATCACCATCATCGAGCCGATGCGCTTGTGGTCGACGTCGAGCAGCGGCTGCACCGTGAGGTTGACCGACAGCTTGTCATCGCCGGCCTCCAGCGTGGCATCCAGCAGGGCCTGGGGTTCGCCGGTTTCGGTTACGTGGCCCAGCTTGTCCATTACCCAGGCGTTGTTTCCGGCAAATATTTCCCCCGCCGGCCGATGCAGGACGTCCTTGGCCTCCATGCGCAGTATGCGCAGGCATGCCGCATTGCAGGTGGCAATCCTGGCGGAATCATCCAGGGTGACGACGCCGTTGGACATGGATTCCAGCATGGCTTCGTTGTAGTTCTTCATCTCCTGCACATCGGCAAAAAGCTTGGCATTTTCCAGTGCGATGGCAACCTGGGCGGTAAAGGCGCGCAGCCGCGCTTCATCTTCGCCGGTGAAAGGTCCGCCGCGCTTGTTCAGCACCTGGGTGACACCTATGGTCTTGCCGAACTTGTTTATCACCGGCACGCACAGGATGGAGCGGGTAAAGTACCCCGTGCGCCGGTCGAACTCGGGATTGAAGCGCAGGTCGGCATAGGCGTGCGGAATGTTGATGGTCTTGCCCGATGCAAACACCGCGCCCGCAATGCCCACGGTGCTCGGCAGGCGAATCTGCATGGATTCCAGCCCCTCCCCCACTTCGGACCACAGTTCATCGGTCTTTTCGTCGTACAGGAACAGCGTCGAGCGTTCCGCACTCAGCATGCGCGTGGCCTCGCTCATCACCTTGCGCAGCAGGGAGCCCAGCTTGATGTCGGAGGTCATTTCCGACACCACGTTGATGAACTCCATTTCCTGTTTGCGCACGTGCTCCAGGCGTTCGATGAATTGCGCGCTTTGCAGCGCCAGCGACCCCTGGGCCACCATGGTCTCGAACAGTGTCAGTTCGCGCCGGGTGAACTTGCCTTTTCTCTTGTTCAACGCCTGGGCAACGCCGATGACCTCGCCTTTCGCCGTGCGGATGGGCACGCACAGGATGCTGCGCGTCACGTAACCTGTCTGTTCGTCCACGCTGCGGTTGAACCTGGGGTCGGAGTAGGCATCGTGCACCACCACGCCCTCGCCGGTATTGAAAACGTATCCGGCCACGCCCGTGGTATTGAGGAAGCGAATCTCGAACTCGTGCGTATCCTGGGCGACGCGGGAATAGAGCTCGTTGGTGGCGGGATCATTCAGGAACAGCGAACCGCGCTCGGCATCGAGTTCGGAAACGGTAAGACTGATGAGTTCCTCCAGCACGGTGTTCAGGGAATCCATCCCCGAAATCCTGCGCGAGATCCCCAGCAGCAGTTCGGCTTCGCGGAGGCGGCGCTTCTGGTCGGTGCCGGTTGCTTTGGCGGCGCCAGCCTTGCTTACTTGCTTGTCCATACGGCCTTTTCCGCTCCCTGGCACTGTTCAAGCTGGTTGCGCAAGATGCCGATCATCTCACGCAACTGTCTGAGTTCACTCTGCATTTCAGATTGCTGATTGCGCAGCGCCTGATCGCGCTCCAGGCGGGCGCCTTCCAGTTGGCCGCGCAGTGCACTGGCCAGCGTCTTCAACTGGGTGTTTTCCTCGGCAAACGCAGCCTCCGTCGTTCGCAGCGCCGCTTCGCGTTCGAAGTTGGCCTGCTCCAGCGCTTCGCGCAGTTTGACGACGGTCTGCCGCATCTGGGCCAGTTCGCGCTCGGCATCACGCCGGGTTTGCCGGACAAGCGTGTCGCTGCGGGCCTGCGACTGATCGAGTTCGGCGCGCAATTTCACGATGGTGCGCTGCAATTCGCGTACCTGCGTCGCCGCCTCTTCCTGGGCCGGATTGGCGCGGTTTGCCCCCCTCGTGTGCTTTTCCATTGTGCTATCCCTTGGGCCTCTGCACACCCGGCGTGCGGGCGGGCTTCGAAACGGAATTACCCTTGTGCGCGGCCGGATGTGCCTGACCATGCGCTCCGGTCCCTCCAGGCGAGGTGTTTCGCGCGCCGTTTATCTTCGTATATCTTGCGGCACAAACCGGCATTTCCGCACAATCTGCGAAAATGCATAGCCACGATAGCAAGAACCGCGCACGAAAACAATATGCCCACCGTACGCAAGTGATCGGGCCGGACGGCGAACCCCGAAAGCGGAGCGGGAAATGGCGCCATGCGCAATATTCCCGGCTTCCCCAGCGGCCCAGGCGCCGCATTCCTTTTTTGAACTTTTGAAACCGCCGCCTGTCACACCCGCGGTACAAGGAGCCTCCCCCGGTGATGCAGCGTGAGGCCGCTCAGCCCTCATACGATTGAGGACTTTCAGTAATGCTGTTCAGGAGTATATGAATGAAAAACCGTGCCCTTCCTGCGATCCTTGCGCTTTTTATCGCATTCAGCCTGCCCGCAGTGGCCGGCCCGAACTGGGACGTCATTCATCGAGCCGAGGCCAACAAGGCAGCGCACATACGTGAAAAGGCGCTGGTGCTGCCGCTGGATTACGGCCCCCGTGCGATCACTACACCCTGGCTGAACAGGGAAAGAATCGGCGAACTCGTCTCCCAGGCCGACACCGAGAGCAAACTGGCGCGGGCCAGCGGCCGGAAAGGACACGTCGTCGTCGCGGCACACACCCATCACAACTTGCCAACCCATTCCTGAATCGGGAATGCGCCGGCCCCGCCGGCGAGCGGGCGCAAAACCGGCCTGCGGCTCTATGCCGGCCGGTTTTTTCATGGGCGTCGCCCGGGAAGCGTGGACTCCTGCGCAGGAAGGAAACGGCTAGCGACCCGATAGGATACCCCGCTGCCTCATGTCCTGCATGACCAGCCTCGAGCCAAAGACGCTGAGGTGGTCCTGGTCGTTGTACAGGGGTTTGCCGCCGGACATGTATTCGCATTCGGCACCTCTGCAAAATAGCGGAATTGGATCGTAGATTGCCAGGCCCCTTTCCGAGAACTGCTTCATGTCCCGCGGCAACAGCGAGAGCCACGCGAACACAAACGAGACGAACATCACGACGAAGAGCGCCGGCAGGATGCGACGCACCCGTCGTTCATAGAAATGCACGATGGAGAAATTCCCTGCCCGCATGTCCGCCAGCAGGATAGTGGTGATCAGATAGCCGCTGATGACAAAGAAGACATCTACACCGACGAACCCGCCGCTGAATGCCCGGAACCCGGCGTGAAACAGAATGACAGGCACGACAGCGAGCGCCCGGAGTCCGTCTATTTCGCTTCTGTATTTCATGTCGCCAGGACTTGATCGCGTCGTTCAACCATGGGTGCGCGCTGGAGAGGAAAGCCGCGCGACGCGGTCGGGGGATGCATGGCAATCCAGCGAAAACGGCGGAAACAAGGCGCCGTAGCTGGCGGCATGATCAGACGTCGCCCCTGCCCGGGCTGGCGTTGGCCTGATTCACCCGGTCCTGAATGATGCCGGCGCGAATGGAATCCCCAAATCTCTCTACGATGAAGTTGTGATTCCGGACGAAATGAGCGGGCCTGCGGTTTATCGTGACATCATTGAATAATCGCATGCCACCCACACCGACATCTCCGCGCTTTGAACTGAGCGGGGCCAGGAGACACTTCTTTCCATTCAGCCATGCCGTGAAGCAATTGAAGTAATCGTCATATTGATAGGGCTCCATTTCCCGGGGGAAATAGCCCAGATCCAGGATGTCTGACACCCGCATGACCTGGGGCGCTCTGTTGACGGTGGCACAGTAGACATGGCTTGAGGCATCCGCGGTCGCGGGAATCGTCACGCTTCCCGTTTCGGAAAACTCGCCCAGCCGGTTTATCACGTCGAAGCCACCGCTCCCGTTGGGGATGCTTACGCTTTCAAACCGGGCGCTGGTAAACCGCTTGTCGGCCTTGCGAAACGAATTTGTGGTGACGTTCACCCCGCCGTTCAGGCCAACGATGGAAAGGGAGGCATCCGCTTCCATCATCTTCAGGACGCTGTCCAGCCACAGCGAGATCGGCCGCGCATATACGTCGTCGTCCTGCAGATAGACGGCGTATTCGCAACCCCAGCCGCTCAGGATATTGGCCGCCATCCGGTAGTTGCTGATCTCGTGCGTATAGTTTCTGTTAATCACAAGCTGCTGAGGGCCAAGCAGCAGCCTGGACGCGGCTGGCAAGGTGCTGTCAACGCAGCCATCGGCGAAAAGGATGACGTTCTTCGCCTTAAGCGCTTTAACGAAGGGAGCCAAGACCGCTTCCAGGTTTCCGCTCTTGTTATGAAACTGAAATACGAATCCCACCTTGGGGTAGGCGGAGAAGTCGCCGGCGATCGATGCCAGCCGCGATTTATGTCTGGCCGCGCGGATCCTGAGGCGAGCGTTCCTGATCGACACAAAATGACGTCTGAGCCCGGATAAAGCTGCTCGCAACGCTCTCTTGGCAAATGACACGACCTGGTTCCCTGAGCTCAGGCAGTATCCCGGACCCGCGGCATGCCTGACAGTTCGCGGTTGCTGTTATCTCCATGCGAGGCCGACACCGTTCACTCCCATTCGATGGTGGCTGGCGGCTTGCCCGAGATGTCGTAGACGACGCGGTTGATGCCGCGCACTTCGTTGATGATACGATTGGAGACCTTGCCCAGCAGTTCATACGGCAGGTGCGCCCAGTGCGCTGTCATGAAGTCCTGGGTTTGCACCGCGCGCAAGCTCACCACCCACTCGTAGGTGCGCCCATCGCCCATCACGCCCACGCTTTTTACCGGCAGGAACACGGTGAACGCCTGCGAGGTCTTATCGTACCAGCTCTGGCCATCGGCATCCCTGGCGTTACGCAGTTCCTCGATAAAGATCGCATCGGCGCGACGCAGCAGGTCGGCATACTCGCGCTTCACTTCGCCCAGAATGCGAACGCCCAGGCCTGGACCCGGGAAGGGATGGCGGTAGATCATGTCGCGCGGCAGGCCGAGCGCCACGCCCAGCTCGCGCACCTCGTCCTTGAACAGCTCGCGCAGCGGTTCCAGCAGCTTGAGGTGCAGCGTATCCGGCAGTCCGCCCACATTGTGGTGCGACTTGATGGTGTGCGCCTTCTTGGTCTTGGCCCCGGCCGATTCGATCACATCCGGGTAGATGGTGCCCTGCGCCAGCCACTTCGCCTGTTGCAGCTTGGCCGATTCGCGCTGGAACACCTCGACGAATTCGCGCCCGATGATCTTGCGCTTGTGCTCAGGATCGGTGACACCTGCGAGGTGCTTCATGAATTCGGCGCTGGCATCGACGTGGATCACCTTCATGTGCAGGTGCTCGGCGAAGGTCTCCATCACCTGGGCGCCCTCGTGCAGGCGCAACAGGCCGTTGTCCACGAACACGCAAGTGAGCTGGTCGCCGATGGCGCGGTGGATCAGCGCCGCCGCTACCGAGGAATCCACGCCGCCGGACAGGCCGAGGATGACCTCTTCGCTGCCTACCTGGGCGCGGATTTTTTCCACCGCCTCGGCGATGTAATCCGGCATGTTCCAGTCCTCGCCGCAGCCGCAGACCTGGTGCACGAAGCGGCTGATGATGGCCTTGCCCTGACTGGTGTGCGTGACCTCGGGGTGGAACTGCACGGCGTAGTAGCCGCGCGATTCATCAGCCATGGCGGCATACTCCGCAGCCTCGCTGGAACCAATTACTTTGAATCCCGGCGGAAGTGCGGTCACTTTGTCGCCATGACTCATCCATACATCCATCAACCCGTGCCCCTGGGCATTGGTCTTGTCCTGTATGCCTTCGAACAGCTTTGAGTGCCCGCGCGCGCGCACTTCGGCATAGCCGAACTCGCGCACCTTGCCCGACTCGACCTGGCCGCCCAGCTGTGCCGCCATGGTCTGCATGCCGTAGCAGATGCCGAATACCGGTACGCCCAGTTCGAACACCACCTGCGGGGCCTTGGGCGTCTCTTCCTCGTATACGGAATTCGGTCCGCCGGAAAGAATGATGCCGGCCGGATTGAACGCCCGGATCTCGGCCTCGCTCATGTCCCAGGGGTGCAGTTCGCAATAGACGTGCGTTTCGCGCACGCGGCGCGCAATCAACTGCGTGAACTGTGAGCCGAAGTCGAGGATGAGGATTTTCTTGTGCATGTCAAAACTGGAGAAGGGTAAAGGGAGAAGGGACCGCGCCTGCTGCGCTCAAGGGGGAAAACGATGCGGCTTTACCCTTGTCCCCTCCCCTTTCTCTCTTCCCGCCGTTAGTCGATGTGGTAATTCGGTGCTTCCTTGGTGATCTGCACATCGTGCACGTGGGATTCGCGCACGCCCGCGGCGGTGATCTCGACGAATTCCGCCTTGGTATGCACGGTGGCGATGTCGGGGCAGCCGAGATAGCCCATGCTGGCGCGCAGGCCGCCCATGAGCTGGTGGATGACGGCGAGCACGCTGCCCTTGTACGGCACGCGCCCTTCCACGCCTTCCGGCACCAGCTTGTCCTGGCTGCCCTCGATGTTGTCCTGGAAGTAGCGGTCGCTGGAGCCTTGCTGCATGGCGCCCAGGCTGCCCATGCCGCGATAGGACTTGTAGGACCGGCCCTGGAACAGTTCCACTTCCCCGGGCGCCTCCTCGGTACCTGCGAACAGCCCGCCCAGCATGACGCAGTGCGCGCCTGCGGCAATCGCCTTGGCGATGTCTCCGGAAAAACGCACGCCGCCGTCGGCAATCACCGGCACATCCGAACCCTCCAAGGCCGAGGCGACATTCTGGATGGCCGAAATTTGCGGTACGCCCACCCCTGCGACCATGCGCGTGGTGCAGATGGAACCCGGGCCGATGCCGACCTTGACGCCGTCGGCACCATGATCCACCAACGCCCTGGCCGCCGCGGCGGTTGCGATGTTGCCGCCGACCACGTCGATCTGGGGAAAGTTCTTTTTCACCCACTTGACTCGGTCGAGCACGCCCTGGGAATGGCCATGGGCGGTATCGACCACCAGCAGGTCGACGCCGGCCTCCACCAGCAGGGTTGCGCGCTCTTCCGTGCCCTCGCCCACGCCGACGGCCGCACCCACGCGCAGGCGGCCGTGGTGGTCCTTGCAGGCGTTGGGATGCTCGCTGGATTTCAGGATGTCCTTGACGGTGATCAGGCCGCGCAGCTCAAAGGCGTCGTTCACGACCAGCACCCGTTCGATGCGGTTCTTGTGCATCAGGGTACGCGCCTCTTCACGGCTGGCGTTCTCCCTGACCGTGATGAGCCGCTCCTTCGGTGTCATGATATTTCGCACCGGCTGATCGAGGTTGCTCTCGAACCGCAGGTCGCGGTTGGTGACGATGCCGACCAGTTGCTTGCCGTCTACCACGGGCAGGCCGGAAATTTTGTGCTGCCGGGTGAGATTCAGCACGTCGCGCACTGTCATGTCTGCAGTCACGGTAACGGGATCCTTGACCACGCCGCTTTCAAAGCGCTTGACCTTGGCGACCTCCGCCGCCTGCGCCTTGGAAGACATATTCTTGTGCATGATGCCGATGCCGCCTTCCTGCGCCAGGGCAATGGCGAGGCGCGACTCGGTCACCGTATCCATGGCTGCGGACAGCAGGGGGATGTTCAGGGAGATATTGCGGCTGAGCTGGCTGCGCAAGCTTACGTCGCGCGGCAACACATTGGAATGAGCTGGAACCAGAAGGACATCGTCGAATGTCAGCGCTTTCTGGATGATACGCATAGGTGGACGCTCCCTGCAAAGCGCGCATTATACACCAAGGCCAATTGGCGCACATCCCTCCGCGGACGTCCCGTGGCGGATACGCCAGCGCCGCGCCCGGTTTCCCGGGAACAGTTGTTTGAGGCCGGTGATGACGGTATAGTTAGCCGCCACCATGCCGCTAGACGCGCCTCGGGCGTTTGCCGCCGCCTGGCGCCGTTGCCCGGCGTTTTCCAAGGAGACAGACATGAGATATTGCATTGCGATCCTGCTGACGCTGGCGAGCCTCAATAGCTATGCAGGCCTGACCAAATGGGTGGATGCGAATGGCACCGTGCACTATTCCGATGGCCCGCCGCCGGAAAATGTCCAGTCCCAGCAGGTCCACATTCAGTCCTCCGTCGACAACGAGACGACACCCGCATCCGGCCCGAGGGCATCCAAGACCATCTTTGAACGGGAAGCGGAACTCAACAAGGAAAGGAAGGCCCAGAAGGAGGCGGAAAAGAAGGAAGCCGAGAAGGAAAAACAGGCCAAGATCAAGGAACAGAACTGCGCGCTGGCCCGTTCGCAACTGGATACCTTGAAAAATGCCCCGCGCATCGCCACCTACGACGCCCAGGGCAACCCTTCCTACATGGACGACGCGGCCCGCAACCAGCAGATCGGCCAGGCCGAGGCGGCCGCCAGCCGGTACTGCAATTGATCGCATCTTGCGGAATGACGCAATGATGCCTGTGACGAGAAGATGATAGAAACACGAAACGAGAAAGATTCATTCGGCTATATCGCCGTTCCCGCGGAGCGGCTGTGGGGCGCGCAGACGCAGCGCTCGCTGGAGCATTTCCATATTTCGACCGAGCGCATGCCCGATGAACTCATCCATGCGCTGGCCGGGGTAAAGCGCGCTTGTGCCGTGGCCAACCGCGACCTGGGCCGACTCGACGACGCCAAGGCGACCGCGATCGTGGAAGCCGCCGATGAAGTGCTCGCCGGCAAGCATGCGCAGGAGTTCCCGCTCTCGGTATGGCAAACGGGGTCCGGCACGCAAACCAACATGAACATGAACGAGGTCTTGGCCAACCGCGCCTCGGAACTGCTGGGCGGCGGGCGCGGCGATGCGCGGCTGGTGCATCCGAACGACGAGGTCAATATGGGCCAGTCTTCCAACGATGTTTTCCCCACCGCCATGCATGTGGCGGCGGCGCATGTGGTGACCGAAAATCTGCTGCCTGCATTGCGCACCCTGCGCGCCACGCTGAACGAAAAAGCCGAGGAATTCTCCGCCATCATCAAGATCGGGCGCACCCATCTGCAGGATGCGACGCCGTTGACGCTGGGGCAGGAGTTTTCCGGCTATGTGTCGCAGCTGGGACTGGCGGAATCGGTCGTTATCGCCGCGCTGACGCCGCTATACAGCCTGGCAATCGGCGGAACGGCGGTGGGCACCGGGCTGAACACGCATCCCGAATTCGGCTACCGCGTCGCCCGGCAACTGGAGCAGGCGACCGGCACGGCCTTCAGGAGCGCTGAAAACAAGTTTGCCGCGCTGGCGGCCAATGATGCGCTGGTTGCCGCGCACGGCGCTTTGAAAACGCTGGCCGCTGCGCTGATGAAGATAGCCAACGACGTGCGCTGGCTGGCCTCCGGCCCGCGCTCCGGATTGGGCGAGATCAGCATCCCGGAGAATGAGCCTGGCAGTTCCATCATGCCGGGCAAGGTCAATCCGACCCAGGCCGAGGCCGTCACCATGCTTTGCTGCCAGGTATTCGGCAACGACGTCGCCATCAATTTCGGCGGCGCCTCGGGGAATTTCGAGCTTAATGTATTCAAGCCGATGATTATCCAAAATTTTCTTCAGAGCGTACGGCTGCTGGCCGACGGCATGAGCAGCTTCGAGGCACATTGCGTGCTCGGTATCGCGGCCAACCGCGAACGCATAGCGGAGCAAATGGAGCGCTCGCTGATGCTGGTGACTGCGCTGACCCCGCATATCGGCTACGACCGCGCGGCCGAAATCGCCAAGCGCGCGCACAAGGACGGCAGCACCTTGAAGGAAGCCGCCCTCGCCTTGGGATATGTTGCTGCGAACGACTTCGACCGCTGGGTGCGGCCCGAGCAAATGACCGGCCCGCGCGCCGATTGAGCGGCGGTCAGCGCGTCGCGCGAGGCCGCTCGAGCGGCCTCATTTGGTGACCGCCAGCGGCACACTACCAGTCGCAGGGAAGGGCGTCGCCCTGCTGCTTCCAGAACAAGTCCCAGCCATAGTGCTGGTCGGCCTCCACTTCAGGATGATCGTGCAGGTAGTGCTCCATGAAGACGGCAAATTCCGAGACATAGTGCTTGTCCATTTTCGCGCCTCCTTCTGATCCGGGAAAGACGATGGAACCCGGGAGTTCAACAAAATCTTATACCCGACAAACTTACTTGTCTATGGCGTAGCGCGATGCAGGCCGTCACCTGAAGACCATCTGACTGAATAGACGTGAAAATCTATTCGAAGTGGGCGGTGATTGCGGCAAATCCGGTAATCGGACGGGCCGTATCGACCAATGGGCTGTCGGCCATGGTCGCGCTCAGCCACTTGCGGCGCAGATAGAAATCCGCATCCCAGCTTCGCGCAAGCCGCACTTGGACAAACAAGCACAGAAAGGGATTGGTCGCGGCGCCCGGCCCGTAGGGTGCGTAGCCGCTGGCCGCCGCCTCGGTGGGGGAAACGCCGAAATAATACTGGGTGTACTGGCGGCTGAAATGCTCGAATCCCGCCTCGGGATAGAAGGTCACAGGGCCTGCATCCAGTTCCGCGACATAGGTCAGCTCGACCTGGTTCCCGCTCGAACCGCCGAAGTCATGCAGGGCATAGATAAAGAACCCGCCAATCGGCGTAATCTGGAAAGTGCCCAGGCCGAGCGGCACGGCGTTTTGCCGGTCCTGTATGCCGCGCAGCGCGGGATTGCCCGCCGCCTTGTAACCGTTGAATTCCGCCCTGCCCGCCAGTTCGAGATAACCGTATCCCATGGGCAGCGTCTTTACACCAAAGGTGTCGACGCGCGCATACAGACGCCCATAATCGAAAAAAGCGAATGGAAAAACCTGCGCGCTGGTGGATTCGCCCCTGATCGGACTTTGCTCCATATCCGCCAGCACGCCGATGTCGCCTTGAATGCGCGGAACAAGCGCTTCTGGCTGCGCGGAATCTGTCCGTGCGGAATCCGTCTGTGCCCGTGCCAGCACCGGGACAATAGCGGCACACAAAAAAATGAGAACTCCGAACGCGTTCCGCAAACCCGCCACCGGACTACCTGCCGCGGCCGGCTGACCCGGCAGCGCCGGCCTGGAGGCTTGCTGCGGCCGCTGGGGCCGGTGCGGACGCGGCAGGTGAAGCGTCATCGAGCTGAAAGTAGACTTCACCGGGTTTGATCATGCCAAGGTCATTGCGCGCGCGCGCTTCGATGGCGGCCGTGCCCTGCTTGAGGTCGCGCACCTCGGCGTCGGTCACCGCGTTGCGCGCCTGCATTTTCTGATTCGCCAGATTTTGCGCCTCGACCTCGCGGTCGAGCTCCCACACCTTCAACCAGCCGCCCTTGCCAAACCATAACGGATACTGCAACAGCAAGATCAGGGCGGCCAGTATAAGCGGGATACGGCGCATATGGGGGAAGGGTCAGTTCAGCTGATAGTAGGCATCCCGCCCTGGATAGGAGGAACAATCGCCCAGGTCTTCTTCGATGCGCAAGAGCTGGTTATACTTGGCGATGCGGTCCGAACGGGACAGCGAGCCGGTCTTGATCTGCAGGGCGTTGGTGGCCACTGCAATGTCGGCGATGGTGGAGTCTTCGGTTTCGCCCGAGCGATGCGAGATCACGGCGGTGTAGCCTGCACGCTTGGCCATCTCGATCGCGGCGAAGGTTTCGGTCAGCGTGCCGATCTGGTTGACCTTGATCAGGATCGAGTTGGCGATGCCCTGCTGGATGCCTTCACGCAGGATCCTGGTATTAGTCACGAACACGTCGTCGCCCACGAGCTGGATCTTCTTGCCCAGGCGGTCGGTGAGCTTCTTCCAGCCCTCCCAGTCGTGCTCGCTCATGCCGTCTTCCAGCGTAATCACCGGATATTTGTCCACCCAGGTTTCATACAGGTCGATCATCTGCTCCGAGGTCAGCGTCAGCTTGTCGGCGCCCAGGTGGTACTTTCCGTCCTTGTAGAATTCAGATGCCGCCGCATCGATACCGATGGCCACGTCGGTTCCGGGCACGTAGCCCGCAGCCTCGATGGCTTCCACGATCACCTTCAGCGGAGCTTCGTTCGAGCCCAGCGCCGGCGCGAATCCGCCCTCGTCGCCGACGGTGGTGGCGAAGCCGCGATGATGCAGAATGGCCTTCAGGTGATGGAACACCTCGGCGCCGCAACGAAGCGCCTCGCGGAAGCTTTCCGCGCCGACGGGAATGATCATGAATTCCTGCAGGTCTGAGCCGCCGGTGGCATGCGCGCCGCCGTTGATGATGTTCATCATGGGAACCGGCATTTCCATGCGCGCCGAGCCGCCCAGGTAGCGGTACAGGGGCAGGCCCGCCTCTTCGGCGGCCGCCTTGGCGGTGGCCATGGACACCGCGAGGATGGCGTTTGCGCCCAAGCGGCTCTTGTTCTCGGTGCCGTCCAGGTCGATCATGGTCTGGTCGATAAACGCCTGTTCTGCGGCATCCAGACCGATAATCGCCTCGGCGATCTCGGTATTCACGTTTTCAACAGCTTCGAGCACGCCCTTGCCCATGTAGCGCTGCTTGTCGCCATCGCGCAGTTCCACGGCTTCCTTGGTGCCGGTGGATGCGCCGGACGGCACGGCCGCACGCCCCATTACGCCGGATTCCAGCAATACGTCAGCTTCAACAGTGGGGTTCCCGCGCGAATCCAGTATTTCGCGGGCGATGACATCTACAATTGCACTCATGTTCTTCCTTGGTCTCTTTCTTCTCAAACGTTTTTCAGGTCTACCTTGTCTTCAATCAAACCTTGCTGCTTGACGGTCGCGTCCAGCACCTTCAGGGTCATCAATAAATCCTTCATGTGGCCCAGCGGGAAGGCGTTGGGGCCGTCCGACAGGGCCTTGGCCGGATTCGGATGGGTTTCCATGAACAGCCCGGAAATGCCGGCCGCCACTGCGGCACGCGCCAGTACAGGCACAAACTCGCGCTGGCCGCCGCTGACCGTACCCTGCCCCCCGGGCAACTGCACCGAATGCGTGCCATCGAACACCACGGGGCAGCCGGTATTGCGCATCACCGCAAGCGAGCGCATGTCGGACACCAGGTTGTTGTAGCCGAAGGACGCACCGCGCTCGCACACCATGATGTGCGCAGAGCCGCTGGCCTCACGAGCCTTTTCCACCACGTTCTGCATATCCCACGGCGAGAGAAACTGGCCCTTCTTGATGTTCACCGGGCGGCCGCTTTTTGCGACTGCGTGAATGAAATCCGTCTGCCTGCACAGGAAAGCCGGTGTCTGCAGCACGTCGACCACAGCGGCGACCGACTCGATCTCGTCTTCGGTATGCACATCGGTCAGCACCGGCACGCCAATCTGCTGCTTCACCTCGGCCAGGATGTCCAGACCGCGATCCATGCCCAGGCCGCGGAACGACTTGCCGGAGCTGCGGTTGGCCTTGTCGTAGGATGACTTGTAGATGAAGTTGATCCCCACCTCCAGGCAGATCTCCTTGAGTCGCCCTGCTGTATCCAGCGCCATCTCGCGCGATTCGATCACGCACGGGCCCGCGATCAGGAACAGCGGGTGGGCTATGCCCACCTCGAAGCCGCACAGTTTCATGCTCATGCTGTAACTCCGCTGGCGCGTACCGTATTCATGCCGCCACCTTCAGTTTCTGCGCTGCGTCGTGGCGCTGCAGGGCTGCCTCGATATAGGCCTTGAACAGCGGATGGCCGTCGCGCGGGGTGGAGGTGAATTCAGGGTGGAACTGCACGCCTACGAACCACGGATGCGCGGATTGCGGCAATTCCATCATCTCCGGCAGCTGCTCGGAAGGCGTGCGCGCCGAGATGATGAGCCCGCTCTTTTCCAGCGCAGGCACGTAATGGTTATTGACCTCGTAGCGATGGCGATGCCGCTCGTTCACCTCTTCGCCGTAGATACGGTGCGCCATGGTGCCGGGCTTGATCGGGCAGCGCTGCGAACCGAGGCGCATGGTGCCGCCCAGATCGGAGTCCGCGCTGCGCTTGGCCACCTTGCCGTCGCGATCCAGCCATTCGGTGATGAGCGCCACGACCGGATGCTCGGTCTCCAGATCGAACTCCGTGCTGTTTGCGTCGCTCATGCCCGCCACATGGCGCGCATACTCGATTACCGCAAGCTGCATGCCGAGGCAGATGCCAAGGTAGGGAATCTTGTTTTCGCGCGCGTAGCGGATGGCCGCAATCTTGCCTTCCGTGCCGCGCTTGCCGAAACCGCCGGGCACCAGGATGGCATCCAGGTGCGCCAGCCCTTGCGTGCCGCCGGACTCGATGTCTTCTGAATCGATGTATTCGATATTGACCTTGGTCGAGGTATGTATGCCCGCATGGCGCAGCGCCTCGATCAGCGATTTGTACGACTCGGTCAATTCCACATACTTGCCCACCATGCCGATTGTGACCTGGTGCTGGCTGTGCTCTTGCGCGGAAACCAGCTTCTGCCACATCGACAGATCGGCGGGCGGCGCATCCAGCGCAAGGTCTTCGCAAATGATGCGGTCCAGCCCCTGCTCATGCAGCAACTGGGGAATCTTGTAGATGGTATCCACGTCCCACATCGAGATCACGCCGTCTTCGCGCACGTTGGCGAACAGGGAAATCTTCGCGCGTTCGTCGTCCGGGATGCGGCGGTCGGCGCGGCACAGCAGCGCCGTGGGGAAGATGCCGATCTCGCGCAGCTTCTGCACGCTGTGCTGCGTGGGCTTGGTCTTCAGTTCACCCGCCGTCGCGATGTAGGGAACAAGGGTAAGATGAATGTAAGCCACCTGGTTGCGGCCCAGGCGCAAACCCATCTGGCGCGCGGCTTCGAGGAAGGGCAGCGATTCGATGTCACCCACCGTGCCGCCGATCTCCACGATGGCCACATCGGCCTTGCCGTCGTGCGATGCCGCCGCGCCGCGTTCGACGAAGGCCTGAATCTCGTTGGTGATATGGGGGATGACCTGCACCGTCTTGCCTAGGTATTCGCCGCGCCGCTCCTTGCGGATCACGCTTTCGTAAATCTGCCCGGTGGTGAAGTTGTTGGCCTTGCGCATCTTCGCGGAGATGAAGCGCTCGTAGTGGCCGAGATCAAGATCGGTCTCCGCACCGTCCTCGGTGACGAATACCTCGCCGTGCTGAAACGGGCTCATGGTGCCGGGATCCACGTTGATGTAGGGATCCAGCTTCAGCATCGTCACCTTCAGTCCGCGCGATTCCAGAATTGCAGCAAGCGAAGCGGCTGCAATGCCTTTTCCGAGGGAAGAGACAACACCGCCGGTAATGAAGATGTACTTTGTCATGGAGCGCAATGATACCGCAAAACGGCCTTCTTCTCAAAAGGATAGCGGCGCCTCTCAGGCCCGCCCCAGTAAAATCCCTGAAGAAACAGGGCACGAGGTTAAACAGGCCCGCCGGCAAACGACGGGCTCCCATATTTTACCGATTCGGAACCCTGCGGAAACGATGACTTGCCGGCCCCCGGGCTGCTCTTCGTGGCGTTTCATTCGCGCGGATCAGCCGGCCTTTGCCACGAGGCGCCGGCTTTGCGCGCGTCTTGTCACTGCGTTCAAGCGGGAGAGTATCGGGAATTACAAACAAAAAAGCCCAACACTGGGTTGGGCTTTTCTGTTTTGAAGGAGTCTGACGATGACCTACTTTCACATACGAATGTACACTATCATCGGCGCAAAGTCGTTTCACTGTCCTGTTCGGGATGGGAAGGAGTGGGGCCAACTCGCTATGGTCGTCAGACATAACTGAGGGCTGACTGAATTCCCGGGTGGGCTTGTCAATCGGCCATTGATCGGAAGAAGTAAAGGTGGTTTTGATTGTTGCGAGCGTTACACGCTGTCGAACTTAATGTTATAGGATCAAGCCTCACGGGCAATTAGTATCGGTTAGCTTAACGCATTACTGCGCTTCCACACCCGACCTATCAACGTCCTGGTCTCGAACGACCCTACAGGGGGATCAAGTCCCCAGGGAAGTCTCATCTTGAGGCGAGTTTCCCGCTTAGATGCTTTCAGCGGTTATCTCTTCCGTGCTTAGCTACCCGGCGATACGACTGGCGTCATAACCGGTACACCAGAGGCACGTCCACTCCGGTCCTCTCGTACTAGGAGCAGGTCCCCTCAAACTTCCAGCGCCCACGGCAGATAGGGACCAAACTGTCTCACGACGTTTTAAACCCAGCTCACGTACCACTTTAAATGGCGAACAGCCATACCCTTGGGACCGGCTACAGCCCCAGGATGTGATGAGCCGACATCG
>Ga0075276_10000074_pt1 | contig 29859 bp, 28 predicted proteins | sample SF_Rice_5C_80N_4_FD_69770 | JGI IMG/M metagenome (GOLD analysis project Ga0075276, IMG submission 69770) | Rice paddy soil microbial communities from Twitchell Island, California, USA - SF_Rice_5C_80N_405 | ecosystem: Environmental > Terrestrial > Soil > Paddy field/soil | place: USA: Twitchell... | reverse complement strand
TCACGCCCAGGGATGACCCGGCGGAGGTGGTGATAGATTTCCGGAACGCACGGGTCAAGGACCACTCCGGGCTGGAAGCCATCGACCAGCTTGCCGAGCGCTACACCCAGCTCGGCAAGAAGCTGCACTTGCGTCACCTCAGCCCGGACTGCCTGGAGCTGTTGGGCCGGGCCAAGGGCATGATGGAGGTGAATGTGCTCGAGGACCCTATCTACCATCCGGCGGACAACCGCCTGGGCTGAATTCCCGGCACCCGCCCGGGGCACTCCTGGCGCCGATGCGGCACGCATTGCGCGCCCGCGCGCGGATGTTTATAGTGTGGCCTTCTTTATCGCGTCCGCTACGGGGCCATTCCATGCCTAAGACCAAATCGTTGTTGCTGTTGCCGCTGGTGCTGCTGGCGGCTGCCTGTTCCACCGCCCCGCAGAAGCCGGCTGCGATGGTCGCGCCGCCCGAGGTTGCGGCCGCGCCGACCTCGCTCACGCCCAGCATGGAGGTGAAGTTTGCCGTGGCCGGCGATGTGATGGCGCATGGCCCGCAGATCCGCGCGGCCTACGATGCGAAGTGTGATTGCTACAACTTCAAGCCGACCTTTGCCACCGCGGCGCCGCTGTTCAAGGGCGTGGATGTCGCCATCGCCAACCTGGAAACCACGCTGCCGGGCAAGAACTTCAGCGGCTATCCGCAGTTCGGCGCGCCGGATGCGCTGGTGGACGCGGCGACCTCGGCGGGCATCAACCTCTTCCTCAACGCTAACAATCATTGCCTGGACAAGGGCAAGGCCGGCCTGCAGCGCACCTTGCAGGTGCTGGACGAGAAAAAGATCCCGCATCTGGGCACCTATGCCTCGGAAAAGGAATATGAACAGAACCGCGTGTTCCTGCTGAAGAAGAACGGGCTGACCATCGCGCTGCTCAACTACACTTACGGCACCAACGGCTTCAAGACGCCGCCCGGCGTGGTGGTGGACCGTATCAGCAAGGCCAATATCAGCGCCGACATTGCGATGGCGCGCGCAAAGCACGTGGACGCGGTGATCGTGTTCTACCACTTCGGCAAGGAGTACCTGAATGCGCCGGACGCCTACCAGCGCGAGATGGTGGCCCATGCGCTGGCGAGCGGGGCGGACATCGTGATCGGCGGCCATCCGCACCACGCCCAGCCCTATGCGCTGTTCCATTACCAGGGCCAGTCCGAGCCGCACCTGGTGGCCTATTCGCTGGGCAATTTCGTCTCGGCCCAGCGCCAGCCCTATACCGACGGCGGCATGGTGCTGTATTTCACCGTGAGCAAGAAGCCGGATGCCGCGGGCCAGGCCAGGCTGGACATCAGCGACGTGCACCACAAGCTGGTGTGGGTGTACATCTCGCAGGACGGCGGCAGGAAGCAGTTCCACATCCTGCCGGTGGAGGCCACGCTGGCCGCGCCGGGCACGCTGCCGCCTGCGGCCATCGCCGGCATGACGCACTACCGCGACGAGGTGGAAGACGTGCTCAAGCGCAACTGGCTGAACCCGACGGCGGGCCGCTCGGTGGTGGCGCTGGGTGAGAAATGAGGCGCTGGGTGAGAAGTAGGGAGCTGGGCGCGAAATAGCGCGCTGGCCGTCGCAGGAAATCCGTTCCGGAGGCAACCATGAGGCTGAAACTGTCGCTGCAGCAGTATAACCAGTTCGTATGGGCGGTCCTTGGCACGGTTGCCCTGGGGCTGCTGCTGTGCGCGGCCTGGGCCGCCGCCTGGCACTGGCATGGCTACCGCGCATACGGTGCGATGCGGATAGAGGCAGTGGAGGGCGCGTCGGTGCGGAACATCTCGGGCGATGTGAGTGCGCACGCCGCCATGCCCATTGCGGTAGCCGACTCGCCCTATCAGCTCATTCCGGTCAGCGTGGACAGGCTGGTGGTCAGCGGAAAATTCTTCAGGGTGAAGCGCGATTGGCGCGGCCATCGGCGACCCTGGCGCGCGCATTGGGGTCCGCACTGTGCGCCGTATGAGCATGGAGCCTGGAATCAAGGGTGGGATGACGGGAGGGCCGGCGACGCCGGCTGCGAACTGCCGATTGCGGGCAATGTGCTGATACGCGATACGCGCAATGGCGCCACGCACCTGCTCCTTCCGCAGCCCGCGGTGATCTACGCCATGGCCTATCCCGGCGCGCACGGCGCAGGCGGGCAAGCCGGCGATGCCTTTCCGCCCAACGGCACGCTGTACTGGGAGATCGGCCTGGCGGACAGCAACGGCGACGGCGAGCTGAACAAGAAGGACGATGTCGGCGCCTATCTTTCCGACGCGGATGGATCGCACCTGGTGCGCGTCACGCCGCCGGGCAGCCACGTCGTGGCGCGGGCGTACGACGCGGCGCGCAAGGTGCTCACGCTCAAGATCGAGACCGACACCAACGGCGACAAGTCGCTGGACCACAACGACAAGACTTCCCTGATCGAGGTGAGCGTGCCCCAGCGCAAGATGCTGGGCGTGATCTTCGACGACGCCTCGGGTCAGCAGGGCATGAGCACGCTCACGCCGCTCAACCAGTTGCCCGTAGCCCAGTAATCGCCGGGCGCGCAGTAACGGGCCGGCGCATCGCGAGTTCCGCGTGGGGCTCGGCTAGCTGTCGCGGCCGGGCAGGCGGCGCAGGCTCTCGCGCAGGAAGTGCATCTGCCGGCCGAAATTGCGGCACCCGCCGCACATCATCAGGTGCAGCGTCAGGCCCATACGCTCGGCCAGGCCCAGCTTGCGGTCCATCCGTTGCGACATAAGCGCCGTCGCCTGCTTGCAGTTAAGCATTGTCCCTCTCCGCGTCAAACCAGCGTTCTTCCAGGCACAGCCGCAAGCCCATGCGCGCGCGGTGCAGTACCACCCAGCAGTTAGTCGCGGTGATGCCCAGTTCCTTACAGATTTCTTGCGTTTCCAGCTCCAGCATCTCGCGCATCATGAAGATGCGCGCCGTGTTCTCCGGCAGGCGGGTGAGGCAGGCCTCGAACACCGCCCAGAACTGCCGGCTGGCAAAGCTCTCCTCCGGGTCGCCCCAGGCGGCGGGGCGGGCATCCGGCTGCCAGTAGCCGTTCTCCTTGAACAGCACGTCATAGGCGTCATCCGCGATCTCGTCCAGCGCAGCCTGAATATTGGGCATGCGCGCGCGGTCGCGGATGATGTCCACAATCTTGTTTTTGAGGATGCCAAACACCCAGGTCTTGAGCTGCGAGCGGCTGCGGAACCCGCGCTGCCCGGCAAGGGCGGCGGCGATGGCTTCCTGCACGGCGTCTTCGGCGGCGGCCTCATCGCGCAATTGCAGCCGGGCGAATTTCACCATGTCGCGGCGCAGCGCGGCCATGTCTCCCGTGAGGTGGTTGCCCCCGGGCGGGGGATCGGCGTCATCCGGGTTGTGCGCGTCGTCATCCATTTTTTCAGCATAGCAATTTTTCGCCGCGGTGTAAGGAATTCTTGGGCCCGCCGACCAATGGCCAGCAACCGCGTGTTTGCGCTTGTCCCTTGCCCGGCAAGGATTTGACCCAACAGTCAGGAGGAATCGAAAAATGAACCAGCTCAAATCGTTATTCATGACGGCGTACATGATGATGACCATGATCGTTTCGGCCTTTGCCGCATGGATGATCTATCGCCATGGCATGTCCCCGGCATGGGTGGGGGTGATGCTGACCACCGCCCCGGCGCTGTTGTTCCTGATGGGGACGATGCTGCTGCAAAACACCGCGCACACCCGGCGCTATCTGCCCTTGCCGAGCCTGCTGGCGCTGGCCGGGGCGGGCATGGCCGGCTGGCAGCCCATCGTACAGAGCGGCCCGCTGTTGCCGTTCGCGCTGGCCATCGCGGGCTGGATGGGGCTGCTGCTGTATATCCACTGGTATTCGCACTTTGGCCGCGAGCCCTCGCTCCGGCTGGTGACGGGCGCGCGCCTGCCTGAATTCGAGGTGCGCGACCTCGAGGGCAAACCGGTGTCTTCCGCTTCGTTCGCGGGCAAACCCGCGGTGCTGGTGTTCTATCGCGGTAACTGGTGCCCGTTCTGCATGGCGCAGGTGAGGCAGCTTGCCGCGCGCTACCGCGAACTGGAAGCCATGGGCGTGCGGGTGATCCTGATCTCGCCCCAGCCTTATGCGAAGAACGCGCAACTGGCGAAGAGGTTCGACGTAAACATGGAATTCCTGGTGGACGATGGCAATGTCGCCGCGCGCATCCTGGAGCTGGACCAGAGGAACGGGCTGCCCATGGGCATGCAGGTGATGGGCTACGACAGCGAGACCGTGCTGCCCACCGTGATCGTCACCGACGCGAACGGCAAGGTCATATGGGTGCACGAGACCGACAGCTACCGAATCCGCCCGGAGCCGGACACCTATCTGGAAGTGCTGCGGATCAACAAGCTGGCGCCCGGAACAGACGCAGCGGCGCTTATGCCGTCGCACGCCTAGCGGGGAGTCTCCGGGGCGCGGTGCGGCGGCGCCTATCCTGCAGCGCTTTGCGGCCGCTAGTTCTTCGCCTTCTCGGGCACTACGCGCACACCTGCCTTGACCCCGGGCCGGTCGAGCGAGAGCACGATGCGGTCGCCGGCCTTGAGCCCGCCGGTGATCTCGGTCTCTTCCCAGTTGGCCAGCCCGGTCTGCACCTTGCGCGCCTCAAGCACACCCTTGGGGCCGTAGAGCAGCACCTTGTTGCCTTCGAGCAGGGCCTGGGTGGGGATGCGCAGCACGCCGGGATGGCGGTCGTAGACGATCTCCACATCTGCGCTGTAGCCCACCAGGAGATTGAGCGGCCGGCTCTCGATGGGGATACTTTCCGCCGGGGTGCTGGTGACAGGAGCGCTGGCGGCAGGGGCTTGGCCGGGTTGGCCCGGTGCGGCCGAATTGGCGGGCGGGTGCCAGTCGGTGAATTCCACGTCCACCTCCACCGTGCGCGCCTGCTTCTCCAGCTCCAGCACATAGGGCGCGATGCGCCGCACCTTGCCCGGGAAGACCCGCCCCTTGACCGCGTCCAGCGTGATGCGCGCCTGCTGCCCCACCTGCACGCGCGCGGCGTCCACTTCGTCTATGGGCGCGCTCACGTACATGCAACTGTCGTCTATCAGATCGATGGCGGGCGGCGTGGGAATCCCGGGGGGCGACGGCGTGGCGAATTCACCCTGCTCGCCGCTTATGTCCGCAATGATGCCGTCGAACGGCGCGCGCAGCGTCATGCGGTCGATGTCGGCGCGCGCCAGCGCGATGCGGGCCTGCGCCTGCGCTACCTGGGTGCGCGCCGCATGGCAGCCCGCGCGGGCCACCTCGGCCGCCGTGTCCTTCTGCTCCATGCCCTGCGGCGACAGGAAGCCCTGCGCCTGCAACTGGTGGGCGCGCTGCGCCTCGCTGACCGCCAGATCCGCCTGTTCGCATGCCTGTCTCACCTGCGCCTCTGCGGTCGCCAGCTGGTCGTGGGCCAGCCGGTCCTGTGCCTGCAAGTCCTTGCTCCACAAGCGCAGCAGCACCTCGCCCTTCTTCACCCGCTGGCCCTTCTGCACCAGCAACTGCGCGATCTGCCCGCCCGCGGCCGGCGACATCTTCGAACGCCGGCACGCCTTCACCGTCCCCGCCCGGGTATTGCTCACCGTCGCCTCCACCGTCCCGCGCGCCACCGTATACAGCGCCACCGGGATAGCCTTGGGGCGGGAAATGACCACCAGCGTCACAATCGCCGCCGCAATCACGGCTACGGCAATGGCCGTATGGTGGTGGAGGAGGTGCCTGAGAAAGGGTGGGACGGGCATGGGTGCTCCTGTTGTGCGGCAGTGTGTTGTTATTGGCGTGATATTAGCGCATGGCGAGGGGGCAGGGGGAGGGGGGCTGTGGTTTTGTTGGCTGTCTTGTGAGTTTCGGCGTGTTTTCTGAACGGTTCGGTGGTATCCGTGGCGTGGCGCGACGCACACTCCCTCCGTTCCTCCCTTTGCAGAAGGGGGGCAACAGTGGGCGGGATTGGGTTCTTGGTATGGTGACTTTTCTGATTGGTTCGGCCGAAAGGATAGCTTAGCGCGGGGGGCGGCCCCGCGCCAGGCTATGACTGGCGCCGAACCCACCAGGAAGCATGCCAACCTGAAAACATCCATCCAACACCCTCGCCCAATTCCCCCTCCCGCAGGTTACAATTAAACGCCTGACCCTCGCCCGCGCGAGGCGGGAAGAAGACAACCATTCACCAACCAATCAGACGCGGAAACGATATGCTGGGAATCATCGGGGGAACGGGGCTGGCCAATCTGGCCAATCTCATCATCACGCACCGCCAGGTGATGCGCACGCCGTATGGCGAGCCTTCCGGGGCGCTGACGTTCGGGACGATCAAGGAGCAGGATGTGGTGTTCCTGGCGCGCCACGGCTATGGCCACACGATTCCGCCGCACAAGGTGAATTACCGCGCGAATATGATCGCGCTGCGCGATGCGGGGGTGACGCGGGTGGTTTCGGTGTCGTCGGTGGGCGGTATCACGGACGATTTCACGCCGGGGCTGCTGTGCGTGCCGGACCAGGTGATCGACTACACGCACGGCCGCGATCTTTCGTATTTCGAGGGGCTGGAGCACGCCCAGATGCACGTCGATTTCACCTTCCCTTATTCGGCCGCGCTGCGCACGCATATTCTGGAATCGTCGAAGGGGGCGGGGGTGGTCTGCCGCGACGGCGGGGTGTATGCCGCCACGCAGGGGCCGCGCCTGGATACGGCCGCGGAGATCAACCGCTATGAGCGCGACGGCGCGCACATGGTGGGGATGACCGGCATGCCGGAGGCGGTGCTGGCGCGCGAACTGGAGATTGAATATGCGACCATCGCGGCGGTGGTGAACGATGCCTCGGGCCGCCGCAGCAGCAAGGACGGGGTGAGGCGCGAGGCGGTGGCCGAGGTGATCCCCGGCATCATGGAGCGGGTGCGCGACCTGCTGGAATGCGTGGTGGAATCGAATGTCGAGTAAGCCCATCTTGCGCATGGGCGATGCGCGCCTGCTGCGCGTGGCAGAGCCGGTGGCTGAATTCGGCACCGCGGAACTGGCCGACCTGCTGCACGACATGCGCCGAAGCATGGCCGCGGCGGACGGCGTCGGGCTCGCCGCACCGCAGATCGGGGTGAACCTGCGCGTGGTGATCTTCGAAGTGCTGTCCAATCCGCGCTACCCCGACGCCGAGCCGGTGCCGGAGACGGTGCTGATCAACCCCGTCATCACGCCGCTGGGCGACGAGATGCTGGAGGACTGGGAGGGCTGCCTCAGCGTGCCCGGCATGCGCGGGCTGGTGCCGCGCTATGCGCACATCCGCTACCAGGGCCGGGACGAATACGGCAACGTGATCGACCGCACCGTGAGCGGTTTTCACGCCCGCGTGGTGCAGCACGAATGCGACCACCTCGACGGCGTGCTCTATCCCATGCGCATCCGCGACATGACGAAGTTCGGCTTCAACGACGCGCTGTTTCCTGACCGCAAGATTCCGCAGGAATAAGACCATGCGCCTGCCGCATCGCACAAGCCGCCGCGCGCGTGCTCCGCGCCCCTGAAAGACAGGGATGAAACTCGCCGCCGCCTCGCCCCTCCGCGTGTACCGCAATCTCGCCCTCGCCGCGCTCTTCATGGCAATCGTGATGTCCACCGGCACCATAGGGTACCGCATCATCGGCCACGGGCATTACACCTGGACCGATTGCTTCTACATGACCTTCGTCACGATTTCCACCATCGGCTTCCACGAGGTGGTGGATCTCTCGAACAACCCGGGCGGGCGCATGTTCACCGTGTTCATCGCGACCATGGGCATAGGCACCATGACCTATGTCATGTCCACCGTGACAGCCCTGATACTTGAAAGCGACATCAACCTTGCTTGGCGGAGAAAGAAAATGATGCAGGCAATATCCAGGATGAACGGCCACTACATCGTGTGCGGCGTGGGCCGCGTGGGCAGCAACGTGGCCAGGGAACTGATTGCCACCGGGCGGGAATGCGTGGTGGTCGATTCCGACCTCAAGCACCTCGAGGCCTTCCTCGAAAGACACGCGACGCAGCCCTACATCCATGCCGACGCCACCGACAACGACGTGCTCATCGCCGCCGGGGTGCGCCGCGCGCGCGGCATCTTCGCCGTCGCCACCGACGACACCCAGAACCTCGTCATCAGCCTCTCCGCCAAGCAACTCAACCCGCAACTGCGCGTTGTCGCCCGCTGCCACGACGTGAAGAACGTGGAAAAGACCCGCATGGCCGGGGCCGACGAAATCGTCTCGCCGGATTTCACCGGCGGCCTGCGCATCGTCTCCGCCATGGTGCGGCCCCATGTCGTCTCCTTCCTTGATGAAATGCTCAAGACCGACGACAACCTGCGCCTCGAAGAATTTCCCATCCCGCCGGAATTCGCCGGGAAACCCATCGAAGTGCTCAACCTCGCCAGCCGCCACTACGTCCTGCTCGCGGTGCGCCAGGAAGGCCGCTGGGTGTTCAACCCCGAACGCAGCCACCTGCTCAAGGGGGGCGATGTGCTGATGGTCATGACCAGCCCGCAGGGCAGGGGAAGGCTGGAGAAGCTGCTGCAGGGCGTGGAGTAGGGGCGATGGGGTCTAAGCGCGTTGATGCGCTATGCTTCACCTAGCGGTGCACTTGCAATTGGAATTCGCCAGGACATGCGGGGTTTCTCCTGAAGTGTGGTTGGGTCGCACTGCCCACACTATCAGACTTACTCTTCATGTCCACCTAAACTCTAAAATCTGGTGCACTTGGAATTAGAAGCCACCCAGGGCGGCTTGGGCTGCGAGCGGCGGATGAGCCTTAGGCCATGCTCGGCGCCACAGAGAACCATACGTCGTTGCGCCGCGGAGCGGGAGCGACGGCGGAAGCGTGGCGGTCCAGGATTCGAGAGCAGGCGGACGGGGCGCAGTACGAACCGGAGTAAGTGAGCGAAGCGGGCTAAAAGGGCCGAGCTCGACTTTTATGAAGCCAGCGCAGGGCAAAATAGCCAACGGGCATTACGCCGCATGGCCAGGCTTAGGCTCCGCCGCCTCTATAAAGCAAAACCCTTCACGGCACCAGCCCTTTGTCAAAAAAGCCGAAAAAATCCCGTTTTCCCTTGGCGGTTCATCAGTTTTTTATTAAATTACGATGGAAAAGTCTATTTGTAAGGTTTATCATCCGCGCGCCGCCGCGCGCCGGGTGCCGGGCGCGGTGCTATGGCGGCGGGGTCAGAATGAGGAGCGGCATGCGCATCTGGAATCTCAAGGAACTTTTTGTCAGCTTCATCCGCAGCCGCGGGTATAGCCGCCATTTCCGCCGTCCGCTGTTTTCGGAGCTGGGCCGGCGCGTGGTTTCCGCGCGCGAGCTGCCGTCCAACCTGGTGCAGGCGCTGGCCGAGGCGGCGAACGCCACCCCGCAAAAGCTGATCGAGAAGCTGGAGAGCCATTACGACGGGCTGACGGACGGGGAGGCCGAGTTTGTGCGCGGCCGCTTCGGCACCAACGAGATCGAGCATGAGAAGCCGCTGCGCTGGTGGGTGCATCTCTGGTACTGCTACAAGAATCCGTTCAACCTGCTGCTGACGGCGCTGGCGGCGCTTTCCTTCTATACCGAGGACATGAAGGCGACCATCGTGATTTCCACGATGGTGCTGATCTCCACGCTGATCCGTTTCGTGCAGGAGGCGCGCTCGAACAAGGCGGCGGACAAGCTGCGCGAGATGGTGAGCAACACTTCCACGGTAATGCGGCGCGATCCCTCGGAGAATGCGGCGGAGGACGCGCTGAAGTATTTCGGGGTGATGATCCACCAGAAGGATGCGCAACGCCTGGAGGTGCCGATCAAGATGCTGGTGCCCGGCGACATGGTGATGCTCTCGGCTGGCGACATGATACCGGCCGATGTGCGCATCCTGTCCTGCAAGGACCTGTTCATCAGCCAGGCGGCGATGACGGGCGAATCCATCCCGGTGGAGAAGTTCTCCGACAACCGCCATGCGGACAGCCGCAACCCGGTGGAGTTCGACAACATCGGCTTCATGGGAACCAACGTGATCTCCGGCACGGCGCGCGCCATCGTGGTGACCACCGGCAACCAGACCTATTTCGGCGCGCTGGCCTCCAAGCTGACGGCGGCCGAGCGCGAGCCCACGGCGTTCCAGTCCGGCGTGAACAAGGTAAGCTGGCTGATGCTGCGCTTCATGCTGGTGATGACGCCCGTCGTGCTGCTGCTCAACGGATTCACCAAGCATGACTGGCTGGAGGCTTTCCTGTTCGCGGTGTCCATCGCCATCGGCCTCACGCCCGAGATGCTGCCGATGATCGTCACCACGACGCTGGCCAAGGGCGCGGTGCTGCTGTCGCGCAAGAAGGTGATCGTCAAGCGCCTGGACGCGATCCAGAATTTCGGCGCAATGGATGTGCTGTGCACCGACAAGACCGGCACGCTCACCCAGGACAAGATCTTCCTGGAACGCCATACCGATTCCTTCGGCGGCGATTCCGACAGCGTGCTGGAATATGCCTACCTCAACAGCTATTACCAGACCGGCCTGAAGAACCTGCTCGACGTCGCGGTGCTGGAGCATGTTGAGGTGCATTCCGAACTCAACGTCACCGCGAACTACCGCAAGGTGGACGAGGTGCCCTTCGATTTCAAGCGCCGCCGCATGTCGGTGGTGGTGGCGGAGCACGAGGAGCATCACCTGCTGATCTGCAAGGGCGCGGTGGAAGAGATCCTGGCCGTGTGCACCCATGTCCAGCAGGGCGAGCATGTGCAGCCCGTCACGCCGGAGACGCTGGCCGACCTGCGCTCGGTGACCGCCGCGCTCAACGAGGATGGGCTGCGCGTGGTGGCGGTCGCCGTGCGCGAAATGCCGCCCACCAAGGATGTCTACGGTATTGCCGATGAGAAGGAGCTGACGCTGATCGGTTACATTGCCTTCCTCGATCCGCCCAAGGAGACCACTGCGCCCGCGCTCACCGCGCTGCGCGAGCACGGGGTGGAGGTGAAGGTGCTCACCGGCGATAACGAACTGGTCACCGCGAAGATCTGCCGCGAGGTGGGTCTGCCGATGCGCGGCACCATGCTGGGCTCGGACGTCGAGACCATGACCGACGAGCAGCTTGCCCAGGCGGTGGAGAATTTCAACGTGTTCGCCAAGCTCACCCCCGCGCACAAGGAGCGCTTGGTGCGCGCGCTGCGAGCCAACGGCCACGTGGTGGGCTTCATGGGCGACGGCATCAACGATGCGCCCGCGCTGCGCGCGGCGGACATCGGCATCTCGGTGGATACCGCGGTGGACATCGCCAAGGAGGCGGCCGACATCATCCTGCTGGAAAAGAGCCTGATGGTGCTGGAGGAGGGCGTGCTCGAAGGGCGCAAGACCTTCGCCAACATGCTCAAGTACATCAAGATGACCGCCAGCTCCAACTTCGGCAACGTGTTCTCGGTGCTGGTGGCCAGCGCCTTCCTGCCCTTCCTGCCCATGCTGCCGCTGCAATTGCTGGTGCAAAACCTGCTCTACGACACCTCGCAGGTGGTGATTCCCTTTGACAACGTCGACCCCGAGCAGTTGCGCGCGCCGCAGCGCTGGAAACCGGAAGATCTGGGCCGCTTCATGCTGTTTTTCGGTCCCATCAGCTCCATCTTCGACATCACCACTTATTGCGTGATGTGGTATGTGTTCGGCTACAACTCGCTGGATCAGCAGTCGCTGTTCCAGTCCGGCTGGTTCATCGAGGGCCTGCTGTCGCAGACCCTCATCGTGCACATGATACGCACCCAGAAGATACCCTTCATCCAGAGCCGCGCTGCCATCCCGCTGCTGGTGATGACCGGCATCATCATGGCGATAGGCATCGCCCTGCCGATGACGTCCGCCGCCCACTACTTCAGGCTGCACGCGCTGCCGCTGATGTTCTTCCCCTGGCTGGTCGCCATTCTGGCCGGCTACATGGCGCTCACCCAGGTCATGAAAGGCTTCTTCGTCCGGCGCTACGGCTGGCAGTAGGGCGCGGCCGTGCGGCCGCAGCCGGCTGTGGCATAATGGTCTGCGATTCGTTCACGGGGAGGCGCAGGGAGACGGTTATGGGAAAAATTTTTGCTGTCGTGGGCGCGATAGTCGTCGCGCTGGTGCTGGTGCTGGGCGGGTTCATCGGATATGCCGCCTACACCGGGCGAGGTCTGGACGAATCGAGCAAGCAGTACGTCGAGAACAACATTCCGCCGATACTTTCCACTTGGTCCGAGAACGAGTTGGTCAAGCGCGCCTCGCCGGAGCTGCTCAAGGCCAGCGAAAAGCAGCCGGGTCTTGTGGGCAAGCTTTTTCGCAAGCTTTCCGGCCTGGGTGCGCTGACGCGCTTTGGCAAGGTCGAGGGCAGCAGCAACATTTCCTACACCACGGAGAATGGAAAGGTCATTACGGCGAGCTATACCGCCCAGGCCAAATTCGAACATGGCAAGGCGCAGCTCAGGATTCGGCTGATTCAGCGTGCGGGCGAATGGCGCATTCTGGGCTTCTGGGTGGATTCGCCCATCCTGCTTGAGTGAGGGGCCGGGCGGCTGTGGCATAATGGGCTGCGTGTTATTGCCGAACTCCCTTAAGTCATCATGAATAAAGTATTTGTCATCGTGGGCGCCATCGTTGTCGTCGTGCTGGCGTTGTCCGCGGGCCTTTCCGGCTATGCCGTCTACCAGGGGCGCGGGCTGGACGAATCGAGCCGGCAGTATGTGGAGCAGAACATCCCGCCCATTCTTTCCACATGGTCCGAGGAGGAGCTGCTGAAACGCGGTTCGCCGCGATTGCTCAAGGTGGCAGCCGACCATCCGGCGGCGGTGGAGCACTTTTTTACGAAGCTGCGCACGCTGGGTGCGCTGCAAAGCGTCGGTGAACCGAAGGGTGGAGCAGATGTCACCTATACCGAGGAATACGGCAGGACGCTCACCGCGAACTACGTGGTGCCGGCGAAATTCGCCAATGCGGATGCGAAGGTCAGCGTGAAGCTGGTGCGCCTGTCCGGGCAGTGGCGCATCCTGCTGTTCCGGGTGGATTCGCCTTACCTGGAAAAATAACGGCGGACCGTGCCGTCCGCGTGGCGGGCGGGCGGCGCGAATGACGGAGGCCTGGACGCGATGGCAAGAGAATCCGGGATGGCTGAAAAGGAAGCCGAGATGTCCGGAAAACAGCCTGGCATGGGCAGTAAGGAACCCGGGATGATAGAGCTGAGCCAGGTCAGCCGGATATTCACCGTGGGCGACCAGCAGGTAGGCGCGCTGCGCGGCATAGACCTCAGCATAGGCGCCGGCGACTACGTCTCCATCATGGGGCCTTCAGGCTCCGGCAAATCCACCCTGCTCAACCTCATCGGCCTGCTCGACCGGCCCACCTCCGGCACCTACAAACTTGAGGGGCGCGATGTCACCTCGCTCAACGACGTGCAGCAGGCGCGCGTGCGCAGCGAAAAGATAGGCTTCGTGTTCCAGGCCTTCCACCTGGTGCCGCGCCTCACCGCCGCGATGAACATCGAATTACCCATGATCCTCGCCGGACTGCCGGCTGAGGAACGCAAATTCCGCGTGCGCGAAGCGCTGGCCAACTACGGGCTGCTCGAGCGCGCAGATCACCGCCCGGACCAGCTCTCCGGCGGCCAGCGCCAGCGCGTGGCCATCGCGCGCGCCACCAGCATGCATCCATCCGTCCTCCTCGCCGACGAACCCACCGGCAACCTCGACCAGACCACCGGCAAGGAAGTGCTGCATCTGCTCGAACAACTTCATGAACAAGGCGTGGCGCTGGTGATGGTCACGCATGATCCCGCGATAGGCGGGCGCGCCGAACGGCAGATTCATATGGTGGACGGGAAGATAGTGAGTGTGACGGGGGACGGGGGGTAGTGTTGTGCATTTGCTCAACGGTTCGGCGCCCATCGTGGCGTACAACCAGAATGTTCCGTAAACATGCTGCATCCTGACTCCCGAAAAACATGAAATTCAACGACATCACCCAGTTCGCCACAGCCAGCCTGCGCGGCAGCCCCGCCCGCACGCTGTTGATGATGCTGGCGATGTCCATTGGCGTGGCTGCGGTGGTGGTGCTCACCGCCCTGGGCGAGGGTGCGCGTGGTTATGTCGTCGGGCAGTTTTCGGCGCTGGGGACGAATCTGGTGATCGTGATGCCGGGTCGCACGGAGACGGCGGGCATCAGTCCGGGAATGCTGATCGGCCAGGTGCCGCGCGAGATCACGCTGGACGATGCGGAGGCGATCCTGCGCAGCCCGGCGGTGAAGCGCATTGCGCCGCTGACGGTGGGCTCCGCATTGCTGTCTCATGGCTCGCTGAGCCGCGAGGTGGTGGTGCTGGGGTCGACCTCCGATCTGCTTGCGGTCCGCCATATGGCGATGAGCATGGGCCGTTTTCTGCCGGCGGGCGATCTGCACGAGAGCACGCCGGTGTGCGTGCTGGGGGACGAGCTCCGGCGCCAGTTGTTCGGCAATGCACCGGCGGTAGGGCAGTGGGTGCGCCTGGGAGACCGGCGCTTCCGCGTCATCGGGGTGCTGGCGCCGCAGGGCGAATCCATGGGCATGCGCACCGATGAGCTGGCCATCGTGCCCATCGCGGCGGCGCATCAGTTGTTCAACACCTCCGGTGTGTTCCGGGTGTTGATCGAGGCCAAGAGCCGGGAGTCCATCGGATCCGCGCAGCGCGACGCGGAGCGCATTCTGTTCCAGCGTCATGGCGAGAAGGACGTCACCGTCATCACCCAGGATGCCGTGCTCGCCACCTTCGACCGCATACTGACCGCGCTCACCATGGCCGTGGGCGGCATCGCCGCCATCAGCCTCGCCGTCGCGGGGGTGCTCATCATGAACGTCATGCTCATCGCCGTCGCGCAACGGGTCAAGGAAATCGGCCTGCTCAAGGCGCTGGGCGCGTCCGGCCGCCTGATCCGCAACCTGTTCTTCGCCGAAGCCGCATTGCTCTCCGGCGTCGGCGCCATCACCGGACTGGGCTTGGGCTACCTGGGCAGCTTGCTCATACGCCAGCTTTATCCCATCATCCCGGCCTCACCGCCGTGGTGGGCCGTGCTCGCCGCCTGCGGCACGGCAATCGGCACGGGCATCCTGTTCAGCGTGTGGCCCGCGCGGCGCGCGGCCAGGCTGGACCCGGTGGCGGCGCTGGCAGGGAGGTGAGGGGGATGGTTTTTTCTGGCGTGTTTGCTGATCTGTTCGGCGGAATTCGTCGCTTAGCGCGGGGGGCGGCCCCGCAAGCCGATTACTTTCTTTGCGCGGCCAAAGAAAGTAGGCAAAGAAACGCCGCCCCGGTGCGCCATCCCCTTCGGGGATGCCCTGCGTTGCTCGGCAGCCCAGGCCTCCGCGTAAACTCGCACGAACCGCACGACGTGCGGCCACGTGCTCGAACATACGCGTCGGACACCTCCTGCCCTGCCAGCGTGTGTTGTTGGGGCTTTAGCCCCTTACAACCACGGCGTACCCCTTGCGGGTGCTGCGCGACTCGGTGGCGCACAGGGGGCCGGGCGCTTTGTAGTATCAAGCAGAGTTGTATTGCCGGCCTCCATTTGCCCCTGTGCGCCGTCCCGACGATCGGGTGCAGGCGAGCGGAGGTTTGGGCGAGCATTGTTCGAGCTTCGAGCGGCGGAGCCGCGAGGGCGAGTTGCGCAGCCCCCGCGAGAATGGGCCCGAGCAAGGGCCCGCGCAGCGGCGGCGCACCGGGGGCGCCTTCTTTGGGTTACCTTTCTTGGCAAGACAAGAAAGGTAACTTGCTGCCGGCAACCCCGGCGACAAGCAATGCGCACCGCGGGACCCATCACGTCAGTCAACGCGACCCACGGGAAATAAGGAACAAGCGTGCTATTCCCTGATCTCGTGAAACTCACCACCTCCAGCTTCACCTCTGCGAAGCTGCGCAGCTTTCTCACTGCGCTGGGGATCGCGATCGGCATCACGGCGGTGATTCTGCTCACTTCCATAGGCGAGGGGCTGCACCAGTTCGTGCTGGCGGAGTTTTCGCAGTTCGGCACGAACATTGTCACCATTCAGCCGGGCAAGACGCAGGTGCAGGGGACGAATGTGGGGGTGTTCGGTTCGGTCCGCGCGCTGACGCTGGACGATGCGGATGCGCTGCGCCATTTGCCCTATGTGCAGCATGTGAATGTGAGCGTGATGGGCAATGCCGACGTGCGCTACGGGGGCAAGACGCGGCGCACGACGGTGTTCGGGGAGGGGCGGGAGTTCGCGAGCGCGTTCACGATGAAGGTGCAGAGCGGCAGCTTCTGGCCGGATGAGGACAACACCCGGGCGCGTGCGCTGGTGGTGCTGGGGGCCAAGGTGGCAAACGAGCTGTATGGTTCGCAAAACCCGCTGGGCAGCTATCTGCGCGTGGGCGGGGAGCGCTTCCGGGTGATAGGGGTGATGGAGCCCAAGGGCCAGGTGCTGGGCCTGGACCTGGACGATACGGTGTTCATCCCCGCAGCGCGGGCGATGGAGCTGTTCAATCGCGTGGGGCTGATGGAAGTCCAGGTGAGCTACCAGCCCAGTGCCGACGTGACTACGGTCGTCGCGCTGATCAAGCAGCGGCTGATCGCGCGCCACGGGCGCGAGGATTTCACCGTGATCTCGCAGGAGGAGGCGCTGGACGTGCTGAATTCGGTGCTCTCCGTGCTGACGTTCGCCGTCGGTGCGCTGGGCGGCATTTCGCTGGTGGTGGGGGCGGTGGGCATACTCACCATCATGACCATGTCGGTTACCGAACGCACCGCCGAGATCGGCCTCCTGCGCGCGCTGGGTGCGCAACAGCGCCAGGTGCTGACCCTGTTTCTGGGCGAGGCCATGCTGCTCTCGGCGCTCGGCGGCCTGGGCGGACTGGCGATGGGGGTGGGAATCGCGCAGGCGCTGCACTGGATCTTCCACGACCTGCCGGTGCACACGCCGCTGTTTTTCGCGGTGCTGGCCGAGTTTACCGCCATAGCCATTGGCCTGGCGGCAGGCGTGGCCCCGGCCATGCGCGCCGCACGGCTGGACCCGGTGGAGGCGCTGCGCACGGAGTGAGCCTTGCCATGCATAGGCTTTGCGCGTAGTGTTGGGCTGCGGCGCGCGGCGTCGCGTTTTCATGAGGATGAGCATGCTCGACAATTTGAGTTGCCCGATTTGCGGCGGCGCTTGTTCCCTGCTCGATACGGTGGATTTCAACCGGACCTGCGAGGACGGGCGGGGAAGGGTTCTGGAACCGTCCGGGGTTGCGGTGGATTACGTCATGTGCCATGGCTGCGGATTCAGTTTCGCGCCCGAGTTCGCGCGGTGGACGCCAGACGACTTTGCGGAGAGGATATACAACGCAAAATATGCTCTCATCGACCCCGATTATCAGGACAAGCGGCCGCGGGCGAATGCCGCAGTGCTGCTTTCGATGTTCGGCGACAGCGTGCGCGGCATTCGGCATCTGGACTATGGCGGCGGTAATGGCGTGATGTCCGCGGTGCTTCGCGAAGCGGGCTGGAAATCGGTCAGTTACGATCCGTTCGGTGCAGGGCATGTCACGATCAGCGAACTCGGGTCATTCCAACTCGTCACGGCGTTCGAGGTGTTCGAGCATGTCGCGGACGTCCGCCGGCTGATGGAGGACCTGCGCGGCTTGCTTGCAACTGATGGAATGATCCTGTTTTCAACCATGCTTTCGGATGGGCACATCGCTTTTAATGAGCGGCTCGCCTGGTGGTATGCCACGCCGCGCAATGGGCACATCAGCCTGTTCTCGCGGGAAAGCCTGGGCCGGCTGGGACAGCAATATGGCTGGAACTTCGGCAGCCTTTCCGAGGGTACGCATATTTTTTGCGCGAGCCTGCCCTCGTGGGCCGAGGGGGCGTTCAGCTGAACACCTGCGGGCACGCCGTCGGCCGCTTGTGTTTCGCGCCACCGTCGATTACGCTACGGGAGAGCAGGCGGGACGCAGCCCGCGGTATTGCGGGAGAGTGCTGCGCCGCGCACAGCCCCATTCTGCAAGTGTTTTCGATTGATGGTGAGGCGGAGGTTGATATGCAGTCGACAACAAAGGTGACGTTGATCTCATGCCGGGGCGTGACGGAATGCACGGTCCGCCTGATCGGCGGAGCGGAGGTGGAGGCGGTGCTCGATGTGGATGCGCTGCGCGCGCGGCACGGGGCGGTATACGACGTGCGCGTGGGCGACACCGTCGAAGTCGTGGAAGACAAGCCGCTGCGCATCGTGGCCGTCGAGAAGCACAACGGCGGCGGCTGAGGGCGAAAGCCGCCATTCTCTGCTCTCTTCTCCCATATTCCGCCATGCGATGGCGGCTCCCGGCCGCGCCACGGTGGTCAAACTGGTAATATAGGCCGGCCGCTGCGGGCAAACCATCATCGAAGAGGAGGGGCATCATGGTTACAGCCATCATTCTGCTGAATGTGGAACGGGCGTGGATCAACGAGGTCGCCGAAAAGCTTGCGGGCATGGAGGAGATTTCCGAAGTGTACTCCGTCAGCGGGAGCTACGATCTTGTGGCCATCGTGCGCGTTGCGGCGAACGACGACCTTGCCGATCTCGTCACCCGCAAGCTGGTTACGGTCGATCACGTCCTGCATACCGAGACCATGCTCGCCTTTCGCGCCTACTCGCGCCACGACCTGGAATCCATGTTCTTTGCCTGACGCAGGGCGGGATCGCCCCAAGGGCAAGGACGGGGCGCGCGGCATCGCATTCCCCGCATGGCTGCTGTAGCATGGTGGCCTCAATGAACAAGATCACCTGCGACATTTTCTGCGCCGTGGTGGACAACTACGGCGACATCGGCGTGAGCTGGCGCCTGGCGCGGCAGCTTGCGCACGAGCATGGGGTTGCCGTGCGGCTGTGGCTGGACGACCTGCACACCTTGCAGCGTCTGTGTCCCGAGCTGGATGTGGGGCTGGAGTCGCAGCTGTGCCGCGAGGTGGAAGTGTGCCGCTGGCCCAGGGACTTCCCGGAGGTGGAACCCGCGGCGCTGGTGATCGAGGCCTTTGCCTGCGAACTGCCGGAAAAATACATACAGGCGATGGCGGCGGTCACCAGCGCCTCTTCGGAAATATCCGGTTCGCAAACGGAGATGGATGCAAGGCGGCGAGGGCGAGGCCAACGAGACAGTACCGGGCAGTACGGCGAGGCGGACGAGCCCGCGGCCAACACAGCAGACACTCCGTTGGCGCAGCGCAAGCCGGTCTGGATCAATCTTGAATATCTGTCTGCAGAGGACTGGGTGGAAGGCTGCCACAAGCTGCCCTCGCCGCGCCCCAATCTGCCGCTGGTGAAGCACTTCTTCTTCCCCGGCTTTACCCGCAAGACCGGCGGATTGCTGCTGGAGGGCGACCTCATTGCGCGGCGCGACGCCTTCCAGAACGATCCGGCCGCGCTTGCCGCCTTCTGGCAAGGGCTGGAGCTGCCGCCTCAGGCGGAAGACGAACAGCGAATCTCGCTTTTTTCCTATGAAAATCCAGCGATTAGCGAACTTCTTGGGCTGTGGGCGGCAGGCAGCCAGCCGCTTACCTGCCTGGTGCCCGAAGGGCGCGCCCTGCCGCAGGTGGCCGGCTTTTTCGGCACGGACGCAGGCCGGGCGGGCGATACGTGGCAGCGCGGCAGGCTCAAGGTTCACGTACTGCCCTTCGTCGAGCAGGCGCGCTACGACCAACTGTTGTGGGCCTGCGACGTGAATTTCGTGCGCGGCGAGGATTCCTTCGTGCGCGCGCAATGGGCTGGCAAGCCACTGATTTGGCATATCTATCCGCAGCACGACGGGGTGCATATGCAAAAACTCCGCGCCTTCCTCGACAAATACTGCGCGGGCCTGCCCGAGGAGGCGGCCGGCCCGCTGCGGGCGCTGTGGGAAGGCTGGAATGGAGAGGGAAAAACCCTACCGGCATGGAACGAATTTGCTGCCCGGCAGTCTATCCTCGCGAAGCATGCACATGCATGGGCGCAGCAACTTTCCGGAAACAGTCTCGCATTGAATCTGCTGGATTTTTTCGGGGAAATTGGTACAATGCGCGACTTTAATTTCCAGAATTAGCCAGGAAGACAGATCATGAAGATAGCCCAGGAACTGCGCGCCGGAAACGTGGTGATGGTCAACGGCCAGCCGCTGGTGGTGCAAAAAGCCGAATACTCCCGTTCGGGCCGCAATGGCTCGGTGGTGAAATTCAAGTTCAAGAACCTGCTGAGCGAAGCACCGAGCGAAGCTGTGTACGCCGCAGACGACAAGTTCGACCAGATCATCCTCGACCGCAAGGAATGCACCTATTCCTACTACGCCGACCCCATGTATGTGTTCATGGACGAGGAATACAACCAGTACGAAGTCGAGAAGGATAACCTGGGCGACGCCATCAACTACATCGAAGACGGCATGCCCTGCGAAGTGGTGTTCTACGACGAGAAGGCCATCTCCGTCGAACTGCCCAACACCGTGGTGCGCGAAGTGATCTACACCGAGCCCGCCGTGCGCGGCGACACCTCCGGCAAGGTGATGAAGCCCGCCAAGATCAACACCGGTTTCGAACTGCCCGTGGCGGCCTTCATCGAGATCGGCGACAAGATCGAGATCGATACCCGCACCAACGAGTTCAAGAAGCGCGCAACCGCCTAAAAAACTGCTGCGGTAGTCATCTGCGGCGTTGCGCGGTGCTCGGCATCCTCATGTACTACGTGTACATTCCGGTGCCTCCGCGCCGTGCGCCTTGCAGCTGACCATCCTCGCGACGTTTTTTGAGCACAAAGAAGGCAGCTTAGGCTGCCTTCTTTGTTTTTGGGTCTCCTAATAAGGCAATGTTGGGTCCGGGACTCCTCCATGCGGCGGCAGCGGGTGTCGGGAAACGAGACCCCAAAGGTCCGGGTTTCTTTCCGAACCACGCGCGCCGATTTCCAGCAGTAGTTTTCGCGTCGACTCCTCAGGGAGGCCGATGACATTTGATAATGTGCGAATCTGGCGCCAACGAAATTCGTTCGTTGAAAGCATATCTATTAGCAGCTGTTTTGCCGCCATGTCCGCCGGGTCCGGTCGCTTTCGACTAAGGTAGGCGTTAAGGCTGGTTGTACTAAGCGTTCCGATTACACCAACGCCCGCACCAATAATCGCCGCCCAGCCGTTATCCATCATGCGCTCCCAGAGTAAACTGATTTGCTACCCAAATAAGTTCAACAGCTAATAGCACTTGGGTAGCTATAGCATGCAGTCGCTGCGGGGCGGGTTAACGTAGCTACAGGATCTTCCCGCAGCCCCTGATTGTCGCCGCGTCGTTCCGCCTTCTCCGGACCGGAACTATGAAAAGTCTATCCCCTGTGCGCCACCGAGTCGCGCAGGCAGGGCAGGGGACGTCCGACGCGTATGTTCGAGCACGTGGCCGCACGGAGTGTGGGTCGTGCGAGTTTACGCGGAGGCCTGTTCTGCCGAGCAACGCAGGGTAGCCGCAGGCTGGCGCACTGGGGTGTGCTTTCTTTGGTTACTTTCTTTGCACAGGCAAAGAAAGTAACCGGCATGCGGGGCCGCCCCCCGCGCTAACCATTGAACGACGCCCGGTCAATTAGAACAAGTGCCGCCCCCCTTGCCCCTCCCTAACCCTCCCCCAAAGGGAGAGGGGACAGGCTGCCCAGGCGACCGATCGCGAACACCGCCTGACCCATCGACAACCTCACAATTCCGTCCGTTCCCGCCACTCCCTGCAAAACACCGTAATGTCCGCCAGCCATTCCCGGTAGTCTTCGCTGAATCCCTCGAAATGTTCGACCAGTTCCTGCTCGCTGTGCTCCATCATTTCGGGATGGCGCACGCGGCGCGCCATGCGCCGCATCACGTCGGCGATGCCTTCTATCGTGGCATAGCTGGAGAGCCAGTCCTGGCTGGCCATCAGCTGCAGGGCGTGGTGGGCATCGGGCGGGAGGTCGTCCAGGCGTGCCGCTATCATCTCGTACACCTGGGCGCAGTAATCGTGCAGCGGGCGGTGGTGCACGTTCTCCCAGTCGCGCGCGAGCAGGTGGTCGTAGAAGATGTCCACCAGGATGCCGGCGTAGCGCTTGCGCGGTTTGGAGACACGTCCGCGGCTGCGGCAGAAGGCGGGATGGGTCTCGGCATAGTGGTCTATCGCGCGGTGCAAGGCGACGCCGCGCGCGAGGTCGGCGGGCAAGCTGCCGGGCAGCGGGCCCTTCACCCAGTCGCCGGCGACGCCGCCCACGATCAGGTGGGATTCATTGCCGGAAAGCAGGGCATGTGCGAGGAAGTTCATGCGCGCTTGAGCGTTTCGGCTAGCAGGGCGGTGAGCGTTTGCCAGTGGCGTTCGGCCGCTTCCGCGTTATAGGCCAGAGTGTCGCTCAGCACCCAGCCGTGGTGGGCGGGATAGGTCTCGATGGTGTGCTCGACGCCCGCAGCCGTCAGCGCCTGTTCCAGGCGCTGCTTCATGTCATCGGGGAAGGTCGCGTCCTCGCTGGCGCCGCCGATGTACACCCGGGCCTTGATGCGCGGCGCCAGCAGATGCGGGCTGTCCGGTTGGTCGTTTGCCAGGCGGCTGCCATGATAGGAGGCGCAGGCCACGATGCGCTCGGGGTAGGTGCCCGCGGCCGTCAGCGAGAGATTTCCGCCGCGGCAATAGCCGGTGGTGGCTATGCCGCCGCGCTGCACATCCGCGCGGCCGTCGAGGTAGTCGAGGAAAGCCTGCGTGTCGGACATGATATTGGCCGCGCTCAGCTGCGGCATGAATTTTTCCAGGTGCTCCTTGCGCTGCTCCGGGTCCACGAACACGGTGCGCGCGTTTTTCGGCGCATAGGGGCCGGTGCGATAAAACAGGTCCGGTAGCATGGCGAAATAGCCGTAGCCCGCCAGGCGCTCGCCCACTTCCAGCATGGCGGGGCGGATGCCGATGCCGTCCATGTATACCAGCACGGCCGGCCAGGGGCCGTTTCCGGTGGGATGGTAGACGTGGCAGGGGCAGATGCCATCGCGGGTGGAAAGGGCGATCTTCTCCGTCTGGATGTCGGGCATGGGGTCCTCTCGGTCAAGTTGGGGAAATTATCGCGCAAGTCCGGGATAGAGTCGCGCGGCGATTGCCAGCATCGCCAGGAACAGCAGGGCCATCACGCCGAAATCGACGGGCAGCCCGTGGGCGGAGCGGCCGCCCGCGATCATTGCATGGCGCAGCACGTCCACCAGATAGGTGAGCGGGTTGAAGATGGCGATGGTCTTGAGCCAGCCGGGCATGATCTGCAGCGGATAGATGGCGTTGCTGGCGAAGAACATGGGCATGGTCAGCACCTGGCCTATGCCCATGAAACGCTCGCGCGTCTTGACGATGCAGGCGATGATGAGCGAAAAGGTGGAGAAGATGCAGGAGCCCAGCATCACGCCCAGCGCCACCAGCAGCATGGACGACGCTTCCCAGCGCAGGCCGATGCCGAGCAGGGCGGCGACAAGGTAGACGATGACCGCCTGCACCAGGCCGCGCAAGCCGGCGGCCAGCGCCTTGCCCAGCACCAGGGCGCCGCGGTTGGCTGGCGACACCAGCAGCTTCTGCACGATACCGAGGTCGCGCTCCCAGATCACCGCGATGCCGTAGAAGATGGCGCTGAACAGCACGCTTTGCGCCAGGATGCCGGGCGTCATGAAGGCGAGATAGCTGATGCCGCCGGTGGGGATGTCGCGCACATGGCTGAACACCTGGCCGAAGATCCCCAGCCACAATACGGGCTGGACCGCGCGCGAGAACAGTTCGGTCGGGTCGCGCCGGATCTTGCTCAGTTCCGCTGCCGCGATTGCGCCGCTTTGCAGAAAGAACGCCAGCATCTCAGCCCAGCCTCCGCAGCGTGGTGCGCTGCTGGCGCACGTCGTGGTAATTGCCGCTTTCCTGCATGGTGCCGCCGCTTACCGCCACGAACACGTCGTCCAGCGTGGCCTCCGGGCCCGTATCCGCCTTGAGCTGTTGCGGGTTGCCCCTTGCGGCGATGCGTCCTTCCAGCAGGATTGCCAATTCGTCGCACAGTACGTCGGCCTCCTCCATGTCGTGGGTGGTGAGCAGGATGGTCATGCCGTAGTCGCGGCGCAGCGCCTGCAGCCTTTCCCACACCGCCCTGCGCGCCACCGGGTCGAGGCCTATGGTGGGCTCATCCAGGAACAGCACGGCGGGATGGTGCAGCATGGCCTGCGCCAGTTCCAGGCGGCGTATCATGCCGCCGGAATAGGTTTTCACCAGCTTGCCGGCGAATTCCTCCAGCCCGGAAAAGGCGATGGCTTCCGCAATGCGCGCGCCGCGCACGCGGGGCGGCACGCCATACAGCCGGGCCGAGAGCAGCAGGTTCTCGGCGGCGGTGAGCGAGCCATCGGCGGACAGCATCTGCGGAACATAGCCGATGGCCCGCCTGACTTCCACCGGCGCCTCCACGACGTCGTGGTCCGCTACACGGGCCGTACCCGAGGTGGGGGTGAGCAGGGTGGTGAGCATCTTGATGGTGGTGCTCTTGCCCGCGCCGTTAGGCCCGAGCAGGCCGAAGATCTGGCCTGGCGCGACGGTCAGGGAGATGCCGTCCACCGCGGTAAAGCCGTTGAAGCGGCGGGTGAGGGCAATGGTCTCTATGGCAGGGGGCATGTCAACGCGGGCCGCAGGGTGAAATGGCTATTTCGGTGTCCGGTCATCGCGCTGATTCTAGCAAGAATCAGCCCCGTGGTTTGTAACAGGAGTGTATCAACCGGCGTGCGCGGGACCGGAGGCGCGGCCTGCCGGCCGCCGGGGCCGCAGAGCGGGCTGGAGCCCTGCAAGTATGAGCACCGCGCCCAGCCACAGGCTGAATAGCGAGGCGCGCTGCGTCAACCCCAAAGCCGGACCGGGGATGTCCAGCAGGCGGGGCCAGGGCGTCTCCATCAGGGGTAATGCTGCAATGCCGAGGAGCACGGCCGCCGCGGCAGCCAGCTTGTGACGCCGTGTGGCGGCGTTTGCCGCCACGAGCGTGCCGGTCAGGATGACCAGCAGCACGGTAGCGAAGAAGAACCCCATCAGCCCGGCATTGTGGAACGATTGCTGCACCACTGCCTCGAGGCCCGCCGTCTTCAGTGCGGCCGCCGTGGTGGGGGCGGCCTCCTTGAAGGTCGCCAGGGTCATCAATCCGCCGATGGCCGCGCCCGCAAGCAGGGGCGCAAAGTGGGCGAACGCCGAATCGCCGAGGACGCGGTAACGGGAAATGAGCATGCTGATGGAGGCGAAGGCGACGCAGGGCAGCAGCATGCCAGCGGTGATCCAGTTCTGGTGCGGTGCCTGCGCCGCATAGGTGCTGATTTCGTTGGCCTCCCAGCTGAGATGCGTGGCGCCGGTGTGCCCGACGACCATGGCGAGCATGGCGGCGATGATCGCGGCCCAGCTGATGTCAAACAGCATCCGTTGGCTCATGCTCCGGCTCCCGTGAAATTGTCCACGGGAATTCTAGCACCGTGCCGGGCTTGGCAAAACGGCCCCGAAAACAGAAAAGCCGCGCACCGGGAAGCGCGCGCTGTTGCGGCGGGTTAGGCCAGCTTCAGCGACTTGAGCCTGGTGTCCACCACCTTGCCGCCGCGGCGCTTGGGGTAATGCTGTCCATCGAGGCAAAGCCATTAAAGCAGCGGGTGAGGGCGTGGGCCTCCATGGCCGGGGCGACAGGTGCGGAAAGCCGAAATCCGGCTTAAATATCACTCGGTGTTCTGGCAAATTTTGGCATGGCACTCGTGCGCATGCATCACGCATAGGGCGACGTAGCAGAAAGAATTGAGTAAGACAACTAGCTGGATAGATAGTTTACGCACCGGATATTGTTGGTTACGTTCCGCGTGGAAGAGCGGACATCGCAACTGCATGTCAGCGGGTGCATTCTCCGGGTTCAGCGATAGAGGATACGTCAACCGCTTTCGGTGCTCTGGCTGGCGTCATCGTCATGCTGGTCACGGCGTTGCGAACCTGCTCATTGCCTAAAATCCGGATAAGTGACGGGACATGTGGAATTATCCCTTGATAAGGCGGGAGGAAGCTGGAGGCGTGAGTGAGCAGCGCGGCATTGCGGCGGACAGCCCGGTGGCGGTTTCGGGCGACGAGGCGCGCCTGGCCTGCGAAGCCGTTACGACAAGCCCGCTGTTTGCGAATGCGCCGCGCATGTGCAAATTGCTGAGATTTCTGGTGGAGAAGGCGATTTCCGGAGATTCGAGAAACGTTGGCGAATTCTCCGTCGGCCTGGAGGTTTTCGAGCGCGATGCGGCTACCTATAACACGAACGACGATCCTGTCGTCCGCGTTCAGGTCGGGCGACTGCGTCGTAAGCTCAAGACTTATTATTCGACTGAAGGTGTTTCCGCGAATATCAGGATCTCCATCCCGCTGGGTTGCTATCTGCCGTCCATCCGGCGTACAGATGCCGGCGGAGGACAGCCGCGCAAGGCCTCTTCGGTTGCGATCAGCGGCATCCGGTGTCTTTCGCGCTTGGCAGACGGGGAGCCGTTTGTGCAAGGTCTGCGCGAGGAACTCCTGCATCTTCTGTTCAAGGAGTGCGGCTGCACGGTGGGGGAATACATCGCCGGCGAGGGCGCGCTTTCCGCATTGGTGCGGCGTTGCCCCCCCTCCTCCCCGCAGCAGGCTGAAGGCCGGCTGATCGAGGGAAGCGTGCGCATAGAAGCGGCCAGGCTCAGGGCAACCATCCGGCTGTTAGACGCGTCCCAGGGGCTGGTGGTTTGGTCCGGGCAATTCGACCGCATGCCATCATTGAGCCTTGATCAGAGAAAAGAACTCGCCTATTCCATCTGTGGTCGATTAACCGCCTTCTTGCGCGGCTGCTAAGCCGTTTCGCGCCCCCCGGCGGACTTTCCGTTCCGCACTCTCCGCCGCCCGTCCGGGTAGGCTGGCCCTTTCCCTAACCCCACTGTAACAGCGCTGTATGTTACGGTTACGACACTTTTACGGATACCTATACGACGGTATTGTGCCGTCACCACGCTTAAGTGGCCGCGTCGCGGTTCGCGCCGCATAGGGCGCCTTTTCTGGCGTCCATAATAGTCAAGGGAGGTAGGGCACGCCGGCGGCGACGTCGCGATGCATGCCCTGATTAAAAATCAAGTCAACCAAGATGCAGGCCGTCCTGAGGCATTGACTTAGCAACGCCATGCCTTGCTTCGGATCATTCGTACATAGTGCTCTCAAGGCGTCGCTCCGGCGCCATTTCGGCCGACATTGCGCGTGTCATGTCGCAGCAGGTCAGCGCGATTGCCATGCATATTCACGTGGGATAGGCGGGCGAGTCCCCCATTGCCGGAAGTATGGACCAGCCGCCGCCCTATTCCTGGCGGACGACCCCAGCGGGAGACAAGGGGTGCGGGAAGCGCCTTCCAGCGATGCCACGCATGCGCCCTGACCCGGCTTCCATGATGTCGGACGAAGTTATTGGGGAGGCCGCCGTTGACATTCAGGATGCAGACGTGCACATGGCCTGCAAGTCCATTCTGAACAGCCAATTATTCAGCGCGTCACCGCGTATGAGGCGATTGCTGGAATATCTTGTCGAGAAGGCGATCGAGCGCGACACAGGGGCGATGAGCGAATACGCAATTGGCATCCGGGTGTTCGACCGCCGTCCACTGGCATACAGCACTACTGAAGACCCCATCGTCCGGGTTCAGGTGGGGCGCCTGCGCGCAAAACTGAAAGCCTATTACGCGTCTCCAGGTTCGGCGCCGTCCGTTGAAATCACTATTCCGGCCGGGAGCTATATGCCGGTCTTCCGGCGCGTTGAAAGAAGTGCCGGCGGCGTACCGGAGATTCGGTTATTGAAGGTGGCGCCATTCAAGTGCGTATCTCTGCATGTATCCGCTGAGTCCTTCACGGAGGGTCTTTATGAAGAATTGGTTCATCACATCCAGCGCGAGTTCGGCAACGTGATCGTGGGCGCGAACGCTGCCGCTGTGCCCTGCCAGGACGGGCATCTGCCAGGATGCAGATCCACCAGGCGCGGTGATGGTGATTATGCGCTGGACGGCAGTGTGCAGACGGACTCCGGCCGAATGAGGATTACCGCGCGCATCCTGGAGGTGGCGACCGGGAGCATCGTGTGGTCCGAGCAATTCGATCGCCGGGAGGATTTTTCGATTGCGTCGGAGGAAGAACTCGCGCGGTCCATATGCGCCGCACTGAAACGGACAGCATGAGCAACGCTCGGCTTTTTCCGGTGGGAAATTATGCGGGCTGCACTATTTCCCCATTCTGCGCCGCAGCATCCTATACGTGCGTAACGCGTGGCCGGCGTTACCGTAACGATACTTATTAGTGGACGCGCGGCCGGTTATCGTTCATGCGGAGTCGCGACACGAGGTCAGATTGTCCTGTAACGAATAGAGTGAGTGAGGAGAGGGGGCCTCGTCGCGATTCCTTCAGTGCACGGCGGCTCCGCCTGCCGCGCACGTTCATTCAACCAGCAATTGAAAGGAATATCGTTATGCCGAATTACGAACTTGATGTGGCCTTCACCAATCAACAACTGGAAACCATTTACGCGACGGGGACGAACGTGATCGTTGCGAAGCCGACCTCCGGAGCCGCGCCCAACGTTGCCTGGCAGGTATTCAGGCCGCTGCAGGCCAATACCGTGGCGTGGGAAGAGCAATACGGAATCTATGCGTCTACCGCCCAGTTGGTAAACGGTGCGACGCTGTCGCGGCTTTCTTCCACAGGCATTCCGGCCGCACAGAATCAGTTGTACACCCTTGCGGACTCCGGCGTCATCACAGGTCCCGTATCCGGTGGCGCCCCTGATTCCTATGCGCTGGAGAATTCCTACTCCGGCCTGCCATTCATGACGGTTGGCCTGTACCAGGATGCCACGGTAAATGGTACGGCAATCGCCAACAATGCCGTTTCCGCCGCCGGCGTCATGCTGGCAAGCACCGCGGTGATGATGCCCTACACCACGGTCTACATCTGGCTGCAGTCGCAGGTGGTAAGCAATACGGTCGTCACCACCGTCACCTCTCCGATGACCCAACTGAAATTCGGCGGCGGCGTGAGCCAGATCTCTGTTGCATACAACAGTGCGTCCGGCACCTTCCTCCCGACCTCGAAGGGTGACGCTGATCTGGTCAAGACGATCATGCCTTGCCTCTGATTCCGACGGCTGATTGAAGACAGGGCTGGGACGGCGGCAGCATGGCCGCCGTCCCGGTTTATCGCTTACTTAAAAGGAGGTAGACATGCCAGTATTGAAAGTTATTGTTTCAAACGGAAGCGCACTTGAAGCATTGTACAGCCGCCAGGGCTTCGCATCGGTTCAGTAGGCGCTGGATACCCTGATTCAAGCCGACGACAAGCGCGGCATCACCACAAAGGTCATTTATCTGGACGACCAGAAGATCATGCAGGGCTTGAATGCGCCACCCGTGAGCAATCCCGGCGATGACCGCCAGAATAAGACCGCCATTGACGCTGTCTGCACCGCACTGAGACCGGATTACCTGGTAATACTCGGTGCGCCGGACATCGTTCCCATGCAGCGGCTGGACAATCCCCTGGCGGGAGATGGGGATGCCGATGTACCTTCTGACCTGCCCTATGCCTGTTCCGGAGCGTATTCGCGAAACATTCTGAATTTCCTGAATCCGACGCGCGTTGTCAGCAGGCTGCCCGGCATAAACGGAAACAAGAATCCGGATGCGTTGAACAAGGCGATCGGGGCTGCCGCCATCATCGAACCGCAACTGCATCGCATATATGAGAAATACCTGGCGATCAGCGCGAAAGTGTGGCGCAATTCGAGCACGGCGAGCACGCGCAATATATTCGGCAATGCCGACGCGCTGCAACTCTCGCCGCCGGACGGCCCGGACTGGAGCAACGCGCAGCTCGATAGCCT
>Ga0075276_10000073_pt1 | contig 30056 bp, 27 predicted proteins | sample SF_Rice_5C_80N_4_FD_69770 | JGI IMG/M metagenome (GOLD analysis project Ga0075276, IMG submission 69770) | Rice paddy soil microbial communities from Twitchell Island, California, USA - SF_Rice_5C_80N_405 | ecosystem: Environmental > Terrestrial > Soil > Paddy field/soil | place: USA: Twitchell... | reverse complement strand
CCTGTGGTGATTCCGTTTTATGGGACTTATGACGTACTAAGGCAGTCCTCGGCGGCTTGTAAAGCGTTGTAAGTACTCAAAAGTGGCGTTCTGAAAATCCTGGCGTCGGCGGTTCAACTCCGTCCCTGGCCACCATTGTTTTGAAGAGCTTAGCATCGCTCGTTTCCGGTTTCTGCTTCCGTTTGCTTCCAACTCAGTTCACCAACTTCGACAGCGTACTCAGTCGCTCCACAACTCTATGTTGCGATTATGGAACAAACTGCTGGTAAATATCGAGGGTTGGAGGAGCACAGATTACGCTTGCGTTGAATGGCACGTTACTGAGGGCATCTGGGCCGCCACGTCTCCCTTAGGCTAGGCTTCCAAGGTGCCGCTTGATTGCCTTTTGCTGACTGCTGACGCCACGCTCCTCAGGGCGGTGCAGGCGAGCTTGTCTGTGTACGAGGTGAATCTTGAGGTCCGAAAGGACGTCCCCAGCGCCTTGGAGCTTGCCAATCGCCGCCATTTCGACGGATTTGTGATTGATTGTGACGGGGTTCGAGGCGGCTTAGAGGTTCTCACCGGAATACGCCAAACCAGTGCCAATCGGAAACAAGCCGTCATCCTCGCAATAGTCAATGGGGCGACGGGCATAAGCACTGCATTCGATTCGGGCGCCCAGTTTGTGATTGGCAAGCCTATTGACAAGGGCCGCCTCCGGCCCTTCTTAGAGACCGCAATCCCTCAGATGGAACGTGAACACCGCCGCTATTTCCGTTATCCCGTGGAACTGGCCGTGCAACTTTATCCGGCCCGAGATGAGGAAATATCAACCGGCATGGTGAATGTGAGCGATGGCGGACTGGCGGTGAGCGCCGGAGCCGTGCTCAAGATCGACGAAATAGTAACGGTGAAGTTCGAAATACCCAGTATCGAACCCCATCCATTCACTGCCAAGGCACAAGTGGTTTGGTCAAGCGATAGGCGCACGGGCATGAGATTCTTGTTCATCGACCAGGAGTGTCGGCGCGGGTTCGAAAGCTGGCTTGAAATGTTGGCCTGCCAAGAGCACTCGCGTAAATTCGACCCTAAGAATGTACATTAAGAAACACACTGCAAGCCAAACGGTACCTTAGCACTTATGTGCCATTCCATTACCGCCTAACCACCGTTAGGATTCGCGTTGAGTCGCCACTGGCGACAGCTTCGGGAGGGGAGCAAACATATGAAAGCGCTTCTGTGGAAGGTTTGGTCGGACGATCAGGGTCAAGACATCGCCGAATACGCGGTGATGCTGGCTGTCATTCTGGTAATTGTGGTAGGCACCATCCGGTTGATCGGCACGCAGGCGAACAACGTATTCTCCGAGACCGCCAGCGCGATTGGCGGCTGATTTGCGATAGTCTGTCTCACTTTTTGGCGAAGTACCTTCGGGGGAGGGTGCCTTAGCGGGGCATTGGAGAAAATCTAATGCCCTTCTTTTTGGCTGGGCTCATCCAGTTGCTCTAATTGCTGCTGCATCCTAGCCAGCCGTTTCTTACGGGTTGCGATCAGCAGTGATGAGCTCTCAGCCTTCTCCAATTTTCGGATGTCAGTTTGTAAGGCTCCAATAGCAGACGTGAGCGATATCGCTAATCGGCTGCTGGTTGCTGGTTTGCTGGCTTCCATGGTCAAGGGTTCGCCACCGCCATTCCCGTTCAGCAGCCCGATCGCAGCAGCATACTCGCGCACCGTAGGCCGGTCGGGTAGATGCTTGGGGAATGATGGGCTATCGCTGGCCCAGCCAGCCGATGATGAATGCCAACGCTATGATGACCAGCAGCAGGATCCGCACCATCCAGACGTTCCTTACGGACGCTGCCATAAACACCGCCAAGCCTGCGATGGTAGGGCCAGAGTTCCGGGTTGTCAGGCTGCTTCCGGTCGGTCAGGGATCGTACTGTTGCCTTCCGGGTCAACGCTGCCGTTTTTCCACGCGGCGTATTCTTCTGCCCTTTGCTTGGCATTCTTTCCGATGAAAATCGCGGTGTACACCTCGCCATCCTCACCATCGGCCTCCGCCACCCAAACTGTCTGGCAGCCGGCGCTGCGAACACTGTGGTACTTCATGGTCCCGCTCCCCAAAGCCCGCACTCACATTAGAAGGACCTAAGAAGCTCCCGGGCTGCATTATCTACTCTGGATTTCAGTTGCGGGGCCACCTGAAGGCTGGTTGGCATAGTCAATGTCCTTCCATTGCAAGCCCAAACATTCCGAAATCCGAAGGCGTGTGGCAGCAATGAGCAGCGTAAGGGTGCGCTCCGGTTGAGGCATCGCCATAAGAATCTTGAAACGTTCTGGCAACGGCCTCAGCGCGGGACGGAGTTGGTCATCATGAGGGCGAACAGCAGAGGCAGGTAGAAGACGGTCGCCTGCAGCAGCTGGCGGGCGCGCAGCCGGGAGGCGCCGCTGGCCAGGGGCATCCTGAACAGTGCCAGGCGCGCGCCGAAATAGAGCAGGCTCAGGCTGAGCAGCGTAGCGCCAACCAAATAGATGCGGCCCGACATGCCCCAAAAGCTCGGCAACAGGCTGGCCGGAACCAGAACCAGAGAATAGAGCAGAATGCGGCGGGCGGTGGAACGACCGTCAGGCTCCACCACGGGGAGCATGCGGATGCCGCCTTGAGCATAATCGTCGCGATACAGCCAGGCGATGGAGAAGAAGTGCGGAAACTGCCAGAGGAACATGATGGCAAACAGCACCAGGGCACCCCACTGCAGGTGCCCGCGCACCGCCGCCCAACCCAGCACTCCAGGCATGGCGCCCGGAATAGCGCCCACCGCGGTGCAGATGGGCGAAATCTGCTTCAGGGGCGTATAAATCGCCAGGTAGAAGACGGCAGTCAGCAACGTAAGCAGGCCGGCTAGGGTATTTGTGAACAGAAGCAGGTAAATGGACCCGCAAACGGTCAGCAGCAAGCCTGCCGCTGCGCCATGCAGCAGGCTCATGCGCCCCGCCGGCAGGGGGCGGCGCGCGGTGCGCTTCATGCTGCGATCTACGTTGTGCTCGATAACTTCATTGAGAGCAGCGGTGCCGCTGGAAACCAGGCCTATGCCCAACAGCGCGTGAAACAAGCGCCAGGTGAACCAGGGCACGTTTGCCGCTTTGGCAGCGAAGAAGAAACCGCACGCGGCCGTCATTATGATTAGAGTAGTGACGCCGGCCTTGGTCAGTTCCGCGTAGTCCTGCAGGAGGAGATTGACTCGACTCGACTTCAGCGCTGCCATGCTATTCATGAGCGGCTCCGATGGCTGCTTTGCGATTCCGACAACCTAATCCTTCAGCTTGAAAGCGTCGGCTGGATCAAACCAGCACTGTTTCCAGAAAATGTTGTCGGTCATGTGGTGAGCGTTCCATTGCTGTAAGGTAGCCAGCGTCGCCGCGGCCATGCCGCCATCTTCAGAATCGAAGACAATCACCACTCCCGCCAGCGGGGGGCTGGAGTGGAGCAGCTCGGGGAACGCCTTGCGAAAAACCGACTTGGCGTAATTGAACTTGTCGGCATCGGCGGCGGTGTTGCCGGCAGGCTGCACCCAGATGACTTTGACCTGTTTTCCGCGCAGCGCTTCCCAGGAGCCGGGGAAAGCGGCGGTTTCCTGCCGAGTCTGGCGGAAGGGCGAGGCTGGCCCAACCTCAGCCGCGCTCACCGGAGCCGCGCTGTCGTAGGCGGAGGGAAGCTGCAGGGCGGAGCGGCGGATCCATCCGCGCGACAACCCGGAAATCTGAACGTGTACCCAGGGCCCGTTGGTTTCCACAATCTGGAACTCGTCTTCGGCGTCGGCCAAGAAGAGAAGCTTGGCGTCATCTTGCGGCTGTTCCCGCACCGGAGTGCGCGATTCCTTCACCGCCGCCAGATCGTTGGGCTGTGACTGCTGCTGCAAGATCTGTTCCAGGTTCTTGGCTTCCTTGCTGAGTTGCTGGATGTGCCGGTCATCGGCCGCGGCCTGAGCCGTGGGAGCTGGGGAGCGCGCGGGCAACGTGGCTTCCCCCACGGGAGGAAGAGCGAGAGCGCGGGCCGGCGCTTTGCGGGGCGCGGGGGCGGGGGACGATTTAGACGCCGGCGCGGCCGGTGATTCCATGCTGGGACCGGACGGAGCGGCCGGGGCAGCAGCCCCACTGGACTGGTCCCCCAGCACATCACCTAGACGGTCCAGCAAGTCCGACTCCAGGCGCCCGTTGGAAGGCAGCACACGGTAGCCGGACTGTGCGGCGAGGGAAGCGGCGTACCAGGCGGTAATGCGGGCGCTGACGTGCACCACGCAAGAGCCAGGACCGGAAGAGATCACCTGCAAGGAGTACTGGTAGTAGGGTCGCTGGTAGCGGTCCAGAGCCTGGTCGCCAGCAACAAAGCCATCCAGAACCGGGAGGCGGCCGCCGGCATAGGCCTGCAATCCTCGAAGCGCCTGTTCCACATCGCTCTTGGAGCGAGGGAAAGCGCGCTGCACAGGTACTGACTGCGCGGCAGCAGCGGCAACCAGCAGGCCTGCGGCCAGGAGGCAGAACAATCGGGTAGGCAAACGCCTGGACTCGGTCACGGCAAGGGCTCCAACTGGCTGTGGTGCACCCAGCCATGATGACCGGCATCGGTTTCGATGCCGTACCAGTAAGGGGTTACAACAAGGAGCAGCACATCAGTGTTGGCGGGAAGCTTTTCAACCGTGGTGGCGCTCTGAAAAGGGGCGGACTTAACCTGGGCGCCGTCGGCCTTAACCCGGCGTTCCAGTTGATGATGCAAGCTGTTGACGTGCTGTTCCAGTTCCTGTTCCGCGGAGACCGCGCCGGCGCCGTCGGCCGAAGAGGCCGCAGACTGCTGCTGCGACTCGCCGGACGGGGCGGAAACGGGTCGCGAGGAGGACTCCTCCAGTTGGCGCGGCTGGCGGCGCAAACTCTGCAGCTGCCGAATCTGCTGCTGAATGGCGCCGTATTCGGCGGATTCCACGCCGCCTTCAGACCAGTGGACGACGTGGCGGGCATCCACGAAGACCGCATCAATCCGTAGGTCCGTACGGGAGGCGCTCACCGCTTGCACGATATAGCGGACGGCAATAGTGCCGATGTCGCCGCTGTCCTCGAAGTAGCGGGGCGCAAGCACGTTCTCGTCAATCTTGTAAAAAGCTTTGCCGGGGCCATCCCATTTGCCAAAAACCGCGGCTGAGTCCGCCGGACGCGCGCCCAGCAGGATCTTTTCCTTCTCATAGGAATAAGTGCCGTGAACGATGGGGTCTTCGCTGGCCGCCTGGACGGCTCGCAGTGCGTCGGCTTCGGGAGTGTCAATTTCTACTTCCAGGGTATGCCGAGGATGGGCGGCGCTGGGCAAGGCGCAGGCCGGAAGGGGGGCCAGCAGCAGGGCCAGCCAACAAATAGCGGTTAAAGACAACGCGGCTCCCCGGGCGGCGAACCTCGCCGCTGGCATTTGGATTATGGGCATGAGTGATGGCACGCCGGAGGTAAGCGTGTGGCGGATTAGTAATCTGCGCAGATAGCTGATGTCAAGCAGAAAGTGGACCGCAGGTTCGGCTGCTGTTTTTGGGCGGGCGTAAAAGGCAGAGGCACAGGCGTGTTGCTCGCGGGTTGCTGGCCAAAGCTGGCAGGTTTTGTATGGGCAGAGCATCGCTTCTGGGCCGCAAAGAAACGTCGGTCAATATATCGCATCGCGACCGGAAGCCAAACTTTTTTCTTGACTGTCGTCTGGCAGCATGATAATTACTCCAAACCTTTTAATTGGTCCAGCGGTAGAACGGTTGGACGATTTCTTTCGCGGTGTTTTTGGGGTCGCGGCCAATTTTTTAACTATCACGACGGGGAGGACGTTGAATGCCCTCTTTCGCACAAAGCAAGTTTGCTGGTGCGCTGTTGGCAGTGTGTCTGGTGCTGGGATTGGCGCCAAGCGCTTTTGGCATCCCGGCTTTTGCCCGCAAGTACGGGCTTCCTTGCTCGGCCTGCCACGAGGCATGGCCCAAGCTCAACGTGTTCGGCCAGACTTTTAAGGATAACGGCTACCAGTTGATGAATGACCGGGACTCGCCCATCTGGCAGAACCCCTCCTACTGGCCGGTGGCCTTCCGCAACACGCCCAACTGGCACCGGGAGAGCATCAACAAGGTGGCGGTGGACGTGGCGAGCGGGGCCGCGGAGCAAAAGGTCAATTCCCATGGCTTTGACCTCTCCGGTATGGACATCCTCAGCGGCGGCACCCTCTACAACAACATCTCCTTCCTGCTCGTGCCCTCTATGGAAAACACGGGAGAATTCGGACTGGAGTCGGCGTGGGTGCGCTTTGACAACCTGCTCAAGAGTCCCTGGGTGAACTTCAAGTTCGGCAAGTTCGAACTGGATAACATCATTTCCGAAAAACGCATCATGAACTTGTCCAACGTGGGTGGAGCTTACCAGCTCTATCATTTCGCTCCCATCGGCGACAGCAACGCTTTCGGGCAAATGGGCGACAACCAACTGGGCATGGAATGGCTGGGGCATTCGAAAGATGACCGCAGCCGGGTGTCGGCGGCGCTGCTGAGCTCCAATGATGGCTCGGTGAACCTGCCGAACGCCAATTCCTACGCGGGTTTTTTTACCGCCAGTCAAGCCTTTGACACCGGCAAGCTGGGAGTGGACCGCTTCGGCGCTTATGCCATGGTCGGGCAGGCCCCCACCTATAGCTTGACCTCGTTGGGGAACCCGTTTCTTGCGGTGGGGAACAAGAACTTCTCCCGCGAGGGTGTTTTCGGCCTGTTCTACCTTAAAAAACTGGATTTCTCGCTGTTCTTCCAGCATGGTTCCGACAATCCTTACTTGGGATTGGGGTTGGCTTCCAACCAAGCCCTGCCGGCGGGAGCCCAGTCCCCCAGCTGGAACGGCGGATTTGTGGAAACCCACTACACGGTAAATCCGCAATTCATCTTCATCCAGCGTGATGAATTCATACGCATGTCGAAGCAAGCCTTGCCCAGCATGCCTTCCAGCCTGGGTAATCTCGATGCGTACACCTTTTCGTTCCGCTGGTATCCCATCATGTTCAGCCGGGCTGGTTTCGCCATCGAGCCGGAATACTCGCTGATGCGGCAGCAAGGCGTGGCCCCTATCAGCGGCAGCAGTTTGTCGAGTAGCAGTGCATTTCTGGGATTCGACTTCGACTTCTAAGAGGCATCGGATGCACACAAGATCAACCACGTGGTCGTTGTTGCTGGCCGGCGCTGTGGTGTTCGCCTTCTCCGCGGCCTGCTGGGGCCAAGTCACGCAATACGACGAAGACCAGCGCATGAACATGGAGAGCCACATCGGCAAACTGACCGGGCATGCCAAGGACGGCAAGCCTCTCTACCAGCGGTTCTGCATTGGCTGTCATGGACCCATTGGAGACGGGGAGGGAGAAAACGCGCAGTGGATAGATCCCAAGCCGCGCAATTTCACCCTGGGAATTTTCAAATGCCGTTCTACTCCCACCGGCACCTTGCCCACCGACGAGGACCTGTACAACACCATCGGCCGCGGGCTGGTCAGCTCTAATATGCCGCGCTGGTTTCCGCTCACTGATCAGGACCGGGCGGACCTCATCGCCTACGTCAAGCACTTCTCGCCACGCTTTGTGAAGGAGAAACCGGGGCCGGTATTGGAGATTCCGCCCGAGCCACCCGTAACCGCGGAACGTGTCCAATCCGGACAACAAGTTTTCAAGCGAGTGGAATGCTGGAAATGCCACGGCGTGGAGGGCAGAGCCAACGGCCCTTCCTCTGACACGCTGACCGACGATTTCAATCGCCCGATTAAGCCTTTCAATTTTCACGATGAAACACGGTTCAAGTGTGGAGAGACAGATCGCGACTTGTACCGCATCTTCATGACCGGTCTGGACAGCACCCCCATGCCTTCTTTCGGAGACAACATCAAGCCAGACGAGGCCTGGGATCTGGTGATGTACTTGCGCAGCTTGCAGCCCATGAACACGCCGGAAAAGGCGATTGCCAAGAAGTTGGGATTGAAGCCGATTAATCCGAATGCACCCGCGGCGCAATCTGAAACCAAGTAAAAAAACGAGCACCGATCTCAGGAGAAACATTCCATGAAAAGTCTGTACAAGTCCGCAGCGATTTTGGCCGTGCTGGTGGTGGTCGCGCTGGGACTGTTGTCAACGGGAGTCCACGTCAATGCGGCCGCGGAAGGCAGGGTCACCGGGACCATCAAGCTGGACGGAACCGCGCCTCACATGCGTCCCATTGACATGTCCAAAGACCCGACCTGTGCCAAGCAGCACCCGACGCCGGCACGCCTGGAAAATGTGGTGGTAGGTCCCAGCGGTGGCTTGGCCAACGTGGTGGTCTACATTTCGCAGGGGCTTCCCGCCTCCGCGGCGGCAGTCGTGCCCTCCAAGCCGATTGTTTGGGACCAGAAGGGTTGCATGTACCAGCCTCATGTGGCGGGTATGGATGTAGGCCAGCAACTGCAGGTGGTGAACAGCGACCCGACGACGCACAACATCCACCCTCTGCCACAAATGGGCGGAGGCAATATTGGCTGGAACAAATCCCAGCCTCAAGGCTCGCCGCCTTTCAAGACCAGCTGGAAGTCCGAGGAGGTGGCCATCCCGGTGAAGTGCAACATCCACCCCTGGATGCATGGCTACATGGTGGTGGTGAAGGGCCCGTACGGAGTGAGCGATAGCAGTGGTTCGTTCACCCTCGACAACGTGCCGCCCGGGACCTACACCTTGACCGCCTGGCACGAGACCTACGGTACGCAAACGCAGAAAGTGACGGTTGCGGCCGGCAAGCCAGCCACGGTCAGCTTCACGTTCAAGGCCAAGTAGCATTCCTCCATCGTGGGGCCGCCGCCACCCGGTCTGGGGGCTCCACTACCAGGTTATGCCGGCAGCAAGCCGGCCGAGGCAGGCACTATGGGCAAGATTCTAGCTGTCACCATCATTCTCATCGCAATCCTGTCGGCGGTTCCCATTGTGATGCACACGTGGGTGGCGCCGGCCGACGTCTCCGTCCATGGCCACTTGATTGATGAGCAGATGGCGGAAACCATGGCGGAGGCAGGCATCGCCTTCCTGGCGGGCCAGATTCTGCTGGGCTTATTCATCTGGAAATTTTCCGATGTCAAACCCGGCGCCAGGATCAAGAACTTCCCCGGCGGCGCCATGGGCCTGGTGATCGGAGCGTTTCTGCTGGTGGGAACGGAAGTGCTGGCACTGGGAGTATTTGGCGTCAAAGCCTGGTCAGAGGTGTACTTTCAGCCGCCGGCAGCCAATGCTATGCCTATCCAGGTGCAGGCCGGCCAATTTGCCTTCTACTTCCGCTATCCCGGTCCGGATGGCAAGTTCGGTCCCATCCATCCCGAACTGATCAATGAAGGTACACAGAACCTTTTTGGCCTGGACCAGGATCACGATCCTGCCTCCAAGGACGACATTGTTACCGCGGAAATGGCCATTCCGGTCAACCACGAAGTCCATCTCCTCATGCATACCAAGGACCTGGGGCACTCATTTTACGTTCCTGCCCTGCGGGTGCAGCAGGATTTTGTTCCCGGCTTGGATGTAACTCTTCATTTCACTGCTACCAAAGTCGGCAAGTACGAGATTGTTTGTACCCAGCTTTGCGGCCTGGGGCACTACAACATGAAAGCCTATCTCGATGTGATGTCGCAGGGCGACTTTGACAGTTGGCTGAAACAGCAGGCAGCAAACCAGTAAGGCGGGCCGGGGGCGGAAGCTGCCGGCGGGAAAAGACCCTTGTTGAGGTGAGGACATGCACGACGCACCGGCGCACGCGGTTCATCAGCACGCTGCACCCACCAGCTTTATCCGCAAGTACGTTTTCAGCCTCGATCACAAGGTGATCGGAAAGCAGTACTACGGCCTGGCCCTGATTGCGGTGCTCACGGGCATGGTGCTGTCCTGGCTCATGCGCCTGCACCTGGGGTGGGTGAACCTGAAGATTCCCGGGTTGCACCTGCTGTCGGCTTCGGGAGCGCCGGGCGATGTGATGACCCCCGAGTACTACCTGCAGCTGATGACCATGCATGGCACCATCATGGTCTTTTTCGTACTCACCACGGCGCCGTTTGCCGCCTTCGGCAATTACTTTTTGCCCATCCAGGTGGGCGCCGAAGACATGCCCTTCCCCCGCTTTAACATGATGTCGTTCTGGGTGACGTTCACCGCCTTCCTGGTTCTGATCTCGTCGTTCTTCGTAGGCGACGGACCGACCCTGGCGGGGTGGACGCAGTATGCGCCCCTGAGCGCGGTGGGCGCGGTTGCCGGACCGGGCCAGGGCATGGGCGAAGTCCTGTGGGCGAGCGCCATCGCGATCTTCTGCGTGGGCCAGTTGCTGGGTTCCTTGAACTTCATTACCACCACCCTGGACATGCGTACTAAGGGAATGAGTTTGTGGCGGCTGCCGCTGAGCGCCTGGGCCTGGTTCATCACCTCGGTCATGGGTCTGACGGCTTTTGCCGTGCTGATGCCCGCCTGCATCTTGCTGATTCTCGATCACGTGGCCGGCACCAGCTTCTTCGTGGCCTCCAACCTGGTCATTAACGATCAACTGCAGCCCCACTCCGGCGGCTCCACTCTACTGTGGCAGCACTTGTTCTGGTTCTTCGGGCACCCGGAGGTGTATATCGCCATCGTGCCGGGGATGGGAGTTGTTTCCCATGTGCTGATCGCCAATATGCGGCGTCCCATGCTGAGCCACCGCGTGATTGTGTACTCCATGGGCGCCCTGGCGGTTCTCAGCTACATGGTGTACGGGCACCACATGTTCGTCAGCGGCATGAACCCGTTCTCGTCCTTGGCCTTCTCCTTCCCCACTCTGATCATCACCATTCCTTCCACCATCCTGGTGCTGATCTGGATTGGCAGCCTATATGGGTCCAAGCTGCGGATCAACACAGCGTCGCTGTTCGCTCTGGGATTCATCTCCCTGTTCATCAGCGGCGGGGTGAGCGGCTTCTTCCTGGCGCAACCCTCCATTGACATCATGCTGCACGCCACCTACTTCGTGGTTGGGCATTTCCACCTGGTGATGGCGGTGGCCGCCATCTTTGGAATTTTCGCCGGATCGTATTTCTGGTTCCCCAAGGTGACCGGCCGAATGATGAATGAAACCCTGGGCAAGGTTCACTTTTGGCTGACATTCGTGGGAGCATACTGCATCTTCATGCCCTTCCACTACCTGGGAATTGCCGGCAACGTGCGCCGCTACCAGGCGTTTGTAGATGACTACCTGGTAGGACTGATTCCTCTGCATCGCTTCATTACCGTGGCCGCCCTGATTACCGGGGCGGTGCAGTTAATCTTTCTCTACAACCTGATCCACAGCGGCTTCCGCGGGGAGAAGGCTCCGCTGAATCCGTGGCAAGCCACTTCACTGGAATGGAGCACGCCATCGTCGCCGCCGCCCTTTGACAACTTCGGCGGACGGCACGTCGTGGTTTATCACGATCCTTACCAGTACGGGATCGAAGGCGCGACCGACGACTACGTCATGCAGGATTCGCCCGCACAAATTCAGTCTGTGCGCGACGAAAAGTAAGTAGGGGCTACCCCTGGGGAGTTGCTGATGGCCACCACAGTTGATAAACCTGCGGATCTGGAGCAGCGCGGCGACCACTTGCGCCGTGCCAGCTCCGGCAATGGCGGGGGCCTGGTTCCCGCGGAGGGCCGCTTGCCCTCAGTGGAAGACAGGTCGCCGGCGGCCAGCACAGGCATCTGGGTAGGGCTCACCGCAATTTCCATGACCTTTGCGGCGCTCACCAGCGCGTTGGTGGTCCGCCAGGGCGCCTCTACGGATTGGCAGCGTTTTACGCTGCCCTCGGTTTTGTACTTCGACACCTGTATTCTGCTGGCCAGCAGCATCACCTTGGAGCTGTCGCGGCGGCGTTTCGCCTGCGCGCTGGGAGGGTTGCGCACCAGCGTGGCCGGCGCGGCGAGCTGGCTCTATCTCACCTTTGTGCTGGGAATGGTTTTCGTGGCTGGCCAGTATGTGGCCTGGCTGCAGCTGCGCCATCAGGGAATGTATCTCTCCACGAATCCCAGCGGCTCCTTTTTTTACGTGATCACGGCGGCGCACGCGCTGCACGTGCTGGGCGGGTTGGGTGGCCTGGTTCTGGTGGTCTTCAGGATGAGCAAATCAACCCTGCGCCGCAGCACGCTGGATATAGCTTCGCGCTACTGGCATTTCATGGATGTTTTGTGGATTTACCTGTTCTTGCTGTTGTGGTTCAAGATGTAATCGCGGCGGTTGGGAGGCACGATGAGCCAAGCTGATACGGTAATGCAGCATGCGGGGGTGATGACAGAGCCCGCGTTTTCTGTTCCCGCAAGAAAGATGGCGATTTGGCTGTTCATCATCGCCGACGCGGCTACCTTCGCTGCCTGCCTGGTTGCCTATGGATTTTTGCGCAACGGCACCCCGAACTGGCCGACCCCCTTTAAGTTCTCCCCGACGGTAATCAATGCCATGGTGATGACCTTTGTCCTGGTCACCAGCAGCCTGACCATGCTGCTGGGGGTGCGTGCCGGCAAGGCAGGAGACAGGGCGTCTGCCTACCGTTACACCATGATTACCGCGGCCGCCGGCATTCTTTTCGCGGTGCTGCACTTGCGTGAGTGGATGGGCATGATTCACGAGGGCGCCACGCTGTTCCACAACCCCTGGGGCACCGGGCTGTTTGGCGCCTCCTTCTTCAGCATTACCGGCCTGCACCTTACTCACGTGGTTGGCGGCGTAGTGGCATTGCTGGTGGTGGCAGCACGCTACAAATCCGGCCGCCTCAATGCTGAGCATCTGGAGGTTGTCGGCCTTTATTGGCACTTCGTGGACCTGGTTTGGATGTTCGTGGTTCCGTTTGTTTACCTGTTGAACGTTGCTCGCTGAGAGTCAAAAGGGAAGGAGCAGAGCATGGCGGATGCGCCCGATGTCCTAAGCACGGAGCCGGCGGCCAGGTACACGGATAGCCTCGGCAAGTACATTGTGATCTATCTTTGCATTTTGGCTCTGGCGGCGGTGCAGTTCGTTTTCGCCTACAGCGGCGTCCACAGCGGGGGGAGATTTGCCCGCATGTTCCTGGTGGCGCTGGCGGAAGGCGGCTTGGCCCTGCTGTTCTTCATGCACTTGTGGGCGGAAAAACGTGGATTCCTTCTGTTCGTTCTGGTGTTTACCGGATTTGTGCTGGCAGCCATGCAATATGGCTGGACCGACAGTTATCGCATGGAACGCGGTGTTCCCAACGCCCACATAGAAATTGACACGGCTCGCTAACTGACCGGGGTAAATGAAATGCCGCGATTAACGCTGTTGAGCAGTCTGGTGACCTTGGGCGCACTAGCTTCAGCCGCTCCGGCGTTCGCCCAGAGTTGCGCGCTCTGCTACACCCAGGCTGCATCCTCAGGGACTCGGATGATTCACGCCCTGCAGAGTGGAATCCTCATCCTCGTCATTCCGCCTACTCTTGGTTCCGTGGTGGTCATCGGCATTCTCTATCGCAAGCGCAACCACTTTCACCAAATGGGGGATTGAGGCCAGAGCTCGCATTCTCAGGTTACGTGTGCCGAACCGCGCTCGCTGCGATCAATGCGCCACCACAAATGGCGGCGATCTTCCTTATTTTGGAAACGGCCAGTCTGGCGGGCGGGTACTTGAGCTCCTCCTTCGTTTCTCGTTCGGCTTGGCCGCTTGTGCGTGCCCCTGAGCCGCTCCAGCTTTCCTTTGCACCGCTGGAGATCCGTCCATGCCCATGAGGACGTAGAGTTTGTCATTCTTTGCAGAGTCATGTAGTGGCCCTTTAACCAGTCAGGCAGCCTTGTCCCCTCATCGGACCGGTTCTGAATTGTTGCTGGGCTTGAATTGTCCTCTTTCGCCGGTGCCTGCTGGCCGTAAAGCCCGTCTGGCACCGTCAGAAGGCCTAGAGGCAGGATGGGTACTATTCCGTGTTCATATATTGAGAAGCCAGGATGTAAGATTTCGTTTACCGCAAATCGGGGCAGAACATAGTGAGCAGCAGTTCCTGGCTCATCTGTCCCTCGGTCGGAGAGAGGAACCAGTGTTGCGACCTGTACTCATGAACGGGTTGGCAGTTTTTCTTCTTTTCCTGTCCTCGCCGGCTCAAGACCAAAGCACGCTGCTAGTGGTCGCCCTGCACGGCAAATACGGCTACATCAACAGCCAAGGCCAAATTGTTATAGCTCCGGCGTTTGCCTTTGCCTGGCCGTTCGGCGACGGCCTGGCATCAGCCTGGGTGGGCGAGCGGGGCAAATCCAAGGCCGGTTACATTGACAAGACCGGCAAGTTTGTTATCGGTCCCCGCTTCGACGAAGCGCGCGGCTTCCATGAAGGCCTCGCGGCGGTGGCCATCGGGACGGAGTGGAGCTTCATTGACAAGACTGGGTCGCGGCTCACAATGGATGATTATGAGGATCTGCACGACTTCAGCGAACAGCGCGGCGGGTTCCGGCACAAAGCGCGGTGGGGCTATTTGAACCCCAAAGGCCAAATTGTCATCGCTGCGCAGTACAACCTTGCTGGCCAATTCCGCCAGGGGCTGGCCTGGGTGTTCCGCGGCAATCACTGTGGTTTTATTGATCTGCAGGGGCAGGTTGTTATTCCCTTGCAATTTGACCGCTGCGGCGACTTCGCAGAAGGGCTGGCTCCGGTAGAGGTCGAAGAACGCTGGGGCTACATCGACAAGACCCGTAAGTTGCAGATCCGGCCCCGCTTCTTTTCGGCGCTGCCTTTCGCCGAGGGTCTGGCCGGAGTGGGCAGCCGCGGAGCATGGGGCTACATCAACCACAGCGGACAATTTGTAATCCGCCCGCAGTTTTATAGCCCAACGGGCCGCCAGGCAGCCAACAGCTTCTCTGGGGGCAAGGCCTGTGTGAAGCTGCGCGACAGGTGGGGCTATGTGGACCCGCACGGTAGGGTCGTGATACCGCCCCAATTCGTGCAGGGCGGCAACTTCCAAGGCGGCCTGGCACAGGTTTGCGACACTGTTACCCACTGCGGTTACATCAATCAGCACGGCCAATACATCTGGGCAGGCGAACGCTAGCCCACCAGAGCCAACCATGCCTGTTGCTCGAATCCCTGCTCGGCAACTCTAAAAGTTTATGGTGGGCCTCGGGCGGCTTCCAAAAGAGGTCCCGGCGAGACACGCGTAGCCTACGAACCGAAGGGGGACAACACTCGGGGGGTAAGAAATTTTTCTGTATCCTCTTGGATGCCTGAGGGTCTATGCGCTTGGAGAAGACCCCTGTCCCTCGCCTCCGAATTTCGCAAGCACACGAATCACCGGAAGCTGCAGACCCACTGCCAGGCTGGCCATCCTTTTACCTCCTCCAATACCCGCGAGGAAGTCTGTATGCGTAATGGCAAGGCGTACCTGGTGCGTATCTGCAAGGCTTGCGAACGGGCGCGCTACAAGACGAAGCCAAAGCAATAGACCCATCAAAGACCCATCAATTGATATTCCGGACCTTCCCGAAGGTGCTAGCGCGCACACTAGAATTTTCGGCAAGACTGCAGATGGGAGTCGCTGCCGGTCGGCAGCGGACTAGGGCGGGTTTGTGCCTGCATTTCGCACAGGTGCACACCGTTGCGCGGCTCCAGGAGATGGACGCGATATATGGCATTTGTAAGAGTTACAACCGATTGGCTAACGACCGGGTTTCCTAGCCAGATCAATCGCGTGAGTCGATCTCGATTGGCTCCGAAAACGCACGGGGGGACAGTGAACTCGCGCTTGAACGCCCGGTTAAAAGCGGGTTCGGACTCATAGCCGACTTCGGATGCGATCTGTGCCACCGAGTAACTGGTCGAAGCCAGCATCTGCGCTCCCAACTGAAGTCGCCAGCGTGTGAGGTAGGCCATTGGAGGCTCGTTGAGGTAATGGCGGAATCGCTCAGCCAGCACCGAGCGTGACAGCCCGGCTTCTCTTGCCAAGGAAGCAATGGTCCACGCCTGCGCAGGATTGCGGTGCATTAGCGCCAGCGTCGTTCCGACCTCCGAATCGCGGGCGCCAGCCAACCAACCGGTTTGCTCGGCTGGAAGGTGCGCAATGTAGGCCCGCAGTGTTTCAATAAACAAAACCTCCGACAGCTTGGCTAAGACTGCTTCTCCGCCGGAGCGAGAAGGGTCGGCCTCGTTCACAGAAAAGCGGATCGAGTTCTCCAGCCATCTGCCCGAAGCATCATCACGAATGCTGACTTTGAACACCGGCGGCAGGCCGCTAAGAAAAACTTGGCTTAGTCGTGGGTCGCAGGCCATGAAGCCACAGACGAATTTTGTAATTTCCCCTCCACCACCCAAACACGACCGCTTCAACCCTTGGGAAAAAAGTCGGGCTAGTTCCTTCGCCATATCCACAGACTTGGTTGGAGAGCCGTTTTCGAGGAAGTGTGCGTCGCCGTGAGGAAAGATCACAATGTCGCCCGCCTCAAGAATGATGCGCGGCCCATCCGCTAAGCGGGCAGAGGCGTGCCCTTCAGTCAGTAGGTGATAAATAATGACGTGCCTCGCGGCCGGTGCAACATAGGGTGCGACCGTGCGCGAGGGTGGCGAACAAAAACTCCACGGAGAGGAAAATTCTCCGTTGTAGAACATGGCCCCTTGGAGTTTCACCACCTTCAGCACTTCGGAAAGCACATCCATATGTCCTCCCGTGGGACTTCCGGCGAACTTTCCCGGACTCTGGGGCAAAGCCATCATACGGCAAGCATGCGGCAGGCAAGAAAGCCGGACGCATGGATAAGTATGGATCGCGATAGTGGCGCATAGTAAGCCTCATTGAAGCCTTCGCAGATGCGAAACGCGCTTCAAGTCAATTCAAAATGCAGAAGGAGATGACGAATGCCAACCACGAGCGATGTTCTTGATCAACATCTGAAGTGCTTCAGCGACAACGACCTCGATGGCGTTGTTGCTGATTACTCATCGGATGCCGTGTTGTTTGTACCCGGCAAACTACTAAAGGGACCGGACGCAATCAAGCCTTTTTTCCAGGCTTTCTTTGTGGAATTTGCAAAGCCAGGCGCGTCGTTTTCGATGCGGCAGCGACAGGTTGAGGGTGATTACGCTTACATTTTATGGAGCGCAGAAACAGCAGACAATTCGTACGAAGCCGCCACCGACACGTTCGTTGTGCAGAAAGGGAAGATCGTGGCGCAGTCTTTTGCTGCCAAGATTACCCCGAAGCCCTGATAGGCCAGTCCAGCAGCTGGTTGGTGACACCGAGGTTCGACACGGGCGGGTTGTGAGACCGCCGCGATCCGTGCACTTGTTGCAGGCGAATAAAAAACATCGGAGGGAATATGAGTACCATCACAATTACACCGGAAATCAAGGCCCTGAAGGCCCGACTGAAGGAAACGTGGACGGCCGGAGACTACGACCGATTCTCTCGCTATATGGAGCAGGGCGCGCGCGTTTTCTACGAACAACTCGATGTTCCCGCGGGATGCCAACTGCTCGATGTGGCCTGCGGCTCGGGCCAGGTTGCGCTGTGGGCGGCGCGTGATGGAGTGAAGGTCACTGGCGTGGACATCGCGCCGAACCTCGTGCAGCGTGCACAGGCGCGCGCCAATGCGGAGGGTCTCAATGCCCGTTTCAGGGAGGGTGACGCCGAAGCGCTCCCATTTGAAGACGCCACCTTCGACGTGGTAACCAGTCTGGTCGGAGCGATGTTTGCTCCCCGACCGGAACTGGTGGCTCGCGAGCTGCTACGGGTGTGCAGTCCCGGAGGCACCATCGCCATGGGAAATTGGACGCGCGAAGGGTTCATCGGAGAAATGTTCAAAACCTTCGCAAAGTTCATCGCTCCTTCCGGCATGCCGGCCCCAGTGTTGTGGGGCGATGCAGCTGTCGTACGCGAGAGACTGGGCCACGGAGTTTCCGACCTTGCCATGACGCGCCGCCAATATAGCTTCACTTACCCTTTTCCGCCGGCAGAAGTGGTCGAGTTTTTCCGGCAGTATTATGGGCCTACCAATCGCGCGTTTGCTTCGTTGGACGAAAGGGACGCGAGAAAACTTCGCGATGAACTGGAAGCATTGTGGTCCGCACACAATCGGGGAGGGGATGAACTCACCGTGGTTTCATCGGAGTATCTGGAAGTGATCGCAGTGAGAGCCTGAGGTTCTGGGTTCTGGCTGCGAATCTTTGTACGATAAGGAGACAAATTATGACTTTAATGCGTCCGGATCCAACTTTTTACCCGTCACCGGGCATGGCGATGCAAGCCCCGCCAGAACGCCTGGCATATGTCGCTCTGCTCAACGCCGGCAAGAATGGACAGCGCGATGCCATGGGAGTGATTGACCTCGATCCGAGTTCGTCCGAGTATGGGCGACTCGTCGGGCAAACGGATTTTCCACGGGGCGATAATGAGCTGCACCACTTCGGCTGGAATGCCTGCAGCGCGTGTCTTTGCCCGCAAGCGCCTCACCCGCACATGGAGCGCCGCTACCTGATCGTGCCCGGTATCGGGTCTTCGCGGCTCTACATCTTGGACACCAAGCCGGACCCCAGGCAGCCGAAGGTCGTGAAGGTGATCGAGCCCGAAGAGTTCATCAAGAAGACCGGCTACACCTCGCCCCATACGATTCATTGCGGGCCCGACTGCATATATGGAAGTGCGCTCGGATCGGCTAGCGGAGACGGCCCCGGTGGCATTTTCTTGATGGACGCGAACACGTTCGAGCTGAAGGGCCAGTGGGAAAAGGATCGTGGCCCGCAGCAACTGGCATACGACTTCTGGTGGCACCTGGGACACGACACGATGATTACCTCCGAATGGGGCACGCCAAACATGGTGAAAGACGGTGTCAACCCGGAGCTGCTGCTGGCCGGCAAGTACGGCCACAAGATTCACATCTGGGACCTGGACAGACGCCGTCATCTGCAGGAACTGGATCTGGGCGCGGAGCAGCAGTGGGTGCTCGAACTGCGACCCTCTCACGATCCGAATAAGACTTACGGTTTCGTCGGCGTGGGCGTCTCGCTTAAGGACCTGTCATCATCGATCTGGATGTGGTACCGAGAGGACGGTGGTAAGAATGGCAAGTGGGCGGTCCGCAAGGTGATTGAAATCCCCGCCGAGCCCGCCGACCCGGAAAAGCTACCGCCGCTGCTGAAGGGCTTCAAGGCCGTGCCACCGCTAGTAACCGACATCAATTTGTCGCTCGACGACCGCTTCCTTTATGTTTCGTGTTGGGGAACCGGGGAGTTCATCCAGTACGATGTTTCGGATCCGGCCAACCCGAAGAAGACAGGCTCGGTCCATCTCGGCGGCATCGTGCGCCGAGCGGCTCACCCCAACAAGCCGAAGCAGCCGCTCAACGGCGGGCCGCAGATGGTTGAGATCAGCCGCGATGGCAAACGTGTCTATTTCACCAACTCGCTCTATTCGCCGTGGGACGACCAGATCTATCCCGACGGGTTAAAGAGTTGGATGGTAAAGCTTGACGCGGACCCGAAGGGCGGAATGAAGCTCGATCAACGATTCTTCGTCGAGTTCGACGGGCTGCGTGCGCATCAGGTGCGGCTGGATGGCGGCGACGCCTCATCTGACTCCTATTGCTACTCAGAGGCGCAATGACGCACGTCGAGATGAGCTCAACTGCGTTGTGGCTGATGCTGCTCCTCGGCGCCTACCACGGCATCAACCCCGGGATGGGGTGGCTTTTCGCGGTGGCGCTGGGGATGCAGGAGCGGAAGGGGAGTGCGGTGGCGAGGGCGCTCGTCCCCATCGCGCTAGGCCACGCGTTGTCCATTGGCATTGTGGTGATGTCTGCTGCATTTCTCGGCATGGCGCTGCCGCGGGAGGCGATCCGCTATCCCGTGGCCGCACTTCTGTTCGGTCTTGGAGTCTTCTCGATGGTTCGGCATTATCATCCGCGCTGGGTCCGTATGCAGGTGGGCTTTCGCGACTTGACGGTATGGTCGTTTCTGATGGCATCGGCACACGGTGCTGGTTTGATGTTGCTGCCCGTGCTGCTGGGCAGCAGCACAGTCGAAGCCGCAAGCCAAATGGCAGGCCACCATCACACATCCGCGGCGGCCTCCAGTCCCCTCGCGGCACTGCTAGCCACTGGAGTCCACACGATGGCCTATCTTGCGGTTACAGGGCTCATCGCGTGGGTGGTTTATAGCAAACTCGGCGTCGCGGTTCTCCGCAAGGCGTGGCTCAATCTCAACCTGGTATGGGCTGCAGCACTCGTGGTCACGAGCGTGGTGACTCTGCTGATGTAGCCTCCTAAATTTTGGCGGGCCGCGGGCTCGAGTCCCCGTCGCTGACCGCCGCCCAGCGCCCGCGCTTCATTTCCCCTGGAAGATCATGTTCCGGATGCCGTTCGTGTGCTGCTGGTCGGCCGCTGCCTGGTCGCGCAGCAAAGCGGATCGAGTGTTGCTGGCTATTGCGGAATGCAGCTAAATGATGAACGAAGGGAACAAAACAACTCTGGCCCAGCGCGGCTTACCATGAAAAGAGACCTGGGCGGCAAGCTTAAGGAAACTTCTAAGCGGGCGACAGATCGAGGCGAGCCGCAGGTAAGTGATGCGAGTATGCCGCAGAGTAGCCAGGTACAACTGACCCTCCGCGGCGCGCCGATTACCTACTTCGGCAGCGAGGTGTCGTCGCGACGTTTCAGCACGGGAGGTCCATTATCCTCGCCGGTATTGGCAGGGTTGGGAGCCGCGACCCCGTCATCAGCCGTGCCTTCGCCGTTCGCCTGCGCACTGACGCGATTTGCTGTGGGGCTGGGGACCACAGACAGCGGCTCCTCTAAACGGAAGCTCAGCACGGTCTCCGAACGCAGCACCACAGGTTTCGCTTTTTTCATTTCGGAGACGCCGGTACCGGCACCGGCGCCGAGGACCGCACCAATGGCGGCTCCTTTGCCGCCGCCGGCAATGGCACCGATCAAGGCCCCCAAGGCCGCGCCGCCGCCTGCTTTTTTGGCGGTGCTGACGCCTTCCGACTTGCCCTGCCTCTGGTATTGGTCAGTTTGCAGCGAGTAATGGCGGCCATTGAAGGAGAGCTGGGTGAGTTCCACGGCCAGGGTAGACTTGCCGGTCAGGCGGCCGGCGCTCTTCGCCTCCACGATGCGGCCGGTTACATCCTGCCCCGCGGGAATAACCGTCTGGCCCGATTCATCCGCAACAGGCGCATCCAGAGTGGCGCGGAAGCTTTCACCGGGCTGGCTGCGGGAGGAATCAATGGCATTGATCAGGCGGACGGTCAGGGTTGTGCCCGAGGGGATGGTTACCGGCTTGGGAGGCGTGAGCGGCGCTGCAACTTTGGCCGGGGCAGTGGGAATGGTCGCGGCGAGAGGTGCGACTGCCGGCTTTGGTGACACCGGCGGGGAAGAGATGGCAGAACTCGCTGTCGCAGGAGAGGCGGCGAGGGCGGGAGCAGGAGTTGCTGTCGAAGGTGGCGTACTCACGGCGGCGGTGGAATAGGGCAGGACAGACGCTTCCGGCTGCGGAATGGCTGGGGTTACGTGGTGATGTGCCGTGTGTACGGTTTTGCGGGGCACAGGCGCTGTAGCAGTTCGACCGTGATGAACGCTGATGGTTTTGGCGACCGTGGCGACAGATGGGGCTTGCTTAACGGCAGGTGCCGCAGCTATCGCGGGCGCGCTGGCCGGCGGGGCAGCCGGAGCGGCAGCTGCGGCGGGCGTCTTGACCTGCAAATCGTTGATGACTGTCCTTACTCCTGTGATCTTCGCGGCATCGGCCGCGGCCGCCAAACGTTCAGGTTCGCTGGTGCTGGTTCCGGTGAGGGTGATCACTCCGTTGCTGGCCTGCACGTTAATGTTGCGGCTGCCTACGCCGGCGTCGCTCCAGAGTTTGCCGCGGATCTCATTGGCAATCTGGGCATCATCATGCGGGCGCGCGCATGCCGCCAAAAAAAGCATCGGAGCTATCGCAATCCATACAGAAAGTCGCCGCAGCCACAGATATCCCTTCATCACCCCTCCTGGCTAGTAGAGATATCTTAACTCATTAAGACTCCCGCGCGGGAGAGAGTTGCGGGGCTTTATTTTCACTGCGTAATCAGCAGGTTAGAAGATATTTTGGAACGATGTCGTGAAGCAGAGAGGCGGTCGGCTCGTTGGCCGCTGCCCGTCAACAAAAATGCCAAGCAGGTAAACGTCGCAAGCGGAGGCCGAACAGCCGCCGGCGATTATTTCTTGGTGAAGCTATAGTGCCCGGAATTGGAGCCGATGCCTTGCGCCAAGCCTTCCAGGATGTGATAGCGGCTATGCACATCCCAGAACATGCCCGTAAATCTGAGGGCTAAGGGCGCGACCAGGTTAGCCGCCAGGCCAATGATTTCCGATTGCAGCTGCGAGCCCGTGGTGTTGCCCAAAGAATTCATTTTGCGCTCCAGCACGGAGCGGCAGAAGGCGCCTCGATCGGCGGGAGGATCATTGCCATCCCATTTTCCGGCGGCACAGGAGACTGCCATTTCAGTGACCACTCCGGCTTGCAGTTCCTTGGCCAGGCGAGGATCGCTGAGTTTAAGGTTCCAGTTTTTGGCCGACTCAATGGCCTTTTTGGCGCCCGAATCCTGCTCCACCATCCTGACCCACTCGATGCTGGCTGCGATGGCGGTATTCACGGCCAGTTGCTGGTGGGCTAAATCGGAGGCATCGTCGCCGCGTGCCGGAACCGCTCCCGCATGATGGTACTGCGCCTGGGAGCGCAAAGGCTGGCCGGCAGTTTCGTACTCGGTGTACATCAGGCGCGAGTTATCGTGGTTCATGTGGGTGTGGGTATTGGCCGCGCCGGGGATGGGCGGGTAAATGCCTGAGGTCACATGGAAGGGCCACTTGTCGGGATTTCCGTGCCGGGCGCGAAACTCAAACCAGGTAGGCGCGCGAACGCTCTCCCCGGACAGTTGAACCATCTTGACGTCGGTCTTGTTGAAGTCGTTGTGGATCCAGTCGGAGTGGCTGTAAAAATCCTGCACCGCGTGCAGGGAAGCGCCCAGGGTGATGAGGGTCAGGACCTTGCGGGTGCGCTCGTCCAATTTCAGCTTGTTGTAGCCGCCGAGCAGGGAGCGGGTGTTCTGCAGCAGGTGAGTAAAGAGGTAATCGAAATTGGAGTTGCGCTGAAAATCGCTGCTGAGGTTGTCGAAGTGGAGGAAGAGGGCGGCGCCGCGCACCTGCGGGTTTTCGGCTCCGTATTGAGTCAGCGCCTCCAGTTCCTTGCCCTTGAGGCTTTTGGAGGCGTACTCGGAGACTGGGCCGAAAAAGTCGGGAGAGAAATCGCCCAGTTGCATGATCTTCCAGGCGTCCTCGGTGAAGCCGAACTGCTCGCCAACCTTCTGGCTGCATTGCGAGTGCCAGTAGGTGTCGAAGCCGGCCGCCGGAGAAGTAAGAAACGCGGTCAAAACCACCCAAGCCAATAATTTGTGTACCATCGCAGTCCTGTACAACACACGCCGGGCGGGCGTTGAAAGAGTTTACGCCTTCGGGTAGCGAGAGTGTGCAGCTTAACGAGGAAAGGACAAATGGCGTAGGCGGAAAGGAGAGCGTCGGCTGACTTGGTTTGGACTCAGCAGAAACTCAGTATTGCGTTAGCCGTTATGCCTCTGCAGAGTCGCGATCAGAGGAATCCTCCTGCTGTCGCGGCAAATACAATTTGAGAGTGGCCCCGTGACCGGGCTCGGTCTGGACTGACATGTAGCCGGAGCTCTGGGCCGCGATGCCGTAACTGGTGGACAGTCCCAAACCGCTGCCTTCCTCCTTAGTGGTGTAAAAAGGCTCGAAGATGTGGGTCAGGGTCTCGCGGCTAATCCCAATGCCAGTATCGCTGACTTCCAGTACTACGTAGTGGCCTGCCCGGGGGGCCGCGGAGAAATACTCATCAGCAGGAACTTTCTGCAGTTCGATGTTTCTGGTGGTTATTGTAATCTCTCCCTCTCCGCTCACGGCGTCGCGGGCATTGGATACCAGATTGAGGAGGACTTGCTGGACTTGCATGGGATCCGCCTGAACTGGAGCCAAGTCCGGGCCTAGACTCAAATGGACGTGAATCTTATCTCCCGCCAGGCTCTTCACCAGGTGCTGGCTTCTGATGACCGCATCGTTGAGGTTGACCAATTTCTGCTGCCGCGCCCGCTTGCGGCCAAAGACGAGCAGCTGGCGGGTTAGGGAAGCCGCGCTCCTGGCGGCCTGCATCGTTTGCTCCAGTTCTTCCCGCAGGTGGTCTGCACGTCCGGTCTGGGCGATGGCATGCTCCAGATTGAGGGTAATGCCGAGAAGAAGATTGTTGAAATCGTGAGCCACACCGCTGGCCACGCGACCCAGCACTTCCAATTTGTCGGATTGGCCGAAGTGCTCTTCCAGGGCACGCTTGTGGGTTATGTCCTCCACAAGCGCCTCGATGGTCTTATCTTTCTCGCTTGAACCAGTCACTCGTCCCCGCAACTGGGCCAGAACCAGGCTTCCGTCGCGGCGCTTCCACCTGACCTCGCTGGGGCCGAAATGGGGCTGTTGGTTGGAGATGGCGATCAAATCCTTAAACTCGGCGGTAGGATGAAACACATCGCTGGCCAGGTTGAGGGCTAGCACCTCCGCTTCGCTGGCACAACCGAGCATTTGCACCAGGGCGGGATTGGCACTCAAGAAATGCCCTCCGCCGTAGCGGAAAATCCCGTAGGGTGCGTTTTCGATGAAGGCGCGTAACTGCGCTTCCGAGTGCTGCAAGGCTTCCTCGGCGTTCTTGCGGGCGGTAACATCAATAAAGGTGCCCTCCAGCACGTCGGGGCCGCCGTTCTCGGCCGCAACAAACGCCATGTTCGCCAGCGCCCAGACCGGGCTTCCGTCCCGGTGGCGGCCGCAAAACTCATAATTAGTCAAAGAACCCTGCTGGCGAAGCGCGGCGACCAGGAAATCTCTTTTTTCCGGGTGCAAATAGAAATGAATGTCAGGAAAGCGCAGGAGTTCGTCACGCGATTGATACCCGAATATGCGAGCGAATGCCTCATTGGCCTCCAGCAATTGACCGTCCGGGGTGGAGCGGAAGATGCCGGCAGGGTTGCTCTCAAACAGCAGGCGGTAACGTGTTTCCGAAGCGCGCAGTGCTTTCTCCGCCAGCTTGCGCTCAGTAATATCCAGCAGCACACAAGCTATGCGGTCCACTCCCTCCGGGCCTGCAATGGGCAAGTACGATATCAGCAAGTCCCTCTCGCCCCGGCGTGGATAGGTGTTTTTCATTTCGAAGCTGACGATGCGGCCCTGCAGGCACTCGTCCATTTTTGCCTTGAGTACATCTTCAAAAACACCTTTGTTCAAGACCTCCGGAACCCGACGGCCGATGATTTGCTCCCGTTGCATACCGCGATACTCGAGGAAAGCCCGATTGGCAAGCAGATAGCGGTAATCGCGGTCAAGCACCACGATCATTTCTTGCAGACCCTCGACCACTTTTTCGTATTCGCGCAGGCGCTCTTCGGCTCTTTTGCGGTCGCTAATGTCGATGCTGGCGCAGGTAATGCCCACGATTTCCCCAGACTCGTTGCGCAAAGGCTGGATGTTGATGTCGTAAACTCGTTTCTCTCCGCGGAAGGCGAAGGTCCATTCTCTGCGGGCGCCCACCCCTGTATCCAGCACCGGTCGTTTCAGAGCGGTTAGCCCGCTGCCTTCCTCGATGCCGATAATTTCCTCATCCGTCTTGCCAACGTAATCGTGCTCCGACCAGGGCGGTACGGGTTTATTGATCCAGGTGTAACGCAACTCCCGGTCCTGATTGAAGACGACCACGGGGGAATTCTGTAGCGCCACCCAGAAGCGCTCCTCGGAGCGGCGCAAGTCCTCTTCCGTCCGCCGGCCGCGGGCCAGATCCAGCTGCAGGCGCTGAATGCGATTGTGGCGGCGCCAGGCCGCGGCCACGCTCAGGATGGTCAGAATGGACAAGAAGCCGATGGTGATGCCGAGAGCGAAAGTCTGGCGGAACCCGGCTAAGGCTTCGCTCCGATCCACCTTGGTCACCATCGCCCAGCCGAGTTCGGGCAGGTAGCGAGTAACGACCAGGACGGGAACTCCCCGGTAATCCGAGTACACACCGAAAAGATTGCGCCTCTCCAGCAACGATATTCGCGCCGGATAGGCAGGGACAGGCGGGGATGACCGGCCCGGCTTCATCCAGTGTCGCAGAGGGGAGATGAACACCGGCTGGCCGGCGTGCAACGTGACCAACACCGTCTCCCCGGTGGTTGTGACGCCCGCGTCCGTCAGCATCAGTGAGGCAATGGCCTCGGGGCGCGTCAGAACGACCGCGTGACCGGTTGTGGCCGTTTTGGCCCCAGTGCCGGGTGGCCGGGGCTGACGAATCGGGCTGACCACCGCCACCTGCGAATAGCCGGCCCAGTCTCCGGGGACCGGGATGGTTAGGGTTCCCTGCTGGGAACTGACCACGACCTTCCTAATCAGGTCGGCATTCAGGGGAGGAGACGCCTTGGATTGGACAACCACTCGTCCGGAGCCGTCCAGGACGTAAGCTCCGGCATACGCGTAAACACTGGCCACAGAAACAAGTTCCTCATCCAGGTGCTGCCGGCATGGGTACGGCTGGGCGGATTCCCCTAGCGGTGGACGCTGGACCGCTATGGCTGTACAAGGAAGAGAAGCCAGCAGTTGTGCATCCTCGTTTCGTTCTTTGAGCCAGTGGTGCAGCAGGTGCTGGTTGGCATCAGCTACGCGGGTTAGCTTCTCCTGCCAATACCGTAACTGCTGCTGGTAATCACGGTACAGGATAAAGGCAGCAAGCAAGGCCACCACCAAGGAACACCCCACCACAACTCTGAAATAGGTGATGGGGAAACCCTTGGTTCTTAGAGTGTGCACAGACGCGAGCAACGCGTTTACGCAGGAGTCGGTATGGACCGTTCGGGACATCGGCTGTGGCGCCGGAGCCGACCCCGGTGCTATCCCGAAGGAGGGGAGGCTCGCTTCACTGCTTCTGCACCGGGTAGACAGCTATAGGAGTATGCCCACAGAGTTGGGCAAAGCTGTGACCTTGGTCACACTGGGAAAATTATTGATCAGCCAATTTGGGAAAAAACCAGTGCGTGTCAGGGAAATTTCGGACTTTGAGTAATGGAACTAGTAGGCCCCTACGTTTCCTGTGTGGAGCGCTTGCGGTGCTGGATGCCGCCCGGCCCCGCGACTATCAAGTCGGTAAGCAGACCCAGGAAAAGGCCGTGCTCAACAATACCGGCGCGGGTATCTAGCTTTGCGGCCAGGGAGACGGCATCGGGGATGGGGCCGAAGTCGCAGTCGAGGACCATGTTGCCGGAGTCGGTAACGAACTGTGAGCCGTCGGGATTTTTACGGATAGAAACACGCGCTTGCAGCGACTCCAGGAAGCGCAACTGGCTGCGCCAGCCGAAGGCCAGCACCTCGGCGGGTACAGGGTGATGGCTGCCCAGGCGGGGAGAGAGTTTGCTGTCGTCCACGGTGATGACCACCCGGCGGCTGGCCTGGGCGACAATTTTTTCCCGCAGCATAGCGCCGCCCCCGCCTTTGATCACATTCAGTTCCGGGTCCACCTCGTCGGCGCCATCTATGGTGAGGTCAATCTCCCGGGGCATGTCCTGGGCAAGTAAGGGAATACCCAGCCGGTGAGCTTCCTGCCAAGTCGCTTGTGAAGTGGCGAAGCCCAGAACTTCGCGCAGGGCGCCCTGGCGGAGGAGTTCGGCGAGCCGGCGGGTGGCAAAAATAGCGGTGGATCCGGTGCCCAGCCCCACCACCATTCCGGGCTCTACCAGGGTGACAGCCTGTTCGGCGGCCTGCTTCTTATAGGGAAGGCGTTGCTGCGCCGCGGTTGGTTCCGATTCGCCCACCCCACACATCTACTACATCCGGGAAACCGCGGCAATTAATTGTCACCCGAAAACGCTCATTGTGGAGGGGGACTCGCCGGTTTTGGTGCCGCCGGCTTGCCGGTGTCAACCGTTACCGACCCGCTGCTGGTGGTCCTCTTGGTATCCACCGAGACCACATCCATGCCGCCGTTGGGACTGGTTGACTGGATGGTTACGGTCTGTTGTTTGACACCTTCCAGTCCGGAACTCGAGAGGTCAAGCACACGCTGGGTAGGACGCAACGGAGCGTCGGGTGCGGCTTGGCTGCGCTGGTCCACAGTTTTAGTCGTGACCTGCTGCCCGCTGGGACCGGTGCGGGTAACAGTTGTGACCTGGCGATCAAGGTGCATCTGGCCATCGGGATAGGCGGTAACACCGTCCATGCTGGTGGAGAAGGTCTGCACTTGCTTGCTCTGTTCGCCGTCGGTTGTGGTCTCCTTGCTGACGGTTCTCTCCGCCATGGCCATTTTTCCATCGGCGTTGAGGCGCGAGACGCTCTCCCGCTTAGTTTCCGCATCAGCCGTTTTTTCGATGGTTCCCTGACGGATTTCATTCACCTGCCAGTTGCCGCTGCCGTCGCGCAAAGAAACGGATTTGGTGTATTCGGTTGTGCCCGGCTGCAGCTGCTTCTGGACTTCATGCATCTGCGTGCTGGGAGCCAGGCCGCCGTCGGGACCGGGCAGCAGCACGGTGGTGTTGGTGGTACGCACGTCTGGGGCGTTCTGCACCGTCTTCTCAATTTCGCGCCGCGTGACCTGCAGACCGCCATTAGCATCGGGGCTGGAAGTGGTGCGAACCACGCTTTCTCCGCCATCCGGCAATTCGCGCTTTTCCTCCACGCTGAGGCTGTTGACCACCTTCTGGCCGTCAGGACCAGTGACGTAATGACGCGTGGTAACCCGGGTGGTGGTGGCGTTGACCTTCACAGTTTCCGTTTCGGTCTGGCCGTAGAGTTCGGTTCCGCCATTGATGCCCTGTGTTTGCAGCGTCTGAATGTCCACCGTTTTTCCGTCCTTGACCTGGTGAGACTGGGTGACGCGGGTGGGGTTGGTGGTTCCCGCCTGGTTCTGCAGGTCGCCGGTGGTTCGCCAGGATTGGTCGGAATCGGATTGCTGTGCCAGCCCCGGCATGGCAAGGAACACCAAAACCAGTGCTGCCGGAAGTGCGTTGCGGACGGCTTTCATAAGATCCTCCCGCCCTTTGCTATGCAAACTGTGCCACAGAATGGGCACAGGCACAATGTAACTTCAGCCGGGTGCTGGGAAGCCGTATAAAATGTGCAAGATTATGTCCATCCAGTCGCCAGAAGAATTGGCCGGCTTGCAGGCTATCGGCAGGATTGTGGCCCTCACGCTGCACACCATGGCGCGCGCAGTGCGCCCAGGAATTACCACCGCGGAGCTGGACCTGATAGCGGCTCGGGAATTGGCCGCCCAGGGTGCGGAGTCGTCGCCCGCCCTGGTTTATGGCTTTCCCGGCGCCAGTTGCATCAGCCTGAACTCACAGGTGGTACACGGAGTGCCCAGCATTCGCACCCGAGTGGAAGCAGGTGACCTGGTCAAACTGGATTTGACGGCGCAAAAGGATGGTTATGTTGCTGATGCCGCCCTCACGATTGCGGTACCCCCGGCCAGTGTGACGGCGAGGCGACTGGCGGAGTGCGCGCACAGCGCCTTTAACCGTGCCCGCTCCGTGGCTCGGGCGGACAACAAGATCTCTGCCATCGGACGAGCGGTGGAGAAGGAAGCGCGCGACGCCGGTTTTGAAGTGTTGCGCCAGTGGTGCGGGCATGGAGTAGGGCGCACCATCCACGAATCGCCCGAGGTGCCCAATTTCGAAGACCGCTCTAACCCGGCGGTGCTCAGCGAAGGGCTGGTCATCACCATAGAACCCATCGTTACCGCGGGAATTGACAAGTCCTTCGTTTCTCCTGACGGCTGGACGGTGGTCACCGCCGATGGGGCTCTCTCCGCCCATTTCGAGCACACGGTGGTGATTACGCGCTCCGACCCTATCCTGGTGACCGCCATCCACTGATAAAGAAAGAGGGAGTGAGCCGAATTTGTTTCGACCCACTCCCTGACAACCGGCAAAGGGGTAAGCAAAGCAGGTTGTTCGTAGTCCGATGCCGGGTTGGGGTATTCAGGATAGCCAATAGTTTTTACCAG
>Ga0075276_10000072_pt1 | contig 30093 bp, 24 predicted proteins | sample SF_Rice_5C_80N_4_FD_69770 | JGI IMG/M metagenome (GOLD analysis project Ga0075276, IMG submission 69770) | Rice paddy soil microbial communities from Twitchell Island, California, USA - SF_Rice_5C_80N_405 | ecosystem: Environmental > Terrestrial > Soil > Paddy field/soil | place: USA: Twitchell... | reverse complement strand
CTTGTAGTGCATGGCGATGTTCATGAACACCTTGCCGCTATCGGTATCGAAGCACATGACCAGGGCCTCGGTATCCTCGTTGCTCTTTGTGCCCTCGCCCTCGTGCACCTGGGGCGGATGAACCTTGAAGTGAAAGCCCTGATCATTAAGGGTAGTAATCGCGTTGCCGATGACCTGGTTGGCGAGCTCGCAGATGGTCTCGCGCACCAGTTCGTGGGATTGCTGGCGCTCGGTGCCGGCCATGATGCTGGCCATGCGGGTGGCGGTGGCGGGCTCCACGTCGAAAATGATGCGGCCTTCGATGTCGCCGACCACGGTGACCACGGCGGCGAATCCCTTGCTGTGGTAGGAGCTTTCTTCCATTACGAAATGGCCCAGGCGAGTCTGGCAGTTGAGGTTCTGGGCCAATACAGCGTCCGCGGCGTTAATGAAAGGCTGGATCAGTTCCATTTTCATGTTCAGGACCCCTGGGTGGCGCCCTTGGCCACCATGCATTCTTCTCCCATCACGTACTTAATGACTTCATAAAGTACTTCCGCTTTCACCGGTTTTTGCACGAAGTGGCGGGCGCCGCGCTGCAGGGCGGCGACGATGTTTTCCTGATAGCCCACGGAAGAAACCATGATGACGCGCGCTTCCGAGTGCTGACGCACGATGAGTTCGGCGGCCTCGATGCCTTCCATCTCCGGCATGGTGATATCCATAAGCACCAGGTCGGGGTGCAGGCGGTCGTATTCGGCGATGGCGGCCCGGCCGTCGCCGGCTTCACCGGCCACCTGTCCGCCGAAAGACTCGATCATGCGGCTCAGGTTCTTGCGGGCAAACACGGAATCGTCCACGATCAAATAACGCAGCGCTTGCCCGTCTTTGCGGAGTACTCGCGCGAACCGCTCCATACTGCTCTCCTTCCAGGGGACGGCCCAGTGGAGCCCTCCCTTGATGCTTAACTCGTTTGCCCGGCTTGCGCCCGGGCCAGTCTGCCGCCCGGCTGCACTTCGTGCAGGCACTGGGCTTGCAGGGTGTGGGCCAGCACATCGAGAGCGACCACACGGATGGCGTGGCCACGCTCGATCGCGGCGCGGGGCATGCCGAAAACGGTGCACGATTCCTTGCTCTGGGCGATAGTCAGGCCGCCCTCGGCCTTGACCGCAGCCATGGCATCGGCGCCGTCATCGCCCATGCCGGTCATGAGCACAGCGACAGCGGCGGGCCCGAATTCGTCTGCCACCGAACGGAAAAGCACGTCCACAGAGGGCCGGTGGCCGTTGACGCGAGGCTCGTCGCTGAGCACGGCCACGTCGCCCAGGGGCATGCGCCGCACACGCATGTGGCGATTGCCGGGGCAGATGAGCACACGGCCGGCCTGCAGCAGGTCGCCGGACTGCGCTTCCTTGACTTCCACGGCGCAGCATTCGTCCAGACGGCGCGCGAACATGTCGGTGAAGCCTTCGGGCATATGCTGCACCACCAGAAGGGCGCCGGGAAAATCTCCCGGCAGCTGGGCCAGCAGGTACTGCAGGGCGTTGGGCCCGCCGGTGGAGATGCCGATGGCGATTACCCGGGTCGGGGTGCGGCCCGGCCGCGGCCGCGGCTTTTCCGCTTTCTGAAAACTGAGGGGGAGGGGATTGGGTGTGCGCGGCGCGTCGGCATGGGCGGCCACTTTGATCTTGCTGATCAACTCCTGGGCCACTTCCTGCATGTGCGCGGAAGCATCGTGCGGTTTGGCCACGAAATCCAGCGCGCCCATCGCCAGCGCCTTGAAAGTGGCGGAGGCACCCTGGGTGGTATGAGAGCTGACCACAATAACCGGGAGGTGATAACGCAAGGTAATTTCCCGCAGCGTCTGCATTCCGCTCATGCCGGGCATCTCCAGATCGAGGGTGACCACCTGGGGCCTGAGCTCCTCGATCTTCTTCAGAGCGAAACTGCCGTCAATGGCGGTTCCCACCACTTGGATGGAGCCATCGGCCTGCAGAATCTGTGGAATGAGCTTGCGCATGAGAGCGGAATCATCCACCACCAGCACGCGCACGGGAGCGCTCATCGCGCACCTCCGGGCGAGCCGGTGGTTGAAGCAGCAGGCACAGGTTGAGCAACCGCGGAGGGTAAGAAAGGCAACGCCCTCCGGGAATAACTTTCGACAACCGCGGCCAGGTTCAGCATGAGCACCACGGTGCCGTCACCCAGAATGGAGGCGCCGCTTACCAGTTCGCTGGCGATGACCTGACCGTCCAAGGGCTTGATGACCAGTTCTTCCTCGCCCACAACCGAATCCACAATGAGCCCATAGCGGCGCTCGCCAAGAGCGATGACTACTACAAATATTCTCTTACCAGGTTTGGGTTCGAGCGGCGGGCCGCCCAGCCGCACCAGGGTGAGCACCGTGTTCCGAAGCTGCAACACCTCATGGTTATCTACGCGATGGATTGCGGTCTCGGAAGCGCGGCTGATCTCCACCACGGCATTAAGAGGAATGGCGTACAGGCGGTCCTGGATGCGCAGCAGCAATGATTTGATAATGGCCAGGGTGAGGGGCAGTTTGATGACGAAAGTGGTGCCTTGCCCGGGTTCAGACTGGATGCTGATGCTGCCCTTGAGCCGCTGGACGACGTTTTGCACCACGTCCATGCCGATGCCGCGGCCGGAAATCTCGGTGACCTGCTCGGCGGTGGTGAAGCCGGGCCGGAAAATCAGTTCCAGCACTTGGGAGGGGCTGAGCCGGGCAGCTTCGTCGCTGCTCACAATCCCGCGTTCCGTCGCCTTTTTCAGGATGAGGACAGGGTCCAGGCCGCGACCGTCGTCACCGACTTCCAGGACTACGTGATTTCCCTGATGGTAGGCGTTGAGGCGAACCGTGCCCTTGGCGGGCTTGTCCGCCTTCTGGCGCTCCTCCGTGCTCTCCAGTCCGTGATCCACGGCATTGCGAACCAGGTGGGCGAGAGGCTCTGCGATAGCGTCCAGGATGCTCTTATCCAGTTCCGTCTGCTGACCGCTGAGCAGAAGAGCGACCTCTTTGCGGCAATGCTTGGCCACATCGCGCACCAGGCGCGGGAAGCGGCGGAACAAGTGCTCTACGGGAACCATGCGCACCTGCATGGCGGAGCGCTGCAGGTCGTTGAGCACCCGGGTTTGAAAGGCCATGGCGTCGGCAAAGCGGGGGCGCAGCGAGTCCTTGGGGAAGCGGCGGCTGAATTCTCCCAGCACCTGCTGCAGCATGGAGCGGCCGATAATCAGCTCGCCGATCAAGTTGAGCAGTTGGTCCAGGCGCTCGGCATCCACGCGCAAAATGTTTTCCAGGGCGGCATTGGGTACGGCCGGCGGCTCCACGGCATTTGTTTGACCCGGCTGGCGGGCTTTCCAGGGCGTAACTTTGGCGGAGGCAATCACCGCCGGGATGTGGCAGCGCTCGGCGATCCAGGTTTCCGGCTTGTCGCTGCTGATGACCACCTCGAAGTGGGCCACCTGCTCGGAAGCTGTGTTTTCCGGCTGCACCGCCAGAACTTTGCCGGCACGCTGCAGCACATTCTGGAGCAGTTGCCAGGCGGCAGCCTTCATGGGGCAGTTAGGGTCCAGATCGGCGGCGACGCGGTACACGTTTTCGCCGCTGCGCAGGGCCTGGTTGATGACCAGTTGCTGGTATTCGCTAAAGGAAACGGCGGGAGCCGAAGACGCAGGAGCAGCGGTTTGGGACTTGGCGCCGGCGCCGGAGCGCAATTTTGCGATCAATGCGCGCAGAGGCTCGATGCTGGGGAGTCGCAGGTTGCCGCGATAGGCGGCGAGCAGGCCGTCGAACGTGTCGGCGGCGCAGAGCACCAACTCAACCAGTTCGGCGCCGGCCGCGGAGTTGGTCACTTCCGGGGCCAGCGCATCCTCCAACTCATGGGTGATCTGGCTGAGTTCGCGGCAGCCCACCGCCGCCGAGTCTCCCTTCAGGGTGTGCACGGCGCGCCGAATGTTGCGGGTAATTTCCGCGTCCCCGGGAGTTTTCTCCAGGCGGAGCGCCTCTTCGTTGAGGGACTGCAGGATTTCCTGCGCACTCTCAAAGAAAAGCTGGCGCAACTCCGCCGCCCGGTCCTCGGAGAAGAAGGTCACGCTTTCACCTCCACGCGCTGGTAGGCAGTGCCGTTCTCGCGATGGACCATGCGGAACTTTTCGCTGATTCCGAACAGGCTTTCGGCGTGGCCGAGGAAGAGGTAGCCCTCGGGATTGAGGCAGCGGTAGAACTTTTCCACCAGGCGCCTCTGTTCCGGTTCGTCAAAATAAATCATGACGTTGCGACAGAAGATGATGTCATTGCGCTGGGGCAGAAACTCGGTTTTCAGATTATGAAAATCGAAGCGCACCAGGTCCTTGACCGCCTTCTTGACCGCGTACTTATCGCCCAACTTGTCGAAATAACGGAGGCGATAGGCGAAATCCACCGCTTCCATCTGGGCGTCGCTGTAGACGCCGTCCTGGGCGGTGCGCAGGGCGGTGTAACTGATGTCGGAGGCCAGCACTTCCAGCTTCCAGGGCGGCGGCACCAGGGGCTTGGGAGTGGGCGTTTCGTAGGGCAGAGGATTGCGCAGGTAGTAGTAGGAGAGGGCGTCGCACATGAGCATGGCGATGGTGTAGGGCTCCTGGCCGGTGGAGCAACCGGCGCTCCAGACGCGCAGGCTGCAATCGCGGCGCTCCTGCTTGCGCTGCAGCAGTTCGTCCATGATCACTTTGTGGAACAGATCGAACTGAGCCTTGTTGCGGAAAAAGCTGGTTTCGTGGATCGCGAGATTTTCCAGCAGCACCGACATTTCGCGCTTGCCCTCGTTGCTGGTAAGCAGGCGGTAATAGCTGTAGAAAGAGGTCGTCTGGCAGGCGCGCATGCGGCGCAGCAGGCGGTCCTGCAGGAAGTGGGTGCGGCGCTCGTCGAAGTGCAGGCCGCATTCCTGGTACACCAGAACCTGCAGCAATTTGAGCTCGCTTTCACTGAGAGAGCCGGGGGCGGCGGGTGGCGCGCTGATGGAGTCGTCGAATTTCATTTGCCTCCCGCTTGCGCCCGCAAGCTGGCGAACGAAGAAGATGGGCCCTGCGCTGAGCGGGCTTCGGCTTCCGCGGGAGTTTGCAGTGCGGAGGCCGGCAGCAGCCGCCCCAGGTCAATCAGGATGATCAGCCGCCCGCGCACCTTGCCTACGCCGGCTACGCAGTTGAGGCGGCCTTCCTGCACCAGGGCGGGCGGGGCTTCAATTTCTGAGCGGGCGATCTTGAGCACCTCGGAGGCGGAGTCCACCACCAGGCCGAGCGGCTTGCCATTCACTTCCGCCACCAGAATGCGGTTCTTGTTGCTGGGCTGGGCGGCGGCTTCGCCAAAACGCTTGCGCAGGTCAATGATGGAAACGATCTTGCCGCGCAGGTTGATCACGCCTTCCAGGTAGTCAGGCGCGTCGGGTACGGCGGTGATTTCAGGCACGCGCACGATTTCGTGCACGGTGGTGATAGGCACGCCGTAGGTCTCGCGCCCCACCCGGAAACCGACGATTTGCAGGTCCTTCTCCATGCTGCCCCGCTAGGCTCGCGACGCGGCGGCCGCGGCCCGCCGTTCGGGAATGCTTTTGGCGGCTTCCTGAATGGCTTCCAGGACGAAACGGTCCATGGCATCCAGAAGCGCGCGCGCCATTTTGGACATCTGCTCCGCCGAGGCCGCCAGCTCGGTGGAGCCGGAAGTGCTCTGCTGCACCAATTCGCGCATGCGCTCCATGGCTTTCACCACCGCCTGCGCCCCGGAAGCCTGCTCCTCCACCGAGGAACTGATCTCGTGGGTGATTTCGTTCAGCCGGGTGGTGGCCTTGGCAATCTGCGAGGAACCGTGCGACTGTTCGTTGGTGGCGGCGCCGATTTCCTGGGCGAACTTGTAAACCTCGGTGACCACGTTGGAAATTTTCTTCAGGGCGCCGTTGAGTTCCTGGCCCAGAGTCAGGCCCTCGTTGACAATGGCGGTGCTGCGGTCCATGTTGTCCACGGCCTTGCGGGCCTCGCGCTGAATGCTCTGGATGAGTTCGGAAATTTCTTTGGTGGATTGCGCCGATTTTTCCGCCAGCTTGCGGACCTCATCGGCGACCACGGCGAAGCCCAGCCCGTGCTCGCCGGCGCGGGCAGCCTCAATGGCTGCGTTCAGGGCAAGCAGGTTGGTCTGTTCGGCGAGGTCATCAATTACTTCAATAATTTTGCCGATGTCGTCGGCGCGCTGGCCGAGCACATCAATGATGTCGCCGGAGGAGCGGATAGCCAGGTTGATGCGGTTGAGGCCGTCGGTGGCCTTGTCCATGGTGGCGATTCCGTTGTGCACTTCCTCGCGGGAGCGGTTGGAAATATCGAGCAGCACGCGGGCGGTATCGGCCACGCGCTGGATGGAGGCCACCATCTCATCAATGGAGGCGGAAGTTTCGCTGACGCTGGAAGCCTGCACCTGCGTGTTCTTCACCATGTTCTGCACGTTGATGCTCATTTCATGCATGGTGCTGGTGACTTCATCAATGGCGGAGGAAGCCTGCAGGCTGATTTTGGCGGATTCGTCGGAGGCGCTGGCCACCTGGTTGGAGCCGCTGGCCACCTGGGAAGAGCCGTCACGGACAGAGCGCACCAGGGTGCGCAGGCCATCCACCATGCGGGCAAAGGCGTTGCCCAAGGTGTCGTGACGGGAACGCGGGGTGACCTTGACGGTGAGGTCGCCGCCGGCAATGGCTTCCGACACTCCCGCCATCTCCTTCAGGTAGGTGACCATTTTGGTGAAGGTGCGGGCCAGGGCCCCAATTTCGTCATCGCGCTGGATGTCAATCTTATGGTCGAGCTCGCCAGCATCGGCAATCTGGCTGGCCACCGACATCAGGTCGTTCAGCGGGTCGGTAATGGACTTGGCAGTGCGGTAGGCGATGGCAATGCCCAGCAGCAGGGCGAGGAGGGTGCCGGTAATGGCGACCGCGGAAGTGGCGGCGGCGGCGGTTTCGTCGGATTTGCGGCGTTCCTCCACCACCTTGCGGTTCTCGCCGTCGGCAACATCCAGGGCGCCGCTGGAATTCTTGATCCACTCGCCCGCGTCTTTCTGCAGATAAAAGATCTGCAGCTCGGCGACGGTGGCATTGCCGGCATCCACGTCCTTGCGCTTGCTGACCAGGGGCTGGGCGAAGTCACCGGCCCAGTTGTGCTCGTACTGCTGCACCTTGGCCAGAGCGAAACGCTGCTGATCGGAGTTGGCTTTGGACTTGGCGTCACTGATCAGTTCCTGCAGCTTGCCAATGCCGTCGTACATCTTGTCCATTTCGCGGGTATCGCCGCTGAGCAGGTAGTTGCCCAGGAAGAGGCGGTTCTGCATCATCTGGAAGCGCACCGCGTCGGTGGCTTCGGCCATGGCCAGAGATTGGGCGGCGGCAGTTTTGGCGGCATGCTCGCGCTGCACCGCGATCATGTTGACCAGGAACAGCATCACCACCATGGCGAGGATGGCGCCGAAATTCGTGTACAGCCTTCTGCCGATCGTCATGCCAAACTCCTTGCTTGCCGACCTGCTCGTGCCCGTTTCGGTCGCGACCGCGGGCAGGGCGCGTATTCCTTCGTGCCCGGGACGCAAAATAGGTCACGCCGCGGAAGCCGATTTCCCGGGAGAAACTCATGTGCAAGGCCGGTGCCAGCTCGCGGGTGCTGGTTACCGCTGGTGCCCATCATCCAACCATCATGTATTACCAGCAACTTACAAAGGTAACTATGGTGCTCGCCGGGTTACGGTGCGGAGTACGGGAAGTCCCAGGCCTCATTCGCCTTCGGCAGGACCGGCCCGGGTTTCAGCTTGAGACGGGCAGAGGCGGTGTTCACAACTTGAGACTGGGCGCGCAATTTGCTTGACTCAAAATGAGATTCCAAGGTACTTTCCTCCTTAACTCTAAGTAACACAAAGCTTTGTACCGATAACGCAGCGGCAATCTACGCATGCAGGCTGGGAATACTACTGTGCCTCGAGGTGCTGTTCCCCGGTTGCAGAACTCTTTCCAAAAGCTGCTGCTCGACTTTTCTGTTGCCGGTTCGCTGCGCAGCACGCCTGAATCCCTAATCCAGTTGTTTCTGTGCTCGACGCGCGAATTCTTTGGAGTGCAGGGCACATACTTCTGGCGGAAGATTGCGCCCGATGTGCTGGTGGGCGAGGAGGCCGACGGGCACATGGCGGAGCAGTTTCGAGGCACCCGCCTGAACCCGGGACAGAGTGCGGTTACCTGCGAAGCGGCGCGCAGCAGCAAGACGGTTTTCAGAAATGAAATTGAAGGTTCGCGCTATCCCATGGCGGCGGAGTACCACGCCTGTTCCCTGATGGCGGCGCCGCTGGTGGTGGCGGGCGACGTGGTGGGAACGGTGGTGTTTCTGAACACCGAAGATGCGCGCTTCTTCAATGAAGACATGGCCGCCAAGGCCACGATTCTTGCCGGCCAACTGGGAAGCCTGCTGGAGGCACAGCGGCTCTATGCCATGGCCGATGCACGCGCCCAAGAGCTGCACCAGTTACTGGAGATCTCCTCCGAACTGGGGGGAAGCAGACAACTGGATGAATTCCTGAAAAAGTTCGTGGTGCGGGCTGCCCAATTCCTTGGTTTTGGCCGTTCTTACATCGCGTTGCTGGAAGGCGAAAGCTGCCAGGTAAGGTGGGTGGCTGAGAACGGGGAGGCGCATCCGCTGGAGGTGAGCTTTCCCGCCGATGCGGCCGCGCGCGTGCTGGGTTCGGCCGAGGTGTTCTGGACGGATGATATCCGCCAGGTGGCGGAAGCTGACCAGAAGAGCGCCGCCGAGCACAACGTGCGCCAGGTCCTGACCGTGCCGCTGCTCAGTTCGGAGGGCCGGACGCTGGGCATTTTCGGGGTTCTCGACCGGCTGGACCAGGCCGGCATTTCCGCGGAAGACATCCGTCGCGCCCGCGCCCTGGCGGCGCCGGTGGCGGTGGCCCTGGAAGCGGCCAGGAACCTGCACCTGGCCAAAGAACACGGCCGCCGGGCCGAGGACCTGATGGCCATGGCGCTGGAGCTGAATTCGCTGCTGCGCCTGCCGGAATTCGCCCAGAGCTTCACCGCGCGAGCGGCGGAGATGCTGGGCGCCAGCTCGGCCGCGCTGGCATTGGCGCAGCGCCCGCATCTCGAAGTGGTGGCGGTGCGCACCCCAGAGACGGTTCCCGAAAAAGGGGTGCTGCGACGGCTGGCGGTGGCGTTAGGCGACCTGCTCGCTGACCGCAAGGAGGTTATCACCTCGGGTGAAGGCGCGGAATTGCTGGGCCACGTGGCCGCTGACCTGCAGTGGACGGATGTGTTACTGGCTCGTCTGCATGGCGGCGAGGGTGAACTGGTGGGCATCCTGTGCCTGGCGAACCGGGGCAAGCCGGTAGCGGCTGACGACCGCAACCTGCTGCAGGCGCTGGCTGGGCACGCCTCGGTGGCTTTGGAAAATGCGCGCCTGTTCACCCGGATGGACCAGGCCAACCGCCACTGGATGGAGATTTTCGACGCCATCAGCGATTTCATCGTGGTACACGATGCGCAGCACAAGGTGCTGCGGGTCAACCGCTCGATGGCCGACTTCATCGGGGTGCGCCCGGGGGAACTGGTGGGCATCAGCATGCGCGCGTTGCTGGCCACAACCGAGCAGCCCGGGCCTCAGCCCTGCCCCTTTTGCCGTCCTGGGGCGGAGGCGGCCGAGGAATTCATCCATCCCGTGCTGGAGCGCACCTACCTGATTTCCACTTCGCGCATCCACGGCCCCAACAACGAAGGCGGGCTGCAGACCATCCACGTGCTGAAGGACATCAGCGACCGGCAAGAGGCGGAACGCCGCTATCGCGAACTTTTCGACAACATCCAGGAAGGCCTGTACTTCACCAGCACAGAAGGGCGCTTCATCGAAGTGAATGACGCCCTGGTGCGCATGCTGGGCTACGGCAGCCGCGACGAACTGCTGCAGGTGGATATTCCCAGCCAGGTCTATTTCGATCCCCGGGGACGGGAGCGCTTCCGCGCCCGCATGGAAGAAACGGGTGTGGTACGCAACTATGAGGAAACGCTGCGGCGCAAAGACGGCGCTCCCATCCACACGCTGCAGAACTCGTTTGCGGTACGCGACGCGCAGGGCAAGGTGACGCAGTTCCGCGGCCTCATCCTGGACATCACCGAGCTGAAGAATTCGCAGGCGGAGCTGCAGCGCGAGCGCGATTTCAACAACAAGATTCTGAACAACACCCAGAGCATCATTCTGGTAACCGACACGGCCGGGCAGGTTACCTATGCCAACCGGCGCTGGTACGAAAGCGGCGCCTATAATCCGCAGCAGTGGCTGGGACAGCTGCTGGCGGAGATGGTGGTGCCGGCGCGGCGGGCGCACCTGGAAGCGGCGCTGGAAGCCACGCTTGCCGGCCAGCAGGTGGACAACCTGGAATTGCCCATCACCCGGGCCGACGGGCGCGCGGGACAATTTTCCGTGAACCTGAGCCCCATGCGCGACGAGCAGGGAGAGGTGAGCAGCATTGTGGTGGTGATGACCGACGTTTCCGACGCTGCGATGATGCACTCCAAGCTGATGCACGCGGAAAAAATGGCGGCGGTGGGGCAGTTGGTTTCGGGGGTGGCCCACGAGGTCAACAATCCGCTGACCGCGATTCTGGGATTTGCCGACCTGCTCATGGAAAACTCCGAGCTGCCTGAATCGGCGCGCAAGGACCTGCGGGTGATCCTGCAGGAGGCGCAGCGCACCAAGCAGATTGTGCAGAACCTGCTCAGTTTTGCGCGGCAGATGCCGCCGCAGCGCAAGCCGGTGCAGGTGAACTCGATCCTGCGCCGTACCTTGCAGCTGCGCGCGTATGACTTCAGCAGCCACGGGGTGGAGGTGAGCGAACGCTTCTATGAGCTCCTGCCCGAGGTGGTGGGCGACCCGCACCAGTTGCAGCAGGTATTTCTGAACATCCTGAACAACGCCTACGACGCGGTACGCGACATCGGGCGGCCGGCCCGTATTGATATTGAAACATCCACAACTGGGGGATGGGTGCAGGTGCTGTTCCGCGACAACGGCAACGGCATCAGCAATCCTGACCGCATTTTCGATCCATTTTTTACCACCAAGGAAGTGGGCAAGGGAACCGGATTGGGGCTGAGTATCTGTTACGGGATCCTACGCGAGCACGGAGGAGAGATTACCTGCCACAACAATGCGGGGCAGGAGGGCGCGACCTTTCTGGTACGCCTTCCCCTGTCCGCAGATATGACGGAAACGATTGTCGCTGCTGGAGCGATGCAAACATGACCAACCTTTGTCCGAATAGCGCCAATCTGCCGCTGTTGCTGATTGAAGATGAGCCTTCCGTGATGGCCTACGTGCGTGCCGCCCTGGAGCGCAGCGGCTACCCCGTGGTGGCCGCGAATTCCGGCGCGGAAGCGCTGCAACTGCTGGCCGGCGGCTCTTTTCTAGGAGTGATTTCCGACATGCGTACGCCGGGAGGGGTGGACGGCGCCGATGTCCACGCCTGGATCGCGGGCCACCGCCCCGAACTGACCTCGCGCCTGGTTTTCATCACCGGCGACATCGCCAACGAGGAGACGGTGGCTACACTGCAGAAGACCGGCGCGCCCTGCGTGGAAAAACCCTTTCGCGTGCAACAACTGCTCGAGGTGGTGGAAAAGACCATCGGGAAGGCACCATGAGTGAAGACGGCCGCATTCGCCTGCTGATCGTGGACGACGAGCAGAGCATCCGCAAGCTCTGCGTGAAAATCGGAGAGTCGCTGGGATTTGTCTGCTGGGAGTCGGAAAGCGCGGAAGACGCGCTGGCCCGGCTGGAAAGCGAGACTCCCGACCTGATCCTGGTGGATCTGCGCATGGCGCAGATGTCCGGGCTGGAATTTCTGGAGACGGTGAAGAAGCAATCGCCGCGCACCGAGGTGGCCATCATCACCGGCTACGGCTCCATTGACAACGCGGTGCAGGCGATGAAGCTCGGGGCCTATGACTACATCACCAAGCCTTTCCGCCTGGAAGAGATGAAACTCATCCTGCAGCGCATGGCGCAGAAGGTGCGCCTGGTGCTGGAGAACCGGGCCCTGCGCGAGCGGGTGAGCACGGAGATGGGCGGCATTGTAGGCGCGTCTAAGGAAATTCAGGACGTGCTGGCGTTGATTGACCGGCTGAAAGATACGCGCACGCCGGTGCTGATCAGCGGCGAGAGCGGCACCGGCAAGGAACTGGTGGCGCGCGCCATCCACTTTCGCGGAGCGCTGGCCAAGCGGCCTTTCGTGGCGGTGGACTGCGGTTCGCTGGTGCCCACCCTGATCGAGAGCGAGCTATTCGGGTACGAGAAAGGTGCGTTCACCGGCGCGTTGCGCTCCAAGGCGGGCCTGTTTCAGGCGGCGGACGGAGGCACGATTTTCCTCGACGAAGTGGGCGAGCTGCCGCTGGAAATGCAGGCCAAGCTGCTGCGCGTGCTGCAGGAAAAAGAAGTGCGGCCGGTGGGAAGCAATCAGAAGATCAAAGTGGAGGTGCGGGTGATGGCGGCCACCAACCGCGACCTGGAAGCGGCGTACAAGGCGGGCACCTTCCGCAAGGATCTTTACTTCCGGCTCAACGTGGTCACGGTGCACCTGCCGGCGCTGCGCGACCGGCGCAGCGACATTCCCGACCTGGCGCAGTGGTTTCTGAGCCGCTACGCGCCTACTCAGCCCATCAAGGTCACGACCGCGGCCATGAAGTGCCTGCGCTCCTATGACTGGCCGGGGAATGTGCGCGAGTTGGAAAACTGCATTGAGCGCGCCGTGGCGCTGGGCGACCAGCAGGTAATTGACGTCAGCGACCTGCCGCCAGGAATTCAATCGCTCACCACGTCCGGCGATTGCCTGGGGGAAAGCTTTGCTCCTCCGACCCACTCCACCGACCTGGAGGATATTGAGCGGGTAACGATTGAACGCGTTTTTGAGCAGGTGAACGGCGACAAGACGCTTGCCGGGCAGTTGCTGGGCATCAGCCGGGCCACGCTCTATCGCAAGCTCAAGCGCTATGGGATCGGGATGAAGAGTGCCGCGGCTGGGGCGGGTTCCGCCGAAGCGGAAGGCTCGCAGCGGGATATCGTGCATTGAGAACGGCGCTTGTAGCAGTAAAAACTCCAGGCAAACTTCCCCACTCAAGCAAGAGAAGCTTGAGTGGCCCACCGGCCGTGTCCGGCTCTCCGAAACTGCAGGAAATCATCTAATTTCTCGCAGGGCTCGGTTCGCATGTTCGAGAAACTCCGCAGGCCCTGCGAACAGCGAGCGAACCTCTAAATGCCGCGCTCTGTGCGCGCTTATTGCGCGGAACTCGCCAGCAAGGACCCCATACTTGGCTTGTAGCCGTAGAAGTCGGCTACCTGATGGAGATAGTCAATGATGCGTTCGTCGTACTCCTGTTTTAGAGACGGGGTGAGCACGTTGTGCAGGGCGTTGGGATCGCCGGCCAAGTCGAAGAGGTAGCTCTCCGCGGGAGAGTCGTAGGTCACGTAAAGAAAGCGTGCGTTATCGTCGAGGATGCCGTAAACGGCACGGACGTCCGAAGCCAGGAACAAATCTTTGCGTGAGTAGCTTTCCAGTTCCTGGCGAGTGCTGGCAAACAGGGGGTGGCCGAGCAGGGGATTGTGAATGATGGGCCGGTGGCCGAGCAGGTAATAGAGGGTTGGAGTTACGTCGGTGAGCGCCGCCACCCGCTGGTCGTCATACACAAGTTGTCGGCGCAGCCTGGAGGGCAAATGGATGATAAGGGGCACGCGGATAATTTCAGGATAAATGCTGGTGGAATGGCTGTAGCGGCCGAATTGGCCGGTGGCATCGCCGTGGTCGGAGGTGATGACGATAATGCTGTCGTCATATAGATTGTGGGTTTTGAGATATTGCACGAAGCCGCCCAGGCAGCCGTCCACCTGGTGCACCTCATAAGCTATGCGGTTATTAAAACCGGGACGAGTGCGCCAGTTGGCGCTGGTAGGGCGCGGCAGATCGTTGTGGGCGAACTGGTGCACGTTCATGGGCTGGGAGTAGAAGAGCACCGGCCGGGAGGGGTCGCGGCGCCCCTCGAGTGCACTCTCCGTCTGCGCCACCGTGGAGCACACTTCGAATCGGTTCCACAGCGGTTTGTCGGTATCGAGCTTCACCAGGTTGTCGCTCGGCGAAAGCAACTGGCTCAGCACAGTATCGTAGCTGACCACCATCTGGTAGCCATCGGTCCGGGCCAGCTTTTCCAGTCCGTTCACCTTTGAGAACGGTTGCAGATAATGGGCGTGAAGCAGCATGGCGCCCGCCCAGATGGCCGGCTCTGAGAGCGTGGTTCCTGAATATTGTGTGTAGGCGTTATGCAGGATTACGCTGTCGCGCGCCAGGGCGTCCAGGTTGGGCGTGAAATCCACCTTCGGGTTATAGGCGCCCAGGTAATCCGGACGCATTGAGTCAATAACAAAAACGAAAATATTCGGCCGGTATCCGCGGCTGGGAAGCAGCGGCTTAACCAGGCTCACGTCCACCGCGGACGCGTCACGGATATCGGAATATTCGCGCAGAATGCGGCACAGGTCGCCACAATGTTCCCGGGGGGCGTTGCCCAGCAGATCGTGTGCCAACTGAAACGAAGCGTCCTGCAGGGCGTAGGTCTGCATGCGGCGGCTGATGGTGTCGTCAGTGTCGCCCAGAGGCCGGGCCCAGAGGATCTTTGATGCTTGCAAACCTTTATACGTAAAGCCGCACACCAGGAGGACAGCGACAACCAGCGCCGGCGAATAACGCACCCGCCGCGGACGCAGGCGAAAAAGGCAGGCGGTCAGGAGAATCCAGAAGCAAAAGGTGAAGGTCCGCTCGAGCACTCCATTCCAATCGCCACCGCGGATGAGGGAGGGCAAGGCCACGGCGGCGGCAGCCACCACCCCTGCTACTGCCATGGTGGCTGCGCTCCTTGACTTACCGGCCTGCGACAGCTCAACTTCTCCTTCCCGCCTCAGGAAAGGGAGGAGCAGGGATGCGGCGAACAGGGTCAAAGCGCTGGCCAGGCAGAGCGCGTAGAGTTGCGCCGGCCAGCCTTCAAAGCTCATATCGTTACTCAGAAAGTGAACCAATCCCAAGCTCAAGGCGGCCAAGCCGAGAGCGGCCACCAGGGCGGCGCGGAGGCGGCCCGGGTGCCGCGTCTTTTCCGCCAGCAGGCTGATCAAATTGAAGACGGAAAGGGCGGCCACCGCCAGCGTGATGTGGCAAACCATGCTCCAGGTGGTGAGTTCCGCCTCCGCAAGATGAAAGCCCACGGAACCCTTCTCCAGGTACCCGCGCAACATTGTCCCTGATGAATACAGGAGGGCGACCAGCGCTGCCGTCAGCAAGGCCGTGGAGTAGGGGAGTTGGCTGCCTCCGCCACGCCAACGCAACCAGTACCGGCCGGCGTCGGGGATAGCGGTGAGGAGCAGAGGGGCGAGGAAAAGCAGGCTGGCAACGTAGGCAGACCTGTCGCTCTGCACAGATGGCAAGAGCGGGCGCGCCAGCAAGTACAGCCCAGGCAGGGCCAGCAGCAGAAGAATTCCTGAGTGCCAGCGCGTTTTTTTACCCGGCCAATAAGCCAGGGCCGCTCCTGCCCAAACCAGCCAGTAGAGCAGTGCGTGGTGATGGGCAAACCAGGGCATCCACTCATAGGCCGGCGCCTTGATCAGTGCGTAATAGGTGTAGGGCAGGAAAGCCAGCAGGCAGTAGACGGATGTGAGCAGCAGGTACGCGCCCCAGGACAGTTTCAGAAATGTGGTGACGCAGAGTCGCAAACCGGAGTCTCCCACTAAAGTCTGGGCCGGGGGTAACAAGGCCGGCAAGATGCCTCTAGTAATCTCAAGGCCGGCAGGGAGCACCTAAGGCGGTATCCTAGGCGCCATGCCCTGGAGCGAACCTGCTATTTCACGCCAGCAACTATCGGTAGCCGCGCGCCTGGAGCGGCTGCAGGTTGGGCGTTTCCATCGCCGCTTTATCACCCTGGTTTCGCTGGGCGGCTGGTTCGACCTTTACGACCTTTTCATGGTCGCCTACCTGGGCGCGGCGCTGCAGGAGTCCCACTTCCTTACCCTGCACCAGTTCAGCCTGCTGGTGGCCGCGGGATTCCTGGGCATGTTTTTGGGGACGGTGTTTTTCGGCGTGGCCAGCGACCGGATGGGCCGGCGCAGCGCGTTCGTGGTCATGCTGCTGGTCTATTCAGCTTTCACACTGGCGGGGGCGCTGGCTCCTAATGCGCAATGGCTGATTGCTTCGCGGTTCCTGGCGGGAGTGGGCATTGGCGCTGAAATCGTGGTGATTGACACCTACGTGACCGAACTGGTCCCCAGCGGTGCGCGGGGCCGCTTTGTGGCCATCACGCAGGTGGTGGGATTCACCTCCGTGCCGGTAGTTGCGCTTCTCTCGCGCGTGCTGATTCCAACCCACTTCCTGATGGACGGCTGGCGCTGGGTGATGGTCATCGGGAGCGCGGGAGGAGTGCTGGCCTGGTATTTCCGGCTGCGCCTGCCGGAATCGCCGCGCTGGCTTGCGGAGCAGGGCCGCGATCGGGAAGCAGAGAGCATTGTGGCGGCGCTGGAAACGGAATCGGGGACCAGGGTGGCGGAACCGGCGCCAGCTGCAACTTCGGAGCCGGGGGTGCCTGCGGAACGACTCTCAATGCGGGAGGCCTTTTCCGAGCTGTGGCGGCCGCCTTATGGTAAGCGCACCGCCATGCTCATCATCTTCCAAGCCCTGCAGACCATCGGCTTTTACGGCTTCGCTAACTGGGCGCCCACATTTTTGCTGAAACGAGGCGTGCCGCTGCTGTCATCCTTGGACTACACCTTGCTGATCGCACTGGTGGCGCCGCTGGGTCCTCTGGTGGCCACCTTTACCTCCGACCGCCTGGAACGCAAATGGACCATTGCCGGAATGGCACTCCTGATCGCGCTATTCGGGCTGGGCTTCGCCTTCTGGAGGGAGCCGGCGCTGATTGTGTTCAGCGGCGCTTTGCTGACACTCTGCAACAACTGTTTTTCGGCCAACTTCCATGCCTACCAGAGCGAGCTCTATCCCACCCGCATACGCGCCACTGGCGTGGGCTTCACTTATAGCTGGAGCCGCTTGAGCGCCGCCCTGACCTCGCTGCTGATCGGCGCCCTGCTGGTCTATGGCGTAGCAGCGGTTTTTGCCTTGCTTGGGGTGGCCATGGTGGTGGTTGCAGTGGTGATTGTGACGCTTGGACCCCGTACGAATGGGGTGCTCCTGGAAGAGCTCTCCCACTAAACCTTTGGTTGACAGGGTTCCGTCTCCGCTGCCGGTCTCGAGCCCAGCAAAGTATTGCTTCCACCCAGCGTGTGACGTGTGTCCCGCATCGAATTGACTACGCTGATAGCGCCCAGGGGCGGAGCTCATGCATTGGATTGTGAATACGGTTCACCACTACCTGCTCGCCTGGGGGTATTGGGCCATCATCGTGGGGTTGCTCGGCGAAAACGCGGGCCTGCCTCTGCCGGGAGAAACCATTCTCATTTTTGCCAGCTTTCTCGCGTTCAAACACGAGCATTTTCACTATGCCTGGATCATTGTGGCCGGGATAGCAGCGGCTACGGCCGGGGACAACGCGGGGTACGGGATTGGCCGTACACTTGGCCGCCGCTTTCTGGACAAATGGAAGCACATATTTCATGTGGATGATCAAGACATTACTGCCGGCGAGCACCTGATCAAACGCCGGGGAGCCGTCACCATCTATTTAGCGCGTTTTATCTGGGGGTTGCGGACCCTGGCCGGTCCGCTGGCCGGAGTTTTGCGGATGGAGTGGAAGCGCTTTGCGCTGTACAACTTTCTGGGAGCGGCCACCTGGGTGAGCTTAATTGTGCTTCTGGGCTACGCCTTTGGCCACGAGTTCAACAGCCTGGTGGATTTCTTTGAAAAGGCCGACATCGCCATGATGGTCGGCATCGCGGTGCTTGGGTTCTACTTCTGGCGCCGCTACAAGAAGAAGAAAGCAGCGGAGTTTCAGGGCCATCCCAAGGCCGCGTGAGGCGTCTCCGGCCTTTATTTTGCCGCAGAGTGAAGCCTGGTTGCGGCTGCAGCGAAGTCAACTGCGGTGGTGTTGCCGCCGCACACCAGCACGCCCACGCGCTCGCCCGGGCGCGGCCGATATTGGCCGGTGAGAAGCGCGGCCAGAGCGGCTGCGCCTCCAGGTTCGGCGGCTACGCGCACGACGTCCCACAGCGCCGCCTGGGAACGCAGGATGGCGGCATCGGGCACGAGAAGGACGCTTTCCACATATTTTTGCGCGATGGGAAACATCAGCTCACCCACCCGGCGCGGGGCCAGGGAATCGGCGGCGATGCCACCGGCTTCCGCGTCCACCGGGCGGCCGGCTTCCAAAGCGTGGTAGAGGGTTGGGGCGGCTTCAGGCTCGACGCCGATGATGCGGGTGCGACCGCCATACCAGGCGGCAATGCCGCCAATCAGCCCGCCGCCTCCCACCGCGACCAGCAGCACATCGAGCTGCGGGTATTGCTGCTCCAGTTCCAGGCCGACGGTGCCCTGTCCGAGCAAAGTTTCTGCCTGGTCATAAGCGTGAATCGGCAAAGCGCCAGACTCGACCGTCCATACCTGGCTGGCCGCCAGAGCATCGGCGTAGCGTTCGCCGGTGACTACCAGGTGGGCGCCGTAGCCGCGAATGCGGCCCATTTTTGCTGCGGAGCAAACCACGGGCACAAAAATTCTCGCCGGAATGCCGAGCTTCATGGCGGCAAAGGCCACTGCCGCTCCATGATTGCCGCCCGAGGCGGCCACCACCCCGGCGGGGGGCACCGTTCGCATGAGCAGGTTGGCAAAGGCGCCGCGCGCTTTGAAGGAGCCGGAGTGTTGCAGCAGTTCCAGCTTAAGAACGACGGTGCTTCCGTCCAGGCCGAAGTCGGCGCCCTGGACTTCGACCACCGGCGTCCGCCGTATGTGCTGGCGAATCAGGTTGTCCGCCTGCGTGATGGCTTTCCGGTCAATGGTCAAAGAGTCCATTTTGTGTTTTAGAGGCAAGTTCTCCCGCTGCTTCTGATGTTAGATGTGCAAATCTGCCGCCGGTTCCATTGAAGAGAAGAGAATACAGGCGCCGCTCGAAGCTTCAGAACGTCCACTGTACTGCCAAGTGGGCGCGGGGATGCCTATTGCTTGTCGCTCAGGTGCATGAGCGGGGAATGAACGGGATCAACCGCAATCTCGATGCGCGTGTTTTGCGGAAAGGAAACGTCGGTTCCATGGTCAATAAAGCGCTCATAGAGAGAGCGGCTCGCGGCCAGCGCTCCCATGCCAACCCCCAGATAACGGGCGCCGGGGGCCATGGCGACAAAGCGCCCGAAGAGGGCGAAGCCGTTGCTGGCGGCCACGCCGGCGGCCGCTTCGTCCTCCTGAGCGGCATGGGCGGCAAGCAAGGAGAGGGCAATGGGAGCCAGAGTGCTTTTGCGGTCGGGCTGGGCGCCGCCCTCGGCATCAATGTGCAGATTTTGCTTTTGCTCGGCCATTACCGCCTGGGCGGTGCCATGCACTTCCTGCTTATAGCCGGCGGGGAACTGCATCTGGCGGAAGGAAAAACGCAGCGTGCCATCCTTGCCCCACTTTTCGGCCGGCTTGGACTGGGTCACTTCGCCCAGCAGCAGAGTGTTTTGCGGCACCTCGACCTGGTTTTTGTCGTTGAGCAGCGGCTGGGTGACGATGGCCTTCACTTTTGTGCCGCGCGCCGATTTCTTGGAATCGATGGCGGTCAGCAGCTGGGCGCTTACGATGGCCGGATGCTTGAGCCGGTCGCCTGTTTTGGCCCCGGCCTGCGCGGGTGGAGCCGGAGGCGCTTCCGCAAATGGAACGGTAAGCGGCTGCGACAGGTGCAAAGTGTACTGCAGTCCCTGGTCCACATACTCAGGATGAAGCGGAAGCTGGGCGAAGATGAAGCGCTTGGCGCGGTCCCATTTGCGCAACCCGGCAAAGCTGGAAACGGTGGCCTTTTCACGGGCCATGGCATCGGACAGCATGCGGCGGGGCAGAGAAGGGGGATGCAAGCCGGCGGGAGTGGTATCAAAGCGGACCACCCGAATGCCGCCGAGGCTGGTCGCGGCCTGGAACGGTACTCTGGTGCCGTCCGGCAGCAGGAAGGATGTGAATTGTAGTCTGGCCCGGTGCGGCGGAGTAAAATCCGCGTGCTCCAACGCTTGCAAATGAACTTTGCGTGGCGCACGCTGGACCTGACTGATATGTCCTTCGACTGCGGTCCCCGGCGGCAAAACCAGCCGGTTATCAAGGTAGAGGGGATAAACGGTGTGCGCTTCAACGCCCCTACCTTTGCGCATGCGCACGTCGTGATTAATCTGGATTTCGATCAGGGAGCCGCGTTTCAAGGTGGCCGCGCCGGGGTGGCTTTGCGACCAAGCGGGGAGTTGGAACAAAAGACAGGCTGCTGACGCAACTATCAGAACCTGGGACCTTCGCATGGCTGGGTACTCCGCTGGAACCGCTTTGTGGCGGCAATTTTACTCCCAACCACTACACAAAACGCAAGTAGCTGGGCAGCAGGTAAGCGGTTGGAAGCGGCCCTGCCCAGCCACTAAGCTCGCGCTAAGAGCGCTCGGGCGGGGGAAGTGCGTGGCGGCGGTTGCGCACCGTATAATCGAGCACATCTCATGCCGGCCACCCTGGATTCCATTCTGGTTGCCACCCGCAGACGTGTAGCCCGCGCCAAGGCGGAGGCCGATGTGCGCCAGTTCGAGCGGGAAGCGGAAGGGCACGCTCCGCGAGGGTTTGGAAAACGATTGCGCCAGGCGGCCGGCGGCGGGGTGGCGGTGATCGCCGAGCTGAAGAAGGCTTCGCCTTCGCGCGGGATCATTCGCGCGGATTTTGACGCGGCGCAGTTAGCCCGTGAACTCCAGGCGGCGGGAGCGAGCGCTCTCTCGGTCCTCACCGATGAGGAGTTTTTCCAGGGCTCGCTGCAGAATTTGCGGCTGGCGTTCTCCCAGTCCTCTTTGCCTTGCCTGCGCAAGGATTTCATCGTGGATGAGTTTCAGCTGCTGGAATCACGGGCCAATCGCGCCGATGCCGTGCTGCTGATCGTGGCGGCGCTCCAGGATTCGGATCTTCGACGGCTTTGCGAGGCGGCGCGGCGGCTCGCTCTTGATGTTCTGTGCGAAGTACATGACGAAGGCGAACTGGAACGGGCGGTGGCGGTGGGCTGCGACATCATTGGCGTGAACAGCCGGAACCTGCGCACATTTGAGGTGGATTTACAGACGCCGCTGCGTCTGGCTGGGCGGCTTCCGGCAAACGTGCTAGCGGTTGCCGAGAGCGGCATTCATTCCGCCGAGGATGTGCGGGAGCTGCGCGCCGCCGGTTACCGGGCCATTCTGGTGGGTGAATCGCTGATGAGAGCGCCACATCCCGGCGAAGCCCTGCGCGAATTGCTGGCAGCGAGCGGCGAGGCCGCGGCTGGAGCGACTCAGCGACGGACGTCGTCCTGAGGGCTTGAGGTCGGAATTTTCCCTCAGGGCTAAAGTCCACATTTCTTCTGAGGTTTGTTCGTCACGGCTGAACCCGTGACCTTCCGAAGAACGATTGCTGGCAGCGAAGAACTGACAACTGACAACCGGTTTGCATGATCTGGATTAAGATTTGCGGCACTACGAACCTGGAGGACGCGCTGGCTGCGGCGGAGGCCGGCGCCGATGCGCTGGGGTTCGTCTTCGCGCCTAGCTCCCGCCGCATCAGCCCACGTGACGCCGCCAGGATCATCGCCGCGCTGCCGGCGCCCGTAGAGAAGGTTGGGGTGTTTGTGAACCAGTCGGTAGAGTTGGTGCTCGATACGGTGCACCGGTCCGGACTGACCGGAGTGCAGTTGCATGGAGAAGAAGACGGGCGGTTTGCTCGCCAGCTACGCGACAAGTACGGCTCCGGGCAGCTTCGTGTTATCAAGGTTGTGTCTATGCGCGAGGTGGGCCAGGGCACAGGCAAAGGGCTGGCGATTGCCGCCCAGAAAGATGCCGCAAAAATGTTCAGCGCGCTCCTGCTCGATTCCGGGGGCAACGGCAAGGGCGGCGGGACCGGCGCTACGTTCGACTGGCAGGAAGCCGCGCCCATGGCGCGCTTGCTGGCGAAAAGGATTGCGCTGATTGTGGCCGGCGGACTCAATCCTGATAATGTAGCCAAGGCGCTGCGAACCTTCCATCCTTGGGGCGTGGACGTGGTTTCCGGCGTGGAGCAGGCGCCAGGCAAGAAGGACGCTAGCAAACTGCGGGCCTTCATCGCCGCTGTGCGGCAGTTCGAAGCGGGGCCGGCGCAGCGACTGGAAAAAGCTGCAACCCGCAAGTGAGTTTCGGATCTGAATAACTTGGCGACCACCACCATTTCGCGCAGGAAGGCTCCTACCGCGGCGCCGAAACGCCGTGTTCCCGGTCGCTATGGGCCGTTTGGCGGACGTTATGTCCCGGAAACGCTGATGGCGGCGCTGGAGGAACTAGAGCAGGTTTACCGCACGGCGCGGCGCGACAAAAAATTCCAGGAAGAACTGGACGATTTGCTGCGCAACTATGCGGGACGTCCCACGCCCTTGTACTTTGCCCGCCGGCTTACAGAAAAGCTCCGGGGGGGACGAATCTTTCTGAAGCGCGAAGACCTGCTGCACACCGGCGCGCACAAGATCAATAACTGCCTGGGGCAGGCGCTGCTCACGCGGCGCATGGGCAAGCAGCGGGTGATCGCGGAGACCGGGGCCGGCCAGCACGGAGTGGCCACGGCTACCGTGTGCGCGCTGTTCGGCCTCGAGTGTGTCGTCTACATGGGCGCGGAAGATATGCGGAGGCAGGAACTGAACGTCTTTCGCATGCGCCTGCTGGGCGCCGAAGTGCGAGCGGTGGAGGCAGGTTCGCGCACCCTCAAAGACGCCATCAATGAAGCTATGCGCGACTGGGTGACCAACGTTCGCACTACCCATTATCTGCTGGGCAGCGTGCTGGGCGCGCATCCCTACCCGGAGATGGTGCGCGACTTCCATTCCGTGATGGGGCGCGAGGCCCGGGCCCAGGTGCGTAAGCAGGCGGGCAAGCTGCCGGCGGCGGTGATTGCCTGCGTGGGCGGCGGCTCCAATGCCATCGGAATTTTCAGCGGTTTCATTCCTGACCGCGGCGTACGCTTGATCGGAGTGGAAGCCGGCGGCCGAGGGGCGCAACTAGGCGAACATGCGGCGCGTTTTCACGGCGGGGCGCCGGGCGTGCTGCAGGGCACATACTCTTACGTGCTGCAGGACGCGGCCGGGCAGATTGCGACGACGCACTCGGTTTCCGCCGGACTCGATTACCCCGGAGTCGGTCCGGAGCACGCCTGGCTGAAAGAGAGCGGGCGAGCGGAGTATGTGTCGGCCTCCGATGCGGAGGCGCTGCAGGCCTGCTCATTGCTGGCCCGCACCGAAGGAATCATTCCGGCGCTGGAATCGGCGCATGCCCTGGCGGAGTGCATCAAGCGCGCCCCCAGAATGAAGCGTTCCGAGGTGGTCATCGTCAATATTTCCGGGCGCGGCGACAAGGACATGGGCATTCTGCGCGAACACCTGAAGGATTTGTAATTGAGTAATTTGTAATTGGTAGTTTGATAGGCGCGAGAATGTTTCTTTCCGACGCGTTGGATCGCCGGTTCTCAAAAATTACAAATTAGTCAATTACCAATCACAAATGCCCCTTACCTTCACAACTCGGCCGACGCTCGTAGCCTACCTGACCTGCGGCGACCCCGACCTGGCCACCACGCGGGAGGTGGCCCTGGCGGCGGTTGACGCGGGAGCGGCGGTGCTGGAGTTGGGGGTTCCGTTCAGCGATCCGGTGGCGGACGGGCCCGTGATCCAGCGCGCGAGCGAGCGGGCGCTGCGCCAGGGCACCAGGCTGATGGACGTCCTGACTCTGGCGGGCGGCCTGCGCCGCCGTACTTCGACCGGCCTGATCGTTTTTTCCTACTTGAACCCGATCCTGCAGCTCGGCCTGGAGCGCTTTTGCGATGCCGCCGCCCAAGCCGGAGTCGACGGTGCCCTGGTCACCGACCTGCCGGTGGAAGAAGCCGGCGACTACCTGCGAGCCATGCGGGCGCGAGAGCTGTCCACGGTTTTTCTGGCGGCGCCGACCAGCACCGACTCCCGCCTGCAGCGGATTGCCGAGGCCTCCACCGGCTTCGTGTATGCGGTGTCGCGCACCGGAGTGACCGGCGAACGCGACCAGTCGCCCCAGGATGCCCGTGAACTGGTGCGGCGCCTGCGCCGGCACACCAAACTTCCCATTGCCGTGGGCTTTGGCATTTCCACGCCGCAACAATTTGCCGCGGTGGGCGAGTACGCGGATGCCTCCGTGGTGGGCAGCGCCATCGTGCACACGGTAGAGTGCAACCCGGGCCGTGAGGCGGCGGCGGTGCGGGAATTCGTGGCCGGGCTGGTGAGTGCAAGCCGTGCCAGGCGGCCGCGCACCTCGGCAATTCGCGCCTGATTACAAACTGACGGCATTCGCTTAGTATTTTAGGTTCTATGGACATCGCCGATTGGCGCAAGAAGATTGACGAGATTGACCGCAAGCTGGTGGAACTGATCAACCAACGGGCGGAGGCGGCGCGCGCCATAGGCCGCCTCAAGCGCAATACCAATATGCCCATTTACGAGCCCGACCGGGAGAAGATCATTTTCGATAACGTGCGCAAACTGAATCGCGGCCCGCTGGAGCATCAGGACCTGATACGGGTTTACGAGCGCCTGATTGACATAATGCGCAAGATTCAAAAAGAGGAAATCGTGCCGGAGGGAACCACCACGCCCGGCGGAACCGAGTTGGAGTCGGAGGTGAATGACTGAAGGCAGCAGTTGGCAATAAGCACTTAGCACTTGGCCAGTCAACCTTGTTGCTGTTGGCCCTGGAGCTGAGAGCCGAAGTCCAAAACCTCAAGAGCAGAAAGTCAGAGCTGGAAGCTAGTCAGCTACACATATGATCGTCGCGATGCAGGAATCGGCCAGCGAAGAGCAGATTCAGCAGGTAATTGAACACCTGGTGAAGATGGGCTTCGAAGTGCACCGCAGCACCGGCGTGCGCCAAACGGTGCTGGGCGCGGTGGGCGCGCGTGTGGACTTCGATATCCGGGAACTGGAACTGCTCAACGGCGTGGACCAGGTGCACCGCATCAGCGCGCCTTATAAGCTGGCGGGACGCAGCTTCCGCCCGGAAGGCACCATCGTCAAATTGCCCAATGGTCTGGAGATTGGCGGCAACAAGGTGGTGGTTATGGCCGGTCCTTGCTCGGTGGAATCGCGAGCGCAGCTTTTTGCCGTCGCGGAGCAGGTGGCGGAGGGAGGCGCGCGCGTGCTGCGCGGCGGCGCCTTCAAGCCCCGCTCTTCTCCATATTCTTTCCAGGGACTGGGCGAAGAAGCGCTCAAACTGCTGCGCGAGGCCGGCGAGAAGTACGGGCTGCTGGTGATCAGCGAGGTAATGGAAATCTCGCAGATCGCGGTGATGCAGCCCTACGTGGATATTCTTCAGGTGGGAGCGCGCAACATGCAGAACTTCAACCTGCTGCGCGAACTGGGCAAGGCGCGCAAGCCGGTGCTGCTCAAGCGGGGCATTGCCGCCACCCTGGAAGAGCTGCTGCTTTCCGCGGAGTACATCATGGCGGGCGGGAACTACGAGGTCATACTGTGCGAGCGCGGCATCCGCACTTTTGAAACCTACACCCGCAACACCATGGATATTTCCGCCATTCCCATCATCCACAAGCTGTCGCACCTGCCCATGACCGCGGACCCCTCTCACGGCACCGGCCGGAGGGACAAAGTCGCTCCCATGGCGCGGGCGTCCCTGGCAGCGGGTTGCGACGCCCTGCTCATCGAGGTGCATAACGATGCCGACCACGCACTCTCCGACGGCGCCCAGTCGCTCTACCCGGAGCAGTTCCACCGGCTCATGAGCGAGTTGCGTCTTATTGCGCCGGCCGTGGGCCGCAGCATCGCGTGAACACGATTCGCCAAATCACGATTGTGGGCACCGGGCTGATCGGCGGGTCTTTCGCTCTGGCAGCGCGCCAAGCCGGTTTCGGCGGCCGCGTGATCGGCTGCGACCGCGAGGCGGTGCTGGAACAGGCCCGTAAACGGGGCGCCATTGACGGCGGCTTCAGTGATCCCGCGGAGGCCGCGCGAGGCGCTGACGTCATCCTGCTGGCCACGCCGGTGGGCGCCATCATTGACCTGATCGAGCGCATCGGGCCGACAGCGCCGCTGCATTCGCTGCTCACCGACGTGGGCAGCACCAAAGCCGAAATCGCAGCGCGGGCGCGTGCCGTCTTCGGGCAGCAGGCCGGAGAGCGCTTTCTTCCCGGCCATCCCATGGCGGGCAGGGAACAGGGCGGCATTGAGAACGCTGATGCGGAGCTATTTCGCGGCGCCTTGTGGGTGACCACTCCCCTGGGGGAGCTTTCCAAACTGGGCACAGAATTTCTGGAACTGGTGGCGGCCACGAGCGCGCGCGTGCTGAGCATGGATGCGGAACGGCACGACCGGCTATGCGCCTGGCTGAGCCACCTGCCGCAAATGGTGGCCACGGCGCTAGCGGCAGGTTTGGCGGAAGAATTCCGCGCCGATCCGCAGGCATTGGAAATGGCCGGCCCAGCTTTGCGTGAGATGACCCGCACCGCCGCCAGCCCCTACGGTATGTGGCGCGACATAGCCCTCACCAATCGCGGCAACCTGCAGGAGGCATTGCTGCAACTGGAGCAACGCCTGGCGCACGTGCGGGAAAACCTCAGCACCCGCGAGCTGGCGGCGGAATTCGACCTGGCCAACAACTTTAGAAGATCATTAACCACAGAGGACACTGAGGAACAAAGAGGAAGAAATAGAAAATGATTTCAACCTGGGTTGATGATGGCTGTAGCGATACACGCCTATATAGCTTCCTGAACCACTGAATTTGAATTTGCTTCTTCTGTGTACTCTGTGTCCTTTGTGGTCAATTATGAAGTTTGCGTCGAGATGAGAGCGGAAAGTAGAATTTCCTGATATGAACAAAGTGGTGGGCAGCGCTGAGGAGGCGGTGCGCGATATCCCTGACGGCGCCAGCATCATGATCGGCGGTTTTGGCCTGTGCGGCAACCCGGAGAACCTGATTCGCGCCCTGGCCAAGAAGGGCACAAGAAATCTGACCACCATGAGCAACAACGCCGGCGTGGACGGCCTCGGTGTGGGCGTACTGCTGGCCGCCGGGCAGATCCGCTGCCACATCGGCACTTACGTGGGCGAAAACAAACTGCTGGAGCAGATGGTGCTCAGCGGCAAGATTGAGCTGGAACTGGTGCCCCAGGGCACGTTTTCCGAGCGCATCCGCGCCGGCGGCGCCGGCATTCCCGCGTTTTTTACGCCCACCGGTGTGGGCACGGTGGTGGGGGAAAACAAGGAGACGCGCGAGTTCGATGGACGTACCTACGTGATGGAGCGCGCGCTGCGCGCCGACTACGCCTTCATCAAGGCCTGGAAGGGCGATAAGTGGGGCAACCTCGTCTACCGTAAAACGGCGCGCAACTTTAATCCCATGATGGCCACCGCGGCGCGCGTGACCATCGCCGAAGTTGAGGAACTGGTGGAGGTAGGCGAACTGGAGCCTGATTCCGTCCACACCCCCAGTGTTTACGTGAAGCGCATCTTTCAGGGCGAAGTGTACGAAAAGCGGATCGAAAAGCGCACGGTGCGGAAGGCGTAGTCTATGCCCGCGCCGGATAACACGGTGCAGGAGGTGCGGGCCAGCGTGTTGCACTATCTGCGCCTGTACGAGCAGGGCAGCCTGACCCTGGGCGATCTGGCGGCCGAGCTCAGCATCATGGCGCCGGCCTACGATGAGGCCATGGGCGGAATCGCCGACCACTTCGGCGAGTTGCTGGAAACGGCATATAAGTATCGCGTGCAGTCGTCCGCCGATGCGCGCACGTCATACGAGGAGTTGGAACGCGTGTTGACGGAATTTCGCCGCGCGGAAGCGGCCTGGGAGTGAAGCTCACCGCCGAGGTCGCGGAGAAAAGCTCAACGCAGGAGGATTGAGGGCATCGGCACTGGGGTGGATGGCTGAGTGCTGATGGCTGACTGCTTGCCGAAAGGGACAGATGGCTACACCGAAGCTGGGCAAGGACACCGAAAAACGCGACCGCATCGTGCGCCGCATCGCCCGCGAACTGCGCGACGGCTTCTACGTCAACCTGGGCATCGGCATGCCCACCCTGGTAGCCAACTGCGTGCCCAAGGGCATAGACGTGGTGTTGCAAAGCGAGAACGGTATGCTCGGCATCGGCCCTTACCCGCTGGAGGGCCACGAAGATGCAGATCTGATCAACGCGGGGAAGGAGACGGTCACCGAAATCGGCGGCACCGCCTATTTCTCCAGCGCCGATTCCTTTGCTATGATCCGCGGCGGCCACATTGACCTGAGCGTGCTCGGGGCCATGGAAGTGGATGAAGCAGGCAACCTTGCCAATTGGATGATTCCCGGCAAAATGGTGAAAGGCATGGGCGGCGCCATGGACCTGGTGGCGGGGGCGCGTCGTGTGATTATCGCCATGGAGCACACCACCCGTGAAGGTCAGCCCAAAATTCTGAAACAATGCACCTTGCCGCTCACCGGGGTGAAGGTGGTTGATACCATCGTCACCGAGATGGCCTACATCAGCGTGACTCCGAAAGGCCTGGTGCTGGAGGAAGTGGCCCCCGGGCTCACCGCCGAACAGGTACAGGCGGCCACCGAACCCAAGCTCATCGTTAGCCCCGAATTGAAGGTGATGGCGAACTGATTCGCAGCTTCGTGCCGGGGCAGGCCTTCAAGCCTGCCGACGAGCACCTTCCTTGGTGTGCCGATTGCTGAATGTCCCCTCCCCTGCTACATTTCCTCCACGAGGAAACTGATGCGCATTGACACTTTCCGCATGGAGCGAATGCAGTGCACCTACGAGAACGAGGTTGACTACAACCTCTCCGAGAGCGGCGTGCTTCCGCTGAAGATCGAAGAACTGCTCAGCCCGGAGCAACTGGCGGAGCTGGCTTCCTACAGTTTGAAATATGCGCCCGCCAACGGCTCGCCTGAACTGCGGGAGAACATCGCCCAGTGGTATCCCGGGGCCTCGCCCGAGCATGTCACCGTGGTGAACGGTGGCGCCGAGGCCAATTACATGATCCTGTGGTCGCTGCTGGAAAAGAGCGACCGCGCCGCGGTTATGCTGCCCAATTACCTGCAGACCTGGGGATTGGCGCGCGCCTATGCCGGGCGTGCGGACACCATCTGGCTTAAAGAGCGTCGCGAAAATGGAAGGCTGCGCTGGGGGCTGGACTTGGACAGCCTGGAACGCGCGGTCACGAAAAAGACTCGGCTCATCGTCATTACCAATCCCAACAATCCCACCGGCGGCGTGCTGACCGAAGTGGAAATGGATGCGGTGGTGCGCGCCGCCCGTCGCGCTCATGCCTGGCTGCTGGCCGATGAAATCTACCGCGGTGCTGAACTGCAGGACGGGCTCACGCCATCCTTCTGGGGACGCTATGACAAGCTGCTGATCACTTCCGGGCTCTCGAAGGCGTTCGGCATGCCGGGCCTGCGCATCGGCTGGATCGTCGGTCCGCCCAAGATGATTGCCAGGCTTCACTCCTACCACGATTACCTGACGCTCACGCCGAACTACATTTCCGAGCGCCTGGCGCGCATCGCCCTGGAACCGGGTCGCCGCGAGCAGTTGATCGAGCGTACCCGCGGCATTCTGCGCCGTCAGCTGCCGCGGCTGGAAGCCTGGATCCACAAACACGACGACATCTTCGCCTACATTCCGCCCGTAGCCGGGGCCATCGCCTATGTGCGTTACAAGTTGCCGATATCTTCCACCGCGCTCATGAACCGAGTAATGAAGGAACAGTCGGTGCTGATCATGCCCGGCGAATTCTTCGCCATGGGCAAGTATCTGCGCCTGGGCTACGGCTATGACCTGGATTACACCCTGCGCGGACTGGCGCGCGTGGATGAGGTGCTGAACGTGCTGAAAACGGGAAAGAGGGCCCG
>Ga0075276_10000071_pt1 | contig 30474 bp, 51 predicted proteins | sample SF_Rice_5C_80N_4_FD_69770 | JGI IMG/M metagenome (GOLD analysis project Ga0075276, IMG submission 69770) | Rice paddy soil microbial communities from Twitchell Island, California, USA - SF_Rice_5C_80N_405 | ecosystem: Environmental > Terrestrial > Soil > Paddy field/soil | place: USA: Twitchell... | reverse complement strand
TCCGTCCCTGACCGTCATCCAGAAGCCGGGTGGTGAGTACGTCGGTTCGGACAACAAGATCTGCAACATCGACATGGTGGCTTACGGCTTCGCCGGCGCTCGCTACGAGTTCTCCTGTCGTCTGTCCGTACAAGACAGCCCGAACTCCGGAGGCGTGGTGATCTCGGCAGTGCGCTTCTGCAAGGTCGCCTCTGAGATGGGCATCGTCGGCTTCCTCCGCGGCCCAAGTTCATGGACGCAAAAGACGCCACCACTCCAGCTCAAGACAGAAGATGCGAAGTTTGAGTGCGACGCACTGGCTCGCCGCACGCTGACCAAGCTGACCGAGAACCAGCTGAAGGACAAGCGTCCGAAGGCGAAGGACCTGCCGTACACCTTCCAGGCTGGCAAGACGGACTACGAATGATGACAGACGCCATTCAAGTAACCGAAGAAGCCGACGAGGCATTCCTCATCTCAGAGGGCCTCGTCTCCGCCGGCGTTGACGCCGTCCGCGAGCAGCTTAGCCGCAAGTCCCTCACCAAGGTCTGTCTAGACTGTGGTGAGGAAATCGGTGAAGCCCGCCTCAAGGCCGTCCCGTACGCAACGCTCTGCATCGACTGTCAGCAGTTGAGAGACAAGAAGTAGTGGACACGTCATACTTCGCGAACCTCAAGCGCGTGGCCAACCCTCTGGCGATCTGTGGAAGGTCGCCAACGTGGTACCTAGGCCCACAGTTCAAGGTGCTTGCTCCGAAGTACGACTTCTTTGCTGCCTACAAGGCTGGAGAGCTCGACGCCGCTGGCTACACGTTGCAGTTCAACGAGAAAGTTCTCAAGTCCCTCGACCCAGTCGAGATCTACCAGAGACTGGTGAAGCAGTACGGTCAGGACGTCTCGTTGTTGTGCTACGAAAAGCCAGGTGACTTCTGTCACCGCCGGCTGGTCGCTGACTGGATGAGCAAGGCAAACGGCGTTGAGATCCCTGAGCGCCTCAACGTAGACCTAGACAAAAGATTGGTGTGGTAATGAAAGACCTCTTTGAGCGACATCTTGACTGGAACCGAGTCAAGGACGTCGAGCACTTCTTCTACAAGATCAATGAGCGCCTGCTCTGGAAGATGGGCGTCATCCCGTCCTACTCGGACGGCGGTGAACCCGCGCTCGGCACGGAGGTGGAGTACTTCCACTTCTCGATCTGCGGCGACGACCGCATGCGCTATCTCGGGCAAAACGTCGTCCTTGAGGATTCGTTGACCCAGCGCAACAAGGTCTGCAACGCGGTCATCTCCCACCTGTACGGCGGTCGCCGCATCCACAGCTTGCTGACTGGTGTCACCAACCCGAAGAAAGCTCATCTTGATTTTGACCGGATCAACTCTGACCCGAAGTACGTCGAGTGGATGCGCGAAAATGCCAAGTACGCGTGGACACACGGCTTCAAGTTCTACGGCACGACCGAGCTGCACACCAGTCTCCAGACCGCGGCGAGAAACTTCTGCCGTGTCAAGTACAGCGAGCCTGACCGTCAAGCCAGCAACACCGACATCGTCGAGTGGGTCGCTGGTTTCATCACCTCTGGCCTGATCGATCGGCTGCTCAACGCGAAGACGCTGGAAGAGACCTACGAGTTGATCACCTCAGAACGTGGCATCGGCGCCTACTACGGCTACCACCTCGGCGTCGACTGCTCCCTGATCCCCGGCACGGCCTACCACCACGACGAGAAGTTCTGCGTCCCTGGACCGGGAGCCTGTCACACGATGGACTTGATGTTCCCGACGCTGCACCAGGCCGTCAAGAAGATGCCCTACGGTGACCTTGTCGTCTGGATCGAGCAGAACCAGAAGCGCCTCTATCCACGCGTTGACTTTGACCCTGCTCTCTGGAACATCGTCAATGAGGCCAACGGTAAAAAGATGTTCACGTTCGACCAGAACAAGTTCATGGTCTACGGCTGTGAGGTCGCGCACTGCCAGTATGGCATCTACGATCGCCTGAAGAACAATCCGGCTCTGGTCGAGAAGCGCAAGTGTGGCGTCGACCCCGACCTGACCACTCTCGTTGAGCGTGAGAAGGGCAACCCTCTGTCGCCTCCAGCGAAGGGAAAGTCCAAACCTGCTGCAAAGGTAAATACAAGCTCTAACTGCCTACTGGAATTCTGACATGATCGTTCAATTTCACGTGCTGACCGGCCTGATGCTCGGCTTTGAGTACGTTGCCTCTGAGGACACGCTCGTCATCGACCTCCTGATCTTGCGCGTGCTCTTCTCATTTGGAGAAAGCAATGACTACTGATCGTCTACCGTTTCCCTTTAACTTGAAGATGTTCAATCTGATCATCGGAATTCTCGAACATGAGGGATTGCCCTACGTGCCGATCATGGATCCGGGAGTGATCATTCGCCACAAGAAGGGCTGCATCAGTCCAAGCAGCGTGTGTGGCGTTTACGTCTTCCCAAAGGACGAGAAGAACCGCGAGATCATCACCAACTTTTATGAGGCCGTCGATTACATTAATCGAAAGGGCCTCAAGAGGTGCTGAGGGATGAGACCATCATTCTCTTCTGGGGTGAGCTGCACGGCCGAGCTGGCTGGTGGCTGCACGTTCCGGGTGAGAGATTGAGGGCGATCTATGGGCCTGTCCAGTGCACGAGCGCTGGGGGTGGAGCTCTCGTCGCCCTTGAGATGGTTCGCGAGCTAGATGACCTGCGCTTTTTCTATGATCAAATTAGGATTGACACCGCCCCGCACCTCACGGTGGACGACCAACGGTGTGCTGACCCGACTTGCTTCGGACATGACTCAACTACCGCTATGACATGACCACCGACACCTCTCGATACGGTTCCTTCCTCAGCTTCTCTGGAAGGGTCGCTTGGCGAGACAACCCGCTGCACGCCAGGTTCAACCACAGCGTGCTGACGACCGAGATGATCACCGGCTACCAAGCTCTCTCCAGAAAGGGCAAGGGCCAAAAGTTTGAGAACGTGCTGTGCGTTGCATACCGAGCGCACGGCTTTGAGGGCAGTGAGGAGTACCGCGACCTGCAGTGCCTTGACACCCGCGAGACCATCCAAGCGAAGGTCGTCGCTGATTGGCACGGTGGACCACCGAAGATCGCCAACGTGAAGCTGTACTCGGCGAAAAAAGCCGACGTGTTCGTGGCTGGGATCTTTGACCACCAAACCGGTCTGCTCTACCACATCTTTGAACTGGATACGTTCAGGCTGCTCGCGAGTGATGGCTTGTACCTGTCTAGCTTCAAGGACAACTTTGAAGTTGACGGCACTACGCCGGTGCCGCTGAATGACCAACGTCGGGAGATCACGCTGTCAGACTTTATCAAGATCTCCCAACAGTCGATTGATCTCACCGCGCTGCGCCCAGACCTCTACATCGGTACCGAGATCTTGACCAGCAAGCGTCGACAGTCGATCCTGAAGAACTTTGAGAAAAGCCGATGAAGCTAGGAATTTTGGTTTACTTTGATCCAGCGATGGGCAAGATCAAGAGCGAGATCCTCCTCCTGAACGACCTCGTCAGGCTCTTGAAACCTGAGCAGGTACAGGTCATCGCCGTCATGCAACGTGCTAGCAGCTTGCTGGCCAAGTATGACTTGGACTTTCGCTACCAGGTGGTGGCCCCAGACGACGCTGAGTGCGACGTGGTGGTCACCTGGAACTGCACGAACACCGCCAACTTCTTCGGCGGCATGATCTCGCCAGCCTACACGAAATACTACAAGCAGATGTCGCGCTTCACCAACCAGGGCATGCCGGTCATCTACCGGGCTGGTGACTCCGAGAACAACGTCTACGACTACCGGGACGTCGTGCTGAAGCGGGCTGAGGCCGACGAGAAGTTCGTGAAGAACAACCAAGAGCTCGTCGACCAGTTGCGTGCCACGCCCCGGATCAACTACGACCAGCTCTACCTGCTGGTGAACGGCGAGCGTGACAAGTTTGACTGGGTGCCCGACACGTACCTGGTGCGCAAGCCGATGGAGCACTTCACCCAGAAGATCTGTGACCAAGCCCTCTACCTGGGCGACGACCTGTGCTTCCAGGTGCTGGAAAAGTACCACACGGAGATGCAGCTACGCGACGGCTTCAGGGAGTCGCTTTTCTGGATCGGCTTCATCGAGCACCGGAATGCCGGGCGCAAGAAGGTCTTCAAGGAGCTGCTGCCGAACATCGGCATTCCGGTGACCATCCAGACCACGAGCGACTTTGAGGTCCCTGGCATCGACTGCGTCAACCAGGGCATCGAGGGTGACACGCCAGAGTACTTCAGGTACCTGTCCGAGTGGCTAGGCTACGTCTTCATTGGGAAGGGCACCGACAAGTGCTCCTACGTGAACAAGACCGTCTATGACTGCTTCATCGCGCGCGTGCCGGTGCTGGTCTATGAGAAGACTGACCAGACCCGCATGATCTTCCCGGACCATCCAGAGTTCTACTTCTCTGATCAAGCTGGATTGGTGAAGCTCTTCAAGCAGCTGCTGGACCCAGCCACGAGAAAGCGCTGGGTTGAAGCGCAAGCTGAACACCTGAAGCAGCGCTTGACGAACGTGCCTGACCGTGAACGCCTCAAGGACCTGTTCAAGGTCACCGAGCCAACCTCAAAATCACTGCTGGAGTTTTGACATGGAACAATTGATGATGACTACCGTGAGCAGTCCAGAAGTGACGCTCGTCGAGCAAGATCAGGAGCAAAAGCAAGGTCTTGAGAGATGGACTCCTTATACGATGATCTGCGGAGTTTGGACGAAAATTGACCTGAATGATCTCAAGGCTGGAATGGTCATTCACTATAACGGTCTCATGTTGATCGTTCAAGGAGATCCCGTCTCATATGAGATTCAAAGAGATCGTGATCAATACAAAGAAGGTTGGCTTCAAGTTGAAGTCAAGAGGCCCAATCAAAGATCAAAGCGGTCTGGTCGCATAGGATGGAAGAACTCATGAACCGTAAGCAAAGTTCACCACTCACGTCTAGCATGTTACAATCTACTGTCACCGCCGATGATAGTGAGCTGATCAAGAGCCTTCAGGAGAAGGCTAAGACGCTGGACAAAGCCCTCAACATTGAGGTCTTCATCAACGGTGAGTGGAAGACTTGGTACAGCACGACGATCCCAGGCCGCACCCCACTGCGAGTTCCTGGCTATAACTTTACCGTGGTTCTACCAGGTGACGTCATCTTCGGCGGCAGCATAGATGATCTTGGTGGAAAGTTCTCGATTGGGGTAGATCCAACCAACTTCTCCCTGATGCTCACGTACAAGAAGTGGCTGGTCACTCGTCGGTGCACGGTGATTCCTTACGCGGACTGGATAGATTGGTATGTTTGAAATTCACTCTTGGGACTGCGACGGCGTGGTCTTCATCAACAAGGACGTGCGCGGCCTGCGCCCAGAGCCGAACGACGTCATCATCACCGGCCGGAGCTTTGAAGAAGAGCCTGAGACCAGAGCGATGCTGGCGAAGCGCGCCATCAACAACCCGATCTTTTTCAACCCGCTCAAGTACCACGAGAAGTCCAGGCAGACCGCCGGCGAGCACAAGGCAAGAACCATCAAGCGCCTGCGCTCCGAGGGCTACAACATCGTGGTGCATTGGGAGGATGACGAGGTCCAAGCCGAAGTGATCCGGCGCGAGTGTCCAGAGATCCACGTCATCATGATCGTGCACGACCTGACCTACAAAGAGAACAAGCGGCACTATGAATTTTGATCATGAGAGCTCGGATAAATATCCATCTCAAGATCTAGATGATACAATAACACCTAGTCAAGCCAAGGCTCCCTTGACGCTTCCAACTGAGTTGGAACAATCTTCACCTACTCAAGCCGAGATGAAATCAGCAGAGAAGTTTGTCGAACAAACCAAAGAAAAAGCCAAAAAGATTCAGATTGATCTCTCCAGAGATACCCTTCTTGACAAGATCGGTCACGATCGCATCAAAGATTCGTACTTCATGGCTGGAGAAACCTCCCCACAACACCGCTATGCGTTCGTCTCAGCTGCCTTCGGTTCTAATCCAGAGCACAGCCAACGCCTGTACGAGTACTCCTCCAAGCACTGGCTGGGTTACTCGACCCCGATCCTCTCGTTCGGCCGCAACAAGCGTGGTCTCCCGATCAGCTGCTTCTTGCCCTACGTGCCTGACACCAGCTCCGGACTCGTTGACACGCTGTCAGAGGCTAACTGGATGTCGATGCTCGGCGGTGGCGTCGGTCTCTACTTCGGCATCCGCGGCCAAGACGAGAAGTCGGTCGGCGTGATCCCGCACATGAAGACATACGACTCGTCCTCCCTCGCCTACAAGCAAGGCACGACGCGCCGCGGCTCCTATGCCGTCTACATGGACATGAGCCACCCTGAGATCGTCGAGTTCCTTGACATGCGTAAGGTGACCGGTGACCCCAACCGCAAGTGCTTGAACCTCCATAACGCCGTCAACATCCCCGACGCCTTCATGGAGATCATCGAGCGCTGCATGCACGACAAGAACGCCGATGACTCGTGGCCGCTCATCGAGCCAAGCACCGGCGCAGTCAAAGAAGTCGTCTCTGCGAAGGAGCTCTGGGAGAAGTGGCTGGAGCTGCGCGCCGGTGCCGGCCGCGGTGAGCCCTACGGCTTCTTCAGCGACACCGTGAACCGCGCGGTGCCCGAGGCTTACAAGAAGCACGGCCTGAAGGTCCACCACAGCAACTTGTGCTCTGAGATCACACTCGCAACCGATGCTGATCACTCGGCCGTCTGCTGCTTGAGCTCGATCAACCTCGAGTATTGGGATCACTACAAGGACAACGAGCAGTTTTTCCAAGACATCGCCGAGATGATGGACAACGTGATGCAGTACTTCATTGACTACGCGCCGAAGGAGATCCAACGCGCGATCAACTCGGCGAAGCGTGAACGCTCCATCGGGCTCGGAGTCATGGGCTTCCATTCGTACCTACAGTCCAAGAACGTGCCCTTCGAGTGCGCGCTGGCGAAGTCGATGAACAACGGCATCTTCAAGCAGTACCGCAAGATGCTTGACAAGGCGAACGTTCGCCTCGGTGCTGAGCGTGGATCTCCTCCCCTGTTGAAGGGAACCGGCCTGCGCTTCACTCACCTTATGGCATTGGCGCCGACTGCATCGAACAGCTTGATCTGCGGCAACACTTCTCCGTCCGTCGAGCCTTGGAGAGCTAACGCTTTCCGTCAAGACACGATGTCTGGTACGTACACGCAGAAGAACAAGTGGCTTGACCGAGTGATCTGGAATGAAGCTTGCAATAAGTTTCCGATTGATAGCACTATCAAAGATGGGGAAACTTTAGATGGTAAAGGGTATAAAGAATATGAAGATCGTTCTGCTTGGGTAGAGGAGCAATGGCAAGAGATCGTCAACTCTGCCGGATCGGTACAGACTCTCAAGTGGATGTCTCCTGAAGACAAAGAAGTCTTCAAGACCGCTGCCGAGATCGACAATCTCTGGATCATCGAGCATGCAGGTGACCGTCAAGTCTTCATCGATCAAGCTCAGTCGATCAATCTGTTCATCGAACCAGACATCTCTATTCCAAGATTACATGCAATTCATTTTGCGGCTTGGAAACGTGGGCTCAAGACGCTCTATTACTGCAGAAGCGAAAAATTGCACAACACTTCTATCAGCAAGAAAGTCATTAGACAGAAACTAGAAGATGACATTATGCTCTTGAAAGAGATTGCAGCAGGTGAAACGTGTATAGCTTGTGAGGGGTAAATGCAACCAACTTATCTCTACATCAAGCAACATGCAGTAACCGGAGCTTTATACTTTGGGAAGACAGTTAAAGACCCGATGAAGTATCACGGATCGGGTCTTTATTGGACACGTCATCTTAAAGTTCACGGTAAAGAACACGTAAAGACTCTTTGGCAACGACTCTTCATTGATGAAGATGACATCAAAGAGTTTGCACTCTTTGTATCTGAAGAGCTTGATATTGTAAATTCTGACAAATGGCTGAATCTTTGGCCAGAAAACGGAGTAGATGGTGCTCCTCCAGGATTTAAGCACTCTGATGAAACTAAGAAAAAGATGAGTGCACCAAAGACTCTTGCCGCAAGAGAAAATATGAGCAAAGCTAAACTTGGAAAATCATTAAGCACTGCTCATAGAGAAAATATGAGCAAGGCTAAGATTGGACAGAAGAATAACATGTTTGGGCGACAGAGAACAGTTGAAGAAAAACAGAAATTGAGTTTGTCTGCTTCAAGATATAAGTGGATTACCGATGGCATTCTATCAAAACAACTTCTCAAAACAGAAGATCCTCCTGCTGGTTGGTTCAACGGCAGAGCAAAATTAGGACCTAATAAGAGGACAAAGAAATGACTACAACACCAAAACAAAAGCTCAAGCTGACCGACAAGCGCCATTACTTCAAGCCCTTTTCCTACCCCTGGGCTGTCGAGATGTGGGAGAAGCATGAGGGCATGCACTGGCTGCCCAAAGAGATCCCGATGCAGAATGACATCGATCACTGGAAGCACAAGCTGACCAAGGGCCAGAAGCACTTCCTGATGCAGATCTTCCGCCTGTTCACGCAGGGTGACATCTCGGTCGGCGGCGCTTACACCAAGAACTACATCCCGGTACTCGGCGGTCACCCGGAGATCCATGACCTGTTGGTCTCCTTCGCAAACCGCGAGGGCGTCCACGTCAAGGCTTACTCGCACCTGATCGAGACTCTCGGGCTGCCTGAGAAGATCTTTAACGAGTTCCTCGAGTACGAGGCGATGGTCGCGAAACAGAAGTTCTTCGACGACATTGAGAGCCTCGACGAGAAGCACATCATCCAACAGATGACCGCCGTCTCAGCCTTCACCGAGGGCATGCAGCTCTTCAGCTCCTTCGCGATGCTGTTGAACTTCGGTCGCCAGGGCCTGATGCCCGGCATGGTGAAGATCGTGACCTGGTCGATCCTGGACGAGGATCTCCACGTCGAGGGCATGACCAAGCTGTTCCGTACCTTCGTCAAGGAGAACCCTGACGTCTGGAACGACGACCTCAAGCGCCAACTCTACGAGATCGCCGAGAAGATGATCGAGCTCGAAGATCGCTTCATCGATCTGGCCTATGAACAGGGTGGCATGGTCGGTCTAGACAAGGACGAGATGCACCAGTACATTCGCTACATCGCAGGTCGTCGCTTGCTCGGGCTTGGACTTAAGAACATCACCGGTGTCAAGAAGAACCCGCTACCGTGGGTCGACGAGATGACCGTGCTGCAGTCCCACTCGAACTTCTTTGAGCAAACAGAGTCAAGCTATGCTAAGGGTGCGCTGACTGGTTCTTGGAACGACGTGTGGGGCGCTGCGACCAGAACAGAAGAGAGCTAGCATGATTCACGGACAATTCTACAACATCGTGTTGTCAGCTGACGGTGAGCTCAGAACTCTCGCCCGCATACCGATATCTCACTTGGGCGACATCAAGCCCATCGTGAACGTCAACGATCAGGGCGACACCATGATGATGATCCCTGTCGGCCCCGAACAAGACCGCGATCTTATGGCGATCATCAGCAAGTTCATCTCGACGCTACCGAGAGAATAAATAGATGATGATCTAACACGAGGGCCGAACAATGGCAGCCGCAACTGGAACAATCTTGAACGTGATGGGAACGACCACGCCCTTCTACGACTATTTTACGCTGGTCAACATGAACACGTTGAACTGGTACTACGACAATGCACCAGTGACGGCAGGCAATTTCATCCCTGGCATGTTCTACACGATCGCCACGGTGGGTACCACGGACTTCACCCTGATCGGTTCTCCGAACAACACGATCGGCACGACCTTCACTTGCTCCGGCACCCCGGCCTATGGTTTCATGGGCGTCGGTACCGGTACGGGTACCGCAACGATCGCGGGCGGCGTGCGCATGGGTCAATTGTTGCCTCCGTCTGGTTTGACGACGGTGAGCTTCAATGGCTTCCCGACGACCGTTGAATTTGGCGGGCAGATCACGACGGCTGGTTCCCCGAACGTCACCCAAGAGTTCTTGGTGCAGTTCCTGTACATCGCTGGCGCTGGTCCTGACTTGACCCAAACGATCGAGTTCTGGAGACAGCAGGCCCGCAACGCTTGCAACAATACTTACCTGTTAGCCATGACTTGATGCTCGCTTTGGCTTGAGCAGGCCGCCGGCGCCCGGTCGACAATAGGCGTACCCACATAATAGAGATCATATGAAGAAAATCCTCGTCCGTTGTATGCACGGGATCGGAGACACGATCTATGCTCGCCCCTTCATCAGGCTGCTGGCAGAAGATCCTGAGAACGAAGTGTACTTGCTCACCGGCCTGCCGTTCATCTTCCGTGACCTCCCGGTCAAGTTCCTCGAGATCCGCCCTGACCAGACGCTGCGCCATGCCAGCAAGTGGCTCAAGGGCGCGAACTTTGAGTTCACTCCCCCACCAGAAGCTTTCGATCAAGAGATTGACTACTTCTACGGGAACGATCACATCCTCGGCCAGAACGGCAAGCGGATGAACAGCATCATCACGCACATGGAACAGAGCTTTGGCTTTGAGCCAGGCTCTACGAAGCCGGTCTTTGATCTGCCTCCCCTACCTCACCATGGTTTGAACCTGCCAGTTGACAAGAAAATCGCCGTCGTGCATCCCAGCACGACCCGTCGAGAGTTTGTCTGTCCCACTCGGGCTCCCAAGGACAACTATATCCCGTGGTGCTCCAAGACCCTCATGGACCAAGGCTGGCATGTCATCTCGATCGCCGACTGTGAGGACGACAAGGAGTGGATTGAGCGTCGGGCTGAACCGTTAGCTCACGAGCGCTACCACCAGGGAGAACTTGGCTTGGAGCGCACGCTCAGTCTTCTCCAATCAGCTGACCTGATCGTAGGCGGCCCGTGCTTCATCCTGCCAGCTGGCGTCGCCGCTCAGACTAATCTCTTCATCATCTTCGGCGGCCGCGGAAAGTTTGACAATCCGCACAAGCTGTTCGACCTGCGCATGGACTTGACGAAGATCCATTGGGTGCTGCCAGACAATTTCTGTCGGTGCACCCTTCCAGTACATGACTGTGACAAGACGATCTCGAACCTGGATGACGCGTTCTACCGGGTCGTCAGAGAAGTCCAGCTACAAGACAAGCAAAATGGAGAAAAGAATGTTTGACAAGATCAGAAGAAACTACCATGACCTCATCGAGGCCCACCCAGTGGCAGGCACGAACGAACTGCTCACCTGGCTGACCAGCATCGGCTACGGCCACTTGAAGTCCGACGGCTATGAGTACGGCGAAGCTTACTGGGAAAACTACCAGAAGTACGCGGCTGACGAGATGGGCGCCAAGCTGACGAGAGCTCGAGCTGCATTTGTGATGAAGAACATCGGAACCTACACGAAGCACAGATCTGGTGCACAGCGTTGGACGGTTGACCCACAAACGATCTGTGACGTCGGTGTAGGCGCTGGCCAGTTCGTTGACTACATGACCTGTCACGGCACCGACGTCAATCCACTCGCGAACGAGTGGCTCAAGGAGAAGGGCTACTACACCGATGACCCGACCGAGTTTGAGACGCTGACCTTCTGGGACGTCATCGAACACATTGAAAATCCAACCGATCTGCTCAAGAACGCGAAGCACGTTTTCATCTCGACGCCGATCTACAAGGACGTTCAAGATTGCCTGAAGTCGAAGCACCTGAAGCCGAACGAGCACATCTGGTACTTCACCGACCAGGGCATCAAGAACTACATGGACCTCTTTGGGTTCGTCTGCAAGGACACGAGCAGCTTCGAGTCTGACCTTGGCCGTTACAGCATCGGCGCCTACTACTTCACGAGGGCTTGAGCGTGATCGACTATCAGGTAAGGATCGAGGGATATGAGGGCGGCGGTATGCCAGAGCTGCTCTACTTGCGCACGATCAAGGATCTCTTTCAAGGCGGTGTCGCGATCGACGTCGGCGCGAACGTCGGTGAGATCTCATACTTCTTCATGACGCTTGGGATCGACGAGATCCAAGCCTTCGAGCCGAACCCAAAAGCTTTTGCTGAGCTTGAGAAGCTGGCGCCGCACGTGATCACCGCCCACAGGATCGCGCTCTCGTCAGTTCAAGGCAAGGCCGAGCTGCTCGTTCCCTTTGACAGGGAGCTTGGAGAGCACAATTCTGGACTGTCTACGCTGTCTCCAGAATGGCTGGACTACCTCCACGATACCCGTAACACGGTTGACCACAGCGCTGAAGCCACAGCCGTCACGCTCGAGAAGTTGGACAGCTACAAGTTTGACAACGTGAAGATCATCAAGATCGACGTAGAGGGCCACGAGAGCGAGGTGCTCCTTGGTGCGCTGGACACCATCAAGCACAATCGCCCGCTCTTGGTCATCGAGATCGTCAACAATCCAACGGTCTTCGACATCATGGCCCAGCAGGGCTACTACTGTTACTGGTATGACCGTAAGTCACGCTACGTTACTCTCCTCAACCGTCACTACCCGGCACCGGGCGACGTCTACAACTTCATCTTCGTGCCACAGGAAGTAAACCTCCCGACGCTGAAGGCCGAGAAGACGATCGCGATCAACTCCGTGCAGGGCATCGGTGACCTGATGTGGGTGTATCGTAAGGTCGCGCCGCACGTTGACAAGATGGACATCACCGTCCTATATGTGAGTGGACACTCGATGGCCGTGCAAAGGCGCGCAGCGCCGTTTCTCCGGTGCCTACCGAAGGTGAACAAGATCCGGTTCAGAGAAGCCCAACCTTGGTTCTACGGAGAGGTCGCCAGTGGTAAGTACACTCTGGATGAGCTCTTCACCGGCAAGCACGAGTTGACCTATGCGGTCAACCGGTGGCTAGAAGAAGGCGTGCAGCTTGATGACATCGAGCCTGAGTTGGACGTGCTCTGGGATCTTGACCTGAAGGCTACATCTGTCGAAGTGCCTGAGAACTACCTGCTCGTGTATGTATCTGGCTCAGGACGCCACGACGGCACGACGCAGCTCGCAGTTGGCTCTTGGGTCAAGATGATCTTGACCGCCGTCGAGAAGCTGGGCGTCAAAGACGTCGTCTTCACCGGTGCAGAATATGACCTGTGGAAGACTGACGAGGTCATCAAGGAGCTGGGTGACCGAGTGAAGTGTACGAAGCTCTTCAATGAGATCACCGAGACCTTCCACGTGATCCAGAAAGCAAAATACTTCATCGCCTACCAGAGCGGCCTGTGTATGCTCTCCGAGGAGTTCGGCATCCCCACCTTCATGATCTGGAGCCCCTCGCTGCCTGACATGAAGACTTCGTGGATGCGCAAGAGCAACGCCGAGAAGCAGCTGTTCGGGCACTGTTTTTTCAATGAATCTGCGGAAGAAGTGAGCAAGAAGCTAATTGATCACGTTTCTTTGACCGTAGCAAAGTTCCCGAATAAATAGAATCGTAATACCAAAGACGTTTCCGGAACGTCTATAATCCAACCTCTAGAGGAGTAATTACAATGGCATTCGCAACCGGTCAAAAGGTTACCGTCAAGCTGAACACCGTGAACGGTGGTTTCAACTTCGTCGCGCTTGACACCACTCCGTTCCAGTATGACCCTTCGGCAACTGGTTCGTTCAACAACCCAGCAGCAATCCCATCGAACCAATCTGGTTACGTAAACGTCACCCCACCTGGTAACAGCACCATCGGTGAAGGCGCGATCGTTTGCCACCTGATCGTCGATGACTTCTCTGCCGGCCACGTTGACGAGTACTTCGTCGACATTCTGTACACCGCTTCGGTGATCCCGAACCTGGCTACTCAGCTGATCTCGATCATCGCTCTGGCTGAAGAAGCCGTGCAGACCGCTATCGCCGCTACCTACTCGTCTCCGCAAGGCGCAGCAGCAATCGGCGGTATCGAAGGTACCACCACGACTGGCGTATCCCTGACCGCTCCGTCCGTGATGGTCTCTGCTACGCTGATCGGTTCCAACAAAACCGTGACGCTGTAAGCGGCTAGCAGTACGTGAAAAAGGACAGCATATGCTGTCCTTTTTCTTTTGGTGGATAAATACTCCCAACAAGAACACTTTCGTTCTAAAGATCAACCAAGAGGAGCCCAAACATGGCTATCGCTGCAGCTGTTCAATACACCGTCTACCTCCAGACGGACAAGAACAACAACATCGTACTCGACAACATCACCATTGCTCCATTCAACGATGGCTCGTTTGCGGGTGCTACTACTTCTTCGACCTCGATCACGGTCGGTGACACCGGCCAGTCCGGTAACCACAATAACCTGGTCTTCGAGGTCATCACTCAGTATCCAAAGACCTACGGCGGTACTGACCCCGGCACGCTCCGCGTGAACGACCACGTCATCAATGCTTACAACGACATCCAGGCCATCATCAACACCGTGCCGTTCGTCGGCTTCACGGGTGCTAGCGCCGATCGCGGCCCTGGCCCAGTCATCAAGACCTTCTCTGGTCTGGTCGGTGGCACGAACTATCCAGCACTGATCGTCAACGGCGTGCCACAACAGATCGTCTATGACCAAGTCAAGCTGACCGGCGGATCTGGTCAAGGTGCAACTGCTTCGATCACCGTGAGCTCTGGCGGCGTCGTGACGAGCGTCGTGCTCGAGAATCCCGGCTTCGGTTACGTCGCAGGTGACGTGCTGTCCTGGAACTTGAAGGACGGCGTGGGCAACGTCTATCCAACAGTTCGCGGTTCTGGCGGCAGCATCACCGTTGCAACCGTTGGTAGCCCGATCACCAACACCAACTACATCTAATCTTAGGGTAGTTCTCAGACAAAGGCAGCCAACGGCTGCCTTTGTCATTTTACTTTTTTGCCAGTTCGTGATATAATGAACAAACTCTTCTATCAAGAACTATGGCTCTCATCAACAAAGCAAGTCTCAGACAGTACCTCAAGCTCAACTACAACGTGCTCTTCATCGGGCTGCACGGAGTAGGTAAGACCACCATCGTCAAGGAGGTCTTTACCGAGATGTACGGTGATCGCTGGCGCTACTTCTCCGCCTCGACCCTTGACCCGTGGGTTGACTTCGTCGGAGTGCCCAAAGTGATCGGCGAGGGCGACGACGCAGTCTTGGACCTCATCCGACCGAAGTTCATCAAGAACGATGAGGTAGAAGCGATCTTCTTCGACGAGTTCAACCGTGCGCCTGACAAGGTGATCAACGCAGTCATGGAGCTCCTACAGTTTAAGTCGATCAACGACCATAAGCTCAACAACTTGAAGGTCATCTGGGCGGCGATCAACCCCGAGGACGACGATGACACCTATTCGGTGAACCATCTCGATCCAGCACAGATCGACCGCTTCCAAGTGCAATTGGAGATCCCCTACAAGATTGACGCCGAGTACTTTGACAAGAAGTACCCCAGAACCGGCTCGATCTTTCGCAGCTGGTGGAATGACTTACCGGGTGACATGCAGCGCAAGATCTCCCCTCGTCGGATGGATTACCTCGCCGAGGCCCACGAGAAGGGCTGTCGCCTTGAGGACTTTCTAGGTCCTGACACCAAGATCGCGTCAAACGTCAAGAAGCTGCGTGACGCACTGAAGAGCGTCTCCTTCCACGACGAGATCAAGCAGATCAAGGACGTGGCCGCGGCGACGACCTTCATCAAGGACATCAACAACGCGACCAAGCTGCTCGACCTCATCAAGCTCGACCCGAGCGACCAGGTGCTGCTTGACTTCCTCACGACCTACAAGAGCCTGCTGCCTCAAGAGCTGCTCCAGCCGTTCTTTGACTTCATGTACGCCAAGCAGGAGGGCGCGGACGGTGTCAGGTCACTTGAGGAGCTGGCTAACCTGCTGCCCAACGACAGTGGCAACCAGAAGCACGCGGCCATGATCAACGGCGTTGACTTCAACGTCATCCACAAGGCTGGAGGCTCCTTCGAGAGCGACGTGCGCAACCTCTATCTCTCAAACCGGCCGCTGGCCTCAAAGCTGGCTAGCCGGTGTTGTGACATCATGATCAACTGCCAGGGCAAGACGCTGCAGCGCGTCTTCTGGGACGTGGACAACAAGCCCACCAACTTTCAGAAGATCGCGGTCGCCATCTCCAAGGTCGGCGGCATGTACACTGAGCGCCAACGCCAGACGATCAACAAGCGCTTAGTGCGCGAGGGCGTCGTCAAGGACAACAACTTTTTATGATCACGAAGATCTTACTGGACAAGGACAACCGGCTGCTTCGCTTGGGCTTCGGCAAGCATGACGGGAAGTGGTTCGCGCGGATCGACCTCTGGGTGGTCGGCTACAGGCTAACGAGGGCGTAACGATGAAGTGGAGAATGCCGGAAGAGCAGCAGCTGGAGATCGCCGCGTCGATCGAGGACTACCACAAGGTCTTCTACACGTTCTTCGGCATGGCGGACACCTTCCTCTCCGATGAGGTCAAGACGGCTTGCGTGACCTTTCCAAAGGATCGAGCTGGCCCGCCCACGCTGACGATCGGTGCTGAGTTCTGGGAGGGTCTCACGAAACAAGAGCGTCTCTTCGTGATCTGCCATGAGTGCCTGCACGTGATCCTGGACCACGGCGTGCGCAATGCTCGAGACGTCCCAGGAGCCACGCCCGTCAAGGTCAACCAGGCTCAAGACATCACGATCAATGAGATGATCTGTGACCTCTTCAGTTTTGACCGTCGGAACGTCTCCTTCTGGCAGGAGCTCTGCTGGATCGACACCTGCTTCAAGGACCCGGCGAACGTCCTGCGAAACGAGACCTTCATCTACTACTTGAAGAAGCTGATCGAGGAGCCGCCAGAAGCTGAAGATGGAGATGGTGATTCTGGCGCTCCCAGTGGATCAGGACCAAGGACGCTTGACGACCACGCTCAATCGGAGGAAGGCGACGAGGAAACACAAGAGCAAGCTGACAGTCGAGTGTCTGCTGCCGAGGAGCTCTTTGAGGACCTCACGGTGGAGGAGCTGAACGAGATCATCAAGAGCTTGCCGCCTCCCATCAAGAACGTCGCTGGCACGATGGCTGGCGCAATCGAGGCGGCCATCGAGAAGAAGTCGATCAGGAAGAAGCTGAACTTCAATCACTTCATCCGGAAGCTCAAGAAGACTTCCATGAAGGAGATTGAGGTTGACAAGGAGTCGTTCACGCACGACGACCGGCGCTTCACCGACGTGCTCTTTCGGCATGACGACTTAGCGCTGCCAGGCAAGCGCGGCACGCCCAAGCTGGAACGAGACCGACTCCTGACCGCGCTCTTCATGGACGTCTCTGGCTCGTGTATGAGTTACTTCCCGTTCTTCCAGCAGATCTTTGCGGCCTTTGAGGAAGAGAAGGACACCTTTGATCTCATGCCCTTCATCTTTGACACCAGTGTGCAGCCGGTAGAGCGTGGTCGTCAGTTCAAGATCGGTGGCGGTACCTCCTTCAGCATCATCGAGCAGGAGTGCTTGAGGCTGGAGCAAGAGCTCGGACGCTATCCTGACTGCGTCGTGGTAGTCACCGACGGTGAGGGCAACCAGATAAAGCCGAAAGCTCCCACCAGATGGATCTGGCTGCTCACGCCCTACCCGACCCTCAGCTACGTTCCACCGACTTCTCGGCACTACCTGATCTCCGATGTCGTCTTTGATTGAAAGTTGTTTACTTTCTAGAGCACTGTGATATAATTACTCCATCGTAACCAACAAGTGAGGAAACAATGATCATCGAAAAGATCTATGTCGTAATTTCTGGCATCTTCTTCATCTTGATGTTCTCTATCTGGACGACGAAAACCTGGATCAACGTTTTCATCAAGATGTTCATAGCAGTGCTAGCGATCGCCGCCACGTACATTTTCGTTCATTCCATGTGAGGTAAGCATGACGCTGGATGACGCTCTGAGACAAACTGGTGTAGGTTGCTATCCCATCGATCACAACGTGAGCTATCTCTGGATGTGGATCGCAGTTCTGGCGAAGGAGACCGCATGAAGATCGCGTTCAAGAACGCTGGAATGACGTCGGGCTTTCGTGAGTTGGGCGGGCATGGCTGCTCTACCACAAAAGAGATGGAAGCCTACTGCCGAGCGCTGGACCCCGAGGGGAAATCCTTAAAGGTGGTGCCGGATGACTTTGACTTTGGCCAGGTTGTTGAAGCGCCTATGCAAGAGCTGTGGAAGTCAAAGCCGATCATGGGCAAGGTCAATCCTGAAGCTGTCCGGGAGATCTTAGCTGCTTTGAAGAAGCACAGCGAAAAGTGTTTACTTTCTTGAGCACTGTGATATATTACCAATCGAGCAATCTATAGGAGGCAACGTGCGCAAGATCGAATTCGTAATAAGTGTAAATACTGGTAAGACTCTGATCAAAGTTGACGAGATCATTCTTGACACCAAATTGGACGAGACTGCGATTCGCCAGTATCGAGTCAATCGTGCTAAACTGCCTCCAGTGATGGGGACCACGATCCTCTCTACGATGCAGATGCGTCTCGCCAACGACGTCATCGTTCTCTCTGAAGAAGAGATGGATTTTATCACGGATCATCTCAAGGGGAAACTCGGACTATAATGTGAGGTCAGTGCCACCCCATCTAAACGCTAACAGGGGAAATTCTATGAAAAAACTCATCTTTATTGCTTTATTTGCAGCCTTGCCGGCCATTGCATGTGATTCAAATGGTGAATGTGGTCATGACCACCATGACCACCATGATCATCATGTTAGTGCTGGTTCTGGTTCTGGTTCTCTGGTTCCCACTCCAGTACAATCTCCGCAAGGATCAGCTAATTCTGGAGCGTCAACCGCACCTTCCAAGCACATTTCGTTACATGCTGTTGCTCCAGTCATTCAAGTCAACAGAGGTGAATCTAATCGAAATGGTAGATTAGCTCTCTGGGCGATTGGATTGACTGCGGTTGGGATCATCGGATATGACCTCTATAAGTCTCATGAGAACCAACTGGCTGAAAAGATCTCCGTGGCACCCAGTCCTGACTTGCGAGGCATCAACATACAATACGTGATGAACTTCTAAGCCGTGAGATACTTTCTGGTGCTCATATTGTTGTCTCTCTCGCTCCATGCCAGCGCCTGTGATGTTACGAGCAAGGAGAGCGTCGTCAAGATCGCGGGGCGGCTCGCTTATCCGGACTTTCCTCAGACCGCTGATATCTTGGCGATCGTTCGCGTCGAGTCAGCCTTCAAGATCCATGCTAGAAACAAGAGCTATCGCGAAGATTCACGAGGTTTGATGCAGATTAACGGCGGTCCGTATGACCCTCACTGGAACATGGCCATCGGCATCGGACAGCTGCGCGAGAACTATCTGCGCTTCCACTCAAAGGAAGCTGCGGTCAAAGCTTACAACATTGGCGCCAAAAACTATGCGACTGGCAAGTACAAGATCAGCGCCAAGATTTACTACAAGAAGTACCTCCACTGGCACGAACTCTACGTTGCCTGCGGCAAACGACAACACTGGAGATATTAAAAGAGATCAAGATGAGTGACATCCACTTTACCTCCGATACCCACCTGGACCATGGCAACGTGATCTGGTACTGCGACCGACCGTTCGTCACCGACGAGCTGCGTGCCCTCAAGGCTGACTATGACAAGGCCAAAAAGACCAACGCCTCCAACTTCAACGTCATTTCCAACGCTTACCATGGGCTCATGAAGGTGGCCGTCGCGAAGATGAACGAAACGATCACCGAGCGCTGGAACGACAAGATCAAACCCGGCGACACCGTCTACCATATCGGCGACGTGTTGTTCTGTGACGCAGAGAAGGCGGCGAGCATGCTGAAGCGCCTTCACGGTAAAAAGTTCCTGATCTACGGCAACCACGACAAGACGATCAAGCACAACGCGGAGCTGCGTTCGTTATTCGTCAAGTGCAGTGACTACCACGAGATCAGGGTGCCTGACTCCGCTGCTCCTCGCGGCGAGCAGATGATCGTCATGAGCCACTATCCATTCATCGTTTGGAATAAGTCACATCATGGTTCGTGGATGATCCACGGCCACTCACATGGCGGGCTTAAATACCCGTTCGAGGCCAAGATTCTCGACGCCGGCGTGGATGCGCACAACCTGACTCCAATCAACTACGATGAAATCAAGGCGATCATGAAGACCAAGAAGATCCAGGAAGTTGACCATCACATCTGATGAGATGCTTCAAGAAAGTTAGACGGCCCAGATGGGCTTACTCATTCGAGCTCTGGCTTGAGCACTGCGGCAAGGTGTATGCGCCGCATGGCTCGAGAATTGCGATGACGGAGAAGATTATTTCGGCTCCGTTTCCGTCCGCGCCGTCGACTGGGATGCTACTGTTGGGACCCTGAACGCAACCGTATGCACTGCGACGGCGTTCGTGAGCTTCGTCCAAGCAAAAAGCTGAGAGCCGGCTGGAGATATCACGCTTTTAACAGGTGAACTCTCAAAGAGATAAATAGTCTCAATCTCTTTGGAAAATACATGTCTACTTCTTTCAAGGCCTTCATCAATCAATCGCTCACCGAAGCCGTGAACTTCGGTGAGCTCCAGCAGAAGGTGTATGATTTTGTGCTCAAGAAGCTGAAGGAGCTCAACCCGAACATGCACCACTCTTATGCAAGCGACCTGGCAAAGACCACCGACCAGTTCTGGCATGAGAAGTTTGATGACCTGCTCAAGGCCATCAATACCTCCGAGGATCTTAACGAGATCGAGGATGAGCTTCGTACATGCATCGAGACGATCGGCAAGGTCATCTGCGATTTTTTCGTCGACTCGATGAACCACCCTCCCGGCTATCAAGCCCGGCGCCTAGTCAGCATCGACTACGACACCGCGACTGATGAGGAGATCGAGGGTCTTCTGAAGAAGATCGACCCGAAGCTGCGTAGCGAATTAGATAACCGGTCATGAATTTTCAACCCACTTACCTTAGGAATTTACATGGCTATTAAGTTCTCACAGTTCGTCGGTCAACCGCTGACCGAAGCTAAGGACCTCTTCAACGACGTCGACGTCATCAGGCTCGATCCGGATCGAGCCGACGCTACCGACGTCGTTTCCGCGCTCATGCCCACGATCGTGCGCATCGCTTACACCAATCTCATCCACGAGCGCAACAAGTATGAGCGCACTCATACTGATGAGGAAGATGACAAATTTGAATTTACTGTAGAAGCTCTTGACGAAAAGGTAGAAGAGCTGGTCGACCACATCCGTGACCGCCTCGACATGTCACGCCACGACCGTGAGTCCTACATCAATCGTCTCAAGGATGAGTTCAAGGAGAAGTTAGAGTGAGCTTCAAGAACTTTTTAGCAGAATCTGACGACCAAGAGATCAACAAGCTCTTAGACGTATACAACAAGGATGATGATGTTGCCGAGACCATCGAAAGAGATCTCGATCAATATGTCATCGACAACTACAACGCTGACTCACCACCTCACATCGCTCTCAACGATGACTTGGAAGTCAAGGGTAACAAAGTCGTTGGATCTGCGGACTTAGACTTTGAAGAAGACGATGAACCTCGCAGAATCTTCATTACCTTCTCCTTTCCGAAGCCAAAGCTGGAAGACCTGAAGGACAAGAAGAAGTTCATTGCCAGCTTAGAACGTCTACGTCTAGACGTTAAAGAAGAATAGCATCACCTGCCACGCGTAGGAGGAGCACCCAAAGCCGCGAGCAACCCTCGCGGCTTTAGTCTTTTCTAAAAGATGCTAAAAATTGTTTACTTTTTAGAGCTCCGTGATATAATTCATCTATCGTCAACGATGATAAGGAAACCAAATGAAAAAAGCTCAAATAGTTTGGAATGGCAAAAAGTATGACCTGGTTTACAACGGCAAGATTCTGGTATCCTCTAAAAACGCTGACCACCTGAACTACCTGGTCGTCAAGCAAAAGCACCAGGCCGTGGTCGCCGCCGGTATTACCTCCACCGAGCGCGTCTCGACTCCCCCGACCGAGGGTCAGATCACCGTGACTGACGAAAAGGGCAACTCCATCATGTCGCTGGCCCCGGAATTCAGCATTGAAGAACGCTTCGAGTTCCTCGAACAGCTGATCATGCTGGTCGTCGACGGTGACGCTAAGTCGCTGTTGATCACTGGCCGCGGCGGTATCGGCAAATCCTGGACGGTCATCGAGACCATGGAGAAAGCCGGCAAGACCGACGTCAACAAGGTGCTGCCCAACATCACCGACCTGGACGACATCCAAGTCGAAGATGAAGAAACCGAGATCGAGCGCAAGATCGTCAAGCAGATCACTCGTCCTCGCGGCGACTACATCGTCGTCAAGGGCTACGTCACCTCGAAGTACCTCTACAAGCTGATGTATGACTACCGTGACCGCACCATCATCTTCGACGACTGCGACCGCGTTCTGCAAGACGGCACCTGTGTGATGTTGCTGAAGGCTGCCCTGGACTCCTATGAGGAGCGCTGGGTGTCCTGGGGTAAGGACCAGCAGTTTGGCGAAACCGACCTGCCGCCGGTCTTCAAGTTCACCGGCAAGATCATGTTCATCTCGAACATGGACATAACCGCCGTAGACGAGGCTGTGCGCACTCGCTGCCTGAAGGTTGACCTGTCCATGACCAAGGAGCAACGCATCGACCGCATGCGCTCCGTGTTGCCGAACGTTGAGCCGGACCTGGACATGGAGATCAAGATCGACGCGCTGGACCTGCTGCAGGCCAACATGCACCTGACCGAGGACATCAACTTCCGCTCGCTGTTGAACCTCATCACGATCCGCAAGTCTGGCAACTCCAACTGGAAAAAGCTCGGCAAGTACACGCTGCTGTCCGCGTAAGCGGTTTGAGCTGGGGCAATCTCGCTCCAGCTCTTTTTGGAGGGCTAAACATGAGTTGTCCATTCATCGGTAAGGCAATCGTTCTCGCGGCGCTGTGCATCAGCGCTACTACTTTAGAGGTGACCGGCCACGAAGCCGATGGTCTGTGGTTCGTCATCGTCTGCTGGGTCATTTTCGGAAGTTGGGATTACAAAGATCACGAAGAGTGAAGAAGTTGTTTACTTTCTTGAGCTCCGTGATATAATTATTCCATCGATTACGAAACGGAGGTCAAGAATGAAAGCTTACGGTTTGCAGCTCTATCTAGGAAAACAGACGGCTCCTACCGATCGTCGCTGGTACGACCAGGCCGATCATGCTCACGTCGGCACCAACCAGTCTCGCGCAAAGAACAAAGTTCGTCACCACCAGCACAGCACCGAGCGCCAAGCCGTTCGCGCTGCCATCCGCAAGGAGTTCAACCATGCTGAAATTTGAGGGAATCCCGCTCGGCTACACCATCCGAGCTTACGACATCAAGCCGATGCACGGCCGCGGGGACTGTTACGTCGAGGGCGTGATCGTTGACATCTATGCCGCCGTCAAGTTCCCAAATGACTACGCTCACTACGTCGTGGACGTCACCAAGGAGGTATTCGACGGCGTCAATGAAAAGATCGGCTCAACCGGTCGCCGCGTGCGCGTTCCGATGGAGACCTCGCATGACTATGACAACCGCATCACCATCCTGGAGGGAATTCGCCTGTGAACATCCTGCGCAATTTCGTAGCTAAGCTCACCGACGAGCAGTGCCGTCAGATGGCCGCGGACCAAGCTATCTTTGAGAGAGGTGGAGCGATCGGTGATTGTGAGCTGCGTCGTCAATCTCATGTGTACTGCGACCAACACTCGATCCCCTGGAACATGCTCTTCATGAACCAGCTGATGTTTGAGGTTTACCGAAAGTACGCCCAACCCGTGCTCGAGACCCCACGTGAAGTCAAGTACGTCTGGGAGTGCAATGAGTGCGGCTCGCAAGAGTACACGATGGCCGTGTCCGAGGATGACGTGCACTGTCTCGGCTGCAGCAAGTGCGGCGGCGACGAATGGCACAAGGAAGTGGCAAGATGAGACTTACTCACTACCCCACTCTGTCCAGAGCCTTTGACCTGATGCTCATCGACAATGTTGCCAACCCCCACGTCATCAAGGCCATCCGCAACAAGGTGCACCAAGAGAGCCTTGAGCCGGTGGGCGTGTTCGATCGCGCCGAAGCTGAGCTCTCGAAGCTGTCGATCATCGACCTCAGTGACCTGTGCATCGGTGAGGAGGGTGACGTCGTTGTAACAGAAGAGGCCCAAGATGTTCTGACCGCGCTTTTTGAGATGATTTGCTAAGGAGTTGCCAATGAAAGAGAGATTCAAACAATCGGTCAAAGACTATTTCAAGCCGCTTTCATTGCTGGTCGCGATGATCTTCCTGATCGAGGAAGCCCTCTGGAACTGGACGGGCATGCAGATGGAGCGTCTCGGCGCGTTCTTCCTGATCGCTTACGTCGAGAACTTTATCAGGAAACTACATCCCTACGCGGCCCTTGTCGCCTTCCTGTTGCCCGACCTGCTCATCGTCCCGGCGAAGATCGTCTGCATGGACTTGATCTCTCACGGCTATGTCTTCTGGGGAGTAGTGATCTTCATCGTGCTTAAGGTGGTAGGCATGGCGCTCTTCGCTCGCATCTTCAACCTAACCAAGCCTCAACTCATGACCCTCAGCTGGTTCGCGAAGCTGCACACGAAGGTAGTGCACTACAGTGACCGAATTCACGCGAAGCTCAACGAGTGGGAGCTCTATCAACAAATGAAGCAGAAGCTGGCTGAGCTAAAGCTGACCTTCAAGGAGATCGTAAAGTGAGAACCACACTGCACCGGCTGTACTGGACCGAGGACGACGAGACCTGGTCCCAAGACTTCACCGAGATCGGTGATCTGCTCAAGGCGAGCGAAGAGCTGAGGAAGCGTGCTCGAGAAGGTGCTGACATCCGCTTCATCACCAGTGCCGCCGAGAACTCCGACTGCACCAGCTTGCAGGGAGTAGCAGCTCCTGCCGCTGACTACAACTGGGAGAAGCGCCGTGGCGGACGACGCTAAGGTGATCATCAAATTTTGAAAAGAGGAATCGCCATGGCAGGTGAACAAAAAGGTGGAAAGCTTGACAAGAACCAAGTCGTAGATGAGCCCAACTGTACCCATTGGGACTCGAAGCTCGAGAAGATGGTGAAGCTCACCACCACTCAGCTGTTCAGTCTCTGCGCGGCGGAGAACGTGAACTTGATTGTGACGAAGGAGATCTTCGAGCGCGACGAGAAGCTGCTCAAGAAGGTAGCCGACCGGTTCAAGTTCCGTCGGATGCAGATTATCAACCAAAAGGGCGTGCTGACGTACGTCCGCTTTCAACTCAAGAAGGAATTTCAAGATGAACAAGCTCCTCCTGTTGCTCCCTTTGTTTCTGCTCAGCGCATGTGACGACGGCACGTCGTCCGCAGACATCAGGTCCTACGGATACGTTCAACGTGGTCTCGACCAAACTCCCGGCCTGAGTGACTGCAAGGCCTATATGGTCGACGGTGACAAGATGATCCGCTGTCCAAACTCGACAACCATGGCCGAAACGAAGCACAGAAACGGCAAGATCACATCCACCTATCATGTGATCGTCATTGACGGACAAAAGTACGTCCCCGTCAAGAAGTAATTGTACTTAACGCTCACTCGGTGATACAATGACCACTGCCAAGCACTACTACGAGTCCCACGTTACCATTGAGCCCGTCTTTGACGATCGCTTAGAACGTGCCAAGAGATGGGCCGATGTTTGTGGCTTCAAGGTCGCTGACTTGCTCATGAAGAAACGTGAGGCCGATACCGAGGAGCGGTCCAAGAATGACACATTCATGACCACTCACTCCAAGGACTTGACCGACATCATCGGCCGCACGAAGACCTTCATTGAGGGTCTCAAGGCTGCGGGTTTCAAGGTCTGGCGCTACAAGATTGAGGACATCACCATGGACAGCCGCATCAACGATGAATTGAGCTTACTTTGAAAAAGCGTGACTATATCTACTACATGGACTTGGCGGAGAGAGCAGCTCAAAACTCCCACGCCGTCCGCTTGAAGGTCGGTGCGATTTTGACGCGCGACAACAAGATCCTGGCTGACGCTTGGAACGGCACTCCACCGGGTTGGGACAATCGCTGTGAGGAAGAAGTAAATGACGTGCTCGTCACCAAGTCGACCGTGCTCCATGCCGAGAAGAACATCCTGCGAAAGATGGCAAACTCTCACGACATCATTCGAGGTGCTACGCTCATCATGACGCACAATCCATGTCCGGCTTGTACTGCGGACTACATCGGCTTGGGTCTCAGGGAGCTTGTCTACAAGAACGAGTACCGCATCACCGACGGCATCGAGTACCTGCGCCGGGACGGCGTGCTCGTGCGTACCTTTGATGAGATGATGACCGACTTTGCCCTCGAGGGAATCGGTGAATATCAACGTGAATTAGCTAACTTCAGGAGAGAAAATGAGCTGCCAAAAGTGTAGAAGTGATAGAATTGCTTGCGTCGGTGGTAAGGTGAGCGATATGTTCCACGCCACCGTTGGTGACTACGAGCACGACGGTTATGTTCCTGGCGATCTCGGCGTGGGCAGCGGAGACTACATTGACTTCGAGTACTGCCTCGACTGTGGCCAGATCCAGGGTGACTTCCCACTGCCACCTACCGATCTCGAGCAGCAATGAGTTGTCAACAGTGCGGTAAGGCGAGCTTCGCGACGCACGTCTATGGCTGCTACGAGTTAGCCGGAATTCCACGTGCCAAGCTTGGTCTCCCCAATGAACGAGATCACGCTCTGTCAGGAGTGCAGCGCCAGGTTTTGGAAGACATCAAGGGTTCAGTAACGGCCCAACACATGCACTATGAATGTAAGCCCCCTCAAGGTTGACGACCACCTGCTGTGGCCTGACGGTACGATCTCCGTCGATCCCAGCACGGTGGTTGACTACATCTTCAAGCTCAATCCACATGACCTCGCGCGAGGTATGCTCTGTGTTACCTCAATGACTCCAGAGATCATTGAGTACAACGCGGTGGCTGACTTCCCGCTACAGGTCAAGACAGACTGCGCTTTGCACTTCCCGCCCCACTGGAGTCTTCCCGAACCTTATAAATACCTAGATCTTGACGCATACCTATTGGGACTTGCTGATCGAGTCGAGCGTGATGGGCTCTACGAGCAGCGCCTCACTCGACTGGCAACTGAGATCTACAAGTACCGAGAGCTAAAGCTGGACGACGTGCTTCGTACCTTGATCTACGTGTTAGACGTGATGAGGGAGAAGAAGGTCATCTGGGGCGTGGGCAGAGGAAGCTCTTGCTCAAGCTACCTGCTCTACCTGCTCGGCCTTCATGAGGTTGACCCGGTAAAGTACGACGTCGAGTTCACCGACTTCATCAGATAGAACACAGGGGACGAAGATGCCTAGAACCGTAAGAACCGCGCGCGGAGAGGTGGTTGACTTTGACATGATTGTCATCAAGAACCAGCTCGCGCAAGCACCCATGAACATTGAAGTACAGAAGCGCAAGGACTTCATCGACTCGAAGGAAGGCAAGGCCCGTCAGCGTCAAACCCCTCCGGTTGTGTCGCCCGTCGTGACCCCAACGCCGGTCAATGAGTTCGAGCCGATCGACGAACCAGTTCAAGTGACTGGCCGCGTCGAGGAGCCTGTACCTGACCTTCCGACAAGGAACAAGTGAAATGCCTTACTCTCCTCAAGATCCAAACGGTTGGGCTTTAGGCCCAGGCGGCAGAGCTAACCACGGCGGCGTATACAAGAAGCCACAGCTTCCGGTCGACGCAACTGACGTATTGACTAACCCAGACAATAGCTTGAGCGCCCAGCACGGCGGCATCATCAAGCGCGACCCCGCCTTCTACCGCACGGAGATTGACGACGGGTCGGAATCCACCTACGCTTAAAGGCCACCAAATGAGCAATCAAGCTTTTCTAGACAAATATGAGCGTCTTCTAAAGATCTCAAAAAGCACTCTGAAGAACCACCTTGACGTTATGCCTGGAACGTATGCTAAAACCGACGATGAGAGCGCAATCAGCAAGCTCGTCGTGGTGATCCAGAACGACATCAAAGAGATCAAGCGCTACAAAGAGCGCGTTAAGTTCTACGCTGGTGAGGTGAAGAAAGAAGAGGCCAAGAAATGAGCAGCCGCCTGACGTTTACTGAGCACCTGATCCTCACCGAAGAGCGCCGCAAAGACCTCAAGTACGTGGAGAAGGAAGTGAAAAAGCAGATCGAGCGCGTCACCCTCGAACTGCACGGTGCCCAGTCAGCTCCGCTCACCAAGCTGGCTTCTCGCTATGACCGCCTCAACAAGGCCATCAAGACGATGGGTGAACAGCGCGACAAGCTGAACGAGGAGATCAAGGGCAAGGTCGAGGACCTCTTCAACGCTGAGGACGTCGTGTTGACTCGGGTGATTGAGACCGTCTCGTTCACGATGACCGTTTCCAAGAAGAGCAAGACCGCCGACAAGGAAGTGATCGACTTCCAGAAGATCGCCGAGGAGCTCGCGATACTCATCCCCGACGAGCTGCAGGCAAAGGTTGACGAGATCGTGGCTACCTACACCACCGTGGTGAAGGGCCAAGACAAATCCCCAGCTCTCCAGGTCAAGCCGAAGGTGAACGAGAGCCTGTTGTCTGACCTTGGCTCGAAGCTTGCCAACGCCGTGAAGTCGCTCGTCAAGAGCGTGGCTTCCTGGGCGAAGGGCTACGACAAGAAGCTTGCCGCTCTGAAGAAGCTGGCGAACGTACCGGTGACTGAAGCGACGCAGCTGACTAAAGATCAAATGCTAGGCCAGCTTGAGGAATATTGGTACAAGCTGGCCGAGAAGCACCCTGAAGACGCAGGTGACATTCCAGCTGCGATGCACTGGTATCATTCATTGAGCTTAGAACAGCTTCGCAGTGAGTATGAGCACACCGTGAAAAATAAGTGATTGAGTAGTTTACTTTCGGGGTTGCCTGTGATATAATTTCAAGGCAACCCTTTATACTATAGAGAGATCCACATGCAAGTTCAAGCTGTCGAGAACAATATCATCTTCCAGTTCGTCGACGAGACCACGACGACTCGCTTCAAGAACACCTCTGAATCTGGCTTTCTCATCAGCTCAGAAGACGGTAACCAAACTGCTGCTGCACGCTGGGGCGAGGTCGTCGCTGTGGGACCCAATGTCAAGGAAGTCAAGCCGAACGACTTTATCCTGATCGAGCCTGGTAAGTGGACGATGGCCTTCACGTTCGACGGGAATCCAACTGGCGAGCGCTTCTGGAAGACCGATGAAGACCGCGTGATCGCGACCTCTGACTCTTCAAGCCACGCTTACTGACATGCCGCTTATCTTCCTCACCTTCGTCTCGGCTCTCTTGATGGAGTCGTTGGGTACCTACATCTCGGTGGTAGGTTTGGGCAGTCTCTTTGGTGGAGACGTGGTGATCCAGACCATTGCGGTCACCTTCGACGTGGTGAAGTTTATCTTCATCACCGTGCTCTACCAGCAGTGGAAGTTTCTACCGCGAACGATGAAGTACTTCATGGTGCTGGCGACGCTAGTCTTCATGACGATCTCCTCGGCAGGTAACTTCGGCTACCTCTCGGCTGCCTTCCAGAAGGCACTCGCGCCCAACATGGCGGTGACCCTAAAAGTTGAAGAGTACAACAAGGAACGTGACATGCTCATCGGTGAACGTGCCGACCTGCAGAAGCAGATCGCACAGATCAATGAGCAGATCATGAAGGAAGAGGACCCGAAGCGCAAGCAGAGCCTGATCTGGTCGTTCAGGTCGGAGACAAGGCGCATCGGTGCCCGCATCCCGGTGGTAAGCAAGCGCATCGATGCGCTCAACGAACTGACCCTCAAAACTGAGAGCGAGCACATCGAGTCAAACGTACACGCTGGCCCGATCACCTACGTCGCGAAGGCCTTCCACATCCCGCTGGAGGACGCGAGCCTCTACGTGATCCTGATCATCGTCTTCGTGTTTGATACGTCGGCCGTGATGTTGGTGCTGACCGGCAACTTCCTCATCAAGAAGCGGCACGAAACAAAGGACAAGCAACCCTTGCGGGTGAATCCTTACTTCGTCCCGCCTGAACCTGAGGATGATCCTGACACTGACTCAACGGAACCGCCACCTCCTTTCCCAGACGAACCGGAGCCAAAGCCGCAACCCCAAGTAGAATCTCCAGCTCCACCCACACCTCAGGGCCCAAAGCGCATGTCTCGTCGGAAGTCGACGAAGGTGACCCCCAAGGAGCAACCAGCTCCAGAAGTAGTGGAAGCTAAGCCGGCAGAAGTTGAGCCTCTGCGGGCTTCGGCCGAGGAGCGCGCGGTCCTGTCTAAGGTGTACGATCATACCGACACCGGAGAAGCTCCTGAAGAAGTGACCGCCATCGCCCATGACCTCATCCTTGAGCGACGCGTGCAGGACTACGTTCCAATCGATCCGGAGAAAGTCGTTTCAGCCACGGCCCTCGTGCCTGAAGCTCCTGCTGTTCAAACCCCGGTCATTGACGTGTTCACCGAGGGAAGCTACTCTGGCACC
>Ga0075276_10000070_pt1 | contig 30570 bp, 28 predicted proteins | sample SF_Rice_5C_80N_4_FD_69770 | JGI IMG/M metagenome (GOLD analysis project Ga0075276, IMG submission 69770) | Rice paddy soil microbial communities from Twitchell Island, California, USA - SF_Rice_5C_80N_405 | ecosystem: Environmental > Terrestrial > Soil > Paddy field/soil | place: USA: Twitchell... | reverse complement strand
GGCGCACAGGGGAGGAGGGGCCTGGTGTGCACTACGCGCGCGGTTATTGTGTTTGGCGCCAGCGTAGCTTACGCTATGCTGGCGTATACATTTATCGCAATGTATCTGGCGTAGATTGCGGCATGCACCGCGTGAGCACGAATTACTACTCGGAGCACATTATGGCAACGCGAGAAGATATGAAGGACTGGGTTCTCAAGGCTCTCATGAGTCGTGGCGGGAAAGGATGGCCGAAGGACGTAGCCAAGTACATTTGGGAGAACTATCAGGGCGAACTCAACAATTCGGGCGACCTGCTTTACACATGGCAATACGATGTGCGATGGGCAGCCCAGTCATTGCGAAACGCTGGGAAGTTGAAACCAGTGCACCGCCGGCGCGACCGTCCATGGGAGTTGGCGTAGCCAGCATGCAGACTATTGGTGAGGTACTTACCGGGCTTCTCGTATACGGCGGCGGGCCGACGGCGGTCGCCTACTTGGTATTTCGATTTCTTGCTGAGCGGTGGATTGAATCGAAATTCGCAGCTCAGCTGGAGACTGAGCGTCACGAGCACCAAAAAGAACTCCAGGAGCTTAAGAAGAAGCTGGATTCCGAACTCAGCAAGATCATCAAGCTACAGGATCGAGAGTTTTCTGTTTTGGGTGAGGCTTGGGGGCTCCTGCATGACGCGCTGGGCAAACTGAATGCCATAGTAGCTATGTTTCAGGAATTTCCTGACTTGTCGCGTTTAACGGATGAGCAGTTGCGGGGAGTACTTGGGAGTTCGAAGCTTTCCGACGCCCACCAAGAAGAAGTCAGGGTGGCGCAGGACAGGAATAAACGCTATCAAGAATTGCTGTTCTGGTATGACTTGCATTCTGCAAAAACTGCGTGGTCGAGATACCGTGATTACATAAATAAGAACGATATTTTTCTCCGGTCGGAGTTGAGCGACAGTTTTAAGAAGATCAACGGACTCATGTGGAACGCACTTGTATCTCGTCAAGTTGGGCAGGAAGCGAATGATGTGAAGTTTTGGGTCGAGGCTTCCCAAACGACACACGATGAAATACAACCGTTGCTTGATGAGTTGCGGAATAAGGTACGCAAACTCTTGCGGGGCGACGAGGTTGGTGAGCCCGCGTAGGGCGCATTAGCCGTAAGGCGTAATGCGCCGGATGTTTTCGCCAGCGTCGCGCAAGCGACGCTGGCGCTAAACACAATCGCCGTGCGCGAAGCGCACACGACAGCTCATCGTCCCCTTATCCGCCACCGAGTCGCGCAGGCAGGACAGGGGTTTTCCGACGCGTATGTTAGAGCACGTGGCCGCACGAAGTGCGGATCGTGCGAGTTTACGCGGAGGCCTGGCCTGCCGAGCAGAGGAGGGTATCCCCGCAGGGGATGGAGGATTGGGGTGTGCTTTCTTTGGTTCCTTTCTTTGCACGAGCAAAGAAAGGGACTTGCTGCCGGCAACCCCGGCGCAAAACGGCGGGCACCGCCGGACCGTTCAAAAGATCACAACCCGATGAACAATGGGCCGAGCAGGGACGATAGTCCCAGCCAGCTTACTTCTGCGGAGGCCCCAGACTGGTCATGCGAAACACAAACTGCCCACCGCGGCGGTCCGCGAAATAATGTTCCAGCGTAAACTTCACCGGGCGAAAAGCCAGTTCGTCCCAGGGGATTTCGTTTTCGTCGAAGAGTTGCACGTCCAGGCTTTCCACGCCGGGGCTGAAGTCGAGGTCCAGCAGTTTGGCGCGGAAGAGCATTTGCACCTGGTTGATGTGGGGCAGGTTGTAGATGGCGTAGAGGTCGCCGATTTCGACCCGGGCGTTGGCTTCTTCCAGGGTTTCGCGCGCGGCGCCTTCGGGGGTGGTCTCGTCCATTTCCATGAAGCCGGCGGGCAGGGTCCACAGGCCGTGGCGCGGTTCGATGGCGCGGCGGCAGAGCAGGATGCGGCCGTCTTCCCATTCGGGGATGGCGCCGACGATGACCTTGGGGTTGTAGTAGTGGATGGCTCCGCAGACGGGGCAGACGTGGCGCTCGCGGTGGTCGTCCGGGGGAATGCGCACTTCGACCGGGGCGCCGCATTCGGGACAGAATTTCATGCGGGGCTCCGTGTCATGGTTGCGCTGGCCGGGTCAGCCGTCAAGGTTTGGCGGTCTGCGGCGGGGGGCTGGCCTGCGGGGCGGCGGCGACTTTGGCCGGGACGGGCGCGGCCGCCGGCGGTGCCAGTTCCGCCGAGGTCTGCGCTGCCGGGTCCGGTGTTGCCGCCGCCGGTGCCGATGCTGCGGCCGGGCTGGTGCGGGTGTTCAGGTCGAGGATGCGCTGGGTGTCGTCGCGCAGCTTGGTGAGGCCCAACTGGTCGTAGGACACGACCATCACGCGCAGGGCGTCTATGGTTTGCGGCGTGTCGCTGAAGTTGACCACCACGTCCTTTGCGCGGCTGACGGCGGCGACGTAGGCGCCGCGGCGCATGTAGTAGTGGGCGATCTTCAGCTCGTGGCGCGCCAGGGTGTTGGCCAGGTATTGCATGCGCAGCCGGGCGTTGGGCGCGTAGATGCTGTTGGGGAAGCGGGTGACCAGTTGCTTGAAGGCCTCAAACGATTTTTCCACGTTTTCAGGGTCGGTGTCGGCGCGGTCGTTCGGCGCGATGTTGCGGAAAAAGCTGGTGCTGGGGTAGAAGTGGATCAGCCCCTTCAGGTAGTAGATGTAGTCCAGGTGCGGGCTGGTGGGATATTCCTTGATGAAGGTGTTCACGGCGCTGAGCGCGGACTCGGGGTCCGGCTGCTTGTAATAGGCGTAGGCCAGCTCCATCTGTGCCTGCTGCGAATAATAGCCGTAGGGGTAGCGCGACAGCAGCGACTTCAGCACCTTGGAGGCCTTGTCGTAGCTCCTGTCCTTCATGTCCGCCATGGCCTCCTTGTACATGTCGCCCGCCGGTTTGGCCGGGCCCTTGGAGTCGCCGTCGGAGAGGGAATGGGCGGTGGTGCCGCAACCGGTTAGCGAGAGCAGCAGGATTAAGGCTAAACTATAACGCATGACAGAATCCATAATGACATCCGCCAATTATACATCCCCGCAGCCGTCCACGCTTGCGTTCACCGTGCCCGGCGAATTGGCCGGGCTGCGCCTGGATCAGGCCCTGGCGAAGCTTTTGCCGGACTATTCGCGCAGCCGGCTGCAGGCCTGGATAGAGCAGGGCCTGGTGAAGGTAGGGGGCGCGGCGGCCACGACGCGGCAGAAGGTGTGGGGCGGCGAGGAGATCGAGGTGGCGCCGCAGGCCCACCCCTCGGAGCAGCCGCACCGCGCCGAGGCCATCGCGCTCGACGTGGTTTACGAAGACGACAGCCTGCTGGTCATCAACAAGCCCGCCGGGCTGGTGGTGCATCCGGGCAGCGGCAACTGGGAGGGCACCATGCTCAATGCGCTGCTGCACCATGCGCCGCAGCTCGCGGAAATCCCGCGCGCGGGCATCGTGCACCGCCTGGACAAGGACACCAGCGGCCTGCTGGTGGTGGCCAAGACGCTCACCGCGCAGACCGCGCTGGTGCGCCAGCTCCAGGCGCGCAGCGTGCACCGCGAATACGATGCCCTGGTGTATGGCGAGGTGGCGCACGACGGCACGGTGGATGCGCCGCTGGGCCGCCACGCCACGCAGCGGACCAAAATGGCGATAGACGCTCACGGCAAGCATGCGGTCACCCATTATCATGTGGCGGAAAGGTTTCCCGGCTGCACGCTGGTGCGCTGCAGGCTGGAGACCGGGCGCACCCACCAGATCCGCGTGCACATGGCGTCCATCCGCCACCCGCTGGTGGGGGATTCGGTGTATCTGAAGGGGCCGCAGAAGTGTCCGGCGCACATGCGCGCCGTTCTCGCCGCCTTTCCGCGCCAGGCGCTGCACGCGGCGCGGCTGGGGTTGGAGCATCCGGAAAGCGGGGACTGGATGGAATGGCAGGCGGCGCTGCCGCAGGATATGGCCGACCTGATCGAGGCGGTGCGCCACGCGGCGAAGGAGGTGGCATCATGAAACTGATCGAACAGTGCATCGTGCCGGAATGGCTGGCGCCCACCAACGTGCGCGCGCTGCAGACCACGCGCCGGGGCGGGGTGAGCGAGGCGCCCTACGACACGCTCAACCTTGGCGAACATGTGGGCGATGCGCCGCTGGCCGTGGCCAAGAACCGCCAGTTGTTCTCGGCGCTGGTGCCTTCCGAGCCGGTGTGGCTCAACCAGGTGCACGGCGTGGCGGTCGCCAATGCCGACGCCGCGGGCTGTCTGCCGCAGGCCGACGCCTGCGTCGCGCGCCAGCCGGGTTCGGTGTGCGTGGTGATGACGGCCGACTGCCTGCCGGTGCTGCTGTGCGACGACAAGGGCACGGCGGTGGGCGCGGCCCATGCGGGCTGGCGCGGCCTGTGCAACGGGGTGATCGAGCGCACGGTGGCGGCCATGGGCGTGCCGCCGCAAAACCTCATGGCCTGGCTGGGCCCGGCCATCGGCCCGGCCGCCTTCGAGGTGGGGGCGGAGGTGCGCGAGGCTTTCATGGCGGTGCAGCCGCAGGCGGAGCGGGCCTTTGCCCCGGCGCCGGACCGCGACGGCAAATACCTGGCCGACATTTTCCTGCTCGCGCGCCAGCGCCTGGAGGCGCTGGGCGTCGGCCGCACATACGGCGGCGGCCTGTGCACGGTGACGGACCGCGCGCGTTTCTATTCCTATCGCCGCGACGGCGCGACCGGGCGCATGGGCACGTTCATCTGGCTGGAATAGGCGGCGCGTTGACAGCGTCTGGCCGCAGGCCTATGATAAAAACGGATTTTTCATTCGCGGCGGAACTTGCTCGCGGAGCGGAAGTCCGATGGATTACGGAATGAGGCATCCGGCGAGTTCCCTGCCCATTTGACAAGCACAACAACCGACATGAAACTGCCGCTCAAACTCAACCGCCGCATCGTGCGCCTGCTGATGGCACTGGCCCTGTTCGCCCAATGGGTGATCCCGGGCAGCGCCTATGCCGCCATGCCGGTGGCGCCGGCTACCGCCGTGCAGGTGCAGGCGGGCATGTCCTGCCATGTCGGCCAAGCAGGCCATGAGGTCTGCCTCACCCACTGCTCGCAGGCCACCCAGGTCAGCCTCGACCATGCGCAGTTGACCGCTCCGCCCGTCAGCCCCGCGGTCTTGCACGTGCTGGTTCCCCTGGCGCAAGGCCTCACCGTACGCGTGCCGACCGAGCCGCAGCTCGCGGCCAGTCCGCCTCTTCCCATCCTGTACTGCTCCCTGCTGAATTAGCCCGCCCGGCGCGCGGCCATCCCGCATCCGCGGGAGGGTGTGCCGTGCGCATGTTCCGCATGGTGATGCGCCGTCCGCGGCGCATGTCGGAGAACGGATATGGGCACTACATTGAAAATATTAATAATTTGCGCCGCACTTGCGGCCACGCCGGCATGGGGCGCCCCGCCGGGCGTTGATGCCGGTCCGCCAGGGGCCAGCGCGCAGAGTCTGCTGCAATGGATGGAGCAGAATAGCGCCGAGCTGCAGGCGGCGCAGCACGAAGCCGCGAGCGCCGCAGACCGCGCCGAGGCGGCGGGCGCGCTGCCCGACCCCAGCGTACGCATAGAGTGGTGGGATGTGCCGCGCAACAACCCCACGCTGGATCCGCGCCAGGACGGCATGACCATGTACAAGTTTCTCCAGCCCATCCCGGGCTGGGGCAAGCGCGATGCGCAGAAGCAGGCGGCCGAGGCCGACGCCGATGTGGCCGTCCAGAGTCAGCGCGCAGTGCGCGCCGCGCTGCGCACCGAGGTGAAGCTGGCCTTTGCCCGCTATTACCGGGCGTATCAGGCGCTGGCGATCAACGCCGAGCTTTCCGCCTTCGCCGACTCGGTGGCGCAGGTGGCGAAATCGCGCTATGAAACCGGCCTGGTCAGCCAGCAGGAGATGATACGCGCGCAACTGCAGCAGTCTTCGCTGCAGACCGAACGCTATGCGCTGACCGCGGCATACAGCCGCGCCCAGGCGCGCATCAACGCCCTGCTCAACCGCCCGGCGGACGCGCCTTTGCAGGCGCCCGCCGAACTGCGTCCCATACCCGCCCCGGCCGCGCTCGACGAGGCCGCGCTCACCCAGCGCGTGCGCGAGGCCAGCCCGGAGCTGGCCGGCGACAGCGCGCAGGTGAACGCCGCGGAAAGCCGCTCCGATCTCGCCCGCCGTAACCAAAGGCCGGATTTCCTCGTCGGCATCGGTCCGACGGAGCGCGGCAGCACCTTCAATACCTTCGGCGCCGTGCTTGAATTCACCGTTCCCCTGCAAGTCAGCGCGCACCGCGCCGAACAGCGTGCGGCAGCGGAATCGGCGGATGCGAGCCGCGCCCGCCGCCAGGCGGCCGAAGCCCGGCTGCTGGGCGCGCTGCGCGAGCGGCTTGCCGCCTTGCGGGCCGCGCAGCAGCAGGAGGCGCTGGACAGCCAGCGCGCGCTGCCGCTGGCGGAGGTGGCGTTCAAGGGTGCGCTCGCCGGCTACCGCAACGGCAATGTCGATTTCGCGACTTTGCTCGACGCCAAACAACAGGTGGAAAAAACCAGGCTGGACGAACTGGATGCGCAGGTCGCGCAGCAGGTCGAACTGGCCGGAATCGAACAGTTGATAGGGGACGACCTATGAAATACCCGACCATTGCATTGATCGCCGCTGCCGCCGTGCTGGGCGCGGGGGGCGGCTACATGTGGGGTGCGCATGCGCCCGCCTCCCGCTCCGGCGGCCACTCCGGCGCCAACGCGGCCGCCCAGGACGAGCGCAAGATACTCTACTACCGCAATCCCATGGGCCTGCCCGACACTTCGCCCGTGCCCAAGAAGGACGCCATGGGCATGGACTACGTGCCGGTGTATGCGGGCGAGGAAACCGGCGGCGCGAGTGTGACGGTGTCGCCCGAGCGCATGCAGCTGCTGGGCGTGACCACCGAGGCCGCGACCATGCGCAAGCTGTCGCGCACGGTGCGCGCCAGCGCGGTGGTGCAGCCCAGCGAGCGCAATCTCTACGAGGTCGCGCCGCGCTTTTCCGGCTGGGTGCAGAAGCTGCACGTGAACGCCACCGGCGAGCGCGTGACGCGCGGCGAGCCGCTGCTCACGGTGTACAGCCCGGACCTGGAAAGCGCGGTGCGCGAGTACCAGCTCGCCGAGCAATCCGGCCTGCCCGACGTGGCGCGCAGCACGCGCAAGCGTCTGCAGAACTGGGAGATCTCCGACCGCGACCTGGCCCAGCTCAAGCAGGGCGCGGCGAGGCTGGTGCTGCGCTCGCCGATCAACGGCGTGGTGCTGGCCAAGCCTGCGACGGATGGCGCGCGCTTCGCCGCGGGCACGGTGCTGTTCCGGCTGGCCGATCTTTCCACGGTGTGGGTGCAGGCGCAGGTGTCCGAGCAGGATCAGGACGTGCTGCATCTCAAGCAGCCGGTGAGCATTACGCTGGACGCCTATCCCGGCGAGGTTTTCCAGGGAAAGGTGAGCTTCATCGCCCCGGTGCTGGACCCGCAGACCCGCACGGTGGAGGTCCGGGTCGTGTTGCCGAACAAAAAGGGCAGGCTGCGCCCCGGCATGTTCGCCACCGTTGATCTCTCGGCCAAGGTGGCGGCCAGGCCGGTGCTGAGCATTCCGCGCTCCGCGGTGATAGACACCGGCACGCGGCAGATCGCCATGGTGCGGGTCGCACCCGGGCGATTCGTGCCGCGCATGCTCAAGCTGGGGCAGCAGGCGGGAGATTATGTCGAGGTGCTGAGCGGCCTTGCCGAGGGCGAGCAGGTGGTCAGCCATGCCAACTTCCTGCTGGATGCGGAGAGCAACCTGAAATCGGCGCTGGGGGCGGTGGGATCGGGTGCGGCGCAGGCGCAGCCCGCAGCCGCGAGCAGCGCGTCCGCGGCGGCGCCCACGAAGATGGACATGTCCCAGACCATGCATAGGCCCCAACCCAAGAGCGGGGCCAAACCCCTGGATATGTCCGGCCACGACACGCCTGTGAACGGCGCGAAGACGGAGCACCATCATGCTGAGTAAGCTTATCAAATGGTCCGCGCGCAATCCCTTCCTGGTCTTGCTTGCCACGCTGTTTGTGGTGATTGCGGGCGCCTACGCCATCGCGCACACGCCGGTGGACGCGCTGCCCGATCTCTCCGACACCCAGGTGATCGTCTACACCGAGTATCCTGGCCAGGCGCCGCAGGTGGTGGAAGACCAGGTGACCTATCCGCTGACCACGGCGCTGCTTTCCGTGCCCAAATCCAAGGTGGTGCGCGGCTTCTCCTTCTTCGGCGTGTCCTTCGTCTACGTGATCTTCGAGGACGGCACCGATGTCTACTGGGCACGCTCGCGCGTGCTCGAATACCTCAACCAGGCGTCGGACCGCCTGCCGCGCGGTGTCACCCCCGTGCTCGGGCCGGATGCCTCCGGCGTGGGCTGGGTCTATGAGTATGCGCTGCTGGCGAAGAACAAGACGCTGGCCGAGTTGCGCTCCATCCAGGACTGGTATCTGCGCTACCAGCTCGGCAAGGCGCCGGGCGTGGCCGAGGTGGCCTCGGCCGGCGGCTTCGTGCAGCAATACCAGGTGACGGTGGACCCGGTGAAGCTGCGCGCCTACAACATCCCGCTGGCGCGCATCGAGCAGGTGATACGCGATGCCAACCGGGACGTGGGCGGGCGCACGCTGGAAATGGGCGAGACCGAGTACATGATCCGCGGCGAAGGCTATTTCCGCGACAGCCGCGACCTGGAGACCCTGGCGCTGAAAAGCGACGGCGGCACGCCGGTGCTGCTGCGCGACGTGGCGCGCGTGGAACTGGTGCCGGCGAGCCGGCGCGGCATCACCGAGCTGAACGGCGAGGGCGAGGTGGTGTCCGGCATTGCGGTCGCACGCTACGGCGAGAATGCGCTGGACGTGATCCGCAACGTGAAGACGCGTATCGCCGAAATCTCCAGCGGCCTGCCGAAGGGAGTCACGGTGCAGACCGTGTATGACCGCTCCGGGCTGATCGAGCGCGCCATCCGCACGCTGGAGCACACCCTGGGCGAGGAGGGGCTGATCGTGGCGCTGGTATGCCTGGTGTTCCTGCTGCATGCGCGGAGCGCCCTGGTCGCCATATTGATGCTGCCGGTGGGCATCCTCATCGCCTTCATCGCCATGCGCGGGCTGGGCATCAACTCCAACATCATGAGCCTGGGCGGGATCGCCATCGCCATCGGCGCCATGGTGGACGCCGCCATCGTGATGATAGAGAACGCGCACAAGCATCTCGAACGCCTAAAACCAGGCGAGTCGCGTGCGGAGGCGATCATAAGCTCCTGCGCCGAGGTCGGGCCGGCGCTGTTCTTCTCGCTGCTCATCATCACGGTGTCCTTCCTGCCGGTGTTTACCCTGCAGGCGCAGGAGGGACGGCTGTTCTCGCCGCTGGCCTACACCAAGACCTTCGCCATGGCGGGGGCGGCGCTGCTGTCGGTGACCCTGGTGCCGGTGCTGATGCTGTATTTCGTGCGCGGCCGGCTGCGCGCCGAGCAGGAGAACCCGATCAACCGCTTCCTGATCTACATCTACCGCCCGGTGCTGGAATGGGCGCTGCGCCGCAAAAGCGTGGTGCTGGGCACCGCCGTGCTGGCCATGGCGCTCACCTTCTATCCGTGGAGCCGCCTGGGCAGCGAATTCATGCCCACGCTGAACGAAGGCACGCTGCTCTACATGCCCAGTTCGCTGCCCGGCATGTCTGTCACGCGCGCTGGACAGTTGCTGCAACTGCAGGACCGGGTGATCAAGAGCTTCCCCGAAGTGGCGTCGGTGTTCGGCAAGGCCGGCCGCGCGGACACCGCGACCGACCCGGCGCCGCTGGAGATGTTCGAGACCGTGATCAACCTCAAGCCGCAGGAGCAGTGGCGGCCGGGCATGACCATGGACAAGCTGATCGCGGAAATGGACAAGGCGTTGCGCATGCCGGGGATTGCGAATTCCTGGACCATGCCCATCAGGGCGCGCATCGACATGCTCTCCACCGGCATCCGCACGCCCGTCGGGATCAAGGTCTTCGGCCAGAACCTGGACCAGATCGAGAAGCTGTCGCGTCAGATCGAAAGCGTGATGCGCACCGTGCCCGGCACCTCCAGCGCCTACGCCGAGCGCGTCACCGGCGGCTACTACCTCAACATTGTGCCGGACCGCGATGCCCTGGCCCGCTACGGCCTCAATACCGGCGACGTGATGAATGTGGTGGCGGTAGCCCTGGGCGGCCAGACCGTGACCACCACCGTGGAGGGGCGCGAGCGCTACGGCGTCATCGTGCGCTACCCGCGCGAGCTGCGCGACAGCCCGCAGCGCATCGCCGGGCAGGTGCTGGTGCCCACCCCGCAGGGCGCGCAGATTCCGCTGGGGCAGGTGGCGAAGGTGGAGATCTCGCGCGGCGCGCCCGTCATCCGCACCGAGAATGCGCTGCTCTCCGCCTATGTCTTCGTGGACACCCGCGAGTCCGATCTCGGCGGCTTCGTGCGTCGCGCGCAGCAGGTGGTGAACGCCAGGGTGAAATTCCCGCCGGGCTATTACGCGACCTGGAGCGGGCAATACGAATACATGGAGCGCGCCGCGGCGAAGATGAAGCTTGTCATCCCGCTCACCCTCCTGCTCATCTTCGTGCTGCTCTATCTCTATTTCCGGCGCGTGACCGAGTCGCTCATCGTCATGCTTTCGGTGCCCTTCGCGCTGGTGGGCGGCGTATGGCTGATGTGGCTGCTGGGCTATAACGTGAGCGTCGCCGCCGCGGTGGGTTTCATCGCCCTGGCCGGGGTCGCCGCCGAGACGGGTGTGGTGATGCTGGTCTATCTTGACCAGGCCTGGGGCAAGGTGCGGGAAGAGCGCGGCGTCATGCAGCCCACCCTGCCGGAGCTCCATGCCGCCGTGATGGAAGGCGCCGTGCAGCGCGTCCGCCCCAAGATGATGACGGTCGCCGCCATCATGGCCGGCCTGCTGCCCATCATGTGGGGCAGCGGCACCGGCTCGGAAGTGATGCGCCGCATCGCCGCCCCCATGGTGGGGGGCATGGTCACTTCCACGGTGCTGACCCTGCTGGTGATACCGGTGATTTATGCGATGGTGAAGGGGAGGGGGCGGGGGTGATTGTGTTTTGGCATGTTTCCTGATTGGTCCAATGACGCTCGCAGATTAGCGCGGGGGGGCGGCCCCTGACCCGCCTGCGCTACTCGGTGGCGCACAGGGGGTGGGGCGCGCTGTAGGAGCGGTCAGAATGGACCGTTGGGAGCGCGGCATTGCTATAATGCGCCGTCCTGCGCGCAGGCGCGCCGGGACGATATTGTGATTAATTCCAGGGGGGATATGAGATGAAGAAACTGCTGTTGGCGCTGTTTGCGTTTTTTGCGTTTTCCTTCGGCGCGTTTGCCGCCGTGAACCTGAATACCGCGACCAAGGAGGAGCTGGATACGGTGAAGGGGATCGGTCCGGTCAAGGCCCAGGCCATCATCGATTACCGCAAGCAGCATGGCCCTTTCAAGAGCGTGGATGACCTGAAGAACGTGAGGGGCTTTGGGGGGAAGACGGTGGCAAAAATGCGCGGCGGGCTGACCGTGAATGGCGCTTCTTCGACGCACGCCCAGCCCGCGCAGGCCGGGAGCAAGCAGGCTGCGCCGGCCAATGCAGGTCAGGCCGGCCAGGACGGCCAGAAGCACAACAAGAAGAAGGGGAAAAAGAAAGGCAAGAAGCACCAGGGCGGCAAGTCCGCGCAGCAATAAGCCGCCGCGATCCGCCACAGCCCGCCGCGCCCGCGCCCGGCGGGTTTTTCTTTGTGAATCCCCGTCCCTGTGGGTTAAACTCTCGCCATAGATACTTCAATGCGCAGGCGATCCATCCATGCCGTCTACCTCTGCTTACCCCACCATAGAACAATTCGTCGGAAATACGCCGCTGGTCAGACTGAAACGCATCCCCGGCAATACCAGCAATGTGCTGCTGGCGAAGCTGGAAGGCAACAATCCCGCCGGTTCGGTGAAGGACAGGCCCGCGCTGTCGATGATCACCCATGCCGAGGCGCGCGGCGACATCAAGCCGGGCGATACGCTGATCGAGGCGACCTCGGGCAATACCGGCATTGCGCTGGCGATGGCGGCAGCGATGCGCGGCTACCAGATGATTTTGGTGATGCCCGACAACCAGAGCGTGGAGCGGCGGCAGACCATGCGCGCCTTCGGCGCGGAGCTGGTGCTGACACCCGCATCGGGCAGCATGGAGCTGGCGCGCGACACGGCGGAGAAGCTGCGCGACGCGGGCAAGGGGATCATCCTCGACCAGTTCGCCAATGCGGACAATCCACTGGCGCACTATGAGGGCACCGGCCCGGAGATCTGGCGCGACACGCACGGCGAGGTGACGCACTTCGTCAGCAGCATGGGGACGACGGGCACCATCATGGGCTGCTCGCGTTACCTGAAGGAGCGGAATCCTGCCATCCAGGTGATAGGCGCGCAGCCGGAAGAGGGGGCGCAGATTCCCGGCATCCGCAAGTGGCCGGAGGCCTACCTGCCGAAGATCTACGACAAGCAGCGCGTGGACCGGCTGGAATACGTGGGCCAGGCCGACGCCGAGGAGATGACGCGGCGGCTGGCGCGCGAGGAGGGCATTTTCTGCGGCATTTCCTCGGGTGGCGCGCTGGCGGTAGCGCTGCGCATATCGCGGCAGGTCGAGAACGCGACCATCGTGTTCATCGTGTGCGACCGCGGCGACCGTTATCTTTCGACCGGGGTGTTCCCGGCCTGAGGCCATGGCTGTGCTGCGCGCCCACATTGCCTTGATCGCAATGGGCGCGGCTGTGCTCGTTCCGCTGACGGCGCTGGCGGCGCAGCCGCAAGGGACTCAGCCCGCTACGCTCGCCGCTTCGGCGCCCGCGGCTGTGCTCCCGGCGTCGGCCGTGGTGCCCGCATCCGCTGTGCTTTCGGCCCCGGCTGTGAGCGCGGCTTCCAGCGTGCTGCCTGCGTCTGCGCCCGCGCCCACGCCCGCGGCTGTGCTCCCCGCGCCGGCCGCGGTGCCCGCATCCGCTGTGCTGCTCGCTTCCGGTGTCCTGCCGGCTTCTGCTGTCCCGGCAGCCGCGCCGCGGCCGTCCTGGATTCCCACCATCCCGCCACTGCCGGTGCTGAACGTGATCGACGCGCCGCGCGATTACCTGTCGCGGCAGTTCGTCGATTTCGTTGGCGGGGTGGATCGCTTTTTCGGCAACGACCGCAACTATCAGGAAACCAACGACAGCGTGCTGCAGCTCGACCTGACGCGCGTCGTCGGCTATACCGGCGTGCGCCACTTTGTGCTGCAGGGTCGGGCCAAGGTGCACCTGCCCAATACGGAAAAGCGCTTTCACCTGCTGATCGAATCCAACCCCGACGTCAATGCCGCCAACGCCACCAGCCAGATCCAGGTGAACCAGCCGGTTGCCACCACGCAGACGCCGAGCAGCTACGGCGCGGGTGTGCGTGTCGAACGGGCGGCGGCGGACCAGCGCTGGCACATCTCAGATGATCTGGGCCTGAAGTTTGCGGGCCTGAATACCTCGCCGTTCGCGCGCCTCCGTGGCAGCTATGCGGTTCCTCTGGGCGACGACTGGCGGATAAACGCGGCGCAGACCTTCTTCTGGTTCAATACCACGGGGCCGGGCGAGACGACGCAAGTCGACTTCGAGCGCCCGCTCAGCGACCCGCTGCTGTTTCGCGCCAGCAGCAACGGCACATGGACGAACGCCACGCAGCAGTTGGACCTGCGCCAGGACATGATCCTGTTCCAGAAGGTGGACGAGCGCACTGCCATGCAGTACCAGGCGAGCGTGATCGGACTGAGCAATGCGCACATGCAGTCGCACGTGACGGACTACGTGCTGCTCATGCTCTACCGGCACCGGTTGCACCGGCAGTGGATGTATTTGGAGATCAGCCCGCAGCTACACTTCCCCGAAGTCCGCGGCTACCGTTCCAGCGGCATGCTTACGCTGCGCCTGCAGATTCTCTTCGACCGTTCGCGCTGAGGTGCGCCGCCCGGCCGGATCCGCGCCGGAACGTGCTTACCAGAGATGCTTCTTGAGGGTGGCTTCGCTGATGCGGTGCTGTCTCCCCGCCACCTTGCCGCGCGACTTCACCACGAGCGCCTGCTTGCGGAACAGCAGCGTGAACCTCCGGACGCGGGACATGCCGCCGTTCGAGGGCATGTGCAGCGTCATGGTCAGGTCGCGCCCGCGGGCCAATTGCCAGCGGCCGTCGATCCAGTGCAATTTATCGGCCTGGCCATCTCGTCTGGAGACATAGATGCGCACCCTGTGGTCGGGAAAGAACTGGATGATGTTCTCCGGGTCCTTGTCATCCTGCCAGATGCCGACGAGGCGCTGCTCGGCCGGGTGCGCGGTGCGCGCAGCGGCGGGACCGGTAAAACAGCAGGCCAGCAGCGCTAGCGTGAGGGCGAGAAGTCGGAACGATTTCATGGTGTTATCCGCTGGGGTGGTGTGGGGTTGGCGCGCGCGCCATGACAATACCCCCGCCTCTCCGGGGGTGTCACCAAATGTTACCAAGAAACATCGGCCGGTGGCGGCCGATTTCCGGCGTTGAGGTGGAAAATAACGTGAAAAATTATGTTACTTGCATGAATTAGTTGCGGTATATTTGTTCCGTGGGGGAGACGCGCTCTGTGCGCGCAACCAGAATATAAAGAGCCGGCGGCATCCCCGTCAGGCCATGCGGCCCGCCAGCCGATGCGGGCGTTTGCGGATACGCCGAGAGGACGCAGACCCCATGATTCGAGACCAGGCACAGATGCATCAACCACGAGGCGCCGGCCGGGCGCTGCGCTTGCTGATCTCCTGCAACCGTGCACTGTTCCACGCGACCGACGAGACTGCACTGCTGGCGGAAGTCTGCCGCCTGGTGGTGGAGACCGGCGGTTACCTCATGGCCTGGGTGGGCTATGCCCGCAACGATGAAGCCAGGAGCGTGGAACCCGTCGCCTGGTACGGCGACGAGGCGGGCTATGTCGAGCAACTGCGTGTGAGCTGGGCCGACAACGAGCGCGGGCGCGCGCCCACCGGCACCGCGATCCGCACGGGCGCGACCCAGATCAACCGGAATTTTCTCACCAACCCCGCACTGGCGCCCTGGCGCAAGAGCGCCCTGGAGCGCGGCTATCAGTCCAGCATTGCATTGCCGCTGAACGCGGCGGGCGCCGTTTTCGGCGCGCTGTCCATCTATGCACCGGAGCCGGATGCCTTCGATTCCGAGGAGGTAAGGCTGCTGGAGGAGCTGGCGCGCGACCTGGCATTCGGCGTGGTCACCCTGCGCGGCCAGGTCGAATCGGCCCGCCTGCGCGCGGAAGTCAGAACCACCGCCGCCGAGCTGGAGGGCAGCCGCGAGCAGTACCGGCAGTTCGTCGAGTTGAGCAACGAAGGCATCTGGTCGCTGGATGCCGACCTCAATACCGACTTCGTGAACCCGGCGCTGTGCCGCATGCTGGGCTACCGGCCCGAGGAAATGCTGGGGCGGCCGGTGAGTGATTTCGTGCAGGCGGACGAACAGGACAAGCTGCGCAGGGAATTGCGCGAGCGCAAGGACGGCATGGACCTGCGCCGCGTCATCGAGCGCCGTTTCCGGCGCAAGGACGGCAGTATATGCTGGGGGCTGGTGACGGCCACCTGGCTCAAGGATGCGCGCGGCGCAGTGCGCGGCGGTTTCGCCATGATCACCGACATCGGCGAGCGCAAACAGATGGAGCGGGCGCTGGCGGAGAGTCGCGAAACCTTCCAGATGCTGGTGGACTCTTCGCCTACCGCCATCAACATCCTGGACGGCAACCGGCTGCTGTTCGTCAATGCGGCCATGGAACGCCTGTCGGGCTACAGCCGCGAGGAATTGCTCGGCATGAACGTCTCGGATCTGGTGCACCCGGACTCGCGGCAACAGGTGCTCGATCGCATTGCCGCACGCCAGCGCGGCGAGGATGTGCCCATGCAGTACGAGATCGAGCTGCTGACGCGGAAGGGCGAGACGCGCTGGATAGAGGTCAACGCGGCGCGGGTGATTTACGACGGCACGGCGTGCAGCCTGGCTTCGCTGCTGGACATCACCGGGCGCAAGCGCGCGGAAGAGGCGCTGCAGCTTGCCGCCGAGGTGTTCGAGCATGCCGGGGAGGGGGTGCTGGTTACCGACGAGCATAACCGCATCATCGCCGCGAATCCGGCATTCACTCAGATCACCGGCTATACGCTGGAGGAAGTGCAGGGCCAGGACCCCCGGGTGTTCGCCTCCGGGCGGCACGACAGGGAGTTCTATCGCGCGATGTGGCAGGAGATAATCGGGCGTGGATACTGGGAGGGTGAGATCTGGGACCGCAACAAGAACGGCGAGATACACGCGAAGCATCTCACCATCAGCGTCATCCGCGACGAAGCGGGCCGCGCCTACCGCTACGTTGCGCTGTTTACCGACATCACACAGCGCAAGCAGTCTGAGGAACTGATCTGGCGCCAGGCCAACTTCGACGGCCTCACCGGCCTGCCCAACCGCCAGATGTTTCACGACCGGCTGGAGCAGGAAGCCAAGAAGTCGCACCGCACCGGCCGGCCCATGGCCCTGCTGCTCATCGACCTGGATCACTTCAAGGAGGTGAACGACTCGCTTGGCCACCAGAAGGGCGACATGCTGCTGGTGGACGCCGCAGGGCGCGTCGTCAGTTGTGTGCGCGAATCGGATACCGTCGCCCGTCTGGGCGGCGACGAGTTTGTGGTCATCCTCTCCGAACTGGACGACCTGGAAAGCATAGACCGTATCGCGCAGGACCTGGTGGAAAAACTGGCGGCATCCTTCAAGCTCGGCCCGGACGAGGTATACGTCTCGGCCAGCATCGGCATCTCGCTCTACCCGGCGGACACGACGCACCTCGACGGCCTGCTCAAGAATGCCGACCAGGCGATGTATTCCGCGAAAGGCGACGGCCGCAACCGCTTCAGCTACTTCACGCCGGACATGCAGGAGGCCGCCCGGAAACGCCTGCGCCTGGCGGGCGAACTGCGCGCGGCGCTGGCGCAAGGGCAGTTCCGCGTGTATTACCAGCCGATCGTGGTTCTCGCCAGCGGGCAGATCCACAAGGCCGAGGCGCTGCTCCGCTGGGAACATCCTGAACGCGGCATCGTCGGCCCGGAGGAGTTCGTCGCGCTGGCCGAAGACACCGGCCTGATCGTGCCCATCGGCGAATGGGTTTTCCGCCAGGCGACCGCGCACGTCCTCGCCTGGCGCGCCGCCGGTCGCGCCGGGATCGCGATCAGCGTCAACAAGTCGTCGGTGCAGATGCGCCACGACGCCTCCGGCACCGCATCGTGGCCCGAGTACCTGCGGCAGATCGGGCTGGACGGCTCTGCCGTCACGGTTGAAATCGCCGAAGGCATGCTGATGAACGCCGATACGGCGGTCAATGACAAGCTGCGGGCCTTTCATGAAGCCGGCATGTGCATCGCCGTCGACGATTTTGGCACCGGCTCATCCTCGCTGGCCTACCTGAGGGATTTCAACATTGATCTGCTCAAGATCGACCGTTCCCTTATCCGCGATCTCGAAAGCAATACAGACCATCAGGCGCTGTGCGAAGCCATCATCGTGATGGCGCACAAACTCGGAATGCAGGTCGTGGCGGAAGGGGTGGAAACTGCGGCGCAGCGCGAACTGCTGCTGGCGTCCGGCTGCGATTACGCGCAAGGCTATCTGTTCGGGGCTCCCATGCCTGCGGAGGAATTCTGGCAGTTGCTGGAACGGCGTTGACGGGGCGCATCAGATCAGGTGGCGGCTGGAGACCACGGCCTCGGTGCGGTTGCGCGCGCCCAGAATGGCGAAGATCGCTGCGATGTGGGTGCGCACGGTGTTGCCGCTCAGGTTGAGCGCGGCGCCGATCTCCTTGTTGCTCTTGCCCTGGCAGAGCAGGTCTAGCACCTCGATCTGGCGGGGCGTGAAGCGGAAGTCCACAGGCGGCGCTTCGCCAGGCGGCGCCGGCGGGAAGCAGTGTTTGCCCGAAAGCGTGTGCTGCATCACGCCCAGCAGGTCATCCGCATTGCCTGACGTGTGAAACAGCCCGGTCGCACCGCGCGCCCGCGCCATTTGCAGCACGCGGCCGTTCATGTCTTCCGCCAGCAGCACGATGGGTGACTGCGGAAACCGTGTTCGCAGCTTGGCCAGCAGATTGATCGACCTGAGGTAGGGCGGGCGTACGCCGAACAGTAACAGGCTGCCGCTGCAGGGCTTGAGGTTCAGCTCGCGGCAGCCGGGGGACAGTTCGAACACGCGGGCGCGCGGCAGGGCGCGGGACAGCAGCAGGCAGATGGCCTCCCTGCTTAACGCATGCTCATCCACCACCATTACGCAAAATTTATCGCTCCACATCCTTGCAACCATCTCAAATTGACTGCGTTCCCGCACGCCGCGCGCGCCCGCTCCGACAGCGGCATCCGGTGGGCCAAACTTGCTGGAATGGCGCCCCCAACCCTATGCTACAATTAACACACTCCGGAAAAGATGCATATGGCATAAAAGCATCGCCGTGGCAAGGCGGCTGTCCGCGGGCTTGCCTGGCGCATAGTCCGGCTGCCCAAGGGGTGGGCGCGTTCGGCGTATTCCCGTCAACGTTAATGCACGAACCAGGTTGCCCTGATGACCTACAACATTCCTAACATCCTTACCCTGTTCCGCATCGCGATGATTCCGGTGTTCATCGCCATTTACTATGTGCCGGACGCGACCATCAGCCTGCATTACAAACACGTGTTCGGCACGTTCGTCTTCTGGCTCGCCTCCATCACCGACTGGCTGGACGGCTACCTCGCGCGAAAACTGAACCAGGGTTCCGCCTTCGGCGCCTTTCTCGATCCCGTGGCCGACAAGCTCATGGTCACCGCTGCGCTGATTCTCCTGGTGAGCTTCGGCCAGCTCGACCCCTATCTGCACCTGGACGCAATCATCGCCTTCATCATCATCGGCCGCGAAATCGCCATATCCGCACTGCGCGAGTGGATGGCGCAGCTCGGCGAGAGCAAGAGCACGGCCGTATCCATGCTGGGCAAGGTCAAGACCACCTTCCAGATGCTGGCCATCCTGTTCCTGCTCTACCAGGAACGGCTGATCGGGATCAATTGCGCCGAGGTCGGAACGTGGCTGATGTACATTGCCGCACTGCTCACCTTGTGGTCCATGGCCTACTACCTCATCCTTGCACGCCGGGAAATCGTGCGCAAGAGAGCGCGTGGCAATTGATTTTTCCGCGCGGCCGCGGTATAGTGCCGCCCTTTTCGGGGTGTAGCGTAGCCTGGTAGCGCGCCTGCTTTGGGAGCAGGATGTCGGGAGTTCGAATCTCTCCACCCCGACCAGCAGCATGCTGGTCAGCAGTGCAGCTTGGCTTGCCCGGGAATGTGCCCGTAGCTCAACCGGATAGAGCACCAGCCTTCTAAGCTGGGGGTTACAGGTTCGATTCCTGTCGGGCACGCCATCGTTGTCGTTGCCCTGAAAAATTTGTCCGGACCCGCCATGCCGGACAGATAGTAGTACACCGTTTCCATGGTGGCTGTAGCTCAGTTGGTAGAGCCCCGGATTGTGATTCCGGTTGTCGTGGGTTCGAGTCCCATCAGCCACCCCAAATTCCTCCGCCGCGCCGTTCTTCCTTGCCGTCTGTCCGGATACGGCGGGCGTGCCTGTGCGGCCCCCGCGGCGCTCCGCGCGCAGGGGCCTGTTTTCCATCCTTGGGGACAGCACAGGCGCAGCGGCCTGGTTCAGGGCAGCGCCCGCTCAGGGAATGGCATAGTGCGCCTGGGTCATGGTGTCGACGCCGCAGGGCAGCTGTTCGATCCAGTTCAGGAACTCATTCACCACCTTCTTGCCCTTGAACATGCGCCCATGCTGGGGGACGATGCTTTCCACGTCCATCTGGCGCACCATGTTCACCCAGAAGCGGCAGATCTTGTTGGAAACCATGTAGCGGCGGTGAAAGCCGTCGATCAGCGGAATGTGCGAGTTGAAGTCCTCCACCGGGACATCGGCCTCGTCGTGGCGGACGATGGATGCGCCCATGTCGCCGGAGAACAGGATCTTGGACACCGGATCGTAGAACTGGAAGTTGCCCTCGGAGTGCATGAAGTGGGCGGGTATGGCCTTGAGCATGGTCTTGCCCAGCGGAATGTTTATGCCCTCGTCCGGAATGGCCTGCACCCGGCCTTCCATGTTGCCCGCGCTGCAGAAGTGCGGGATGAAGCGCGACCACAGCTTGGAGATCAGCACCTTGCAATCGGTGTGTATCATCCACTTGTTGATGGAGGCGATGATGTCGGGATCGGCATGCGAGGCCAGGATGTACTCCAGATGCCTGGGCGAGAAATAATTGTGCATTTCCATCAGCAGGCCGTTGTAGGTCATGTTGCCGCCCGGGTCGATCAGCGCGCCGTGACCATGGTCCACGATCAGGAACTGATTGGCCTGCACGGCTGCGCCGCTGGAATCGTCCACCAGATCGTCGAACATCAGACACTGGTGCGTCCCGTTATTGAACAGTTCTATTGCCATTTGAGTGCTTACCTCTTCCTGGAAAATATTTTTATTGTGGGATTATCGGGTTACGGAACTACCAAGCGACCGCCAAAAATCGGCGTAGCCCAAAGTCAAGGTGTCTGGAGAATGGGATCACCTCAAAAAGGGCGGGTGAATTTTACAGAACATGGATGCTGAATGCAAAATTCTTTATGTCAGGTTAATTACAGTTTAATTACACTTTTATTGCAATTTCGGAAGCCAGGCGGCAACGTGCGCTGCGGCTCCATGGCACGCGAGCAACGGCCCTAGAATAAATCTGCTAGAACGCCTTCCGGGTGCCTGCCTTGATGGTGTAACGCAGCCTGAGTTGCAGTGAATTGACCTTTTGTAAAACGGGAATCTGCACCAAGCCGCAGGCCGAGCCGCCGCCCACGCCGACTTGGGCGCCGAATGAGAGGCTACCCAGCGTGCTGCCGGTCGTGCCCCTGAGGTATCGGATGTATATCAGCGCGGTGGTGACGGTCTCGTTGCGGGTAGAGGCTTCCACCCCAAGCCGGCACCCGGCCCCACATGTTGCAGGCCGGCGAATTTGTTGTCGTGTGTCCCCGGTAGCGGCTGCATTTTAATATCGCCCTGAGCAATGCAATGGCGGAACCCTTCCAACCGGGGGGCGTGGCGCGCCGTGCGGCATATTGTCGCAGCCGGGGAGGCGACGGTGCATAATACAATGCTCAAACTTCGAACCACGGTACGCCGCCTACCTCGCGAAACCACCCGGCATGAACGCCTTTTCCGCCCAAACCGGACACCACCACTTGCGCCGCCTTGCCGCCCTGCGCGGTGTCGCCATCGGTGCCCAGGGCGGCGTGCTGGCGCTGGCCTGGTTTGTCCTCCGCATGCACTTGCCCTGGCTGCCCTTGCTCGCCACCATGGCGGCGCAGGGGCTGGTCGCGCTGCTGACCGGGCTGCGCCTGTCCAGCGCGCGTCCCGTCTCCAACATGGAGCTGTTTGCCCAGCTCTGCCTGGATGTGCTGGCGCTGGCGGTGCTGCTGTATTTCAGCGGCGGCTCGACCAATCCCTTCATTTCGCTGTTCCTGCTGCCGCTGGTGATCGCCGCGGCGACACTGCCGCGCGGCTACACCTGGGGCATGGCCGCGCTGGCGACAGCCTGCTATACGCTGCTGATGAAATACTATGTGCCGCTGCCCCGCCCCATGGCGGCGGGCATGGCGCAGACCAGCGAAATGGAGCACGGCATGGGGGGCATGTCGCCTGACAACATCTTCAACCTGCACGTGATCGGCATGTGGCTGGGTTTCGTGCTGAGTGCGGTGATCATCGCCTGGTTCGTGGTGCGCATGGCGCAGGCGGTGCGCGAACGGGACGCAGCGCTGGCGCGGGCGCGCGAGGACACGCTGCGCAACGAGCGCATCATCGCGCTCGGCACGCTGGCGGCGAGCGCGGCGCACGAACTGGGGACGCCGCTTTCCACCATGGCGGTGGTGATCGGCGAACTGCGCCACGACAGGGATCTGCCCCAGGAGTGGCGGGACAACCTTGCGCTGCTCGACGGTCAGGTGCGCAATTGCCGCCGCATCCTGGACAAGATGCTGGACGACACCCAGGCCGCACACCAGCCGCTGCAGGATTTCATTTCGGAAACGCTGGACGAATGGCGGCTGCTGCGCCCCGCCACCGCGTGCGCATACCAGCCCGGTGACCTGCATGGCGCGGAACTGGCGTCGTTCGACAGCGCGCTGCGCCCCGCCCTGCTCAACCTGCTCAACAACGCCGCCGATGCCTCGCCGGAGCGGATAGAGATGACGGCCCGGATCGAAACGCGTGCGAGCGGCGACGGCGGCGAACTGGTGCTGACCATCAGCGACCACGGCCCCGGGCTGACTCCGGAGGCGGCGGCGCGCGCGGGATCGGCCTTCTTCACCACCAAGCAGGAAGGGCGCGGGCTGGGGCTGTTCCTCGCCAACGCCACGCTGGAGCGCATGGGCAGCAAGGTACGGCTGTTCAACCGCGAGGGCGGCGGCGCGACCACCGAGGTGACCATCCCGGTCAGAATTGCAGGCGCATGAGCGAGACCGCGAACGAAACCCCTACCCTGTTGCTGGTGGACGACGACGCCACCTTTTGCATGGTGCTGGGCCGCGCGCTGGAAAAGCGCGGGTTCGCGGTGACCGTGGCCCACAGCGTGGAAGACGCGCTGCCCGTCGCGCGGGCGGCGCCGCCGGAATATGCGGTGGTGGACATGAAGCTGGGCGACAGCCAGGCCGGAGGTAATGCCTCGGGGCTGGTGCTGGTGCGTGCGCTGCACGAGCTGGACCCGGCCACCCGCATCGTGGTGCTGACCGGCTATGCCAGCATCGCGACGGCGGTGGAAGCAATCAAGCTGGGCGCAACCCAGTACCTGGCCAAGCCCGCCAACGCCGACGAGGTGGTGGCCGCATTCGGCCATGTGGCGAGCGATGCGCTGCCTGCCGATGCCCGCCCGCCTTCGGTGGAACGCCTGGAATGGGAACACATCCAGCGCGTGCTGCAGGAAAACGGCGGCAACATTTCCGCCACCGCGCGCGCCCTCAACATGCACCGCCGCACCCTGCAGCGCAAGCTGGCGAAGGCGCCGGTGGAGTTCACCAAGTATTCATCCGAGTAGCGCCGCGCCGGCGCGCTCACTGGCTGGCCACGGTCTGCCGCGCGAGCGGGGGGTTCTGCGCGAAATAGCCCTGAATGCCGCCGAGAATTGCGCGCGCAATCTTTTCCTGGTAGGCCTGATCCTTGAGCTTGAGCTCTTCCCGAGGATTGCTGATGAAGGCGGTCTCGACCAGGATGGAGGGGATGTCCGGCGCTTTCAGCACGGCGAAGCCCGCTTGCTCCACACCGCGATGGTGCAGCGGGTTGACGGCGCCCAAGGAATGCAGCACCGCGCGGCCGAGCTTGAGGCTATCGCGGATGGTGGCGGTCTGCATCAGATCCACCAGCGTGATCTTGAGGTTGGTGTCCTTGGTGGCGATGTTCACGCCGCCTACCATGTCGGCCTCGTTTTCGCTCTTGGCCAGCCAGCGCGCCGCCGCGCTGGTGGCGCCGTGCTCGGACAGCGCGAACACCGACGAGCCGCTGGCATTGGAGCGCACATACGAATCGGCGTGGATGGAAACGAAGAGATCGGCATGCGCTTTGCGTCCCTTCTCCACCCGCACGCCCAGCGGAATAAAGTAGTCGCCGTCGCGGGTCAGCACGCCGTGCATGGTGCCGGTTGCGTCAACCAGCTTCTTCAGCTTGCGCGCGATGGCCAGGGTGACGTTCTTTTCCAGCGTGCCGTGGCGCCCGTGCGCACCGGGATCTTCGCCGCCATGCCCGGCGTCGATGGCGACGATCACCATGCGCCGCCCGTTGGCGCCGGCCGGCGGCGGCGGCGCCGGCTTGTCAGCCGCAGGCGGCGGCTCGGCCCTTGCCGCAGCGGGCTGTCCGGAATCCTGGGCAACCGCGGGTCCGGTCTGCGCGACACGCGACTCGGCCTGGCCGTCCGCGGCGGCCTGCGCCCCGCTTGCCGCGGCCGCATCCAGTTTGCGTTCCGAGTTGCGTGCCAGCGCCATCAGCGGATCGGCAGGCACCGCGGGGTATACGTCCAGCACCAGGCGGTAGCCGTAGGTCGCCACCGGGTTGAGGCTGAACAATTGCGGCTTGACCGCCGTCCTCAGGTCCAGCACCAGCCGGGTGACGCCCGGCTTGAACTGGCCGACGCGCAGCGCCTTGATGTAGGGATCGTTGCTGCCGATCCTGGCGGGCAGCGCGTCCAGCGCGCCGTGCGGGTCGACGTTGGTGAGGTCGATCACCAGGCGGTCCGGGTTGCTCAGGGTGAACATGTTGTAGTCCACCTGCTGGTGCGATTCCAGGGTGAGCCGGGTATAGTCCGGGGCGGGCCAGACGCGGGCCGCAGAGATGGTGGCGGCAAGGCTGCCCTGCGGCAGCCAGAGCAGGAACAGGAGCGCGAAGAGCTTCAGTGTCGCAGTTTTTCGAGACATTTCTCGCCGGCGGGAGTAAGGGCTTGCAGCGCCGCAGAGCGGCCGTGAGGCAGAATTTCGAACGTAATCACGATATCCTCCTGCGGTAACAGGCCTTGCGCTTTCTCGGGCCACTCGATCAGGCACACGTTTTCGCCGTTGAACTCGTCGCGGAAGCCTGCGGCCTCCCATTCGTCGGCAGAACGAAAGCGGTAAAGGTCGAAGTGACGCAAGTTTAACCCGGATGCCTCGTATAGCTCAACCAGTGCATAGGTCGGACTCTTCACCCGCCCCTCGTAGCCCAGGGCGCGCAACAGCCCGCGCACTAGAGTGGTCTTGCCGGCGCCCAGGTCGCCGCGCAGGAAGACGACCATGCCGGGCTCGATTGCGTGCGCCAGTTTTTCCGCGAGGGTCGCGGTCGCGGCCTCGTCGGCCAGTTCCAGCGTGATTCGGCTATCATTCATGTCATGCAAAACGCAGTTTCCCAGCCTTCGGACTATACCGCCCTTGCCGCCCGCATCAGGGAATGGGGCAAGGCGGCCGGCTTTCAGGCGGTCGGCATCAGCGGCATCGATCTCCCTGATGCCGAGGCCCGCCTCGAGGCGTGGCTGGCGCAGGGCTATCACGGCACCATGGATTATATGGCAAAACACGGCGCGAAACGCGCGCGCCCGGCCGAACTCGTGCCCGGCACGCAGCGCGTGATCTCGCTGCGCATGGACTACTCGCCGCCCGATGCTGCGGATAGCTGGTCGGTGCTGGGCGACGGCGCGCGCGCCTTCATCTCGCGCTATGCACTGGGCCGCGATTACCACAAGGTGCTGCGCCGGCGGCTGGAGCACCTCGCGCGGCAGATCCATGCGGAAGCCGGCGGAACGTACCGCGTGTTCACCGACAGCGCACCGGTGCTGGAAGTGGAGCTGGGCGCGCGCGCCAATATCGGGTGGCGCGGCAAGCACACGCTGCTGCTTTCCCGCGACCGCGGGTCGTGGTTCTTCCTGGGCGAGATTTTCACCACCCTGCCGCTGCCGGCAGACACACCCGAGCCCGGCCACTGCGGCAGTTGCGCGCGCTGTATAGCCATCTGCCCTACCCGCGCCATCGTCGCGCCATACGAACTGGACGCACGGCGCTGCATCTCCTACCTCACCATAGAACTGAAGGGCAGCATCCCCGTCGAATTGCGCCCGCTGCTGGGAAACCGCATCTATGGCTGCGACGACTGCCAGCTCGTCTGCCCGTGGAACCGCTTTGCACAGACATCCGTCGAGCCGGACTTCGCCGTGCGCCATCGCCTGGATGAGGCAGGCTTGGCGGAACTCTTCGCCTGGGACGAACCAACCTTCGGCGAAAGACTGGCCGGCAGCGCCATCCACCGCATCGGCCACGAACAGTGGCTGCGCAATATCGCCGTGGCGCTGGGCAATGCACCCAAAACACCGGCGACCGTCGCGGCCCTGCGCAGCCGGGTCGGCCACCCTTCCCCGCTGGTGCGCGAACACGTGGCCTGGGCCCTGGCCCGGCATGGCATGAGCTGAAGCGCCCCGCGCCAAGCGCGTCACTGTGAAGGGCATTGACATCGCGCGTCGTTCCGGTAGAATTGCGCGCTCTTCCGGGCCGTTAGCTCAGTTGGTAGAGCAGCGGACTCTTAATCCGTAGGTCGAGTGTTCGAGCCACTCACGGCCCACCAGACAGACCAAGGCCTGCGATCACGCAGGCCTTTTCTTTTTGCCGGTTTCGACCGTGCACCGCATCGCCTTCAGACCGGCCGCATTGCAAACAGTCCGCGATGGGAGTAGGATTTTTACAGTCCCCCGTCGCGCAAGGCCGCATTCCCGGCACGTACGGCGCGGGAGCAGACATGTCAGAAAAAGAGGAGGACACATCATGCTCCGCAATCCCATAGACATCTCCGGCCGAGTAAGCCCCGAGCTTTCCTCGCTCATCGAAAATCTCCTGGACCGGCTGGACAGCGACGAGTTGCTGACGCTGGGCGGTGTGCGCACTTTCATAGCAGACGACCTGCCGCGAGAGATTGACGAAAGCGAACACCTGCACCATTTCGACAATGCCGAGTCGCTGGTGGACGAACTGGATCGCCTGATAGAAGGATTCGGCGAATCGGCGCCGGCGTCGGACTTTATTCACGCCTATGCGAGCGAAGCGCTTTCGCGCGCGATAGAGGCGGCTGCCGACGATGAGAACCGGGAAAATCCGCTGACATTGGGCGAAACCCGTGAGGCGCTGACGAACGGGCTGGCGGGCCGCCTGGTCGGAAACGGCACCCTGGAAGATGACGAAGTGGAGATGCTGGCGCCGGAACTCGACGCCATGATAGAGCGCTTCGGCGCCGATGCCGTGGCGGAAGATTTCCTGCGCTATGAATGACCTACGTGCGGCATTCGGCGGCGGCGCATGCGGCTAGGCCCAGGCATCAGGCCTCAGCTACCGGCGGCCTGTTGCAAATATGCCTACCGTCCCGGCCTTTCTTTAGTACCCGCTTCCATCTTGGACTTTGGCGTGACACAATTGTCAAATTGGCGCGCATTGTATGGATGTCAACATGCCGGCCCCGTGCGTCCCGGAGCCCTTGACCTGCGGAGCGGATGGATGATCCCATAATTTGATTATGGGTACAGAAAAGGCACAGGGGATAAGGGGTGGGCTCCTTTTTTGCGTGGCGGCATAGGATGAAAGTGGTAACATCTGGCAGACTTGCAATGGCGGCAAAGCCGGCTTCGTCGCGAACGATGCCAAAGGATCAGGAGGGGGCGACGGCCTTATTTTCAATCCAAACTCTCCGGGGCTTAAATATTCACTGATGCAGCAACAACCACAACCAAGGAGCGAACGATGAGAAAAGTCATACTGGGTTTGATGTTAACCAGCTTGCTGGCCGCCTGCGCGAGCCAAAAACCCAAGGAAACCACACCGCCGCCGGAACAGAAGCCGGCCGCCACAACCAGCGAGTCGTCGAATGCCGCTCCGACCCAAGTCAACCCCCTGGATGACCCGAACAGCATTCTCGCCAAGCGCAGCACCTACTATCCGTTTGACGTCTCCGTCGTTCAGCCCGATGACCGCGCCCTGGTGGCCGCACATGCCGCCTACCTGAAGGCGCATCCCGACCAGAAGGTGCGTCTGGAAGGCAACTGCGACGAGCGCGGCAGCGCCGAATACAACCTGGGTCTCGGCCAGCGCCGTGCAGATGGCGTAGAGAAACTGCTGGTCGCCGGCGGCGCAAACCGCGACCAGATCACCGCAATCAGCAACGGCAAGGAAAAGCCCAAGGCAACCTGCCACAATGAATCTTGCTGGAAGGTGAACCGCCGCACCGACATTATCTACATCAGGTAATACGGTCGGTCCCAGCGGGGCAACCCGCCGGATGAAGAAGGCCTGCGCAGTGCGCAGGCCTTTTTTTCGCCGCGCTGCGCGCGTCCGCCGCCGCTCAGTCTCCGGCCCAGCGGTCCTGCATCAGCAATTCATTGAGCGGCCTGGCCTGGCGCCATTTCAACTGCTCCAGCATCGGGCGCTGATAGAACGCCCGTACCGGGCCCAGGCAGAGCAAGGCAATGGGCTGCGCGCCCGGCGGGCAACCGAGCAATGCGGCGAGCCGCGCAGGATCGAACAGCGATACCCAGCCCATGCCGAGGTTTTCGGCGCGTGCAGCCAGCCACAGGTTTTCGATGGCGCATGCCACCGAACACAGCGCCATCTGCTCGGGCATCGTTCGCCGGCCGAATACCGTGCCGTCGTCCGGCGCCAGCACGGCCACCAGCAACTCGGCGCAATCGCGCACCCCTTCCACCTTGAGGCGCAGGAACTCAGCCTCGCGCGCGCCTAGTGCCTGCGCCGTGAGCAGACGCTCCTCGTCCACCAGCGCGGCAATGCTCGCCCGCAGCACCTGCTCGCGCACGCGGATGAAACGCCACGGCTGCATCAGCCCCACCGATGGCGCACTGTGCGCGGCCTGCAGGACGCGCACCAGCACGTCTTGGGCAACCGCCGCGCCCGGCACGAAATGCCGCATGTCGCGCCGCGCATCGATGACGCGGTAGAGCGTCTCGCGCTCGCCTGCGGAGAATTCCTGCTGTGCCGGATTGCCGGATGAGTCCATATAGTGCTCCTGGTTTAGCACTGCGCCCGACCCGCGGCGCTCATAATTCCACCCCGGGCTGCGCCTGGATGCCGGCGCGGAAGGCGTGCTTCACATCGCGCATCTCAGTGACGGTGTCGGCATACTCGATGAGTTCCTCAGGCGCGCCGCGCCCGGTGAGCACCACGTGCTGCATTGGCGGCCGCGCCCGCAGGGCATCGAGCACGATGCGGATGTCGACATAACCCATCTTGAGCACGATGTTGATCTCGTCCAGAACGACAAGGTCCACGGCGGGGTCCGCGAGAAAGGCTGCCGCCTGCTGCCAGGCGCGGCCCGCGGCGGCGACGTCGCGGGCGCGGTCCTGCGTCTCCCAGGTGTAGCCCTCTCCCATCACGTGATAGCTCACTTCCGGAAAGCGGCGGAAGAATGTCTCCTCGCCGGTGGAGAAACTGCCCTTGATGAATTGCACCACGCCCACGCGCATGCCGTGTCCCAGCGCACGCGCGACCATGCCGAAAGCCGACGAACTCTTGCCTTTGCCGTTTCCGGTGTTCACCAGCACCACGCCGCGCCGCTCGTTGGCGCGCGCAATGCTTTCGTCCACCACTGCCTTGCGGCGCTCCATTTGCCGCTTGTGGCGGGCGTTCCTGTCCTGTTCCTCACTCATGTTTCTTCATCCTGCATTTTCCTGTCTGCACGGTAGCCGGTCAACAGGCCACACCTTACCCGATTCCGGGCGCGCTGCAAATATGCGCCGCTGACAGAAGAATTTCACCTGCCTCTTGCATTCCCGGTTTTTGCGCGTAGAATGCGCGCCATCATGAAAAACGCCTTCCACATTTATTCCGGCTACACCTGCGAGCTCAGCTCGCGGCTGCGCGACCGCGCGCGCGGAGGGATTATTGGCGTTGAAGTCGAACATGGCGGGAGAGCGACCGGTTACTGACCGGGTAGCGAATCCAGAAGACACCAAACCCTGTGCGACGCGAGTCCACAGGGTTTTTTGTTGCCTGTCGGCGGTGCGTTCAGGCATGCGGATTGTGCGCAGTCCGCATGCCTGAAGGAGCACTAGCCCGGTATGGAGCCGGAGCGGACTGTAAATCCGTTGTCCTCGCGGCCCCCATGGTTCGATTCCATGGTGCTCCACCAGTTGCGCATCGCGGCAGAAACTGCAGCGATGCGAATCTGAGCGCCGCTCGCCTGTTTGCGCGCCCCTGGGGTGCGGAGGCTGTCAGTTCGAATCTGACCGCTCGGATTTCGCTCTCGTCGTCCAAGGGGCAGGACACCTGATCTCGATTCAGGCAATGGCGGTTCGATTCCGCCCGGGAGTACCCGCTCAACGCGCAACACGCGCGAGAACCCGATGCATGCCTGCGCGGCGAAGCAGGCCAGGTTCACGGAGAAATGGCCGAGGGGTCGAAGGCACTCTTTTGCCAAAGGAACGGCCTGTACACGCCGGTTCGACGGCTCGAATCCGTCTTTCTCCGCCACATATGCGCCGCCGCGCACACGCGCCCCGCAATGCCGGCGCGCTCAGGGGACACAGGCTAGTAGCGGGTTATCCAGATCGGTACCGGCAAGGGGCCCACGACGTCAAAGCCGTTCTGGAAGTTGGGCCGCACCAGTTTTTTTTCCACGGTGTCGATCAGGCAGTCCTTGGGAAACACATAATCGACCTCGATCTTCTTGAACTTGCGAGCGTCAAATCGCGGCAGCCCTTCGCTCTTTTCCAGACTCTCCGTCCATGCGTACACGAGGAATAAATCGGGATGGTCTATCACCGGCTTCACGTAGATCCACCAGCCTATGCGCATGTAGCTCTTGTCCAGCCAGGCCGTCTTGAACCGGGGCAAAGCGGTACCGCGGTAGTTGAACGCAAAATCCAGGGCGTGCGCATCCGGCGACCGCGGCGCGCGGG
>Ga0075276_10000069_pt1 | contig 30678 bp, 29 predicted proteins | sample SF_Rice_5C_80N_4_FD_69770 | JGI IMG/M metagenome (GOLD analysis project Ga0075276, IMG submission 69770) | Rice paddy soil microbial communities from Twitchell Island, California, USA - SF_Rice_5C_80N_405 | ecosystem: Environmental > Terrestrial > Soil > Paddy field/soil | place: USA: Twitchell... | reverse complement strand
CGGCGGCTTCTGCTGCCGCTTGCTTTCTTGCCTCTGCCTCGGCTTTCTTGGCGGCAGCTGCTTGTTCGGCGGCAACCCGCTTGGCCTCGGCTTCCGCCTTCTTCAACGCAGTGGCTTCCGCTGCCGCTTGCTTTCTTGCCTCTGCCTCGGCTTTCTTGGCGGCTGCAGCTCGTTCTGCGGCAATCTTCTTGGCTTCGGCTTCCGCCTTCTTCAACGCCGCGGCTTCTGCTGCCGCTTGCTTTCTTGCCTCTGCCTCGGCTTTCTTGGCGGCAGCTGCTTGTTCGGCGGCAACCCGCTTGGCCTCGGCTTCCGCCTTCTTTAATGCGGCGGCTTCCGCTGCCGCTTGCTTTCTTGCCTCTGCCTCGGCTTTCTTGGCGGCAGCTGCTTGTTTGGCGGCAACCCTCTTGGCTTCGGCTTCCGCCTTCTTCAATGCAGCAGCTTCTGCTGCTGCTTGTTTTCGTGCTTCCGCTTCGGCTTTTTTCAATGCCGCCGCGTCCTCGGCACGCTGCCTTGCTTGTTCTATTGCTGCTTTCTTGGCCGCTGCAGCCTCTTGTGCGGCAATGATCTTGGCCACGCGGGCCGCCTCGGCATCCTCGCGGGCTTTATCCCCTGCTTCCTTGGCGGCAAGAGTTTCCTGTTCGGCCAGGGTCTTGTTTTCAACAGCGGTCTCATACGCCGCGCGTGCTTTAGCTGCAGAATCTGCTGCTTGCACTGCGATGATCCGCTTTGCTTCCAGTGACTGCTCGGCTTCTGCCGCTTCCTGATTGGCGGCGTCCATCAATTTTTTGGCGAGGATAAGCGCCTTTTCTGCAACGGCTGCATTCTTTGATGCGTGAATCTCATTGGGTGTTAATCTGACCTTCTTGACCGCCGACATCCAAATCTCCTCCACTAATACGTTAAAGCGTGTGATATGAGTTGCGCCCCGAACGATACAGAACGATCGTTCGCCCGTCAATTCTGACGGCAATTATTTTTGCTCCGAGCTGGGGCGCCAGGTCCCGGGGTGCCAAATCGCGGCTCCGGTTTCCCCGGTGAGGTGGCTACCCCCGGCGTCCGCTTTTCGACGCACCTACCGGCTCCTTGGGGCACGCGGCTGCCGATTGAGGATTGAAGCACGCGTAGGCTGGGGTAAGCTTGCGCACCCCAGCAGGTTTAACCGACCATTGCTGGGGTTCGTACCTCACCGCCAGCCTACGGCGTGATGGCCGCTTCCGAGAAGCGAATTATCGGGCCGGCCACTTGGCGGGCGAAAGAAGGGGCGCTTGCGCGCCCCCTTCAGCTCAGCCGCAGCCGCGAGTGCCTGGGCAGGTGGCCGTTGAGGAAAGCCATCTGCTCAGCGAGATGTTGCCGGATAGATGGTGGCGACGTTGAGTGCTGGTTTCGGAATGAAATCGACCGACATCATCAAGCTCATGGCCATGACTGCCAGGATTGAATAGCCAAAGGACTTTCGCGCCCAGCGCCTGTCATCCGCGCACTTGCGGTCACGCCATGTCGATCTTATCCACGCCACACCCAGCAGGAGCATCACTGCAAGGTAACGCAGGCCCGTGTTGTGGGTAAAAAACAGCAGCAATGCGCACAGCGTAAACACGGCAACATAAAGCGGCATATGTCGCTTTACCCTGGCAACGCCACGAACCACGGGCAGCACAGGTATGGCGGCGCGCGCATAGTCCTGAACATGCAAAATTGCGATGGCGTAGGCATGGGGAAGCTGCCATAGGGCATACATGGCGAACAGGACCAGCGCGGCGAGGTCCAGGTGTCCGCTCGCGGCACAATAGCCCGCCACGGGCGGAGCCGCACCCGCTATGCTACCCACCCACGTGCCGTGCGGACTGCGTTTAAGCCACAGGCTGTAGAGCACCACGTAAACGAGAAGCCCCACAAACGTGACCAGCGTTGTCTGCATGTTGGTATATAAAGCCAGCAGCGACAGTCCGCAAATGGACAGCAGAAAGCCCAGGATCAGGGCGTGGGAGGGAGGAACCCGCTTCTTAACCAACGAGCGGTTCCTTGTGCGCAGCATCAGCGCATCAATATCCCGGTCGATGAAGTTATTGAGCGCGCACCCTCCGCCTATCACCAGCGCAATGCCCGTGAGCGACGCAAGAAATGTCTGTGCGCTCAGATCACCGCGACTGCCCAGAAAGAGGCCGCCTGCGACGGCAATCAGATTGCCGAAAATGATGCCGGGCTTGGTCAGGCCGAGGTAATCCCCGGCAATACGCATGCTTAATGGAGCATGGGCATCATGCGTATGTTTGTGTTGTACATGATCCATAGCGTTCCCGTAACGATGAAGACAATGATAATCAGCGTGTAGATCAATACCATCACATTCCAGCGTTGTGAGGGTGAACTGTCCAGGTGCAGGAAGAAGTGCATTTGTGCAATGAGCTGCAGTATCGCCAGGATAACGATCGCCGTCAGGGAAATCGAAACTGGCAATTTCCCGCTCATCACCATGCCAAAGGAAGCGAGAGTAAGCAGCAGCGATATGATGAAGCCGATGGTATTGCCGCGGTAGGAACCGTGGCTGTGTGTCTGATCAATCTGCATATTAGAGAACCCCCATGAGATAGACCACGGTGAAAACCACGATCCAGACGATGTCCAGAAAGTGCCAGAACAGGCTAAGCCTCAAAAGGCGTGAAGTGATGGCCGGCGTGATGCCCTTGGCGAAGAGTTGCCACATCATCACGCTCATCCAGATCAGGCCGACGCTGACGTGGGCGCCGTGCGTGCCGACCAGGCTGAAAAAGGCCGAAAGAAAGCCGCTCCTGTCAGGGCCGTTGCCTTCCATGACCAGATGCCTGAATTCATGCACTTCCATTCCGACAAATCCCAGTCCCAGCAAGGCGGTCAACAGCAGCCATTTCAGGGTCGCCGAACGTGCCCCGCGGTGCAATGAGATCATGGCAAAGCCGTTGGAGAAGCTGGAAAACAGCAGGAACATGGTTTCGACGAAGACATAGCGCAGGTCGAACAGTTCATTGCCGGTCGGGCCCCCCGCATAGCTGTGGCGCATGACCGCGTAAGTCGCAAAGAGCGAGGCGAAGAGAATGCAGTCGGTCATCAGGTAGACCCAGAAGCCGAATACGGCATTCTCCTTCGCATCGTGACCATGATCATGATGCGCATGGTCCGGCTGTAGCGTTGCAGCAGATGTAATGGTAGCGCTCATGAAAATTACCCCTGGGTTATGAGTTCGTGTCCGGCCAGGTACGAAGAACCGCCCGCCGTGGAAGCCGAGCCGCCGCTTTCGATTCTGGCGACTTCTTCGGCAGAGAGCATGTAGTCAACATCCTCGTCGCTGGCGCGGTAGATAACCGTCGCCACCATCGCAAGCGAGCTCGCCATGACTATCCACCACATATGCCAGATGATGGCGAAACCGAATACGAAGGTGATCGCGCCCATTACCACGCCGACTCCGGTATTCCTGGGCATGTGTATCGGGGCGAAGGGCGCTTCTGCGCGGTGATTGATCCCGTTTTCCTTCATGTATGCGAACTGATCCAGTGCGTCAACGTGGGGGATCTTCGCGAAGTTGTAGAAAGGAGGCGGAGAGCTCACGGCCCACTCCAGGGAATGGCTGTTCCAGATGTCGCCTGTCGCATCCCTGAGCGCCTCGCGGTTCCTGATGCTCACGGCGAGCTGGACGATCTGGCAGAAAATGCCATAGGCGATGACCAGGGCACCCGCGAGCGCCACCAGGAGGTAAGGCTGCCAGGCCGGGTTGTCGTAATGGACCATGCGGCGCGACATGCCCATGAAACCCAGCGCATAGAGTGGCATGAATGCCAGGTAGAAACCCACGAGCCATGCCCAGAAGGCGCGTCGCCCCCACTTCTCATCCAGCTGGAAGCCGAACATTTTCGGGAACCAGTACGAAAATCCGGCAAAATACCCGAACAGCACGCCTCCGATCAGCGTGTTGTGGAAATGGGCAACCAGGAATTCGCTGTTGTGCAGCACGAAATCGGCGCCGGGAACGGAGAGGAGCACCCCGGTCATGCCGCCGATGGCGAATGTCACGATGAATCCTATGGTCCAGAGCATCGGGGTCGTAAATTCGATCCGGCCGCGGTACATCGTGAAAAGCCAGTTGAATATCTTCACGCCAGTGGGGATCGCGATCACACCAGTCGCGATTCCGAAGAACGCATTCACGTCAGCGCCTGCGCCCATCGTGAAGAAGTGGTGCAGCCAGACGACGAACGAGAGGAAGGCGATCGCAATGGTCGCATAGACCATCGATTTGTAGCCGAAAAGCTTCTTCCTGGAGAAGGTCGAGACGACTTCGGAAAACATGCCAAAGGCGGGCAAGAGAACGATGTATACCTCGGGGTGCCCCCATATCCACAGCAGGTTCGGGAACATCATCTGGTTTCCGCCCATGCCGTTCGTGAAAAAATGCATGTCCAGGTAACGATCCAGCGTCAGCAGGAGAAGGGTGACGGTGAGCACCGGGAATGACAGCATGATGAGAACGGTCGTCACCAGGATGGTCCAGGTAAACACGGGCATTTTCATCAGCGACATGCCGGGCGCGCGCATTTTCAGGATGGTCACGAAAAAATTGACCCCGGTCAGCAAGGTGCCGACGCCGCCCAGCTGCAGGCTCCAAATCCAGTAATCCACGCCGGGGCCGGGGCTGAACTGCGTCTCTGACAGCGGCGGGTAGCCTGTCCAGCCGGCCTGGGAGAAGTCACCGACCGCCAGGGACACCATGACCAGCGCGGCGCTTGCAGCGGTCATCCAGAAGCTCACCGAGTTCAGGAAAGGAAAGGCGACGTCCCTTGCCCCGATCTGGAGCGGGACAACCACGTTCATCAGCCCGATGAAGAAAGGCATCGCCACGAATATGATCATGATCGTGCCATGTGCGCTGAAGATCTGGTTGTAGTGCTCAGGCGGCAGGAAGCCATGTGCCGCCCCTTCGGAGAAGGCCTGCTGGAACCGCATCAGGAGCGCGTCTGCAAAGCCGCGCAACAGCATGATGGCCGCGAGGATGAGATACATGACGCCGATTCTCTTGTGATCGACGCTCGTGAGCCATTCCTTCCAAAGGTAGCCCCAGTGCCCCTGCCGGGTGATCCATCCCAGGATCAACGCGCCCAGCACGGCGGAAAATCCCACCGCGCTCATGATGATGGGGTTGGTGTAAGGTATCGCTGAAAGAGTGAGTCTTCCGAAAAGCGCTGTTTCGTACATTTTGATCTCCTCCTACTTTTGAGCCTGCGCCAGGCTGACAGAGTTTTGGTTCGATGCCGACATTTCGTGCCCCCCCGCAAATTTCCGCAGGATGGACTGGAACAGTCCAGGCTGCACTGCCGAGAAGAGGATCGGCGCTGCGGGCTCGTCCGGCGTCTCGAGTTTCCTGAAGCGCGCCGCGTCCAGCATGTTCCCCCCGGTCTTGGTCTGCGCGACCCAGTCCTGGAAATCCTGCGGATAGGTCGCATGTACGCTGAAATGCATCGAGGTGAATCCTTCGCCGCTGAACTGCGTGTTCAGGCCATGGTATGTTCCTGGCTTATCGGCGAGGAGGTTCAGTTCAGTCTGCATGCCTGCCATCGCGTAGATCTGGCTGCCCAGGCGCGGGATGAAAAAGGAATTCATCACCGTGTCTGACGTGATGTGGAAAGTGATCGGCGTTTTTGCGGGAATGACCAGGCGGTTGACCGTCGCCACACCCTGCTCCGGGTAGATGAACAGCCATTTCCAGTCCATCGCGACCGCCTCGATGACAAGCGGTTTGACGCTGGATGCGATGGGCTTCTCCGGGGTGAGCGCGTGAGTGGATTTCCAGACTATGGTGCCCAGCATGATGATGATCACCGTAGGGATGGTCCACACCACCAATTCGATCGCATGGGAATGCTCCCATTTGGGCGTGTAAGTCGCGTTCTTGTTGCCGGCCCGGTATTTCCAGGCAAAGGCAAAAGTCATGATGATGACGGGGATCACAACGATCAGCATCAGCCCGAGCGCGGTGAAGATAAGATGCTTTTCATCTGCGGCTACGGGTCCCTTGGGATCCATAAGGGTCCAGGGACTATTACCGCAATCTCCTTCGCAGGCGAATGCCAGACTGGGGAACAACAACAGGGACGCAAACACGTACAAAAGTTTTTTCATAATATTCACAATATCAATTAACAAAAAACTGAGATTAGAGATCAATGAAACACTAATATACCTATACGCTGACTTACCCCGATTTCAGCGGCGACGCGTCGCCTGTTGTTTCAACCGTTCAATTTCGGAGTAAATTCATCAATAAAATCCTGCAGCGGCACTGGGCCTGCGAAAGCAGTTCAAGCACCTCCATCTATTCCTGATTGTTTCCATTAGCTTTATTCGTCACCATGATGTCAGTATGGTATTGAATGGGCGTACTTTTTTGTATTCGTGTAATTTCAGTAATTTTTGAAATATACCATAAAGTCCGAAATTGCAACTAATCTGGTCGAGTATTTTTTGCCTGAGGGGGCACAAGCTGGGCGAGAAGATGGCCGCGCGCGAAGACGAAATGCGCAGTTGGCGACTATTGCAGCCGGCTGCGGGGCTCGTCAGGCGCGTCCAGGCCATTGGGCCGGCGACATGTTTTTGTTCCGGGCGAAGGCACCGCTCGTCGCCCTGATTCACGCTGACACGACCCACCAACGCGCGAGAGCAAGACTCGCCGAGCAGAGTGCGATACCCGTCACGTCTCGGTCACGCAAACGGAAAGCGTGCCATCACTAATTGGACCGCTTGCACCGAAATATTCGGACATGTGCGGAATGCCTGGTTCGTGCGAGGGGAGCGTTACTTCAGGAGCCCGTGCGTCTGTGGTTTCCATCGCGACGCTGCGGCGGTGCCGGGGTTGAAGTAGAATAGGTTCGCTGTTGGCGTCATAGCTGCCACAAGGAGATCGGCAGAAGCGTCCCAGGAACGGACGTAACGTGGCGGTCTCCAATTTCGAAAACCAATTGAGTTACGGAAGAAACTCAAGTCGCTTGACGCGCAGGCGGAAAAAGCCATGTCTCACTCTACCCCGAAAAAAATACTGCGTGACGTATTTGGTTATTCCCATTTTCGAGGCAATCAGGAAAATGTCATTGCGCACGTAACGCGCGGCGGAGACGCTTTGGTGTTGATGCCGACGGGAGGCGGCAAGTCCCTTTGTTACCAGATCCCGGCTCTCTGCCGCAATGGACTGGGAATCGTGGTTTCTCCCTTGATCGCCCTGATGCAGGACCAGGTGGATGCGCTGAAGCAGCTTGGCGTTGCGGCAGCCTTTCTCAATTCCAGTCTCGACGCCCATGCCGCGCGCGAGGTCTATCGGCAGCTGGTCGGGGACGAGCTGAAGCTGCTGTATGTCGCGCCTGAGCGCCTGATGACCGAGGATTTCCTGAATCTCTTGGAACGCTTGCAGCAGGGCAACGGCATCGCCTTGTTTGCCATCGACGAGGCGCATTGCGTTTCGCAATGGGGGCACGACTTCCGCCCGGAGTATCGCGAGCTTGCCGTGTTGCATCAGCGCTTTCCCGAGGTGCCGCGCATCGCGCTCACCGCCACGGCGGATGCGCCGACGCGGCGCGAGATCGTCGAGCGCCTGGGTCTGGATCAGGCGGGCCAATTCGTCTCCAGCTTCGACCGTCCCAACATCCGCTACCGCGTAGCGCAGAAAAACAACGCCCGCCAGCAGTTGCTGGCCTTTCTCGAAGCCGAGCACCCGGACGATGCAGGCATCGTCTATTGCCTGTCGCGCAAGAAAGTCGAGGAGACCGCGGCGTGGCTCAAGGAGCAAGGCTGGGACGCACTGCCCTACCATGCCGGAATGGACGCCGCCACGCGCCACGCCAACCAGCGGCGCTTCCTGCGTGAGGAGGGCGTGCTCATGGTCGCCACCATCGCGTTCGGCATGGGGATAGACAAGCCCAACGTGCGCTTCGTGGCGCATCTGGATCTGCCCAAGAGCCTGGAGTCCTATTATCAAGAAACCGGCCGCGCCGGCCGCGATGGCTTGCCGGCCGATGCATGGATGGCTTATGGCTTGGGCGATGTCGTGTCCATGCGCCAGATGCTGCTCTCCGGCGACGCCCCCGATGAGCGCAAGCGCGTCGAATTGCAGAAACTCGATGCCCTGCTCGGCTTCTGCGAATCCACGGCCTGCCGCCACCAGGCGATATTGCGCTACTTCGGTGAAGAGCATCCCGGCGACTGCGGCCAGTGCGACAACTGCCTCACCCCGGTGGAGACCTGGGATGCCACCCAGGCCGCGCAGATGGCGCTTTCCTGCGTCTACCGCACCGGCCAGCGCTTCGGCGTGGTCCATCTCATCGACGTGTTGCTGGGCCGAGCCACCCCCAAGGTCGAGCAATTCAGCCATCAGCAGCTCAGCACCTTCGGCATCGGCCGGGAACTGGCACCGCAGCAATGGAGCAGCGTCTATCGCCAGCTCGCCGCCAGCGGCTTAATCGACGTGGACATTGAAGGCTATGGCGGCCTGAAGCTCTCGGAAGCCGCGCGCCCGGTGCTGCGCGGCGAACAGCAGGTTTGGCTGCGACGCGACGCCGCCCCCGCCCGGCGCCGCTCCAGCAAGGCCGAGCGCGAAGCGCGCCGCCGCCAGCCTTTCCAGGGCGCGCACGAAGACCTGCTGTGGCGGGCGCTCAAGGCGCGGCGCCTGGAGCTTGCGCGCGAACAGGGCGTGCCGCCCTATGTCATCTTTCACGACAGCACCCTGCTCGAAATCATGGAGCGCAAACCGCGCACGCTGGATGAGATGGCACAGATCAGCGGCGTGGGCGAGGCCAAGCTGGCGAAGTATGGCGAGGCGTTCCTGCGGGTGGTGGAGGATGGCGGACGCGACAAAAGCTAACCTACCAATGTCTGCTTTGCGAAGCCGCAAGGTCGGCTTAGGGCACGCTGCTGCCGATTCGGGATTGAAGTACAATCGGTCCGCTTACGTTACAAGAGCGGAAATATGCGGGGTGACTGAAGAGTCCCACTTGCGGACGTAACTATGTGCGGTCCAATTTCGGAATAAATGGCATCTGAGCTGACCCCATTTGTTCATGGGAAGCAGATCTTCATAATAACGACGGGATACTTTTATTGACCCCGTTTACTTACGGGTTGCCTTATGACTCCAAGCATGATGCTCAAGATTCTAGTGGGATTGGGGGTCTGCGGCTGGGTTATGGAGGGTTTTTGCTATGTTCGCCTTAGCAATATTGATAATGGCGAGTGGGAACGCCTTGGTAGCCCGACCTTTTTCCTTCGGCATGTGAGCATACTCCGGTCGATAATCTTCTTCTATGGAGCGCGGTTTCGCAGGCTTGACGACACATTGTTATCATTTTTCGCGTGGGCAATGGTCGCCGCCAATTCGAGTATGTACGGTATAGCTGGGTGGCTGGTTTTTCTTCACTTCGAGCATGCGCACTGCTGTGGCATTCCGTGACTAGACTGTAATCGATCGCAACCCTGGGAAACGTAGCGTGAGGACGCACAAATGCACCGCAGTCTAATATGATGAAACATTGGCTCGCAATTCTCGTCCCAGCCATTTTTGCTATGGTAGTGGGGGTGCTGGCTAGTGATGCCATTTGTCTGCTGCGCCTTCGAGCTAAACACAGGGAGATATGGGCGGGGCTCGGCGAACCCAGATTCTTTCATCAGCGGCCCAGTAGTAAATGGGCATTGCTTCAGTTCTTTTACTTGGGTAAGTTTCGGCAGCTTGACGATCCTGTTTTATCAACTTTCGCATGGGCAGGAATGATTTTGGAGGTGGTTGGGGTCGCGGCGACAGTGATTCTTTTCGTAGATGTTGCCCGATCCGCTGTAAGTAACTGGTGAACTCGCCACGAAGAAGAAACAATGGATCGGGTCACAATGAACGGTGCCAGCAATGCCCATCATTAGCGCGCGTAGGGTGGGTGGAGCGCAGCGATACCCACCGGGTGGCTGCCGATATTGATGGGTATCGCTGCGCTCCACCCATCCTAAAAAAATGTCGGCTTCCGCGAAGACGAAATGTCTCTTCAGGGCACAACTCAGAAGTCAGCCACACCACCCGAAACGTCCGCCAAGCCGCGCATGGCGGACATGCCGCCCGCGACCAAATCCGTCCACTATAGCTGGAACCATATGCATTATTGATGCCCTTGCCGGCACATTCCCGCCACATCGGGCCACCCCCGCTGCCGCACCGCTTCGACGCCAGCGCGCAGAATGATTTGCCCGGGCGCGCGCCATCGGCTAAGCTACGGTCAGTGCAGGGCTTGCCAGTGAATTCATTACTGATGGACGAAATGGAGCAATACGGACCGCGCGAGATCACCACGCCATTCAGGCCTATTCCGCTGACCATCCCGGAAGGGATGAAGCACAACGAGTTTTTCAACAGCACCGAGAACCTGAATGATCTGGTCCAGAACAACGGGTTGCTGGTGAACCCGGAGAACCTGCTGCTGTACCGCAAGGCGCTGGGACACAGCACCGAGTTCGATTGCTCGATCATCTATAACACCTCGAAGACCATTCTCAACCCGCTGGGCCGCCCGGTCCGGCGCACCCAGGTGGCGGAGCATGTGAAGCGCATCTGGGACCGGATGAACCAGATCATCATCGACTACATGCTGGAGCAGTATCCCGACCCGGACGAAGCGCTGGTGCTGGCCGGCGAAGCCAGCCTGGATGCCACGTGGCCGCTGAGTTCGCCGGGCGTGCCCAGCATCCGCATGCTGCACAATCACTTCATCGTGTTTCCCAAGGATGAATTGCGGCGCGCGCGGTTGGCCGATGCGGACAACCCCAATCTTACCGACGGCGGCCAGCACAGCCTGTTTCAGGCCTACATGCGCGACGTGTACCGGGAATTTTTCGGCAAGGCGCTCAATTTCAGGATACTCAAGCCTGCCAGCGAGGCGGATGCCAGAATCGAGCTGACCGGCTATCCCCAGGGTCTGCCCAGTTGGGAAATCGAAGGCGGCGCGGAGGCGCTCAAAAGCATACAGTTCTGGAAGGAATACGACGAGATCCTCAAGGGCTTCCTGGATTTCTACCGCACGTTTTTTTCCCAGGTTTCCACCCACAATGCGCCCATCCTGCCGGATGTCCATTTCCCGGAGCAGGTCGAGAGCGTGCTCCTCTTCAACAACGATTTCATGAAGACCGCGAAGAAGGTGCGCGAGCACTGCATGGTCGATGCAAAATACGCCAATGCGATCCGCTGGCAACCCGCCTTCAAGCAAATCATCTATCGCAACGATGCGGGCAAGCTGATCGTCACCATCAGTCAGAATTCGATAGGCAACGCAATCACCGAACTGCTGGGCGTGGTCGTGAACAGGACGCCGGACGAAGCGGCATATGCCCGATACGAGCCCGCCCTGGTGGGGCGCCTGCTGGAAGTCAGGCGGCGCCTGGTCGAGGCAGACCTCGGCGAAGGCCTGGCCACCGCGCACTGGCCAAGCGCCTGACTGCGGCCTGCATGGCACGCGCCCGGATGGCGCGGATGCGATCGGGCTTTTCACCAGCGAGCTGATACAGCCGGCCGCGAAGCGCATGAAGCCGCTCCGGATTGAATTACAATCGTTCCACGTTTCACACAAGAGAAAAGCGATGCAGGGTGGCCGCGCCGTCCCGGCAGGCGGCATTTCGAGCGTGGAGGTCATGCAAATGAGCGAGAGCACGAACAGCCTAGCCGGCAAGGTGGCGCTGGTCACGGGCAGCAGCCGCGGCATCGGACGCAGCATTGCGCTGGCATTGGCCGCGGCAGGCGCGAAGATCGCCCTTAATTTCCGCAGCCGCGAGCACGAGGCCATGCAGGTGCGCGCGGAGCTGGAGCACGCCGGCTATCGCTGCGTCGCGGTGCAGGCGGACGTCTCGGCCTCGACCGAGGTGACGCGGATGGTCGAGTCGGTGGAGGCCGCGCTGGGCGGGGTGGACATTCTGGTGAATAACGCGGGCATCGCCACGCCGCGCGCCATCGAAGCCCTCACCGAGGCGGACTGGGACGAGACCATGGCGGTCAATCTCAAGTCTGTGTTCCTGGTCACGCAGGCCGTGCTGCCGCACATGCGCGCGCAGGGATGGGGCAGGATCATCAACATGTCGTCCACGGCCATTCAGGTGGGCGGCATCGTGGGTCCGCACTACACGGCATCCAAGGCGGGAGTCTGGGGGCTGACGCATGCCTATGCCGCCCAATTGGCCGGTGCGGGCATTACGGTGAATGCGGTCGCCCCTGCCCTGATCGAGACCGAGATGATCGCCGGCATGCCGAAGGCCCAGCCGGGGCGCATCCCCGTCGGGCGCCTGGGCACGCCGCAGGAGATCGCGGACGTGGTGGTGATGCTGGCGCGCAATGGCTATATCACGGGCCAGACCATCAATGTCAACGGCGGCTTGTATATGAGCTAGCCCGCGCCGGGCCGCGCCCGGCAGGCGGTGTAATCCGAAACAGCACGGCCGAATGGGGGCTGGCCCGCTGGCTGGCAGCCAAAAGTTGCAGTAAACTGATCAAGTTTGCTGCTACAACGCGGAACCCTGCCGGACTGCATCATCACCCCGCGAGCAAACAGCCCCGTCGCTTTACCCATACCACGATACGCCCTGATGCCTGAAGTTGTTCTGACCCACGGCGGGCGTTTGGCATTTCACCATTCAAGGAGACGGCACATGAAAGATGAAATAGATTTCGACAACAGTTTTCTGGCGCCGCTGCTGATTGCCGGGGTCGCCCTGTTCTTCGTGATCATCGTGACCGTGTATTCGCTCGCGAACCACTACCAGGTGCACTGACCCCGCTCGCAGCCCGCGCGCTCGCCATTGAACGCAGTGGCGGCGCCGCGCAGGCTCAGTGCAGCTTGACCTGCGGGTCTATGCCGCGGCGCAGGATGTGCAGCAGGCTGATGAGTATCGCGCGCGGCCAGCCGTAGAGCGCGGCCTGGTGCATCTTGTACAGCGAGAGGTAGACGAAGCGGGCGATGAAGCCCGAGACCATCATGCTGCCCGCCAGCCCGCCCATGAGGCTGCCCACGGTGGAATAGCGGCCCATGGCCACGAGCGAGCCGTAGTCGCGATAGGTGTAGACGAGCGGCGCGCGCCCTTTCAGGCGGCGCGCGATGGTTTTCGCCAGCAGGGCGGCCTGCTGGTGGGCGGCCTGCGCGCGCGGCGGCACGGTGTTCCCCTGCTCGTCCATGGGACAGGCGGCGCAGTCGCCGATCGCGAAGATGTTTTCGTCGCGCGTGGTCTGCAAGGTGCCGGTGACGACGAGCTGGTTGATGCGGTTGCTCTCCAGGCCGGCAATGTCCTTCATGAAATCCGGCGCCTTGATGCCCGCCGCCCACACCTTGAGCGCGGCGGGGATCATGCCCCCGCCCTCGGTCACGATGCCCTGCGCATTCACCTCCACCACGCGCTGGTTCACATGCACCGTCACGCCCAGGGCACGCAGCTCGCGTTCGGCGGCGGCCGCGAGGCGCAGCGGCAGCGCGGGCAGGATGCGCGGCCCGGCCTCTATGATGTGCAGCTTGATGTGCCGCGCGGGGTCTATGGTGTCGAGGCCATAGGCCGAAAGCAGGCGGGTGACGTGGTGCAGTTGCGCGGCCAGCTCCACGCCGGTGGCGCCCGCGCCCACGATGGCCACGTCGAGCTGCCCCGCTTCGATGGGGCGGCCCAGAGTGTGCGCCCTGAGCATGGAATCGAGCAGCTTGCGCTGAAAACGCTCCGCCTGCGGCGTGGTGTCGAGGAAGAGGCAATGCTCCTGCACGCCCTTGATGCCGAAGTCGTTGCTGAGGCTGCCCACCGCCATCACCAGGGTATCGTAATGAAAGCGCCGCTCGGGAATGACCTCGCCGCCCTCCTCGTTCACCACGGCGGCCAGGCACACCTCGCGCCGCTCGCGATCCAGGGCCGCCATCCGGCCCAGGCGGTAGCGAAAGTGGCTCCAGCGCGCTTGGGCCAGATATTCCAGCTCGTCTTCCGCCGAATCCAGCGTGCCCGCCGCGATCTCGTGCAGCAGCGGCTTCCAGATATGGGTGCGGCTGGCATCGACCAGGGTGACATCGGCCAGCCCCCGCCTACCCAGGCGCTTGCCGAGCGCGGTGGCCAGCTCAAGGCCGGCAGCGCCCCCGCCCACGATGATGATTTGATGCCTCGTTTCCATGATCACAGGAACTGCCGCGCAGATTGGATGGGGAAATTATACCCACCGTTTGAGGCTCAAAAACGGCGTGCGGCGCAAACCCCACACCAGGGCGCGGCCCCAATAAAAAAGGCGGCCCGCAGGCCGCCTTTCAATTTCTGCGCAAGCAGAAGGTATTACATCTTGCCGGCCTTGACGGCGGCAAACAGCGCCTTGGCGGCGTCTTCGTCGTGACCCTTGATGTAGGTCTGGTACATGCCGGTCATCGTGGCAGCCTGGGCCTTGAACTTGGGCTCGGACATGGCGACCTTGCGCTCATTCACGGGGAAACCAGCCTTGAAAACCTTGGCCAGGGCTTCGGCGTTACCGTACTTGGCGGCGACAGTCTTCCAGGCGGGGCCGACGGAATCATGGTCGATTGCGTGGCAAGCCGCGCAAGGCGCCGTGTTGAAGGCGCTAGCAGTTGTGGAGATGGCCAGCAGGCCGGCAGCAGCGATAACGAACTTCAGAGACTTCATTTTTTAAACTCCCCCTCGATCTAGGTTAATGGATTGGGTTCGCGATACTATGCGATGCGGATATTTCGTGTCAACAATTTGCGCATATAATCAATGAATTGCAATCATTACAATTGCAATCAATATATCCATTGAGACGATATGGGAAGCGTCTGCGACGGACGCAAAGCCTGCCGCAAGCGCTGAAAACACGCTTGGCGTACAGCGCTCGCAGGGCGTTTGCGGACCCCACGCCGCGCCCAAAGGATGGAAGCGAAAAATCAGCCCATCCGCCTCAGCAAGCAGCGCATCCGGCTAGGCCGTGGCCAGCTCGGATGTGCACTGCGGACAGCGCGTCGCCTTCACGGGAATGGCTGAGCAGCAATAGGGACACTCCTTGGTCGCCGGCGCGGGCGGCGGGGCCTGCACCGCCTTCTTGAGGCGGTTCATCTGCTTCACCACCAGGAAGACGACAAAAGCGACGATGATGAAATCCACCATGGTATTAATGAACACCCCATAGCGGATGGTCACCGCCTCCACCCCCGCGGATTTCCCCCTGATCGTAAACACCAGGCTGGAAAAATCCACATTGCCTAGCACCCAGCCTATGGGCGGCATGAAAACATCCGCCACCAGGGAACTGACTATCTTCCCGAAAGCGCTGCCGATGATAATGCCCGCCGCCATGTCCACCACATTGCCGCGCATCGCAAATTCCTTGAACTCCTGCAGCATACCCATTTCGATCTCCTTTCCACGGTGACAGACTCGAGAAAACCGGACACCAGCATACGCCAGGATGCAGGTGCCAACAATGCAGTCGGGAATGCGCGGGCTGGCCCACGCCGGGAGGCTGCCCGGGGGCGCTTGTAGCCGCCAAATCCCGGATGTAGACTAGATCCGCCATTCCAGTGGAAGCGGCATCGCTTCGCGCACCTGCGGAGACCGATGCGCAAGGGGCGCCGCTGCCTGCTTGCGCCAGCGTCCCGATCCCTCGGCGATGGCGCGCTGCGCCCCAGTAACCAACGATAAGCAAAGGGAACCATCATGAAAAAAACAGCTCTCCTACCGCTCGCCGCCGCCTTCACTGCAATGCTCAGCCCCCTCGCGCTCTCAAGCCCGCCCGGATATGCGGTGGATTCCAACGGAAACATCGTCAGGAGCGGCACCGGCCTGTGCTGGCACAACAGCGACTGGACGCCCGCGATGGCCGTCCCTGGCTGTGAGGGCGCGCCCCTCAATGCGTCCACTGTGCGCAAGGCTGCCGCGCGCGCGCCTGCCGTTGCCCACGCCCGTGCGCCGGCGCCTGCCCGGAAGACGCTCTTCTCCGACAAACCCTTCACCCTGCAAGGCGCAAACTTCGCCACAGGCTCCGCAGTGCTGAAATCGTCGGCATACACTCAGCTCGATACCGTGGTGAACTTTGCCAATACGCACAAGGACTCGACCTTGAAGATCACCGGCTACACCGACAACCGCGGCCGCGAAGCCGCGAATCGCGATCTGTCCGCAAGGCGCGCCGAAGCCGTGAAGGCTTACCTCGTCAGCAAGGGCGTGGATGCCGGGCGTATCGCCACTGACGGCAAAGGCTCCGCCAACCCGGTCGGCGACAACCGCACCGCGGCGGGACGCTCCAGAAACCGGCGCGTGGAAATCACCGCCGTCGCGCGCGTTCCCCAATAGTTCCGCCGCGGCAGCCAGCGAGGATGGGCAACGCAGCGCGTGTGCCCATCCAGCGCAACTCGGCCTCGCTCCAGCGCCAATGCCTGCAATGGGCTGCACAACGCTACCAACCCAGGATTGCAGTACAATCAGTCCGCCTTCCGCAGCAATGCAGAAATATGCGGGACGGGTGCTTCGTCCCAATTGCTGCCTCTCCATGCCACCTTGAAAATCAGCCCATGACAATCAAAGGGTCAGAGAATATTCGTGACATTTTCTCCATCTTTCACGATGGACATATTGAATCATTTGCCACTGAGGAGCGAGGCTTGCTCCTAGCCGTCAGGGTTCAGTACCTTGCACAGCGCATCAACCCGCTCTTTCGTAGATTCTTTGTCCGCCTAGCTGTTGTAGAAGATATACATTTTTCAACTTGGCCAAGTGACCTCAAGTCCGTACCTGCCGTGTTGAGAGACGTAAATGCCATCTTTAAACCAGAGTTGGAAATATTGGAGGGCAATGTTAGCGAGGGCGAGATCAAAGTGGTGTGCAACCAGCCGGCGCCAGGGTTTGACTATTGTGGTGGCGAGCTCTATTTTCGAGCAGCATCCGCCGAGGTCACAGATGAAGCCGGAAAGAGCTACACAATTGATGAGCTAGATTCGTTATGTAACGCTTATTGGGAAGAATGGGCTAGCAGGACCGCGAGGCGAAAGAATGGGCAGCAAGCGTAGCCCGGATGTAATGCAATGGAATCCGGGATGGGGTAAGCTGCCGGTTCAACCCGGATTCCGCTCCACTGCATCCGGGCTACGCTCGCTGAATACATTAAGTCGACCGCCGGGGAGGAACACCTCAAAGTCGTCGACGACGTGCGATCGTAGCGCGCGTTCGAACAGTTCCACCACGCTTACGCACTACATAACACATTACACGTTTGGCCGCGCGCCAAATCTACGCGGTCGCAACCGGAAAACATACAGATAGCGGAACAACATGACGCGCCAGATTAGATGGAAACGTGGTCTTTTGCGAGTATGGCTGATAGCCGCGTGCGCCTGGGCCGGTTTTGTCGTGTACACGTCAAGAAGCGAGATCGCATACAGCTGGGAATATTCTGAACACATGGATCATCTCCGCGAGCAAGCCCTTGGAAGCTATCTCAAAGATTGCGCAAGAAATTCGCCGAAGCCACAGACGTATAAACAAAAGCCAACGTTCGACGCTCCAGTGGGTAACGAGTATGACGCGATAGCCAATCAAATGGCTGAAGAAGATCGCGCGAAAATGGCCTGCGACCAGCAGTTATCCAAAGAGCAGAGACAGATGATAATGAACTCAGTTCGCACTCCGGACTTTGGCTGGATAGCCGCAGCCATCTTCCCCCCAACCATCGGAGTAAGTCTCATGCTGCTTTTGGCGCTCGCATGCTATCGGGTGGGGAAATGGGTGCTCGCCGGGTTCTCTTCGGGCCAGTAGTCGGTCGCTAGACATCGTACCGCAATCGACTGTTATTGGACATGAAGCGGGCATTGCGGGCAACGACGGAAATCGTCCGTTATTGCCGAAATAACTGACCTAGCGTGAGCAATCTTAAAGGGCTGCTTAGGGCACGCTCCCGCCCTTCCCGCCCCCCAGCCATGACCGCTTTGGCCGCCTGAGCCGGTCGGCCTGGCCTCGCAGGCGAAATCCTTTTCCGCGCGTATCCGCTTCGTCCTCTACAGCTTCCAGAGCGTGGCCACGCCTATAGTGATGAGCTTGCCGTGGTCGTCCTTGAGGAGTTTGACAACACCGGTGCCGCTCACCGGGTCGCGCCCTTCGATGTAGATGATGAAGAGGCTGGTGCGCGGGTCGTAGACTGGCCTTGAGAAGCGGATGTATTCGCGCGCCTTGGGATAGGCCGTGCGCCATTTGGCCCAGCCGCCGCCATCCGGCTGAAACAGCGCTTCGTATCTGCCGTCGTCCACGATGTAGCCCTTGTCGGGCTGCGATTTGAGTGCGAGGTGGACGGAGGCGTTGTTGCGCTGGTAGAGGCGCTCGACCATGCTGGCGGCCGCCGGATCCCTGGGCGCGAGCACGGCGAGGATGGATTGCTTGCGCGCCTCGGTGCTGCGCGCGTCGTGGCCCCACAGCGGTGCGATGACGGTCCTGGGGCTCACCACGTTATAGCCGCCATCGGTGTAGGGATGGGCGATGACCTGGGTGAGGACGCGCGTTTCCGATTCGGAAAGGCCGTCTGCCGGGCTCTCGGCGTCGCCCATCATGTGCATGAGCGCGGAGACGGCCAGCCCTCCGCAGACCAGGATGAACAAGGCCGAAGCGATTTTCTTTTTCATGGATTTCCCCTTTTTCCCTAACGCGGCAACGCGCCGCCCTGTTCGTCTCAGCGCACCCAGAGCTTTTCCGTGTGCAGCAGTTTCAGCGTGCCGCCGGTGTCGCGGTAGAGGTGGAATTCCCCGCTGCCCGCGCCCGCGCTTTCGGTGCGCACGTAGATCAGGAACAGCCCGCTGGCTTCGCTGTATGCAGGCCGCGAGTAGCGCACGACGGCGCGCACCTGCGGATGCGCGGCCATCAGGGCTTTCCAGCCGCCGCCGCCGAACTGGAAATATTTGGCATAGGTGCCGTCGTCCACCACGTAGCCGTCTTTGGGGCCGGGGGTGAGCGGGAGCCGCAGCGATTTGGCGTTGAGCGCGTAGAGGCGGTCCACCAGGGCGGATATGTCCTCGCCCGCCTTGCGGAAGCCGGTGACGATGAAATCCTTGGCGTCGTAAGGCATGCCGGGGTTGCCGGACCACAGCGGCACGGTGAGCGAGTCCGGCATCACCACGTCGTAGCGTCCGCCGGTGGACGGATGGAGGGCCAGCTGCGCCAGCAGCCTGGTTTCACCCGCCGAAAGCTGGCCGGCCTCGTGCGGCGAATTGCCCGCCATGTGGGCCAGCGAGCCGATCAGGAAGCCAACCGCCGCAAGCACAATGATCGCCGGCGTGACCAGCCTGGCTGCAATGTTTTTCCTCATTTCTTCCTCTTGCGCCGCGCGTAGCGGCAAAGACGGAAATATACCCGATATTGCGTATTGCCGTTGCCCCTGCGCTTTGCTAATTTCGAGCCTTCTACCCCAACCCGGGCCGGGCCGCGCGCAAGGCGCGGCGCCGCCTTACCAGGAGGCCGCCATGTTCAAGCTGCTCAACATCACCCGCATCGCCGAATGCAGCGTGGGCGAGTGCGCCTACAACGCCGGGCATGCCTGCCATGCCATTGCCATCACGGTGGGCAACGGCGATACGCCGATGTGCGACACGTTTTATGTCGCCAACGAGCACAGCGCCGGCCACGGACATGCCGGCGTGGGGGCATGCAAGGTCAGCGGCTGCGCGCATAACCGCGAGCTGGAATGCACTGCGAATCGCGTGCTGGTCGGCAAGCTGGACGCACGCGTGCGCTGCATCACCTACATCCCGGCCTGATTCCTGGCCCGGCTTACCCCCTCCACCGCCTCGCTGATGGCTGCGGCGAGTTCCTCGACGGCCGCCATCCTGGCGTAGCGCTGGCGCCACGCCAGCGCGATGCGGCGCGCGGGCGCCGGGCGCACAAAGGGAATCGCCCGGGTCAGGCCGTTGCGGTATTTCTCCTGGTTGGCCGAGGCGGGCAGCACGGTGATGCCCAGGCCGGAGGCGACCATGTTGCGCACGGTCTCCAGCGAGTTGCCCTGCAGCATCCGCCCGCCCCGGTGCGACAGCTCGGGGCAGGCCTCCACCACCTGGTTGCTGAAGCAGTGCCCGCTGTTTAGCAGCAGCACGTTCTGCGAGGCCAGCTCCGCCGCGTGCACGCGGCGCCGGTTCGCCCAGGGATGGTCCGCGGGCACCACGGCGTAGAAGTCCTCGTCGTAGAGCGCCTGGGTGGCGATGCGCGGTCCCCCGAACGGCAGGGCGATGATGGCCGCGTCGAGCACGCCGTTTTCCAGCATGGTTTCCAGGTTGGCGGTGAGGTTCTCCTCGATCTCCAGCGGCATGGCGGGCGCGCGCCGCTTCAGCACCGGAATCACCTCCGGCAGCAGGTAGGGCGCGACGCTGTAGATCACCCCGACCTTGAGCGGCCCCTGCAACGGATCGAGCCCGGCACCGGCGATCTGCCGCACGCGCTCGCATTCCTCCAGCGCGCGCCGCGCCTGGGCGACGATCTGCTCGCCCAGCGCGGTCAGCGTCACCTCGGCCGGGCTACGCTCGAAGATCTGCACACCCAGCTCATCCTCCAGCTTGCGCACGGCGAGCGAGAGCGCGGGCTGGCTGACGAATACGCGCTCCGCCGCGCGGCGGAAATTGCGCGTCTCGGCGACGGCGACGATGTAGCGCAATTCGTTGAGTGTCACGACGTTTCGGGCGGATGGCGATGCGATAACTTTAGCAAATCGCTTTTATTTAAACAATCAATTTGTTTTATCGCAACACCGCACCCTACACTGCCCCCCGTAACGACCGAGATCGTTGCGCGTAACCGATACCGAAAGGAGTGCAGGATGAAACAGAACCCCCTCAACCCCCGCCTCGCCCTCAGGCAGGGCGCGGCGCTGGCCGCGCTGCTGGGCGCGCTCGCGGCGGCGCAGATTCCCGCCGCCCACGGCGAAGATCTTTCCGCCTGGAAGCTGCCGCCGCTCACCGCACCGGCGGACAATCCGCAGACGCCGGCCAAGGTCGCGCTTGGCCATCAACTGGCGTTCGACACCCGGCTTTCCAAAAACGACGCGCTGAGCTGCGCGGGCTGCCACGTACCTTCCGCCGGGGGCGCGGGGCTGACCGCGCGCGCCTTCGGCCAGGGCGGCGAGCTGGGCCGCTGGGCGCCGTCGTGGGACAACTCGGCCTATTCCACCGCGCTGTTCTGGGATGGGCGCGCCGCCTCGCTGGAAGAGCAGACCGGCGCATTGCCCGGCCACATGGGGCCGATTAGCGCTCCCGGCGAGATGGGTGGCGATCCGGTAGCGGCCGCGGCGCGCCTGAACGCCATCCCCGGCTACCGGAAGCAGTTCAAGGCGGTGTTCGGCAGCGACGCCACGCCGCGGAACATCGCCCAGGCCATCGCCGCCTTCGAACGCAGCCTAGTGGCGCGCAACTCGCCCTTCCAGCGCTATGTGCGCGGCGACCGCAAGGCGCTCTCTCCCGCGGCGAAGCGCGGCTTTGCCGTGTTCCAGGGCCGGGGCATGTGCGTCGCCTGCCACACCCCGCCCCTGCTGACCGACAACGGCTTCCACAACATCGGCGTGCCGCAGGCGGGGCCGCTCAAGGTGGACAGCGGCCGCGAGGCGGTGACCCATGACCCGGCCGACGCAGGCAAGTTCAAGACGCCGTCGCTGTACAACTCGGGCGCCTTTGCCTTCTACATGCACGACGGGGCGTACTCGACGCTGCAGCAAGTGGTCGCGCACTACAATCGCGGCGGCAGCCGCGGCCCCAGCCAGGACCCGGCGATCATGCCGCTCAAGCTCAGCGCACGCGAGCAGGCGGACCTCGTCGCCTTCCTCAACAGCCTGACCGACGAAGGCCTGAACCGGGTCGGCCGGCCGGCGCTGCCCTGAACGCCAGCGCGCAGCAAACCCGCGCCCGGCGGGGGCTGGCGTCCCCGCCGGGGTGCGTGCCGGACACCGGCGCGCAAGACCGCTACGCTGTCAATGTTATGCTATAGTTTCAAGGCTGGGCATCCGCGCCCCGCCTGATTATCTAAAGGGGAATCCATGAAACACGCCGTCTTTCTGCTGGCGCTCGCCGGCATTTTGCTGCTGCAAGGCTGTGTCGCGCCGCAGCCCAATCCGGCCTTCCGCAGCTGCGCCAACGCCTGCAGCAAGCACGAGGACAACTGCATGGTCAACGCCACCACGGCGCGAGAAATCGACCGCTGCAATGCGTCCCAGGATGCGTGCGTGGCCACGTGCGACAAGAAATATCCGCGTTATCTGCAACACTGATCACCTGAGGGGGGAATGATGAAGAACTACATGAAGCTGTCTTTACTGGCCGGCGCGCTGCTGGCCCTCGCCGGCTGCGGCCCGAGCAAATACCAGCCGCCGCTGGACAAGGATCCGCACGCCGTGCTCAAGCTGAAATTCAAGTACCAGGCCATCGTGCCGGGCACCACCGTGGGCGCGCGCATGTATATCCGCGAAAACCCGAAGTCCAAGTCGGATGCCTTCGAGTATGCCTACAACCAGAGCTTCGGCTCGGTGGCCGCGAACGGCAAGAACCTCGAGATCCCGATGGCCGCGGTGAACGTGCGCCCCGGCAAGCCAGCGGACGTCCAGATGGCGGTGTATTTCTTCTGGTATACGACCGAGAGCTATATGATCATGGTGAACAACACGCCGCAGTGGCAGACGCGGCAGGTGTACCACGAGCGCGCCTGCACCGCGCAACTGAGTTTCACGCCCGATAACGGCCAGGTCTACCTGCTCGACTACAGCAGCCCCGAAGTGGACCGCGACTGCCGCGCCAACGCCTATCTCCAGCACCATCGCGGGCGGCGCTTCAACCTCGCAAAGGTCGCTTCCTCGACCGTGGTAAAGTAGCGCACCCGCCCGCGGGCTGCCCGGTGCGGCCCGCGCGCTTTCCTGACATTCCTGGAGAACACACATGAAATTCGCCCGACTCGCAGTTCTTTCCCTGCTCTTCTTCTCCGCCGCGGCGCTGGCCGCCCCGGCCAAGGACAGCACCATCAAGGAACTGATGAAGGTGGTCAAGACCCGCAAGCTGATGGACGGCATGCGCGCGCAGATGAACGTCCTGATGGACAACTCGGTCAAGGCCGCGCTGCACGGCAAGACGCCCAACGCCAAGCAGGAGGCGGCCATCGACAAGATGAAGAAGCGCATAGTCGCGCTGCTGGACGATGAGCTTTCCTGGAAGCGCTTCGAGCCGCTGAGCATCAAGCTCTACAAGGAGACCTTCACCGAAGAGGAACTGCAGGGCATGCTCAAGTTCTACCAGACGCCAGCCGGCCAGGCCGTCATCAACAAGATGCCCACGCTGATGCAGAAGACCATGATCGCGGTGCAGGGCATGACCCAGGACATGGAGCCGCAACTGCAGCAGATCGAGGACGACTTCCAGCGCGACATGGCGGCGGCGAACGCCAAGGCCAAGTAAGCCCGACGGCCGCCCGCGCGCGGCTGGAATGGCGCGCGCACCGGGAACGCAGCAGCGCCGGGCGCGCGGAGCATCCCCGCGTCGAACGCCCGGAGCGCCCGCAGCGTTGAAGCGCACGATCCATTGCGGCCTGGCACGATGCGCTCAGACGCTGTAACATCATGATTCACAGTCAAGGCATAGGATGAACCCATTGCATCGCGGTCCGCAGGACACCGTGCAATAGACGTTAAACCATACTTGAGAGGATGAATATCATGAAGAGCGCAAGTACACTTCTGGCTGCACTGCTTTTTACCGTGACATCCGCAGCATATGCCGACACCGCGGGCACCCGCGGCGCGCCGACTCCGCCCACCACCGGACAGGGCGCGGCCACCACGGTTTCCACCAGCCCCGCGGCCACCGAGTCCGGCGGCCACGCCACCAAGGGCCTGAACACCGCGGTGACCAACATCACCAAGCCCCACGGCAAGACGAACAGCAAGGCGCACCGCCACACCCGCCGCGTCAGCCGCCACAGCGGCAGCATGGAACGGGTGGATCATCCGGCCCGCGTCGAGCGCCCGGCGCTGCCTGAGCGTCCCGGCCGCTAAGCGCGCGGCCGGCAAGGCATTGCCGGCCGCGCCCACATCGGGCAAACTGGGAGAGGCGGATGGCGACATCCGCCTCGTTTTCCATACGTGAGAGGAAACAGCATGAACAAAGCCCTCCCAGTTCTTGCGTTGCTGGCGCTCTCGACCCCGGCGCTGGCGGACGACGCGTTCAGCCTCACCAGCGGGTTCGACTACACCACCGGCACCTACGGCAATACGCAGTCCACCCAGATCCTGTACATCCCGGTCACCGCGAAATACGAGAGCGGGGATTGGACGGCGAAGCTGACCGTGCCCTATATCCGGGTGACCGGCCCGGGCGGCGTGCTGCAGGGCTTCGGCCGCGTGGCGCCGCCGACCAGCGCCAGCACGCCTACCAGCCCGCGCTTCGGGCGCAGCGCCGGCGGCGGCACCGCCACCAACAGCGGCCTGGGCGACATCGTGGCCGCGCTGGGCCGCACGGTGATCGGCGGCGGAGAAGATGACGTATTCCAGCTCGACGTGGTGGGCAAGATAAAGTTCGGCACGGCCGATCCCAACGCGGGGCTGGGCACCGGCGAGAACGACTACTCCGGCCAGTTAGACGCCACCTACTGGCTGAGCGACGAAACCTCGCTGCTCGGCACGGCCGGCTACCGGATCATCGGCCAGCCGGCGGGCATCGCCGTGAACAATGTCTACTTCGGCTCGGCCGGCGTGGACCATGCCACAAGCGACGCGACCAACGTCGGCGTGCTGTTCGACTACGTGCAGAAGATCACTTTCTACGGCTACGACCAGAAGGTCGGCACGGCCTACGTCTCGCACAAGCTGTCGCCCACGCTGAAGATGATGGGCTACCTGCTGAAGGGTTTCAGCGACGGCAGCCCGGACCGCGGCATCGGCGCCAACCTCACCGGCTATTTCTGACCCGCAGGCCGCCGCACCCTCGGGCGGGCGCGGCCGCGCGGCCTCACTGGGGCGCCAGCCCTCACCGGGGCGCCGGACCTTGCGACACCTCCACCACCCCCTCCGGCCGCAGCCACCGGGCGTAGGCACGGCGCACCTCTTCCGCGCTGACGCGCACAAACTTGTGCGCGGCGCGCGTGGGCTCGTCCAGCGGCAGGTCATGCGTGGTGCGGTAGATCAGTCCCTGCGCAATGGCGTCCACGCTGCCTTCGCCCAGCGCGATTTCCCGTAGCACCAGCCCTTTCGCCTGATGCAGCTCGGCGGGACTGACGCGCTCGCGCTGCATCTCGCGCAGTTCGCGCGCGACCATGGCGCGCACGCGCGAGACGTTGGGCGGGTCGCAGGCGTAGTTGACCATATACGTGGTGCGCGTGTGGTCGAAGCTGTAGCTGGATGAGACGTAGTACACCAGCCCGGCATTGCCGCGCAGGTCGCGGTACAGGCGCGTGGCGTAGAAGCCGCCGCCCAGCGCGCGGTTGCCCAGCATCAGCGGATAGTAATCCGGGTCGGTGCGGCGCACGTCCACCGTCTCGGCCAGCGTCACGCGGTCCTGCACGCGGCTGGCGTCCGGCACGGCGAAGGTCGCGGCGCGGTTGTCCGGCACCGCAGGCAGCACCGTCTGCGGCTTGGGCCCGGCGGCCTGCCAGACGCCGAAATACCTGCCGACGACGCTGCGCGCCGCGCCGGGATCGACATCGCCGATGACGACGATCACCGCCAGGTCCGGACGGAACACCTTGCTGTAGTAGGCCTTGACCTCATCGAGCGTGAGCGCGGAAACGGTCTTGCCGGTGGCCTCGCGGTCGGTGGGGTCGCCCTTGGGCGCAAGCGCGGTGATGAGGCTGCGCCCGGCGAGGTAGTCCGGCGACTGCAGGCGGCCCTCCACCGCGGCGGCGGTTTCGCCGCGCACGATCTCGAAGGCCTGCGCCGGCAGGGCGGGATGCAGCTCGTTGTCGGCGAGCAGGGCCATGCCGCGGTCAAACTGCGCGGCGGGCACCTGCAGCGCGAAATCGGCGCCGGCGGCCTCGTTGGCGCTGATGTCGTCCAGCGCCTTCTGGAAGGCGAGCCGGTCGAGGCTCGTCGTGCCGTATGAGAACATCTGTCCCAGCACCTCGCTCACGCCCTCCTCGCCCTTGGGCGCTTCCAGCAGCGGCTCGTTGCGGATGTGGCCGTATACGCTCACCGTCTTGCTGATGGTCTCGCGCTGCACGATGAGCTTGAGGCCATTGGGGAACACGGTGACCACGGGGTTGAGCGTGGAGCGAGGTATGTTGAGCTGCATCACCTGCTTCTTCGCCCAGGCCGGGAGCTTCACGGCATGCGCGGGACCGGCGCCGAAGGATTCCTTGCCGCCGAAGCCGCTGGAGGCGATGGGCTTGCCGGAGGGCTGCGGCGTGAGGATGGCGCTGATCGCGTGCGCCTGGTCGAGATACTCTCGCGCCACGCGCTGCACGTCGGCGGGCGTCACGTTGCGGTAGGCGGCGATGTCGTCCTGTGGCGACTGGCGGCCTTCCAGCGCCACCGCAGTGGACCACAGGTCGGCCAGGTCGCTGGTGGAATTCTTCTGCAATTCGAGATCGGCCACCTCATGGCGCTTGGCTGCTTCCAGCAGGTCGGGTGGCACGCCGTGCGCCGCGATGTCGGCCAGCACGGCGCGCAACTGCTTCAGCAGCGCCGCGCCATCCGCGCCCTTGGGAAAGCCCGCGGCCGCATAGGCCAGGCCGGATTTCGGCAGCGGGTTATACATGAAGCCGGTGAACAGCGCCTTGCCCTGCGGCACCAGGGCATAGAGCTGGCCGCGCTGGCTGTTGAGCACGTCGCCCAGCAGATCGGCGGCGGCGTAATCCGGACTGTCGAAGCCCGGCAGGCGGAAGGCGAGCACCGCCATGCCGTAGGGGCGGTCGGTGGTCATCGCCAGCGCTTCGGGCCGCACCGGCGCCAGCTTCACCGGCGGGCGCTCGGGCAGCCTGCGCGCGGGAATATCGCCGAAGCGCGCCTGCACCAGGGCGAGCGCGGCCTGCGGGTCCACGTCGCCGGCGATGATGAGCACCGCGTTGTTCGGGACGTACCAGGTGTCATGGAAATTTTTCAGCATCGCCCACGTCGTCTGGTCGAACGAGGGACGCGTGCCCAGCGCGTCATGCGCATACGGCGTGCCCTGGAACATCTGCGCCAGCAGCTTGACCGACAGCACATAGCCGGGATTGGAGAGATCGGCCGCCACCTCCTGCTCGATGGCCCCGCGCTCCTTGGCCCAGCCGCTGGCGCCGCCGGAGAGGCCGCGCATGCGCAATGCCTCGATGCTCAACGCGAGGTCCAGATCGTCCGCGGGCGCGGTGTAGAAATACTGGGTGAGGCTCTGCTGCGTATCCGCGTCGAAGTTGCCGCCCATGCCCGCGCCTATGGCCGCCAGCTGCGGTCCGGTCAGGCCCGGGCTGCCGCGGAACATCATATGCTCCACCGCATGCGCCGTGCCCGGGAACCCGGCCGGCGCCTCGTTCGACCCGACGCGGTAATTGATCTCCGTCGTCACCACCGGCGCCAGCGGGTCGCGCACCACGATCACCTGCAGCCCGTTGGCCAGCGTCGCGCGCAGCACGTTCTGCTGGGCGGGCGCTGCCGCCTTTGCCGTGGCCGGGGCGGAAAGCATGACCAGCAGAGCCGCCAGCGCGGCGAAAAAGATATTCCCGGGAAAGTCTCCCCTCCTCATTATCCAGTCTCCTTCATTCGTGTCTTCAGGTTGGCGCGTCCGCGACTTGCGTCACCTTATACGCAGACCACGGGTGCAGGCAATCGGGGAATCCCGGCCACTCGCGTTGCGAGCCGCCGGGCGGCGCAAATTTCACGCGGCGCTTGCGGCCGTTCCCGTTTCCGGCCCTGCGCTAGCTCACCACACGACGACGGACGGCGAGGAAGCACACCATGATCCGGGAAATGTAATTCTTGTCGCTCAGATTTCAGAATGGACCTGGCTTTTGCCTGACCTACTATTGAGGCTTCCATGATTTGCGGCAACGCGCGGAATCCGTCGCCGCGTCGTTCCGGCCTGCGCCGGAATGACGCGTATTGCATGGAAGCTCGTCCTGAATTACGGAACGATCGATAATCCCCCTTTTTGCACAGGGGAACCCGCTCCCCGTCGGCGGACGGGCGCGGCGGAAAGACGGGCAGCGCGCGGCCGGGGCGCGCGAGCGCACCCCGGGCCGCACCGCCTCAGAACAGGTAGGAGACTCCCACGGTGAACATGGCGATGTCGTGGCGGGAGGTGTTGTTCGTCGGCGCGAAGTATTCGAAATCCGGATACCTTACGCCCAGGTAATCCGACGCCTGCACCTGGCCGGACCAGTGTTCGGCGAAGCGGTGGGAATAGCCGAGGCCCACCATGGGGCCGAAGGAATAGCGCGTGACCGTGCTGGTGGGGCCATCCATGGTGGCGAACGCGTTATAGACGCCGCCCTTGATGAACAGTTTGTCGGCCGGGGTGACATTCACGCCGCCCTGCACGGCGATGCTCAGCGCAGCCGCCGAGTAATGGTAGGACGTGAAGATGGTGTTCGCGCCACTGGCGGCGGCGATCCTGCCGTGTACCGCACCGAGGGCGGTAATGCCGGCCTCCCAGCCGAAATTGGCGTTGATCCATTGCCCGAAATAAGCCTCCCCGCCGCCATTCCCGCCCTTGTCCTCCGACACGCTCACCACCGGGTAACCGGCGTTGCGCATCGCGACGGTGGCCTGACCGGTGAAGCTGGGCTCCGATGCCCAGCCGAGTTCGCCGCCCGCGTAAAAGCCGTCGGCCATGGCGGGAGCGGTCAGAAGCGCCGATACAGCCACTGCCGCGCAGATTCTGAATGCTGTCTTCATCGCGATTTCCTCCGTCGTGTTGAACAATGCCAATTCTAGCCCTTTCCGCTTGACGATAGCTCAAGATGAGCGTGCTGAAAATACCACACCGCGCTTGCAGCGGGAATACGTGGCCACCGGCGGATGTTGGCCGGAACAGCGGATCGGCCGCAAGCTAGTTGAGCCGGCTGGCCGGCATCGAAGGCGCTTACCGACGTGTGCGCGCCAAGAGCGCAACGCAGGCATGGCAATCGAATCGCCGACTCATGCCCATTGCAGATATAAAGATTCGGGTAAGCAAACAGTTGCGGCCGCTGGGGCGGCGCGCGGCCGTAAGTGCTGCCGCGTATAAGCGTATGCGCGTATTTACTGATGCGCAAACGGAAGATAAGGTTGACTAAATTCGCGCTCGGGATCGAGCGCCACACGTGAAGCTCGTATCGACCTGTCATCCGCTTTTCAGGTTCTCCCGCAACAATTCCGCATTGAGGAGGAGACTGACATGATGGAAGGACCCGGCCGCCGGCCACGCAAGGCATCGTGCCTGAAACGCGAACTGCGCCCGCGAATCGCAAGCCGCAACGGCGCGGATGGACAGAATACCGGCGCGCACGGCATGCAGCACTGCCGCACGCCTCGCGCCTGGTGCGCAACATGCAAGTCCGCGTCTCACAGCCGCGCCCCGCGCGAGATTTCCCGAATCGCAGACATGAATCCGCCGCGCGTGCAGGCGGAGGAACCGCAGCCCATCCCACATGCACGCCGGCCCCGCCCTTTTTCCCGCGCATTTCCATCAGGCGCGGACGGCGCGGCAGGAACAGGAACTCCTCTCAGCGAAAGGAGGTGAAGTTCATGGCTACAATCGAGAGACAACTGCAACTCGAAGGCCGCGTGGTGCGCATTCTGGTCACGGTGCTGCTGCTGAGCTGGGTCGGCGGTGCGGTCGAAGCAAACCATATCCTCAAGCTGCAGGGCCGGCTGGACAATCTCCAGGCGCAGCGCGACGCCGCCCGCGCGCGCGCGAACGCCGCGCTATGGGTGGCGGAGGACCAGCGGCTGGCGGTGCGCGCCTGCTACAGCAGGCAAATGGTCACCTGGAGAGGAAGCGTAATCCACCTCGTCAGCGACAACTGACGCCGCACACGCGGCGTATGACCGGCGCTTCCTGCCGGAGCTGGCGCGCCCATCCCCCGCTCTCCTGCGGGGGAGAACCGTTTCCCGCCGCCAGTCACTCAGCGGCGCAGCAATTGCGGGAATTGCCGTGTCACCCCTCGCCCTTCTTGTACGGACTGTGCGCTTCCAGCTCATCCACATAGCCGGCCACTGCCTGGCCTTCGCGGGCGAGGTAGTCTTCGACGGCGCGGGCGAAGCTGGGGTGGGCCAGCCAGTGGGCGGAGCGGGTGACCTCGGGCAAAAAGCCGCGCGCGAGTTTGTGTTCGCCGCCGGCGCCGCCCTCGAAGCTGCGGATGCCATGGGCAATGCAGTAGTCCATGGGCGCGTAGTAGCAGGCCTCGAAGTGCAGGCCGGAATGGAATTCAAACGCGCCCCAGGAGCGGCCGTACATCACGCCGTTGGCGACGATGCACAGGGCGCTGGCGATGGGGCGGCCCTCGCGTTCGGCGATGACGAGCAGCATATTCTCAGGCAGGGCGCGGCCGATGCGGCGGAAGAAATCTTCGTTCAGCGCGGGCGGAGAGAAATGCGTCTCGCGGGTGTGCGCGTAGCAGGAGGCGAAGAAGCGCCAGTCCTCTGCGGTGGCGTCACGGCCCTCGATGCAGCGCACGCTCACACCCGCATCGGCCACACGGCGCCGGTCCTGGCGGATGCGGGTGTGAGCGTGCGCTGCATCGAGG
>Ga0075276_10000068_pt1 | contig 30754 bp, 34 predicted proteins | sample SF_Rice_5C_80N_4_FD_69770 | JGI IMG/M metagenome (GOLD analysis project Ga0075276, IMG submission 69770) | Rice paddy soil microbial communities from Twitchell Island, California, USA - SF_Rice_5C_80N_405 | ecosystem: Environmental > Terrestrial > Soil > Paddy field/soil | place: USA: Twitchell... | reverse complement strand
GCCGAGCGCGGTCTGCGTCAGGTCGTTCGTGCCGAACGAGAAGAAGTCGGCGTACTCGGCGATCTCGTCCGCACGCAGCGCGGCGCGCGGCAGCTCGATCATCGTCCCGCAGTGGTACTCCACCTCGGGCGCCTCTTCCTCCATGACGCGCTCGGTGAGCTCGCGCAGCCGGCGCAGCTCCTCCTTGAAGCCGACGAGCGGGTGCATGATCTCGACGAGCGGCTCGTTGCCCGTGCGCTCGTGCACGGCCTTCGCCGCCCGCGCGATCGCGCGCACCTGCATCTCGTAGATCTCCGGCCACTGGATGCCGAGGCGGCAGCCGCGCGTGCCGAGCATCGGGTTCGCCTCGTGCAGCGCCTTGATCCGGCCGCGCATCCGTTCGTCGGTCGCCTCCTCGAGCGGAGGCAGGAACTCGTGCAGGGGCGGATCGAGGAGGCGGATGACGACCGGCAGGCCGGCCATGGCCTCGAAGATCCCCTCGAAGTCGGACTGCTGGAACGGCAGCAGCCGGTCGAGCGCGGCGCGGCGGCCCTGCTCGTCCGAGGCGAGGATCATCTCCTGGACGACCGGCAGCCGCTCCTCGCCGAAGAACATGTGCTCGGTGCGGCAGAGCCCGATGCCCTGGGCGCCGAACTCGCGCGCCTTCGCAGCGTCCTCGGGGTTGTCGGCGTTCGCCCACACCTGGAGGCGCCGGAGGTCGTCGGCCCAGCCGAGGATCGTCTCGAAGTCCTCGTTGATCGCGGGCGGGACGAGCTCGACGTCGCCGACGATGACGCGGCCGGTTCCGCCGTCGATCGTGATCACGTCGCCCTCGCGCAGCTTGTGGCCGCCCAGGGTGATCGTCCGCGACTCCATGTCGATGTCGAGCCCCTCGCAGCCGGCGACGCACGGCTTCCCCATGCCGCGCGCGACGACGGCCGCGTGCGAGGTCATGCCGCCGTGCGCGGTCAGCACGCCGCGCGACTGGATCATGCCGTGGATGTCGTCGGGCGTCGTCTCCCAGCCGACGAGGATGACCGCCTCGCCCGCCTTGCCGCGCTCCTCCGCGGTGTCGGCGTCGAGCACGAGCTTGCCGGAGGCGGCGCCGGGCGACGCGTTCAGACCGCGCGCCGCGACGTCGAAGGTCGCGTTCGGGTCGAGCATCGGGTGCAGCAGCTGGTCGAGCTGCTTCGGGTCGATGCGCGCGATCGCCTCCTCGCGGTTGATCAGGCCCTCGGACGTCATGTCGACGGCGGCCTTGATGGCGGCTGCCGCCGTCCGCTTGGCCGAGCGGGTCTGCAACATGTACAGCTTCCCCTCCTCGACCGTGAACTCGATGTCCTGCATGTCGCGGTAGTGCTGCTCGAGCCGGGCCATCGTGTCGAGGAGCTGTTCGTACGCCTCCGGCAGCCGGTTCTTCATCTCCTCGACCGGCTGTGGCGTGCGGGTGCCGGCGACGACGTCCTCGCCCTGCGCATTGACGAGGTACTCGCCGTAGACGCCCTGCTCGCCGGTCGACGGGTCGCGCGTGAAGCAGACGCCGGTCGCGGAGCGCTCCCCCTTGTTCCCGAACACCATCTGCATGACGTTGACCGCCGTGCCGAGGTCGTCCGGGATGTCGTACGTCCGCCGGTACACCTTCGCGCGCGGCGTCTCCCACGACTCGAAGACCGCGATGACCGCGCGGCGGAGCTGCTCGCGTGCGTCCTGCGGGAAGTCCCTTCCGATCTCGTGCCGGTAGATCCCCTTGAACGTCTCGATGAGCGTCGCCAGGTCGTCGGCGCTGAGGTCGACGTCGAGCTCGACCCCGCGCTGGCGCTTCAGGTCGGCGAGCGCCTGCTCGAAGCGGTGGCCGTCGATGCCGTCCGCGGTCTCGCCGAACATCTGGATCAGGCGCCGATAGGAGTCGCGCGCGAAGCGCGGGTTGCCGGTCGTGCGCGCGAGACCTTCGACGGACTCGTCGCTGAGCCCCAGGTTCAGGATCGTGTCCATCATCCCCGGCATCGAGATGGCGGCGCCGGAGCGCACCGACACGAGCAGCGGGTCTTCGGTATCGCCGAAGCGCTTTCCCGTCTTCTCCTCGAGCCGGGCGATGTGCTCGTCGACCTCCTCGTCGAGCCCCGGGATCTCGTGGCCGCCGTGCATGAAGGCGCGGCAGGCGTCGGTGGTGATCGTGAAGCCGGCGGGAACGGGAACCCCGAGCTGGGTCATCTCCGCGAGCCCGGTCCCCTTGCCGCCGAGCAGCTCCCTGCCGCCCTCGGAGGGCTCGGCGAACGAGTACACATACCTGGTCATGAGCGCAGATGTTGTCATACCCCCAACCGTGTCCCAGCAGACGATCATCGGCATCGGCGGTTTCCCGAACGGGCCGATGCTCGAGTACGTACTCGGAAAGGCGCGGGGACGCCGGGTGCTCGTCGACCAGACCGCCTCGCCGCAGTACGACGGACCCATCGAGGTTCCCGGCGAGCTCGCGCGCTTCAGCTTCTACCCGTGGCCGCCCGAGAACCTGCGGGAGCTGGCCCTCGCGCACGACGTGATCCTCGTCTGCGGGGGCAATACGGCGAACCTGCTGGCCGTCTGGCGCGTGCACGGCTTCGACCGGATCCTGCGCGAGGCGTGGGAGGCGGGCGTCGTGCTCGCCGGGTGGAGCGCGGGGATGATCTGCTGGTTCGAGGCCGGCGTCACCGACTCGTTCGGACCTCAGCTCGAGGGCATGCGCGACGGCCTCGGCTTCCTCCCCGGCAGCGGGTGCCCGCACTACGACGGCGAGGAGCGTCGCCGGCCGGTCTACACCGAGCTCGTCGCGAACGGCTTCCCGCCCGGGGTCGCCCTCGACGACGCGGCCGCGGCTGTCTACGCCGGGACCGAGCTCCAGGAGATCGTGACCACGAGCCCGTCGGCGCGGGGATACCGCGTCGGCCCCGACGGCGAGGTGCCACTGCCCGTCCGGCTCTTGCCAGCGACGGCCTGATCTTCGAGGGTCAGAGCGCCGGCTCGTACGACCAGACGATCGACGGGCAGTCCGGTCTGTAGCGATCAGGCCGAACGGCGGCGGCGAAACTCCGCGAGCCACGCCGCCGCCCGAAGGCCCATCCAGATCGGCGTCAGCAGGACGTAGAAGACGACGTCGGCGACGACGATCAGCGCCCACCAGAGGAGCCAGTAGCGCAGCGGGACATATCCCTTCTCGTTACGCATTCCTCCGCTCCTCGACGACGCGCAGCACGCGGTGCGCCGTCTCCTCGATCGAGAGCTCGGAGATGTCGATGACCGGGCAGCCGAGCTTGCGGTGCAGCTTCGTCGCCTGCTCGAGCTCCTCGTAGATCTCCATCAGCTCCGCGTACTGGCGGTTGCGCGCGCCACCGCCCATCGTCCGGACGCGCGCCCGGCGGATCTCCGCGAGGCGGTTCGGGTCGATCGTCAGCCCGACGATCTTCGACGGGTCGACCTCGGCGAGCTCCTTCGGCGGCTCGATCGACTTCACGACCGGCACGTTGGCGGCCTTGTAGCCGAGGTAGCCGAGGTAGATCGAGAGCGGCGTCTTCGACGTCCGCGACACGCCGACGAGCACGATGTCCGCGTCCTGCAGGCCGCGGCCGACGCCGTCGTCGTAGCGCACCGCGAACTCGATCGCCTCCATGCGGCGGAAGTACGCCGAGTTGAGCGGCGGCCGCGAGCCGGGCGTCATCTTCGCGGTCGTGCCCGAGACGCGCGCGACCGCTTCGATCGGCTGTCCGAGCAGGTCGCAGTAGTGCAGCCTCGCCCGCCGGCAGAGCGTCCGCATCGCCTCGCGCAGCTCCGGCTTCACGAGCGTGTACACGACGACCGCGGGGCGGCCTCGCATCCGGTTGACGGCGAGCTGGAGGTCGTCCTCCGACTCGACCCGCGGGTGGCGGATCTCGACGAACTCCTGCTCGGGGAACTGGGCCTCGAGCGCCTGGACGAGCCGCGCCGCCGTCTCGCCGGTGGCGTCCGACACGACGTGCAGCTCAACGGGGATCGCCGGCACGCAGCAAGGCTAGTGTGTCGCAGCAATGACCGATGTGACCATGGACCAGATCGTCTCGCTGTGCCGGCGGCGCGGGTTCGTCTTCCCGAGCTCCGAGATCTACGGCGGCATGGGCTCGACGTACGACTACGGCCACTACGGCGTCCTCATGAAGAACAACATCCGCGCGCTCTGGCTGCGGGCGATGATCCAGGAGCGCGAGGACGTCGTCGCCCTCGACTCCGCGGTGATCCTCAATCCGCGCGTCTGGGAGGCGTCCGGCCACGTCTCCGGGTTCGCCGACCCGCTCGTCGACTGCAAGACGTGCAAGCTCCGCTTCCGCGCCGACAGGCTCGACGACGCGAGCTGCGGCCGCAAGCCGTCGAAGCGGCCCGGCGAGACGCCCGACTGCGACCTCACCGAGGCCCGCCAGTTCAACCTCATGTTCACGACGCAGGTCGGCGCCCTCGAGGACGCGAGCTCGACCGCCTACCTCCGGCCCGAGACGGCGCAGGGCATCTTCGTCAACTTCAAGAACGTCGCGCAGATCGCTCGCCGCAAGCCGCCGTTCGGCATCGCGCAGACGGGGAAATCGTTCCGCAACGAGATCACGCCCGGGAACTTCCTCTTCCGCGTCCGCGAGTTCGAGCAGATGGAGATGGAGTTCTTCGTCCCGCCGGCGGAGGCGACCCGGTGGTACGAGTACTGGGTCGAGCAGCGGCTGCAGTGGCACCGCGGGCTCGGGCTCCGCGACTCGCAGCTGCGTGTACGCGAGCACGGCGAGGACGAGCGCTCGCACTACTCGAGCGCGACGAGCGACATCGAGTACCTCTACCCGATCGGCTGGCAGGAGCTCGAGGGCGTCGCGAACCGGGGCGACTTCGACCTGACCCAGCACACCGAGCACTCGGGGACGAAGCTCGAGTGGGTCGAGCAGGACGGCACGCGCTACGTCCCGCACGTGATCGAGCCCGCAGTCTCGATCGAGCGCATCTTCGTCGCCTTGATGGTCGACGGCTATCACGAGGAGGTCGTCGCGGAGCGCGAGCGCACCGTCGTCCGGCTGCATCCCGCGGTCGCGCCGGTGAAGGCGGCGATCCTCCCGCTCATCCCCCGCAACGGCGACATGGTCGCCAAGGCGCGCGGCCTCTTCGAAGACCTGCGGGTGCGGTGGATGGTCGAGTACGACGACAGCGGCCAGATCGGCCGCCGCTACCGCCGCCAGGACGAGATCGGGACGCCGTTCGCGTTCACGATCGACGACCAGACGCTCGAGGACGACACGGTGACGGTCCGCGACCGCGACTCGCTGGCGCAGGAGCGGATCCCGATCGGCGGCGTCCGCGGGTGGCTCGAGGAGGCCCTGGAGCGCCCGTGGCGAACTCCCAGGGCGTGAGATTCGCGCTCGCAGCTGTTGCTGTGCTCGCCGTCGCCGGCTGCGGCGCCACGAAGACGGTGACGGTCACGAGCACGGTGACGACCGTCCGCACCGTGACGACGACGCCGGCCACGACGTCCACGTCCACGACGACGAAGACGACCGCCGCGACCCAATGCGCGGCGAGCGGCCTCCAGGGGAGCTTCGCCGGCGTCCAGGGAAGCGCGGGCGCCGGCCAGATCACGTACCGGCTCACGCTCACGAACACGGGGCCGACCCCCTGCTACGTCATGGGCATCCCGCAGGTGCAGCTCCTCGGGACAACCGGCGCCGCCCTGCCCACGAGCTCCTCGGCGGAGCCCGGCCAGCCGGCGCCGCAGAAGGTCGCCCTGCAGCACGGCGGCACGGCGACGGCGGACGCCCGCTTCTCACCCGACGTGAACGGCCAGGGCGACAGCCAGACGGGACGCTGCCAGCCGACCGCGACCGTCCTGCGCGTGACCGCGCCGGGCGGCGGGACGCTCGACGCCCCGGTTCAGCCGCCGACGCCCGTCTGCGAGATGGGCTCGCTGCACTGGCGCCCGTTCGTCGCCGGCTAGCCCCAGGGAAGCTGCGACCAGTACGACGGCTTGCCGCGGCGCGACGGCTCGTGATTCGCGTACGCGCGATCCGGGTCGGTCGTCTCCTCCCCCGCGCCCGCACCGTGGCGGGACGCCAGCTCCGACGCCGGGTAGACGACCTCCCACGGCTCCGTCCGCCCGCCGACCATGAGGATCGTGCACGGCCCCTCGCCCGCCCCGATGAAGATGTGCTCCGTGTTCGCCGGGCAGTGCACGAAGTCCCACGCCTGCAGCCGGCGCTTCTCGCCCTCGACGAGGAGCAGGCACTCGCCGGCGAGGACGAGGAAGTCCTCCTGCTGGTTCTCCCGGTGGTAGAGGCCGTTCGCCTCGCCCGGTGTGAGTACGTGCAGCCGAATGCCGAGCTGACGGAACTCCCCGCCCGGGCCCTCGAACGGGCACTCGGACCCGGACGTCGTCTTCTCGCCGCCCTCCGAGGTCAGCCACTGCGCATCGCGCACGTTCACGACGAACCATCCGTCGGTGACGGGCCGCAGCCCGCCGCCCGCATCCTCGAGCCGCGCCTCGCTCACGACGGCCGCCGCTCCATCACGCGTTCGCTCGGCGGCCCGAACCCGACCTTCTCGTACAGCCGGTGCATGTCGCGAGTGTGCAGCATCCAGCGCCGTCGTGCGTAGGGCCCGTTCTCGATCATCTCGCGGACGAGCTCGACGCCGAGGCCGCGGCCCCGATGCTCCTCGAGGACGTAGACGTCGGCGAGGTAGACCGCCGACATGTCGTCGGTGAACGCGCGGCAGTACCCCACCTGGACGCCGTCCTTGTACAGGCCGACGACACGCTGCGCTTCCCGGTTCAGCCGCTCGACCTGTGCGCGCGGCCGTCCCTCGGCCCAGTACGACCGGCAGAGGAACGCATGGACCGCGTCGACGTCGATCCGCGCCGGATCGTCGTCGAGCTCGTAGCCGTCGCCGAACGCTCGGATCACGCGGAGAGGGTTCTCAGTCGGAAGCCGCCGTGGTACTCGTACGACGCCTGCACGAGCCGGAGCGCGTCGCGCGCAGAGCGGCCTTCGACGACGGCGTCGGCGAGCGGGCTGGCGAGCAGCGTCTCGATCGCGGCGATACCCGCCGTGCTGAGCGCGAACGCCTCGGACTGCGCCGCGCACGCCGCGCACACGGCACCGCCCGCGCGCGGCGAGTACCCGACGAGCGCTGCGTCGGCGGCACCGCACTCCGCGCAGCTCGTCAGGTGCGGCAGGTAGCCCGAGAGCCACAGGAGCTTGAGCTGGAACGACAGGCCGAGAGGGTCGAGCGCCGGCCGCTCCGCGACGTGCGGCGTCTCGTCGAGCAACTCGAGGAACCGGGCCAGCGCCGTGAACGCGCGCGGGTTCGCCTCCTGCTCGCTGAAGAGACGGAGCATCGCCTCCGCGCCGATGAGCCCGACCGACAGCCGGTAGTAGTCCTCCCTCGCGGCCTGGTGCGCCGCGACGAGATGGACGCCGGTGATCGTCTGCAGCTCGCCCGAGCCCGGATGGAGCATCAGCTCCACGTGCGAGAGCGGCTCGAGCCGGGCGCCGAAGCGCGACGTCGTCTTCCGGACGCCCTTCGCGACCGCGCCGATCCGGCCGCGCTCGAGGGTGTACAGGTGGAGGACCCTGTCCGCCTCGCCGAAGCGGATCGACCGGAGCACGATCGCCTCCGTCTTGTACGTCCGGGCCACGGTTCGAGTGTACGTACGGCAACGGGCGGCGTAAGCTCGGGTCATGGGTCCGGGGGGCCGGGTGCGGCACTGGCTTCGGCGTCACCGCCAGCGCGTCTCGTTCGCGCTGACTGCGATCGTGCTCATCCTCGCCATCGGGTCGGCGGCGCTCGGCGGCGTCCGCCTCCACCGCGCCGTCCTCCTCGAGCGCCAGACGCTGCGCCTCGAGGAGCTCGAGGCGGCCACGCTCGAGCTGCACATGCCGACGACGACGCAGGCGGCGGCGCGAGCGGTCGCGGATGCCGCCTTCCGAAGCCTTGCCGCCCACGACGCCGGCGAAGGTGCGCGCCTCCACGACGACTACGCCGCGTTCGTGCGCTCACCTGCGAACGGCACGCGGCTCGGCGCGCTCGACGCGCGCATCCAGTCGGAGCTCGCACGCGAGACGGCTGCCATGCGCCCGGCGAACCACGGTGCGCGCACCGCGCTGATCCTCGCCGCGGTCTTCGCGGGGATGCTCATCGCGCTCCTCGCCCTGCAGTTCGAGCTCGCACGGCGCGCCGGCAGAATCGACCGCGACCACGCGGCGCGAGCCCGCGAGCTGATCCGCCTGCGCGACGAGTTCGTCGCGGTCGTCTCGCACGAGCTCCGCACGCCGATGACGTCGATCATCGGCTACCTCGAGCTCATCACGGAGGGCGAGGCGGGTCCGCTGACGGCGGAGCAGCGCTCGTACCTCGACATCGTCGCCCGCAGCACGGACCGGCTCGTCGAGCTCGTCGACGAGCTGCTGCTCGTCGCCGAGGCTGGTCGCGGCCGGCTCACGCTCGACCTCGCCGACGTGTCGTCCGGCGCGCTCGTCACGGATTCCGTCCTCGCCGCCCGGCCGGCGGCGGACACGAGGGACGTCGTCCTGCGCGCGGAGCCCGATGACAGCCCGGCGTTCCGGGGCGACGCGAAGCGCCTGGGCCAGATGCTCGACAACCTCGTCTCGAACGCCATCAAGTTCACGCCCGCCGGCGGTCGCGTGGTCGTCCGGTCGGAGCGAGTCGACGACGACGTCCTCTTCGAGGTGGCCGACACAGGCGAGGGCATCCCGGTCGAGGAGCGCGAGCGCCTCTTCGACGCGTTCTTCCGGGCCCGGGCGGCGACGGCGAACGCGGTGCCGGGCACGGGGCTCGGTCTCACGATCACGAAGGCGATCGTCGACGCCCACGGCGGCACGATCGAGCTCGCCACCGAGCCCGGCCGGGGGAGCACCTTCCGGGTCCGCATCCCGGCGGGAACGCTCTAGCCCGCTTCTTCGTTTCAACAGGTGGAGATGCACGTTGTGATGTATACGACGCCCTGGTGCGGCTACTGCCGCCGGGCGAAGGCGCTCCTCGAGGAGCGCGGCATCCCGTACGAGGAGATCGAGCTCGACGACGACCCGGCGTTCCGCCGGAAGCTCATGGACCTGACCGGCGGCTGGACGGTCCCGCAGATCGTCATCGACGGCCGCGCGATCGGCGGCTACGCGGAGCTGTGGCGCCTCGACCGCGACGGCCGGCTCGCCGCCTGACACGCGGGGCAGTACCACGTTCCGCGGCCGGCGACGCGCGTCTTCGCGATCGGCGTCCCGCACCGGCTGCACGGCTCCCCGTCGCGACCGTAGGCGCGGAGCTCGTCCTGCATGCGCCCGCCGGCATAGGCGCCGTCGCCGAGATCGGCTCCCTGGCGGCGGATGCCGAGGCGCAGCGCGTGGCGAATCCCCTCGCGTAGCGCGGCGATCTCGTCCTCGCCGAGCTCGCCGGCGGGGCGCAGTGGGTTGATGCGCGCGTGCCAGAGCGCCTCGTCGGCGTAGATGTTCCCGAGGCCCGCGACCGTCCGCTGGTCGAGGATCGCCGCCTTCACCGGAGCGCGCCGGTTCGCGAACCGCTCGGCGAGATGGCGCGTCGTGAACGAGCGCCCGAGCGGCTCGGGGCCGTTCTTCACCTCGAGGAGGCGTTCCGCGTCTTCGCGGTCGAGCATGAGCCAGGTGCCGAAGCGGCGCGTGTCGCGATAGGCGATGCGCGTGCCGTCGTCGAGCTCGAGCACCGCGCGCTCGTGCGTCGCCGGGGCGTAGCGGAAGCCGCCCGTCATGCGCAGGTGGACGAGGAGCGCATGGCCGTCGGCGAGGCGCAGGACGATGTACTTGCCGCGGCGCTCGACCGCTTCGACGTCCGCTCCCTCGAGCACGGCCGCGACGAGGAGCGGGTCCTCCGGACGCGTCAGCCGTGCGTCGTCGATGCGCGCCGCGGCGATGCGTCGGCCCTCGATGCGCGCCGCGAGCCGCCCGCGCTCGGTCTCGACTTCCGGGAGCTCAGGCAATGGTGTCGAGGACGATCGGCGTCGCCGCCGGCACGCCGTCGCCGATCTCGTACGCGGCCCGCACCGCGTCCGCAGCCTCGTCGGCGGAGCGCTCGTCGCGCGCGTGGATCTCGGCGAGCGGCTCGCCCTCCTCCACGGCGTCGCCACGCTTCTTCAGGCAGACGATGCCGACCGCGTGGTCGACCGGCTCCTCCTTCGTCCTGCGACCGGCGCCGAGCTCGACCGCGGCGAGGCCGACCGGCAGCGCCGCGAGCCGGTGCACGTAGCCGCCGCGCGCGGCGAAGACCTCGGCGATGAACGGCGCCTTCGGCAGCGCGTCCTCGTCCGGGTCGCCGCCCTGGGCGCGCACCCAGCGCTCGTACGCCTCGAGCGCCGAGCCGTCGGCGATCGCGGCCTCCGCGCGGCGCCGGCCCTCGCCGCGGTCGACGCCGAGATCCGAGAGCGCGAGGAGATGGGCACACGAGGCGAGCGCGAGCTCGGTCAGGTCGTCGGGCCCCTCGCCGCGGATCGTGTCGAGCGCCTCGCGCACCTCGAGCGCGTTGCCGACCGCGCGGCCGAGCGGCTGATCCATGTCGGTGAGCTCGCAGACGACCTCACGGCCGGCCTCGCGCCCGAGCGAGGTCATCTCCTGCGCGAGCGCGCGGGCGTCCTCGAGGGACTTCATGAACGCGCCGTCGCCGACCTTGACGTCGAGGACGATCGCGTCGGCGCCGGAGGCGATCTTCTTGGACATGATGCTCGCGGCGATGAGCGGCATGCTGTCGACCGTCGCCGTCACGTCGCGCAGGCCGTAGAGCATCTTGTCGGCGGGGACGAGGTCGGCCGACTGCCCGACGACGGCGATGCCGATCTCGCGCACCTGCGCGACGAACTCGTCCGTCGTGAGCTCGATGCGGTAGCCCGGGATCGACTCGAGCTTGTCGAGCGTGCCGCCGGTGTGGCCGAGGCCCCGGCCGCTCATCTTCCCGAACGGGACGCCGCAGGCGGCGACGACGGGCCCGATGGCGAGCGTCGCCTTGTCCCCCACGCCGCCCGTCGAGTGCTTGTCGACGACGCGCCGGCCGATCGCGGCGTGCAGGTCGATCTGCGCCCCGCTTCGCACCATCGCATCGGTGAGAGCGAATGTCTCCCTGCTCGTCATCCCGCGGAAGAAGACGGCCATGCAGAACGCGGCGAGCTGGTAGTCGGGAACGTCGCCGAGGATGAGCTCGTCGATCTCGCCGGCGGTGAGCTCGCCGCCGTCGCGCTTGCGCTGGATGAGCTCCGGGATCCGGGTGCTCAAGGAGTGATGATGGGCTGGCCGGGAATGCCGCGGCCCGGCGCCTTCCCGCCGAGCCAGGCGTTCACGGTCGCGCCGACGTCCGCGAACTCGCCCTCGTGGATGCGCCCGGCGGCGTTCCGGCCCGCGACGTACGCGACGAGCAGGGCGTGCTCGCGCGAGTGGTCGGTCGACGGCGTCGTCGGGTCGCAGCCGTGGTCGGAGGTGAGGATGAGCAGGTCGCCCTCGCGCAGCGCCTCGAGCAGGTCGGGCAGCCGCCGGTCGAAGTCCTGCAGGCAACGGTGGAAGTTGACCGGGTCGTTGCGGTGTCCCCAGAGCATGTCGGTCTCGACGAGGTTGACGAAGACGAAGCCCTCGTCGAGCTCCTGCAGCAGGCGCTCCGTCTCCTGGATGCCCTCGACGTTCGACTTCGTCGGATGCGACTCGTCGACGTCCTGGCCGGCGAAGATGTCGCCGATCTTGCCGACCCCGTACACGGTCACGCCGGCGTCGCGGATGAGCGACAGGTAGTTGGGGCGCCGCGGCACGAGCGAGAAGTCGTGGCGGTTCGGCGTGCGCGTGTAGTTGCCGGGCTCGCCGACGAACGGCCGCGCGATGACGCGGCCGACCGCATGCTTGCCGGTGAGGATCTCGCGCGCGTCGCGGCACGCCTCGTACAGCTCCTCGAGCGGCACGGTCTCCTCGTGCGCCGCGATCTGGAAGACGGAGTCCGCCGACGTGTACACGATCCACTTGCCGGTCTTCTGATGCTCCTCGCCGAGCTCCTGGATGATCTCCGTCCCCGACGCGGGCTTGTTGCCGATGACGCCGCGTCCGGTCTTGTGCATGAACGGGTCGATGACGTCGTGCGGGAAGCCGTGCGGATAGGTCGGGAACGCCTGCGCGGTGACGACGCCCATGAGCTCCCAGTGGCCCGTCGTCGTGTCCTTCCCCTTCGAGCGCTCGAACAGCCGGCCGGCGACGGCGGGCGCCCCGGGCTGGGGCGGGCAGCCCTCGAGCGGCTCCACGTTGCCGAGTCCGAGGGCCTCCATGTTGGCGAGATCGAGGCCGCCGACAGCCTTCGCGACGTTGCCCAGCGTGTCCGAGCCCTCGTCGCCGTACTGGGCAGCGTCCGGAAGCGCTCCGGCGCCGACCGCGTCCAGGACGATCACACAGGCTCGAGCCATGGGGCTATCCTAATTTGCGATGAGCAACGTCTTCGGCCTGGTCCTCTTCGTCGTCTTCTGCACCGCCGTCGTCAGCGCGGCTGCAGGCATCACCTGGGTCGTGGTGAAGCTCTCGCCGCCGAAGAAGCCGCAGAGCCCGCCGGCCTAGGCAGCAGCGAGCGGGAGGACGTCCTCGAGCGGCGTGTACTCGAGGCCGTGCGCCTCGGCGACCGGCTCGTACGTGATCTTGCCGTCGAGCACGTTGACGCCGAGCGCGAGCGCCCGATCGCGGCCGACCGCCTCGGCGAGGCCGTGGTCGGCGATCGCCTCCACATAGGGCAGCGTCGCATTCGTGAGCGCCTTCGTCGAGGTGACGGGGACGCCGCCCGGCATGTTGGCGACGCAGTAGTGGAGGACGCCGTCGACCTCGTACACGGGGTCGGTGTGCGTCGTCGCGTGCGCCGTCTCGACGCACCCGCCCTGGTCGATGGCGACGTCCACGATCACGGAGCCCTGCTTCATGTCACACAGCATCTCGCGCGTCACGAGCTTCGGCGCGCGCGCGCCGGGGACGAGGACGGCGCCGATGACGAGGTCCGCATCGCCGATCATCGACTCGATCTGCAGCGTCGACGACATCACGGTGCTCACCCTCCCGGAGAGGATCTCGTCGAGGTAGCGCATGCGGTCGATCGACTTGTCGAGGATGGTGACCTGCGCGCCCAGCCCGATGGCGATGACCGCGGCGTTGTAGCCGACGACGCCTCCGCCGAGGACGAGCACGCGGCCCGGCTGCACGCCGGGAACGCCGCCGAGCAGCAGCCCGCGGCCCCCGAGCGGCTTCTCGAGGAAGTACGCGCCCGCCTGCGACGCGAGGCGGCCCGCGATCTCGCTCATCGGCGCGAGCAGCGGCAGGCGCCGGTCCCGTGTCTCCACCGTCTCGTACGCGACCGCCTTGATGCCGCTCTCGACGAGCGCGCGCGTCAACGGCTCGTCGGCGGCGATGTGCAGGTACGTGAAGAGGATGAGGTCCTCGCGCAGCCGGCGGTACTCGGGCTCGATCGGCTCCTTCACCTTGAGCAGCAGCTCGGCGCGCTCCCACGCCTCGTCGACCGAGACGATCTGCGCGCCCACGCGCTCGTAGTCGACGTCGGGCATCGCGCTGCCTTCACCGGCGCCCGTCTCGACGAGCACCTCGTGACCCTTCTGCACGAGCTCGCGCGCGCCCGCCGGTGTCAGCGCGACGCGGTACTCGTCCGTCTTGATCTCCTTCGCGACTCCGATCCGCATGCGCGCGGGACTCTACCTTCCGAAGTAGAGGTAGAGGCCGGCCAGAGTCTTCGCATCCTCGATCTCCCCGAGACGGGCTGCGACGTCGTCTCGGTGGACGAGCACGAGCTCGAGGTCCTCGTCCGGCTCCGGGCTCGCCTCGCCGGAATCGACGTCCTCGGCGAGGAAGACGTCCATGTACTCGCGCGTGAACCCCGGAGTCGTCCAGAAGCCGCCGAGCCTCGTCCATGTGCCGCCCGTCATGCCGCACTCCTCGCGCAGCTCGCGCTGCGCCGTCGGGAGCGGCTCCTCGTCCGGCTCGCGCGTCCCGGCCGGCAGCTCGAGGAGGCGCCGCCGCGTCGCCTCCCGCGGCTGGCGGACGAAGGCGATGTTCCCGCCCGAGTCGACGGCGACGATCGCGACCGCACCGGGATGCTCGACGATCTCCCGCGCGTGGCCGCCCCACCGCTCGACGGTGACGGCGATGAGGTCGCCCTTCCACACGGTCTCGGAGGAGTCAGGCTGCACGAGCCTCCTCGACGAGCGCCAGCGTGACGTCGACCATGCCTTCGAGGTCCTCCACCGAGATGTGCTCGTCGGGTGTGTGGATGTCCGTCATGCCGTTCGCGATGTTCGCGCATCGGAGGCCGCGCTCGTTGAAGGCGTTCGCGTCCGCCGCGCCGCCCGAAAGTGCGTACGAGACCGTGCGCCCGCAGCGCTCGAGCGCAGCGGCGGCCAGGCGGACGACGTCGTCGCCCTTCCCGAGGCGGTAGCCGCGGTACTGGTTCCGCAATGTCGTCTCCACCTCGCATTCGGCCTCGGTCGCGGCGAACGTGAACGCGTCCAGCATCTCCTGGACGAGGTCGTCGAGCCTGCGCTCGTCGTGGCAGCGCGCCTCCGCGGTGAAGGTGCACCACTCCGGGACGATGTTGGCTGCGATGCCGCCGGAGATGACGCCGACGTTCGCGGTCGCCTCCTCGTCGATCCTGCCCAAGCGCAGGTCGGCGATCGCCTTCGCCGCCGCCTGCACGGCGGAGCGGCCCTCCTCCGGGAACATGCCGGAGTGCGCAGCGCGCCCGTGGAAGGTGACGTCCATGCGCCGCGCCCACGGGGCGCCGAGGATGATCTCGCCGATCGGCGCCGCCTGGTCGTACACGTAGCCGACCTGCGCGTGCAGGCGCGTGTGGTCGAAGGCGGCGGCGCCGAGGAGGCCGACCTCCTCCTGCATCGTGAAGAGGAGCTCGATGCCGGCGTGCGGCCGGTTCTCTGCGAGCACGCGGCGTGCGCCGTCGAGCATCGCGGCGACGGCGGACTTGTTGTCGGCGCCGAGGATCGTGCCGCCGGCGTTGCGGATGACGCCGTCGGCGAGCACGGGCTCGAGCGGGCCGTCCGGCGGCACGGTGTCGAGATGCGCGCAGAAGAAGAGCGGCGTCCCCTCGGCGACCGGCTCGATCCACGCGTAGACGTTGCCGGTCCCGTCCTCGTCCGGCTCGAGGCCCAGGTCGCGGAGGTAGCGGATGACCGCGTCGGAGACCGGGCGCTCCTCGCCGGACGGGCTCGCGATCGCCGCGAGCTCGAGGAAGAGGTCGACGACCTCCGTCAAGCCGCGACGGGCTGTGTGTGGCGCGAGCGCGCGCGGGTGAGGGCGGCGCCGACGAACCCGCGGAAGAGCGGCGCCGGCCGCGTCGGGCGCGACTTGAACTCGGGATGGAACTGGCTGGCGACGAACCACGGGTGGCCCGGGAGCTCCACGATCTCGACGAGCCGTCCCTGCTCGAACGTGCCGCTGACGACGAGGCCCGCGTCGACGAGCTGGTGGCGGTAGAGGTTGTTGACCTCGTAGCGGTGGCGGTGGCGCTCGAAGATGACCGCGTCGCCGTACAGCTCGCGCGCCATCGTCCCCTCCGCGACCTCGACCGCCTGCGCGCCGAGCCGCATCGTGCCGCCGAGGTCCTCGATGCCCTTCTGCTCGGGCAGCAGGTCGATGACCGGATACGGCGTCTCTGGGTCCATCTCCGTCGAGTTCGCGCCGTCGAGGCCGACGACGTGGCGCGCGAACTCCGAGACCGCGACGTGCATGCCGAGACAGATTCCGAGGTACGGGATCTGCCGCTCGCGCGCGACGCGGCAGGCGAGGATCTTCCCCTCCCAGCCGCGCGAGCCGAAGCCGCCGGGGACGAGCACGCCGTCGACGCCGTCGAGCACCTCGGCGGCCTCTTCGTACGACATGTTCTCCGCGTCGAGCCACGTGACGTGCACACGGCAGCCGTTGTGGAGGCCGGCGTGCTTCAGGGCCTCGTGCACGGAGAGGTACGCGTCCTGCAGCTTCACGTACTTGCCGACGAGCGCGATGTCCACCGACTCGTGCTGCCCGTCGATACGGCGCGTCAGCTCGTCCCACTCGCCGAGGTCAGCCTCCGGCGTCTCGATGCGCAGCTTCTCGCACACGAGCCGGTCGAGGCCCTCTTCCTTGAGCACGCCGGGGACGAGATAGACGTCGCGCACGTCCGGGCTCGCGATGACCGCGCCGGGGTCGACGTCGGCGAACAGCGCGATCTTGTCGCGAATATCCCGCCCGAGCTCCTCGTGCGAGCGGCAGACGATGACGTCGGGATGGATACCGATGCGGCGCAGCTCGTTCACGGAGTGCTGCGTCGGCTTCGTCTTCAGCTCGCCGGCCGCCTCGATGAACGGGACGAGCGTCACGTGCACGTAGACGACGTTCTCCTGCCCCGCCTCGCGGCGGAACTGGCGAATCGCCTCGAGGAACGGCAGCGACTCGATGTCGCCGACGGTGCCGCCGATCTCGGAGATGACGACGTCGGTCGGCGCGTTCTCGGCGGCGCGACGGATGCGCGCCTTGATCTCGTTCGTGATGTGCGGGATGACCTGCACGGTCGCACCGAGGAACTCTCCCTTGCGCTCCTTCCGCAGGACGGTGTCCCAGACGGCGCCGGCGCTGTGGCTCGCGTTGCGCAGGAAGTTCTCGTCGACGAAGCGCTCGTAGTGGCCGATGTCGAGATCGGTCTCGGCGCCGTCCTCGGTCACGTACACCTCGCCGTGCTGGAAGGGGCTCATCGTCCCCGGGTCGACGTTGAGGTACGGATCGAACTTCTGGAGCTGGACGCGGAGGCCTCGCGCTTTCAGGAGACGGCCGAGCGACGCGGCGACGATCCCCTTCCCGAGCGCCGAGACGACTCCCCCGGTGACGAAGACGTACTTCGGGGCCCGCGCGCTCACGGGATTTGAGGGTAGCAGGGTCGGTGGAGGTCAGAGATCGGCGGCCGTCTGGACCAGGTCGTACAGCCGGTCGACCGCCTCGTTCGCAAGACCGCGGCGAGGCCCCCAGAGCAGACGCCCCGAGACGGCGACGGACACGGCCGTCCGGTCGGCATCCGTGGCCCGCAGCCCGAGCTCGACGAGGAGGCGCTCACGCGAAAGCTCGAAGGAGAAGCGCTCCAGCGGGGCGACGTCGCGGATGAGGAGCAGCGCGGGCGTCTCGGGCTTCCGGAAGTAGCTCGGCCCCTGGACCTTCCAGCGCGCTCCGGGGGCGAGCCCGCGCCGGTCGGGCTCGACGCCCGAGATCCCCGGCCACCAGTCGGACAGGTGGTACGGCTCCGCGACGAAGCGCCAGACGTCGTCGATCGGCGCGAGGAGGACGCGTTCAGCTGCGTACCGCGGCAAGGAACTCCTGCCCGCCGAGCATGCGCTCGAGCTCGGCCTTCCGCTCCTCCTCACCGAGCTGCTCGATCCGCGTGTGCGTCGGGTCGCCGGGGATCTTCTCGACGCGGAAGTGCCGGTCGGCGACCGCCGCGATCTGCGGCAGGTGCGTGATCGTGATCACCTGCGCCCGCTCGGCCAGCCGGCGGAGGACACGGCCGACGGCGTTCGCGGTCTCCCCGCCGATGCCGGCGTCGATCTCGTCGAAGACGAGCGTCTCGCCGCCCGCCACCGCGGCGATGGCGAGCGCGATCCGCGAAAGCTCGCCGCCGGACGCGGTCTCGGCCACCGGGGCGAACGGCATGCCGGCGTTCGGTCGCGCGAGGAAGACGGCCTCGTCCATCCCGGCGGCGCCGACGTCCCGCTCACGCAGCTCGCAGACGAACTCGCCCTCCCCCATGCCGACGTCGTGCAGCTCGGCGGCGACGGCGTCCGCGAAGGCCGGCGCGGCCGCGTTCCGCTCCGCCCGCAGCTCGAGCGCGAGCTCGTGCACCCGCGCCTCGGCCGCCTCGACAGCCGCCTCTGCGGCCGCGACCGGGTCGGCGCCGCCGTCGAGGGCCGCGAGCTCCGCCCGCGCCTCCTCGGCCCGTGCGAGCAGCTCCTCGTAGGTCGCGGCCCGGAACCGCCGCTTCGCGTCGGCGATGCGATCGAGGCCCGCCTCGAGCTCCTCCAGCCGGCCCGGCTCCGCCTCGAGCGAGGCGAGGAACGAGTGCAGGCTCGACGCCGTCTCGCGCAGCCTCAGCTCCACGTCGCGCAGCTCGTCGCCGGCCCGCTGCAGCTCCGGTGCGAGCCGCTCGAGCGGGGCCATGGCCCGCTCGGCGAGCGCGACGAGGCCCGCGGCGCCGTCGCCGTCGTCGGGCGTCAGCGCCCGAGCGGCAGCGGCTGCCGCCTCGGCGAGCTCGGACACGTGGCGCAGCTTCTCGCGATCGTCGCGCAGCCGCTCCTCGTCTCCCGGCTCCATCCCCGCCGTGTCCTCGGCGAGCGCGCGCAGCTCGGCGAGCCGCGCCTCGGCGAACGCCGCGTTCGCGCTCAGCTCGTCGTGCCGCTTGCGCGCCGCCTGCAGCTCGCGCCACGCCGTCCGCAGCTGCGCGCGGTCGACCCCGGCGAAGCGGTCGAGCACCTCGAGCTGGTACGAGGGACGAGCGAGCCGCCGCTGCTCGAACTGGCCGGACATGGCGACGACGCGCTCGACCGCGGCCGCCACGTCCTCCCGCGCGGCCGCGCGGCCCCACGCGTACGCGCGCGTGCGCCCGTCGGCGAACACGCGCCGCGCGACGACGAGCGCGTCCTCGTCCTCCGGCCGCAGCTCGTCCAGCCCGTCCAGCTCCTCCGGGACGTCGAGCTCGGCTTCGACGTATGCCTCCTCGCCGCCGGGCCCGACGAACGAGTCGTCGCCCTTCGTCCCGAGAAGCAGGCCGACCGCCTGCGCGAGGATCGTCTTCCCGGCGCCCGTCTCGCCGGTGATCGCGTTCAGGCCGGGCGCGAGCTCGAGCTCGGCGGCCCGGATGAGGACGAGGTTCTCGATGCGCAGGCGGCGCAGCATGCGACCGAGGATAGAGAGGCCGCCTGACGCCGACCATTGGCCTAATCCGGCGTGAGCAGCTCGAGCCGGTACCCGGCCGTGAGGGCCTCCACCCGGCTCCGTACCCCGAGCTTCCCGTAGATGTGCTCGACGTGGGTGCCGACGGTCTTCGGGCTGATGACGAGCTGCTCGGCGATCTCGTGGTTGGCAAGCCCGCGCGCGAGCAGGTCGAGAACCTCTCGCTCGCGCGGCGTGAGCACCGGCGCATGTCCGCTCGCGGGCTGCTCCCGGCGCCGCAACAGCGCGCCGGCGCGCGCGAGCAGCTCGTCCGGCGCGAACGGCTTCACGAGGTAGTCGTCCGCTCCGATCAGGAGCCCGGCGACGCGGTCGACCGGCTCCGTCCGCTCGCCGGAGACGAAGAGCACGGCGACGGCGGCGCCGTGGCGTTCGCGAATGCGACGGCACACCTCGTACCCGGAGAGATCCGGGAGGCAGACGTCGAGGATCGCGAGCGCCGGCGGGTCCTGCTCGAGCGCGGCGATCGCAGCTGCGCCCGTCGCTGCCGTGCGGACGGCGTACCCCGCCCCTCCCAGCAGAGAAGAAACCGGATCGACACCCGATGGCCGCGCGGTTGCGCGCTTTCTACGGTCCGGGTGACAACCAGCTGCGGTCGAAAGGAGACGGGAATGCGCAGACGCAGGCTCGTCGGCGCGGCCACAGCGATCGCGTCGACACTCGTGCTCACGATCGGCGTGAGCGCGGCGTCGGGCTCGGGGGTCGATCCCAGCTCGTACGCGAACACACTTGCCTCAGGCTCGAGCGTGACGATCACGAAGACGGTGCACACACCGGCGATCCCGCCGAATCCCGACATCGTCTTCCTCGCCGACAACACCGGGTCGATGTTCTCGGCCGTGTCGAACGTCGCGTCGAACGCAACCACGATCATGAACGACATCGGCTCGATGGTGCCGAGCGGGTCGGTCGCGCAGTTCGCCGCTGCGAACTACATGGACGGCGATCCGAGCTTCTGCCCGAGCGACCCTTGGGCGTTCCAGGTCGACCAGGGACTGACGACCAACCTGTCGGACGTGCAGACCGCGATCAACACGTGGCCGGGCCACGTGAACACGTTCCTCGGGGGCTGTGACACTCCCGAGTCGTGGATCAACGCGCTGTGGCAGATCGCAAATGGCGCGATCGGCTTCCGCGCGGGCTCGACCCGCGTGATCGTGCAGTTCGGCGACGCGACGGGCCACGACCCGAGCCTCGGACACTCGCTCTCGGACGCGATCAGCGCACTCGAGGCGCAGCACATCGAGGTCGTCTTCGTGCCCGTCTCCGACGGCTCGCCGGACGGCGGCCTCGACGGCGCGGGCCAGGCGACGGCGGTGGCGAGCGCCACCGGCGGCCAGGTGCTCCCCGCCGCGACACCGGACCAGGTGGCGAGCGCCATCCTGTCCGGCCTCACCAACCTGCCGGTGACGGTGACGCCGTCGCCGGCGTGCGACAGCGGCCTCTCGGCGTCGTACGACGCGCCGAGCAAGACCGTGACGAGCGGACAGGACGTCTCGTTCGCCGAGACGCTCTCCGTCGCGCCGAACGCACCGGACGGCGGCGTGCTGCACTGCACCGTCGACTTCCTGCTGAACGGCGTCTCGACGCCGGGCTTCCAGCAGACCGTCGACATCACGGTGCCGTTGCGAGCGACCGACCTGTCGCTCGCGAAGACGGCGACGCCGACGTTCCTCACCGAGGGCAGCAACGCGACGTACACGCTCACGGTGACGAACAACGGCGCCGACCCGGACACGAACGTCGTCGCGACCGACACGCTGCCGGCCGGTGAGTCGTTCGTCTCCGGCGACCCAGGCTGCACGGCCGCCGCCAACGTCGTCACGTGCGCGTTCGGAACCGTGGCGGCTGGCGCTTCCGCCGGCCTGTCGTACGTCGTCAACGTCGCTCTCGGCGCACCGACGACGCTCGTGAACGCCGCGAGCGTCACCGGCGACCGGCCGGACTCGAACCCGGCGAACAACGCCGCGTCGGCGACGATCACGGTGAACCACAATCCCGTCTGCAGCGCGCTCAAGGGCGGGCCGGCCCTGTGGCCGCCCAACCACACGTTCCGGACCGTCACGGTCACGGGTGCGACCGATCCGGACGGCAACGCGCTGACGGCGACGATCACCGGCGTGACCCAGGACGAGCCGCTGCTCGGGCTCGGCTCCGGCACCTTCTCGCCGGACGCGAGGTGGGTAGCCGGCCATGCCAACCAGGTGCAGCTGCGCGCGGAGCGCGACGGCACCGGCGACGGCCGCGTCTACCGCATCGCCACCACCGTCACCGACGGGCACGGCGGATCGTGCTCGGGCGTGGCGGTCGTGCGTGTGAACCACGACCAGAGCGGACCGCAGGCCGTCGACTCCGGCCTCGTGGTCGACTCGTTCGGGCCGTAGGTCCAGTGCTTCGAGGGAGCCCGCCCCGGCGGGCTCCCTCAGGCCGTGAAGACCTGCCGGTAGCGCCGGAAGAAGGTCGTCTCCGGCAGCACCGCGAGGAGGCTGCGCCGGTCGCCGAGGTAGACCTCGACCTGTCCGTCCGGTGCCAGGTCGGCGACGCGGTGGCCGTCGACGAGCACGCCCACCGAGACGTCGGCGGTCGCATTGCGCACCGTCACCGCCGCGCCGCGGGGCACGACGAGCGGCCGCGCATCCAGCGAATGCGGGGCGATGAAGGTGATCGCCATCGCGTCGAGGCCGCGCACGAGGACCGGGCCGCCGTTCGAGAGGTTGTACGCGGTCGAGCCCGCGGGGGTCGAGCAGATCATCCCGTCGCACGGGACGACGCCGAGGTCCTCGCCGCCGACCGACCACGCGAGCTCGACCATGCGGCCGAGCGTCGCACTCGTCGCGACGACGTCGTTGATCGCCACGTGGCGCTCGCCGTCGAGCTTCACCTCGAGCGTGGGCAGCTCGAGAACGCGGTAGTCGCCGGCGAAGACGCGTGCGAGGTCGCGCTCGAGCCCGTCCGGCTCGATCGATGCGAGAAAGCCGACGCGGCCGAAGTTCACGCCGATCACGGGCGCGCTCGTCCCGAGCAGCGACGCGAGCGTGCGCAGGATCGTCCCGTCACCGCCGACCGCGACCGTGATGTCCGCGCCGGTCGGCTCGTCGACGACGCGGACCCCCGCCTGCTCGGCGACGCGGCACACGCGGTCGACCGCCTCGCCCACGTCGACGCGCCCGTGCGCGACGATCGCGACGGTCTCAGGCTTGGACGGCTGCGGCGATTCGCTCGTCGAGGTCATCGGGAAGTGTCGGGGGGTCGGCCTGCGCGAGGTGAAGGAAGAGCTCCCGGTTGCCCTTCGGGCCGGGCAGCCCGGAGTCTACGACCGCCACGGTGCTCGCCCCCCAGCCGAGCGCCGCTTCGGCCACCTCGCGGACGACGCGCGCGCGTATCGCTTCGTCGCGGACGACGCCGCCCTTGCCGACGTCCGCCCGGCCGGCTTCGAACTGCGGCTTGACGAGCACGACCGCCTGCCAGCCCGCGGCTGCGAGACGAAGCGCAGGCGGAAGCGCCACGCGGACGGAGATGAACGAGACGTCGCAGACGACCAGCTGCGGCGCGTACGGCAGCTTCTCGACGGCACGCGCGTTCGTCCGCTCGAGCACGGTGACGCGCGGGTCTGCGCGCAGTCGCTCGTGCAGCTGGCCGTAGCCGACGTCGAGCGCGATCACGCGCTTCGCCCCGCGCTGGAGGAGCACGTCGGTGAAGCCGCCGGTCGAGGCGCCGACGTCGAGGCAGTCGAGCCCGGCCGGGTCGACACCGAGCGCGTCGAGTGCGTGCGCGAGTTTCTCGCCGCCGCGCGAGACGTACGGCGGGCGGCCCTTCAGCTCGAGCGGCGCCGCTTCGTCCACCTGCTCCCCCGGCTTCTCGTGCCCGGGAACGAGACCTGCGAGCACGAGCGCCTGCGCCTGCGTGCGCGACTCGGCGAGCCCGCGCTCGACGAGGAGGACGTCGAGGCGCTTTTTCATGTTCGGGAGGGTAGACCTAGGGCCATGCACGACGGGTACTTCGCCGACGACAGTGCCGTTCGCCGCATCGCGCGCGAGTCGGTGCTCATGCTCGGCGGCCCGCGGGCGCTGCTCATGCAGGCGGCGCATCCGCTCGTGGCGGCCGGGATCGTCGACCACTCGCGCTACCGCGAGGACCCGTGGCGGCGCCTCGCACGGACGATGGCGGCCCTGTACACGATCGTCTTCGGGACGTGCGACCAGGCGGACAGGATGGGCGCGATCACGCGGGCGGCCCACCGGCGCGTGCAGGGAACGCGCGACGGCCGGGCATACTCCGCCGCCGACCCGGAGCTCATGCTCTGGGTGCACTCGACGCTCGTCGATACGGGCCTGGCCCTGTACGAGACGTATGTGCATCGCCTCGAGGCCGCCGCGGCGGAGGAGTTCTACGCGCAGATGAAGGTGGTTGCGCACGTCTTCGGCGTCCCGGACGACGTCCACCCGCCGACGCTCGCCGACTTCCGCGCGTACGAGCGCGAGCTCGTGCAGACCGGCGTCGTCCGCGTGGGCGACGACGCGCGGGCGGTCGCGCAGACGGTGCTATCGCCGCCGGTGCCGTTGCCGCTTCGGCCCGCGCTGCGAGTGGTGGCGCAGCAGACCGCCGGCCTCCTGCCGCGCGAGCTGCGGGAGCAGTACGGCCTGCGCCCGCCGCTGCCGGGCGCCGTCGGCTCGACACGCCGCCTGCTGCCGCTCCTGCCGCCGCAGCTCCGCCGGACCGAGCGGCTGCCGCTTCGGCTGCTGACGGCGTTCGCCGGTCTCTGATTCAGGCGGTGCGGACGGCGAGGTCGTCCACGATGTCGCGCAGCACGCTCGTGTCCGCGCCGACCTCAGCGAGCCGCGCCCGCGCCCGCTCGGCCGCCTCGTCGGCGAGGCGGCGCGCGCCGTCGTTCCCGTGCGAGAGCACGTAGCCGTCGCCGTCGAGGATGTCGTCCACGATCTGGAACAGCAGCCCGAGCTCATCGCCGAACACACGCCACGGTGCCTGCTCCTCCTCGGGCACGCCCGCGGCCGAGAGGCCGAGACCGACGGACGCCGCGAATAGGCAGCCGGTCTTCAGCTTGTGGAGCGTGGCCTCGTCGGGCGCGGTGCCGGTGACGTCGAGGTACTGGCCGCCGATCATCCCGAGCGTGGCCTGGGCGAGCTCGCGCGCGACGTGCGGCGTGTCGTAGCTGCACGCGAGCCGAAACGCCTCGGCGAGCAGCGCGTCGCCGGCGAGGACGCCGACCGCTTCGCCGTACTGCTTCCAGGTCGACGGCTGCCCGCGCCGCTCCTCGTCGGCGTCGAGGGACGGCAGGTCGTCGTGGACGAGCGAGAACGTGTGCACGAGCTCGAGCGCGCACGCCGCGGGCAGCGCCGTCTCGGCCGCCGCGCCGGCCGCCTCCGCGGTCGCGAGGCAGATCACGGGCCGGACGCGCTTCCCGCCGGCGAGCAGCGAGTAGCGGACGGACTCCGCCTGCCCGTGCAGCTGCGGCCAGAGCTCGAGCTCGTCGAGGCGCGCCTCGACGAGCGCACGCAGCTCGTCAGGACTGCTCGGCACCCGGCTCGGCCTCCCGCCTGGCCCGCTCGAGCTCCTCCTCCACCGACTTCGCGAGCTCGGAGAGCTCGCCGAGGATCTCGAGCGCCCGCTCGGGCGACGCGTTCTCGTCGGTCGCGAGCCGGTCGAGCTCGGTCCGCGCGGCCTCGAGCCGCGAGAGCAGCTCCTCGGCCCTGGTAAGCGAATCCTCGTGGTTCACGCTGCCCTCTCCCTCACGATCCTGCCAAGGATGCCGTTCACGAGCCTGCCGGCGTCATCCGATGCATACCGCTTCGCGAGCGTCACCGCCTCGTCGAGCACGACCTCCAGCGGAATCTCGGCCTCGTCGAGCTCCTCGACGGCGACGCGGAGGACGTTGCGCTCGACCGCGCCCAGCCGGTCGGCGGGCCAGTCGTCGGAGGCAGCGGTGATGCGGGCGTCGAGCTCGGGCGCATGCGCCGCCACCGCCTCCGCCACGCGCCGCGTGTACTCGTCCACCTCCCCCTCGTACAGCGACCCGAGGGGCTGATGCGTGACGTCCCACTGGTAGAGGAGGAACACCGCGGCCCTCCGGGCCTCGCGTCTACTGATCACGCACGACCAGCTCCTCGACCGACACGTCGACGCTGTCGACCGCGACGCCGCACATCTGCGTCAGCGCGTCAGCGACCTCGCGCTGCACCCCACGCGCCACGTCGGGCACGACGCGGCCGTACGCGACCGCGAGCTCGAGGCTCACCCGCGCGTGGGAGCCCTCGATCTCGACGGAGACCTTCCGCCGCGGCCGGCGCACCTGCGCGCCGTCGACTCCCTCGGCCGCGCGAAGGACGATCTGCGCGAGCGCGCCCTCGGTCACGCGCAGGTCGGGACCGAGCGCCTTCACGCGACCGCCTCGAGGTCGACCTCGTCGAGGAACGACGTCGAGTAGTTGCCGCTGCGGAACGCCTCGCTGCCGAGGATCTCGTGCAACGCGTCGCGCGTCGTCGGAACGCCCTCGATCACGAACTCCTCCAGCGCCCTGCGCGCGCGCGTAATGGCGAGGTCGCGGTTGTTGTCGCGGACGATGAGCTTCGCGATCATCGAGTCGTAGTACGGCGGGATCGTCGAGCCCTCCTCGACGAACGTGTCGACTCGCACGCCGGGACCGAGCGGCGGCCGGAACCGTGTCACCGTTCCCGGCGAGGGCCGGAAGTCCTCGCGCGGGTCCTCGGCGTTGATGCGCATCTCGATGGCGTAGCCGGAGCGGGACGCGCGGCCGCCGTGCTCGAGCCGCTCGCCTGCGGCGATCCGGATCTGCTGGCGCACGAGGTCGATCGACGTGACGAGCTCCGTCACCGGATGCTCGACCTGCAAGCGAGCGTTCAGCTCGATGAACGAGAACGCGCCGTCCGGCCCGACGAGGAACTCGAAGGTGCCCGCGTTCCGGTAGCCGATGTGCCGGCAAGCCCGCTCGGCCGCCGCCTCCATCTCTTCGCGCAGCGCATCGTCGAGTGCCGGCGACGGCGACTCCTCGATGAGCTTCTGGTGGCGACGCTGGATCGAGCACTCGCGCTCGCCGCACGTCAGCACCGTGCCGTGGTTGTCGCACAGCACCTGGATCTCCACGTGCCGCGCCGGCGTGATCGCCTTCTCGACGTACAGCGTCCCGTCGCCGAACGCGGCGTGCGCCTCGGCGGCGGCGCGCTGGAACGCGTCGTGCAACTCGTCCGGCTCGGTGACGAGGCGCATGCCCTTGCCGCCCCCGCCGGCCGCGGCCTTCAACAGCACGGGGAAGCCGAGCTCCTCGGCGGCGGCGCGCGCCTCGTCCGGGCCGGTCGCGCCTTCGGTCCCCGGCACGAGCGGCACGCCGGCCGCCCGCATCTCCTGCTTCGCGTGCGCCTTGTCGCCCATGCGCGCCATCACCTCCGCCGGCGGGCCGACGAACACGAGGTCGTTGTCCTCGCACATGCGCACGAACTCGTCGTTCTCCGAGAGGAAGCCGTAGCCGGGATGCACCGCCTCGCAGCCGGTGGTCTGCGCGGCGGCGATCACCGAGGCGATGTTGAGGTAGCTCTGCGCCGCCGGGGGCGGCCCGATGCGCACGGCGCGGTCGGCGAGCCGGGTGTGCAGCGCGCCCTCGTCGGCCGTCGAGTACACGGCGACCGCCTCGATGCCCATCTCGTGCAGGGCACGGATCACGCGCACGGCGATCTCGCCGCGGTTGGCCACGAGGACACGAGAGAACACGCGGAGAGTCTATGGTCCGCGCCGTGGACGTTCCGGAGGCGCCGATCGAGCGGACCGAGCACGGTCTCGTGTGCACGGGCGACGGCTGGTTCGTCGCGAATGCGCAGGAGATCCGCTGGTACGAGTCCGAGGGCTGGGGCCGGTTCTCCAACGTCGGCGGCGACACCCGCTTCGAGATGCTCGGCTTCGGCATCACCGTCCTCGGCCCGGGCCAGCCGCTGTCGATGTACCACTGGGAGGCCGACCAGGAGGACTTCCTCGTTCTCGACGGCACCGCGACGCTCATCGTCGAGGGGCAGGAGCGGCCGCTGCGGAAGTGGGACTTCGTCCACTGCCCGCCGCACACCGAGCACACCATCGTCGGCGGGCCGTGCGTCGTGCTCGGCGTCGGCTCGCGCACGAGCGACGACGGGGAGTACACGGTGAACGAGGTTGCGATCCGCCACGGCGCCGGCATCGAACCGGGCACCGCGCAGGACGAGGCGTATGCCCGCTTCCCGCCGCGCACGCCCGTCCGTTACGGCGGCTGGCTTCCCTAGAGGGCGGGCGGGCCCGTCAAGGGCTCGAGGTCGAAGAGCGGCTGCCCGAACTCGACCGGCTGCGCGTTCTCGACGTGGATCGCGCGGACGACCGCCTCCTGGTCCGCCTTCACCTCGTTCATCAGCTTCATCGCCTCGAGGATGCAGAGCGTCTGGCCGGGCGCGACGACGTCGCCGAGCTCGACGAACGCCGGCGAGCCCGGCTGCGGGGCGCGGTAGAAGGTGCCGACCATCGGCGACTCGATGCGGACGTAGCCGTTCGCGGGGCGCGCGTCCGGCGGCTCGAAGTCGGGCAGCGCGAGCGGTGCGTCCGACGAAACGACCTGGTCGGGCGTCGCGCGAACGGTGACGCGCATCCCCTCCTCTTCGATCGTCACCTCGCCGATCCCGGTCTCCTGCACGATCCGCACGACCTCGCGGATCCGCTCCGCGCGCGCCTTGTCGACGGCGGCCAGCTCGTCGCCTTCGCCGCGGGCGCGGCCGCGGATGCCGCGCAGCAGCCGCTCCGCGTCCTCGCCGAAGAGGCCGAGCAGCAGCAGCTCCTCCTCGCTCGCCGCGACACCCTCCGCCTGCTCGCGCACCTCGCTGAACTTCGGGACGATGTCCTCTTCGCTCTCCGGATCGGTCGTGAGCTCGACGGCGCGGCGGACGGCCGGGTCGATCGGCCCGGGCGGCGTGCCGAAGCGGCCGGAGACGAGCGCGCGCAGCTCGTCGACGATCGTCAGGTAGCGGCTCGCGGCGAGCACGTTCAGCAGCGCCTGCGAGGCGAGCACCTGCCCGATCGGCGCGGCGAGCGGCGGCCAGCCGCACTCTTCACGCACGCGGTCGAGCTCCTCCAGCACCTCCTCGAGCCGTTCGTCGGCGCCCTGCGCGCGCAGCGTCTGGTCGACGCCGGCGATGAGCCCGGCCGGCACGTCGTGCTGCGCGGCGCGCACGGCGATGCGCGGCGCGAGCGGCGCCACGGGCTCGTCGCCGATGTGCTCGTCGACGAGGTCGGACGCTTCCCAGAGCTTCGCGACGTCGACGCCGGGGTCGAGGCCCATTCCGACGAGCGCCTCCGCGAGCGCCTCGCCGGAGACGCGGTGCAACGACAGCGCGAGCGGGTAGATCGCGCACGCGATCAGCTGCGCGCCGGCCTCGGCCGCCGCGATCGTCGCCGCCAGCGCGCTGCCGCCGGCGCCCTGCACGTAGATGCCGACGGGCAAGCCGCTCGCCTCCGACAGGCCGCGGACGAGGTCCTTCGCCTTGTGCGGTTGCAGCGAGCCGGTCGGGTCGTGCAGGAGGACGCGCACGGCGCCGAGCTCCGGCAGCATCTTCGCGCGCTCGATCAGCAGGTCGACCTCCCCGGTCGGGCCCGGGCTGTACACGAGCCCAGCCTCGAAGTCGCGATCGGCGGCGACGATCGCCTCGGCGGCCTCGCGCAGGTTGGAGACGTCGTTGAGCGGGTCGTGCAGGCGGAAGACGTCGATGCCGTTCTCCGCCGCGGAGGCGACGAAGCGGCGCGCGAAGTCGGTGTCCACCGGGCGCGAGCCGACGAGGAAGCGGCCGCGGAGCGCGAGCCCGAGCGGCGTCTTCACCCTCGCCTTCAGTGCACGGATGCGCTCCCAGGGGCTCTCGACGCCGCGCTTGACCGCCGCGTCGAAGCAGCCGCCGCCGGATACCTCGAGGTAGGCGAAGCCCGCCTGGTCGAGGATCTCGGCGAGCCGAAGCTGGTCCGCGGTCGGCATGACGCCGGCCAGCGGCTCCTGTCCGAGCAGGCGAATGGTCGTGTCGGCGAGGGTCGGCACGTGGGGGACCTTACCGCGGGTTCACATCTCCTTCCGACAATCAGCGCATGCTCCTGGTTGCACCGTCGCCGCCTCGGATCGCGCTGGTGCCGAACGCCGTCGCGTTCCGAGACCCGGCGCACGGGATCATGGGGACGGGCTGGGAGAGCTGTACGAGCTCGGCGTTCGACTGCCGCCCGCAGGGGACGATCTCGATCACGAGCGACGGCGGGAAGACGTGGCGGGTGATGCTGCGGACGACGCGCCCGGTCGTCTGGGTGTCGTATGCGGACGACGGCTCGGCTCAGGCCCGGTTCGACGACGGGGAGACGCTTGCGGCTCCGAAGGGCGCGCGCCGATGGTCGGTGGCGACGGCAGGTCCGCCGCAATTCGGCGGCTGCCCGCAGGGAACGGCCCAACAGCCGAGCACCGCGCTCCGGAACGACTGGGCGCTCTGCACGACACAGGGCGGCGCCGGCAGCATGGGCAAGTCGGTGTGGCGCCTGCGGCCGCGCGGATGGAAGCGCGTCGCGTACACGTCGTTCGGTCCGCCAGGCCGACGCTACGGCGGCATCGACGGCTACGGCTACCCGATCGGCATCGCGGGGGCGCGCGACGGCTTCGGGATCATCTGGGAGTCGCGCGGCACGCTGTACGTCACGCGCGACGGCGGCTCCCATTGGACAGGCCTACCGGATGTCGCGCGGCCCGAGGTCGACTTCGGCCAGTCCGCATACGCACTCCCGCACGGGATCGGCTTCGTCGTGCTCGCCCGCGGCGGCAGCGAAGTGCGTCGCGTGATCGAGACGACCGACTACGGCCGCTCGTGGCGCGTCGTGCATGTGTGGCGCTGAGAGCCTCTAGGCGCGGCTGATGTAGCGCCGCTCGTGCGGGTCGACCTTGAGCCGGTCGCCCACGTTCACGAACAGCGGCACCTGCACGACGGCGCCGGTCTCGAGCGTCGCCGGCTTCGTGACGTTGGACACCGTGTCGCCCTTCACGCCCGGCTCGGTGTCGACGACGGCGAGCTCCACCGACGCCGGCAGCTGCACCGACGACGGCTTGCCGTCCACGGCGAGCACCTGCACGGTCGCGTTCGGCTGCATGAACGGGAGCTCGTCCTCGAGGTCGCCGTGCGGAAGCGCGAACTGCTCGTACGTCTCGCTGTCCATGAAGTGGACCTCGCTGCCGTCGTCGTAGAGGTACTGCACGTTCTTCGTCTCGGTGTGGACACGGGGGAACTTCTCCCCTGCGCGGAACGTGCGGTCGACGACGGCGCCCGACGCGAGCGCCTTCAGCTTCGTGCGCACGAACGCGCCGCCCTTGCCCGGCTTCACGTGCTGGAACTCGACGATGCGCCACGGCTGCCCCTCGAGCTCGATGTGCATGCCGTTCTTGAACTGGTTGGTGTTGACCGTCTCCGCCACGGCGCCGGATGGTAGCGGTCTAGCCCACCTCGACGAGGTCCTTCCGGAAACCGGTGAGGTTCTCGATCCCGTTCTCGGTCACGACGACGTCGTCCTCGATGCGGATGCCGAAGCGGCCCTCGACGTACACGCCGGGCTCCACGGTGATGACGTTCCCGGTCGCGAGCACGTCGGTCGTCTCCGGCGACATGCGCGGCGCCTCGTGGACCTCGAGCCCGAGGCCGTGCCCCAGCCCGTGCCCGAAGAGTCCCTTGAACGGGCTGTCGTCGATGACGCGCCGCGCGGCCGCGTCGACGTCG